>Ga0111157_1114_pt1 | contig 11706 bp, 9 predicted proteins | sample DeeMarSeWOR28_12_FD_80251 | JGI IMG/M metagenome (GOLD analysis project Ga0111157, IMG submission 80251) | Gemmatimonas sp. SG8_28 | reverse complement strand
CTCCGACGCGTACGGATCTTCGACGACTTCGAATCCGCCGTTGCCGACTGCTCCCTCGTGGCCGGCATGACCGCACGCGAGCGTACGGCAAAGCGCGCTGTCGCCAGGCCCCGTGAGGCAGCGTCGGAGCTGCTCGCTGCGGCTGAGGTAGAGACCGTCGCAGTCGTGCTGGGGAGGGAGGACCGCGGCCTCACAAACGAGGAACTGGATCGTTGCCACCGGTCGGTCATCATCCCGACCAACCCCGATCATCCGTCGCTCAACATCGCTCAGGCATTCACGGTCATGGCGTACGAGCTCTTCGTCGCCCGTGGGCCGCTCCCGTTCAAGACACCACGCCGCACGGCGTCGCCGGCGACGGTCGAGCAGCTGTCGGGAGTGTTCACCGCGGCGCAGGAGGCCCTCGACGCGATCGAGTTCTTCAAGACGCGCAGTCCCGAGCCGATCATGCGTACGGTCCGGGAGGTCGTGCACCGAGCGTCGCTCGATGCGCGAGAGGCGAAGCTCGTGACGGCGATGTGCATCGAGGTGGTTCGGTTCCTGGAGCGCAAGGAATTGACGTGAGGGTCCCCGCCTTCACCTCCACGCGCAGCAAGCGGCCCCACGCGCTGTTCGCCGGGTCGACCGGGGTTCCATGCCGGGCCGTTCGCTCGGAAGGGTGCATGCTCTGGGATGCGTCCGGCCAAGCCTACGTCGATATGGTCATGGCACTTGGGGCCGTCGGACTCGGATACGCGCACCCCGAGGTGACGGCGGCGGTGGAGCACGCCGCGCGTGGAGGTGTCGTCGCGTCACTGAGCCCGGTCCTCGAGGAGGAAGTGGCGGATCTGTTGTGCTCGATCCTGCCCGGCGCCGAGCAGGTGGTGTTCCTGAAGTCAGGCGCCGAGGCTGTTGCCGCGGCGGTCCGGATTGCGCGCGCGGCAACCGGCCGTGAGCGGGTGGTCACCTGCGGGTACCACGGCTGGCATGACTGGTGTCAGTCCGATCCGGCAGTGCCTGCCGCCATCCGCGGACTCCGCTCGACGATCCCCTTCAATGATGTCGCAGCGGTGACACACGCGGCCGAACCAGGCCCGCCGCCCGCAGCGTTCGTGGTGGAGCCCGTGGTCGACGGCGCGCCGGATCCGGCATGGCTGGCCGCGCTCCGTGACGTGACAGCCAGGCACGGCAGCCTCCTGGTGTTCGACGAGATCAAGACGGCGTTCCGCGTCGCGCTGGGCGGGGCAGCGGAGCGGTGGGGGGTCGTGCCGGACCTCGCCGTGGTTGGGAAGGCGCTCGCGAACGGGTTTCCTCTCGCGGCCGTCGCCGGACCCCGGGATGTCATGGAGGCGGCGACCCGCAGCTGGATCTCCTCGACGCTGGCCACCGAATGGGTGAGCCTCGCGGCGGCGCGGGCGGTGATCGACACCTATCGCCGCGACGACGTCTGCGGCACACTGGAGTCGATCGGGCGGGTGTGGCTCGACGGGCTGCACGAGCTGGCGGCGCGATACCGCGACGTGGTCGCGGCCGCGCGGGGCGTCCCGACCATGTGCTACCTCGAGTTCGTGACGGAGCGAGCCGGTGCGGCCGTCGCGCGCGCCATGGCGCACCGCGGGGTCTTGTTCAAGCGGAACGCGTACAACTTCGTTTCGGCGGCGCACACAGCGCAGCTGGTGGGGGACGTGCTCGGGAGGCTCGACGGTTCCCTGGCGGAGGTGGAGGCAGCATGCTGATCGACGTGCACGCGCACTTCTACACGCGCGAGTCACTCCGGAGCGATTGGCACGAGGTGAACGAGCGTCGCCTGGCGGTCGGGCGCCAGCTGGGGATCACCGCTCACGTGGCGTCGATCCTCGGCACATGGGGGCGCCGCTCACCGACGTACTTTCCGTCTCCCGAGGACGTTCGGCACGCCAACGATGCGATGCTGGCCTTGATGCATGCCCATCCCGGGCTGGTCTTCGGCTATTGCGTGGTCAACCCCAACGATACCGCTGGCGCTCTCGACGAGATCGAGCGTGCCGCAGCGGCGGGCCTGGTCGGTCTGAAGCTCGCAGCGAGCCGGCGGGCCGACGACAGGCTGCTCGATCCGATCGTGGACGCGGCCGCCACGCAGGGTTGGCCGATCCTGCATCATGTCTGGCAGCATCGTCGGCGGGAGTGGCCGGGACAGGAAGCGTCCGACGGCCCGGAGCTCGCCGCGCTCGCCGAGCGGCATCCGGATGCTCGGTTCATCCTCGCCCATCTGGCGGGAGGCGGTGAGTGGAGGCACACCCTTCGTGCGGTCGGGGATGCTCCGAATATCTCGCTCGACTTGTCGGGGAGTGGCGTGGACATGGACATGGTGCACGCGCTGCTCGATGCGGTGCCGACCTCCAGGCTGCTGTGGGGAACCGATCTGACCATCGATACGGCCGTCGCTCGGCTGCGGTACATCGAAGCCCTGGGGCTCTCCGATGGGGATCTGGAGCGCATCCGCTGGCGCAATGCCCGAGCGCTCTTCGCCGGTGTGAGGACGGATGGCGATCACTGACGTTGCGACGTTCATCGGCAGCTTTCCGTTCCGGCCGGTCGCCGAGGCGACTCCGGACGGTCTGCTGCGACACATGGACCGACTGGGCATCGATCGGGCATGGGTCGGCTCACTGCCCTCGATCCTGCATCAGGATCCCGCTCCGGCGAACGGTGGGCTGTACGACGCGACCCGCCCGCATCGTGATCGGCTCCTGCCGGTGCCGACGGTCAATCCGGAGCAGGCCAAGTGGCAGGACGACGTCAATCGTGCGTTGGAGGCTGGGGCTCCGGCGGTGCGAGTGTACCCGGGCTACCAGGGCATCGCCGAGGTCGGGCCGCAAATGCGCGTCGTGATCGTGACCGCCGCCGCGGCGGGGCTTCCGGTGATTCTCACCGTCCGATTCGAGGACGTCCGGCAGCGGCACCCCATCGACGTGGCACCGGAGCCAACCGCGGCCGGCGTCCGAACGCTCGTTCGGTTGGACGAGCAGGTTCGGTTGCTCGTCTCTCACGCGGATCGCGCGTTCATCGAGGAGACCCACTTCGGGCTCACGGCGGCCGAGCAGCAACGGCTGCTGTGGGACATCGCGTGGGTGTGGGGCCCGCCGGAGGATCACCTGGCGCACCTCGTACGCTCGGTCGGTGCGAAGCGGTTCGCCTTCGGCACGGGGTTGCCACTCAGGCTTGGGGAGGCCGCGTTCGTGCGACTCGAACTGGCAGGCGTGGCGCGCGACGTTCGGCAGCAAATCCTCGAGCGGAACGTGGACGACTGGCGCGTGCGAGCTCCCCGCGAGGAAGGTGGGAACTCCGTGCTGTGACGTGCGATAGGCTCCTCGGACGCCGGTTGCCCTTGCCGGGCCATCGGCTATCTTATGGGCGATCGTGACCGCCCTTCTTTCCGTCCGTTCCCGGATGACCGATCCCTCGGCGGGCGCGATCCCAATCAGGCAGCACACACTCTTTCGCGGCGATGACCGCAACTGGAGCCGAACGGAGCGGTCTCGTGCCTCATACGGGTAGGAGATGACAACGCGCGGCCTACTGATCGTCGGATCGCTCACGCTGGTGGCTGCCGCCGCCCTCGTCCTCGCCGGCCGGTCGTCCCCCGAACTCCAGGCGCAGGCGGACATGGCGCAGGACACGGCCCGTTACACCGCCCCCGTCGATCTGGACACGGCAGGATTGCCAGGACCCATCCAGCCCATCCTCTATCGCCACGATCTGCATGCCGGCGAGTATCAGATGGACTGTCGCTACTGCCACTATGCCGTCGAAGTGAGCGCCAGCCCGGCCCTGCCGACGGTGTCGTCCTGCATGGGATGCCACATCATTGCCGGCTCCGGCAATCCCGAGGTACAGAAGCTCCGGGATCACTGGAACGAGCGGCGACCCATCGAGTGGGTCGAGGTGCATGTGATGTCACCGTTCGTCCGTTTCCCGCACAATCGGCACGTGATGTCGGAGCAGGGCAGCTTCAAGGAGTTGTCGTTGGTCGAGAAGTGCGAGACGTGCCACGGGCCGATCCGCGAGATGCCGCAGGTCTATCAGTTCGCCTCGCTGAAGATGGGGTGGTGTATCACGTGCCACGAGAAGGAAGACGTCACCATCGATTGCACGGCGTGCCACTACTGATGCGTGGCTCGACGTCCGGCATCGCGAAGCTGAGGACGCATGGCTGAGAGTCCCAACGGAATGAATCGCAGACGGTTCCTCACGGTCCTCGGCGTCACCGGCGGCGGGACGGCGGCGCTGACCGGCTGCTCGTCGGACGAGGTCGAGAAGCTCATTCCCTATCTCGTCCCGCCCGACAACCAGATCCCCGGGATCGCGACCTGGTATGCGTCGACCTGCCGCGAGTGTCCGGCGGGCTGCGGCCTGCACGTGCGGGTCCGGGAGGGACGTGCGGTCAAGGTGGAAGGCAATCCGAACCATCCCGTGAACGCGGGACGGTTGTGCGCCCGCGGTCAGGCGTCGCTCCAGGGCCTCTACAATCCCGACCGGGTGCGAGGGCCCCTGCAGCGCACGGCCGACGGCAGCTTCGAGCCGATCGCCTGGGATGACGCGATCGCGCGAATCACCGATACGCTCGGGCCCGGCGATCCGAACATCCGGTTCGTCACCGGATACGAGTCGGGGACCTTCGACCGATTGGTCGACGGATGGCTTGCCGCATTCGGCTCCACCGGCCGACTCGTCGTCGAGCCGTTGGCGCACGAGGCGGTCCGGCATGCGAGCCGCGCGGTGCTTGGCATCGATGCGGTCCCACAATACGACCTCGCGGCCAGCCGCTACATCCTCTCGTTCGGCGTCGACTTCCTCGAGACCTGGGGGAGCCCGGTCCATCAGGCGCGCGCCTTCGCGGCCGCACACGGGCTGCACGACGGCCACATGGGCCGCTACGTCCATGTCGAGCCCCGGATGAGCCTGACGGGGATGAGCGCCGACGAGTGGGTAGCACCCGTACCGGGGTCGGAAGCGCAGTTGGCGCTCGCAATGGCGCACGTCGTCCTGCGGGACGGACTCGGCACACCTCCGGCGGATGCCGGACGGTTCTCGACGCGAATTCACCACTGCCCCGAGCGTGGCGCTTGCCGGGGGACTTGGCGCGCAGCACGATGCCGCGCATGCGACGGCCTCCGCCGTCGCGATCCTCAACTACGTAGCAGGCAACGTCGGTCGCACGGTGCTGTTCGACGACGAGTCTCCGAGACCCGCCTCGGCGTACGAGGACGTGGTGCGACTCACCGAAGCCATGCGCAGCGGGGAGATCGGCGCCCTCTTCGTGCACGGAGCGAATCCGGTCCACACGACCCCCGGCACGCTCGGCTTCGCCGATGCGATGGCGTCCGTGCCGCTCAAGGTGAGCTTCGCCCGGTTCCTGGACGAGACCGCCGCCGCCTGCGATCTGGTTCTTCCGGACCACGATCCGCTGGAACAGTGGAACGACTACGTGCCGCGCTCGGGAACGCACGCACTGCAGCAGCCCGTGATGCGGCCGGTGTTCGACACCAGGCAAACAGGGGACGTCCTCCTGCAGGTCGCCGCTCGGGCCGGCGGAGCGGCTGCTTCGGCCTTCGAGGTCGCCGACTACAAGGCGTATCTGGAGGCCGCGTGGCGCGAGCTGCAGCGTCGGCTTGGCGATCGCCGGCCGTTCGAGCAGTTCTGGATGGACGCACTTCAGGCGGGTGGCGTCTACCGCGACCCGGCGGTCCGCGCGGTATCCCTGCCGGCGGAGCTGGTGACGGATGATCTTGCCGATTCGTGGACCGTCGCGGGCGAGGGCCTGGCGCTCATCGCGTACCCGTCGCCGGCCTTGTACGACGGACGCGGAGCCAACCGGCCGTGGCTCCAGGAGCTGCCGGATCCGGTCACCAAGGTGACGTGGAGCAGTTGGGTGGAACTGCACCCGGAAACGGCCACCGAGCACGGGATCGCCGAGGGTGATGTTGTCGAGTTGCACTCGGCGTACGGATCGATCCGCGTGCCGGCGTACCTCTACCCTGGTGTCCGGCCGGGAACGCTGGCCGTACCGATGGGGCAGGGCCACACCGGCTTCGGCCGGTACGCCGAAGGACGTGGAGCCAACGTCCTCGCGCTGCTCTCGCCCCAGCCGACCGCGTTCGGCGCGATCGGCACGTACGTCTCCGTCACGCTGCGAGTCACCGGCGAGCACGTGTTCCTTCCGAAGACCGAAGGCAAGCCGCGGCAGATGGATCGCGGGATCGCGCAGGCGGTCACGCTCGCCGAGCTCGAACACGGCGGCCACGACGACCACCATGCCCTGCACGCCGCCCCGGTGCCGGAACACATCGAGGAGATCCTCGATCACTGGCAGGAACAGCAGGACGACGCCACGCGGTACGGGAACTACGAAGGTGAGCACCCCCGCTGGGCGATGGCGATCGACCTCTCCCGCTGCACGGGATGCAGCGCCTGCGTGGCGGCGTGCTATGCGGAGAACAACATCCCGACCGTGGGCGCCGAGCAGGTTCGCCGGGGCCGCGAGATGTCGTGGATGCGGATCGAGCGGTACTTCGAGGGCGGGGAGCACGGTGAGCCGCTCGAGACGCGGGTGCTGCCGATGCTGTGTCAGCACTGCTCGAGCGCTCCTTGCGAGCCGGTGTGTCCGGTCTTCGCGGCGTACCATACGCCGGACGGTCTGAATGGGCAGATCTACAACCGCTGTGTCGGCACGCGGTACTGCTCGAACAACTGTCCCTACAAGGTCCGCTATTTCAATTACTTCGACTACCAGCATCCCGCCGATCCAAGCTTCGCGTGGCCCGATCCCCTGCACTGGCTGCTCAATCCCGACGTCACGGTCAGGGCCAAGGGCGTGATGGAGAAATGCACGTTTTGCGTGCAGCGGATCCGGGAGGCGCAGCACACAGCGACGCTCGAGGGTCGCGAGCGCGTGGCGGACGGCGAGATCCGCACTGCCTGTCAGCAGACCTGTCCGTCGGAGGCGATCGTGTTCGGGGACCTGAACGACCCCGGCTCACGTGTGTCGCGAGCGGCGGCCGACGGACGTGGTTATCACGTCCTCGAGGGCCTCAACACCCGACCGGCGGTCACGTACCTGAAGAAGGTGCGCAACCTGGCGGAGGCGTAGGGCGGCGATGGCGACGATCGTACGACAGGATCAGATCACCCGGCCCACGTATCACGAGATCACGCGGGACATTGCGGCGACGCTGGGCAGTCCGTCGCGGACCTACTACGTACTGCTGGGTATCGTGGTGGCCGTCTTCGCCGTCGGCGTGGGGGCGCTGCTCTACCAGGTGCGATTCGGTCTCGGGGTCGCCGGATACACGCCGCCGGTCATGTGGGGCGTGTACATCACGACCTTCGTGTTCTGGGTCGGCATCGCACACTCCGGGACGCTGATCTCGGCGATCCTCTACCTGTTCCGCTCGGCATGGCGCACGGCCGTGTATCGGACGGCCGAGGCAATGACGGTGTTCGCCGTCATGACGGCGGGCTTGTTCCCGGTCATCCACGTCGGCCGGCTGTGGTATGCGTACTGGCTCTTCCCCTATCCGAATCAGCGGCAGCTCTGGGTGAACTTCAAATCGCCGCTGCTGTGGGACGTGTTCGCCGTGTCGACGTACTTCACGGTGAGCACGCTGTTCCTGATCGTGGGACTGGTGCCCGACATTGCCGCCCTGCGATCGACGGCGACGGGATGGCGGAAGAAGCTGTACGAGATCACGTCGCTTGGCTGGCGCGGGACCGACCAGCAGTGGCGGCACTACACGCGTGCGTACCTCTACCTCGCCGCGCTCGCAACGCCGCTCGTGCTCTCCGTGCACAGTGTCGTGTCGTGGGACTTCGCCATGTCGATCGTGCCTGGCTGGCACGCGACGATCTTCGCCCCCTACTTCGTCGCGGGGGCGATTTACTCGGGCGTGGCGATGGTCGTGACGCTGCTGGTGCCGCTGCGCAAGGTCTTCAAGGTCGAGCGGTACATCACGGTCGAGCACTTCGAGAACCTGTCGAAGCTCCTGCTGCTCACGGGCATGATCGTCGCATACGCCTACGCGGTCGAGTACTTCATCGCGTGGTACAGCGGCAACCCCTTCGAGCAGCAGTCGTTCTGGAACCGAGCGTTCGGCGACTACTGGTGGGCGACGTGGACGATGATCCTGTGCAACGGCGCGCTGCCGCTCTTCCTGTTCTTCCGGAAGGTGCGCCGCAGCATCCCGGCGCTCTTCGTGCTGTCCCTGTTCGTGAACCTCGGGATGTGGTTCGAGCGCTTCGTGATCATCGTCGTGTCACTGTCGCATGAGTACGAACCGTACGCCTTCGGGCACTACACGCCCACCTGGGTCGAATGGTCCATTCTGGCCGGGAGCTTCGGCTGGTTCTTCATGTGGTTCTTGCTGTTCGCCAAGAACTTCCCCACGGTGTCGATCACCGAGGTGAAGGAGATCATACCGCTGCCGCGCAAAGAGAGGGCACGCACATGAGCGCTCAGCCCAGCGGGATCCTGGCGTCGTTCCGCTTCGTCGACGCCGCGGCGGACGCGGTCCGCAGGCTCAAGGACGAAGGCTATCGGGACTTCACGGTGTACACGCCCGTTCCCAACGTCGAGATCGCCAGGGCCGTCGGCCATCGAGCGAGTCCGGTCCGGCTGTGGACGCTCATCGGAGGCTTGACGGGTTGCATCCCCTACGTGGTGATCGCATTCGAGTTGACGATCCTGTTCGGTGCCAGCGCGACGATTCTTGGCCTGTTGTACCACTCGTGGAAGACGCGGCAGGCCGGGGCGTACGACAATCGATTCGCCGACGATCACATCGGGATCTTCGTGCCGTGTCCTCCTGAGCGGCGCGAGCCGGTGCAGGCCCTGCTGCGGGATGCCGGGGCGGAGGAGGTGCAGTTTGCAGCGTAAGCATGCGCTCCTCGGGCTCGTTGCCCTCGGCCTCCTCGCCGGATGTACGCGGGAGCAGTGGCACCGCTTTCCCAGTCCCGACGACGTCGTGGCGGCCGTGCCATGGTTCTCGGTCATGCACAAGGGGCTTGCGATCCAACCGTACAAGATGCCGTTGCAGCCGGTCGACGGTACGGTGCCGGTGAGCGGGACGGTGAGGGTGCCGCCTGCCGTGCCGCAGAACCAGGCGGTGCTCGACGCCCTGGTGAACCCGATGCAGATGACCGCCGCCTCGTTGGAGCGGGGCCGCGACCGTTACGACATCTACTGCGCGGTGTGTCATGGCGCCGAAGGGCGCGGCGACGGACCGGTTGCGGAGAAGCTGGCCAACGCCGTCCGCAGTCTCCACGATCAGCGCGTCCTCGACGCGTCGGACGGGTGGATCTACGGCGTGACCGTGAACGGGTATGGTGCGCTGATGCCGGGGTACGGAGGGCGGATCGCTCCTGAGGATCGGTGGCACGTCGTCAACTACGTTCGCGCACTACAGGGAGATGCCCCGTGAGCGCGACAAAATCCTACAGTGAGATCTACCGGCTGGGCGCAAATGCGCCGGCACGTCCGCTGTTGGCCGCCGGTGCGGTGCTCGCCGTGCTGGGGATGGGCAGTTTCGTCCTGCTGGCACTGGGTGACGACCCGGGCCGCGCGTGGCGGATGTTCCACGTGAACTTCTTGTTTTTCACCGGAGTGGCGCAGGGCGCCATCATCTTTGCGGCGACCCAGAAGATCACCAAGGGCGTGTGGTCCGGCCCGATCATCCGGTTCGCGGAGGCGGCGGCGCTGTTCCTGCCGATCGCGCTCATCTGCTTCCTCGTGCTGTTCCTCGGGAAGCACCACCTGTTCCCCTGGATCGAGCATCCGACGCCGGCGCGGGGCAGCTGGCTCACCGTCGGGTGGGTGTTCTGGCGTGACCTGGTCGCACTGCTCGCGCTGCTCGGGGTGACGCTGGCGTTCGTGTACTACGACATGAAGCCGGACGTAGCGGAGCTGAAGGAGCAGGTCTCGGGATGGCGTCGTCAATTGTACGATCGTATCGCGGGCGATTACGTTGGCGCGCCCGAGCAACTCGCCGCGGTCGAGCGTCGGCTGACGGTCCTCGCGCCGATTCTCTGCCTGCTGTATGCCTACCTGTTCTCGCTGCTCGGTTTCGACCTGATCATGTCGCTCGCTCCGTACTGGCTGAGCAACCTGTTCGGTGCGTTCTTCTTCATGGGCGCGTTCCTGACGGGCCTCACGATGCTGGGCATGATGACGGTGTTCTGGCGCGGGCGGCTCGGCATGACGGACGTCATCGGACGCGAGCAGTTCCACGACCTCGGGAAGCTCGTGTTCGGATTCTCGGTGTTCTGGGCGTACCTGGTCTTCAGCCAGGTACTCGTGATCTGGTACGGAAACCTCCGCGAAGAGACCGCCTTCGTCTTCTATCGGATGTGGGGTGAGTGGCGGCCGATCGCGGTCCTGGTCGGGTTGATGGTGTTCCTGATTCCGTTCTGGGGACTGATCTGGGTCAAGGCGAAGATCACGCCGGTCACCTTCACCATCTTCGTGGTGATCAGCTTCCTCGGAGTGTGGCTCGAGCGGTATCTGCTCGTGCAGCCGTCACTCACCGAGGAGGGCCCGGCGTTCGGGCTCCCGGAGGTCGCGATCTCGATCGGCTTTCTCGGGCTGTTCCTGCTCGCCTACGGGATCTTCGCCGGCACGTTCCCCATGGTGAGCCCGAGGCTCGTCAAGAGGGCCGAGGCCACGGGCCACCACTAGACGGTCGGGCGGACGGGCCTTCCTCGATACCTGCATGCTGACGCTCACGTCGAGCGGCTCGATCGCGTTCTCTCACCTCCAACGCAGCATACTCGCGGCGCTCGAGGAGGGGCCGTCGCCATGAATGAGCGCGCCCTGGTCTGGCTCGAAGCCGCGCGACTCGCTCTCGAGGGGCGCACGGCGGGGATGGCGACGGTGTCGCGTCGCCGCGGTTCGCTCCCGATGGCGCGCGACGCCAAGCTGGTAGCGTGCGATGACGGGCGCCACTGGGGCACGGTGGGCGGAGGGTGTACCGAGGCCGACGTGATCGTGCAAGCACTCGAGGCGGCGGCGGCCGGACGGCCAGCGGTTGCCCGGCACACCCTCAACGCCGACCTCGCGGGGGACGTGGGGCTCTCCTGCGGTGGCACCGCCGAGTTCTTCTTGGAGCCCATCGTCTCGGGTGCGAGCGCAGCCGCTGTCTACGAAGCGGTGGGACGAGCGATCCTGACGCGCACGCCAGCCGAGGTGCGGACCGCCGTCGATTGGACGGCCGGCCCCGCGAAGCACGTGCGGGTAGGGGAGGAAACACTGGGGCTCGGCACGGTGCCCGCGATGGTGGGGGAAGAGTCCGGGGTCTTCGCCGAGTCCGTCCCGCGCCTGCCACGCGTCATCGTGTTCGGCGCCGGGCACGTCGGTGTGGAGATCGCTCGCCTTGCTGCGCGTGCCGGCTTCTACGTCGTGGCGGTCGACGACCGGGACGAGTTTGCCGATGCCCGCCGTCTCCCCGGTGTGGACGAGGTGATTGTCGAGGACTTTCGGACTGCGCTCGACCGGCTGTTGCTCGACGCGGACGACTACGTGCTCGCCACGACGAGGGGGCACAGCTACGACGCGTACATCGTGGAGCGCACCGCCGCGAGCGACGCTCGCTACGTCGGGATGCTGGGCAGCCGTCGCAAGAAAGAGGTCATCTGGCAGGCGCTCCGGGCTGCGGGAGTGCCGGAGTCCGCGCTGGCCCGGGTACGCGTGCCGATCGG
>Ga0111157_1051_pt1 | contig 11814 bp, 8 predicted proteins | sample DeeMarSeWOR28_12_FD_80251 | JGI IMG/M metagenome (GOLD analysis project Ga0111157, IMG submission 80251) | Gemmatimonas sp. SG8_28 | reverse complement strand
ACCGGCGACGGCGCGCATCGCCCGATCCCGCGTTTCCATGCCGCGCTCGACCGCCACTCCCGTCACGGCCTGCTCGAACAGAGACCGCAGCCGGCGATGGCTGGCCGCGCCGGCCATGCGGGTGACCTCCCGCTCCCCGTGGAATGCGATCAGGGTCGGGATGACGCGGACGCCGAGTGCCGCCGCCACTTCGGGCTCGGTGTCGACGTCGATCTTCCAGACGTCGACGCGCCCGATGTAGGCGACCTCAACCTCGGCCAGCACGGGCGCCATGGAGCGACAGGGTCCGCACCACGGCGCCCAGCAATCGACCACGACGGGCCCCGCATGCTCACGCAGCCGGGCCTGGAATTCCGCGAGGGTCACCGCACTACTGGGCCTTCTTGGTCCTGAACCCGAAAAGGGTGTACGCCGGACACCACCCGACGAGGCCCGTGATCAAGGGCACGAAGCCGAAGAACTTCAAGACGGTGCCGAGCGTGCCCGTCACGACGCCAGCCCACCCCAGGTACAGCAGGGCGACGCCGGCAATCACCCGGAGCACGCGGTCCCATCCTGCCTCGTTGATGAACGACATGAGCGGCACCTCCTCGTCGAATCGTGGACAGTCGCGCGGCGCGCACGGCGCCAGGTTCCCGAGCAACACGGGGATGGCCTCCCAGGTTCCCGGCGGAGCACGCTAGGAAGATAGCGCGCTGGCCCGTTCGCCCGGGCGGCCTTGCGGGTCCCGGTGGACATGGCGATACTCGGCGACCGATGACCGCTCCTCCGGAACGCGCGCGGACGGCCTACGCCCGCCGTCTCACCCTGTTCGACGCCACGATGCTCGTGATCGGCGGCATCATCGGCGCCGGCATCTTCCTGAATCCCGCCGTCGTGGCGCAGCGCGTGCCCACGGCGGGCGTCGCCATCCTGGCGTGGGGCCTCGGCGGCGCCGTCGCCCTGGCCGGCGCCTTCTGCTTCGCCGAGCTTGCGGCCCGCCGTCCGCTCGCCGGCGGCGGATACGTGTACTTGCGGGACGGATTCGGGCCGCTGCCTGCGTTCTTGTACGGCTGGACCCAGCTGCTCGTGATCAACAGCGGCGGCATTGCGGCGGTCGCGGTCACGTTCGCTCGCTACACGGTCGCGCTGACCGGAAGTCCGAACGAGAGCGCGACGACCACGCTCGGCATCGCGGCCATCGTCGTGCTGTCCGTGATCAACTTCTTCGGCGTGCGGCCGGGCGCCGTCGTGCAGAACGTCTTCACCGTGCTGAAGCTCGCCGCGCTCGCCGGCCTCATCGTCGTCGGCATGATGTTCGCCTCCGAGATCGCGCCGACCGTCGCGGTCATCCCCACGAGCGGCTCCGTCGGGCTCGTCACCGCCGTCGGCGCGGCACTGATTCCGGTGCTCTTCGCCTACGGCGGGTGGCAGAGCACCAACTTCGTGGCCGAGGAGCTCAAGCACACGGAGCGGGACCTCCCCCGCGCGCTCGTGATCGGCGTCGTGACGGTCGTGACCGTCTACGTTCTGGCGAACATCGTGTACCTGCGGACCCTCGGGCTGGACGGGCTCGCCGGGAGCGCGGCACCGGCCTTCGATGTCATGGAGCGACTCGTCGGACCGAAGGGATCCACGGCGATCACGCTCGGAGTGGTGGTCTCGACCTTCGGCTTCCTGAATCTCGCGATCCTGGCGTCGCCCCGCATGTACCAGGCGATGGCGGCCGATGGCGTCTTCTTCGGTGCGGCCGCGCAGCTCCATCCGCGGCATCGCGTCCCTGCGGTGGCGCTCGCCATCCAGGCCGCGTGGGCGATCGTGCTGCTCTCGTCCAAGACCTACGGCCAGCTCCTGGATTACGTCGTCTTCGGCGACTGGATCTTCTTCGGTCTGGTCGGCGCGACACTTTTCGTCTATCGTCACCGGGAGGGGCGCGACGGCGTCCGTTTCCGCACCCCGGGCTATCCTGCGGTACCGGCATTCTTCGTGGCGGCTGCGGCATTCACGGTGGTGAGCACCGTGGCCGGCGGCGTGCGGGACGCCGCGCTCGGGGCGGGCCTCATCCTCGCCGGCATCCCGGTCTATTTCCTCTGGCGTCGCCGTCACCGGAGCGCGCGCAACGGAGCCTGATGTCGCCATCGACCTTCAGCACCCGCGAGCCATGAGCCTATCGGACCGGATCCTGCCGAAGCTCTCCCCCGGCGAACTCGAGGAGTTCGAGGTGGAGTGGAACGCGCATCCCGGCATGCGGCACATGGGGGCGCAGCTCGACCTCTCGTCGCCGGGCGTCGTCCGCACGGTCGTCGACCCCATCCTTCCGGAGCACCGTGGGGGGCTCGGCACCGATGCCGTGAACGGCGCCGTGATCGCCGGCCTGTTCGATCTCGTGATCGGCTTGAGCGGCTACCTCCAGACCGCCGGCCGCCGGGCTGGCGTAGCCCAGCTGAGCATACAGTTCCTGCGCCCCGTCCTGGGCGACCGGTTCGAGGTGATCGGGCGACCGGTTCGTGCCGGCAAGACGCTCGTCTTTGCCACCGCAGAACTTCTCGACGAGCGGGGAATCCCGTGTGCCCGATGCGACGGCATCGTCGCCGTCGCCGGCGGCGACGTCGGAGCAGGCCCCGCGTTCTGAGCGCACGGGGAGGAGCCATCTGGTGGAGCATCTGCTGATCGGACTGGCCACGATCATCGTGCTCGGGATGGGAGCGCAGTGGCTGTCCTGGAGGCTCCGGCTGCCCGCGATCCTGTTCCTGCTGATCGTGGGCTTTCTTGCCGGTCCCGTCGCCGGCGTCATCGACCCCGATGCCCTCCTGGGCGACCTGCTCTTTCCCGTCGTTTCCCTGTTCGTCGCCATCATCCTCTTCGAGGGGGGTCTGAGCCTCGACGTCGCCGAGCTCCGGGAGATCGGCCGCGCGGTGCGGGGCCTGATTACCGTCGGCGTGTTGCTCACGTGGGGGCTCGCGGCGGCCCTCGCGCATGTCCTGTTGGGGCTCGATCTCGCACTGGCGACCCTGTTCGGTGCCGTGCTGGTGGTCACCGGACCCACGGTGATCGTTCCCCTGCTCCGTCACATCCGACCGAATCCCAGGATCGGTTCCGCGGTCAAGTGGGAGGGAATCGTCAACGACCCGATCGGGGCGATTCTGGGCGTGCTCGTCTTCGAAGCGATCGTCGCCGGCGGCTTCGAGTCCGGCCTCGCCGCCGTGCTCGCCGGCATGCTGCGCGCCACCGTGATCGGCGGCGGGCTCGGGATCGCCGCGGCGGCGCTCGTGGTGGTGCTCCTGAAGCGCTACTGGATGCCCGACTATCTCCAGGGCTCGGCCGCGCTCGCCATCGTGATCTTGGCGTACGCGGTGGCCGACTCGGCACAATCCGAGTCCGGCCTGCTCACCGTCACCGTCATGGGCGCCGCGCTGGCGAGCCAGCGGTTCGTCAGCGTCAAGTCGATCATGGTGTTCAAGGAGAACCTGCGGGTCCTGCTGATCTCGGGGCTCTTCGTCGTGCTGGCCGCGCGGCTTCCGCTCGTGGATCCCGATTACTGGCGTGCCGGAAGCCTGCTGTTCCTCGCGGCCCTGATCCTGATCGTGCGCCCCGTTGCCGCCGTGGCAGCCACTTGGCGGTCGGGCCTCGGATGGCGCGAGCGCGCGTTCCTCGCGGCGATCGCGCCGCGCGGCATCGTCGCCGCCGCGGTCGCATCGGTGTTTGCGCTCCGGCTCGTGGAGAACGGCTATCCCGAAGCCGCGCGGCTCGTCCCCCTCATGTTCCTCTCCATCGTCGGCACCGTCATGGTGTACGGTGTGTGCTCACCGCTCGTCGCACGATGGCTGGATATCGCGACCCCCAACCCCCAGGGCCTGCTGATCATCGGAGCGGCGCCGTGGGTCCGGGCGGTGGCCGCGCTGCTCCGTGACCAGGGAGTCAAGGTGGTCCTGGCCGATTCCAACTGGGCGAACGTGGCCGCATCCCGGCGAGAGGGGCTTCCAGCCACGTACGCGAACGTCCTGACCGAAGGGGCGCTCGAAGAGATCGAGATGGACCTCGACGGGGTGGGGCGACTCCTGGCGCTGACACCGAACGACGAGGTCAACGCGCTGTCGACACTGCATTTCGCCGATCTGTTCGATCGATCCCAGATGTTCCAGCTCCCCCCCGAGTCCTCCGACCGGGAACGCCGCCAACGCGGGATCCCCCGTCACCTGCGCGGCCGGTTTCTGTTCGCCGACGTCGCCACCTTCACACACCTGGCGACCCGATTTCAAGCTGGTGCCGTCGTCAAGCGCAGTCGCCTCACCGAGGGGTACGATTTCGAGACGTTCCGCCGGCAGTACGGCGCAACGGCCATCCCGATGTTCGTGATCAGGGACTCGGGGGAGCTCGGCGTGATCACGGCCACGACACCATCTGCGCCGAAGCCGGGCCAAGTCTTGATCAGTCTGGTCGATCCGATCGACTGAACCGGAAGAGAATCGCGCGAACCGTGCGGGGCGACGTGCCGCTGCGTTTCGGCGCGTCTGCACTGCTCGAACAGCGCGATTGCGGGGGGATCAGGCCACCGGCCCCCATTCTTCCAGCGCGCGCGCGATGCATCGCGTGACACGGTCGTGCTCCTCGAGCAGCCGGGGCAGCAACTCCGCGATTCGCCCGACCCTCCCCTCGCCGCCGGCCTGCTCCATCTCGCGGAGCAGTTCGGCGAGCCGGGTTGCCCGGATGGTCCCGGCCGCCGACGTGTAGGCGTGGGCTGCTCGGCTGACCGACTCCGGCGTCCCACCCGCCACCGCCCCCTCGATCGCGGTCATCCTCGAGGGCGCATCGGTCAGGAACACCGCGAGCATCTCTCCGGCGGCATCCTCGACTCCGGCCTCGCGCATCGTGGCGCGGAAGCCGTCCAGATCCACCGGCGGCGGCGACGTTCCGCTGTCCACGGGCACCTCCTCCACGCCACGATCCCAGCCCTCGACCTTGGCGAACAGGTCGTGCGGCTTGAACGGTTTGGTGAGATAGTCGGTCATCCCCACGGCCAGCGCCCGTTCACGCTCCTCCTCGAGCGCGTGCGCCGTCAGTCCGATGATCGGCAGATCCCGACACCCGGGGAGATCGCGGATTGCTCTCGTCGCATCCAGGCCGTCCAACTCGGGCATCTGCAGATCCATCAGCACGACGTCATACCGCTGCCGGCCCACCGCCTCAACCGCCTCTCGTCCGTTCGAGACCACGTCGAGCCGGTGGCCGCGTCGCCGCAACATCTTGGCGGCTACCTGTTGGTTGACCGCGTTGTCCTCCGCCAACAGGATGTGCACCGGCCTTCGCGCTTCCTGGATCGTGTAGCGGGTGACGAGCTGCGACGGGGCGTCGCCTGAGCCGGCGCCCGCCAGCACCGCCGCCGCCGCCTCGACCACTTCGATACCCGAAGCCGGTTTCGTGATGTACGCCTGGATTCCCAGCTCGCGGCAGCGCCGGGCGTCTCCTGGCTGGCCGGCGGACGTGAGCATCATGAGCGGTATCGCCGCCAGTGCGGTCTCGCTCCGCACCTGCCGCGCCAGATGGAAGCCGTCCCGCTCGGGCATGTGCGCGTCGACAACGGCAAGGGCATACGGTGCCCCGTCTGCTGTCGCGCGGCGCAGGGCAGCCATGGCGCTCCCCACGCGGTCGGTCTCGTCCACCACCGCCCCGACGGACTCGAACGTCTCCCGGAGAATGCGCCGGTTGGTGGCGTGATCATCGACCACGAGCACTTTGGCCCGTCGCAGCAGCATCCGATTGCGCCGCACCTCCTGCTCCGCCTCCGCTGCGGCCGGCAGACAGACGGTGAACCAGAACTCCGTCCCCCGACCCTCTGCACTCCTCACCAGCAGATCGCTTCCCATGAGTCGGACGATCCGGCGGGAGATGGCCAGCCCGAGGCCCGTGCCGCCGAACTTGCGGGTCGTCGAGACATCCGCCTGCGAGAACTCCTCGAAGACCATCTCGAGCTTCTCGGGTGCCAAGCCGATGCCCGTGTCCCGAACCGCAAACCGGACCGAGGAGCCCTCCGCACACTCCCCTTCGATGCCGATGGATACGAGGACCTCGCCCTGCGGCGTGAACTTGATGGCGTTGCCGATGAGGTTGGTCAGCACCTGACGGATCCGCCCCGGATCCCCGCGGACCATGCGCGGCACTCTCGGCGACACGTCGAGCGCCAGTTCGACACGCTTCTCGAATGCGCGGATCGCGAGCAGTCGCACGATCGAAGCTGCGAGGGCATGGAGATCGAACGGAATGGCTTCCAGCGTCACATGGCCCGCCTCGATCTTCGAGAAGTCCAGGATGCCGTCGATGACGCCGAGCAGCCCCTCGGCAGAGCTCATGATCAATTCCGCCGACTGCCGCTGGTCCGGCGTCAGCTCGGTCCCCAGCAGCAGTTCCGTCATGCCGAGGACGCCGTTCATCGGCGTGCGGATCTCGTGGCTCATGTTGGCGAGAAACGCCGCCCGTGCGTTCGCGGCGCGCTCCGCCATGGCCCGCGCTTCCTGGAGCGCCGCCGTCGCCGCCGCCCGTTCAGTCATGTCTCTCGCGATGCCGCGCGCTCCGACCGGCGTGCCGTGCGCGTCGAGGTGCCGGCGCGCCGCGACGCTCAGGTAGCGCGTCTCGCCGTCCGCGGTGCGATGGACCGTCTCGTAGTCGCGCAGCTCATCGCCTTCGAGCAGTCGCTGGAACGCGGCCCGGTCCCGCTCGACGTACTCCGGGTGCACGCGGTCGAGGAACGGCTGCCCGAGCAGATCCTCGGGTGCGCGGCCGTAGATCTTCTTGCTTGCGGCGTTGAGAAACGTCCACTGGCCCTGCAGGTCTACCTGCCACACCAGATCGGATGCCGACTCGACCAGCTCGCGATACTGCCGCTCGGCATCCCGCAGGGCCGCCTCGGCACGCTTCGTCGGGGTGATGTCGTCGTAGAGCACGAACCACGCGGCTCTCCCGGCACGCTCCCGAATCGGGGCGGCGGCGACGCGCACCCATAGCAGGGTGCCGTCCTTGCGGCGGCGTTCGACGTCCGCGACCACGACCTCACCCCGCGCCACCCGGTCGTCCAGGTCCCGCACCTGGTCCTGCTGGGATTCCGGCACCACCAGGGCATTGACCGGCCGCCCGACCGCCTCGAACGCCGAGTAGCCGAACAGCCGCTCGAACTGGGGATTCACACCGACGATCTCCCCGTCTGCAGACAGGGCCACGAACGCCGTCGGCGCGCTGGCGAGCAGGGACTCCAGAAAGCCGCGCTCCTGCCGTGCCAGCTCCTCGCTCATTCGCAGCTGGGCGGCCAGCGTCAGGTGGGCGAGGAGCTGCCGATGCGCCTGTCGGAAGATGACGACCATCGTGAGCCCGAACAGCACGATGAGACTGGCGGCGACGAGATGCTGGCGACTCTGCCCCTGCACCAGGACGACGATCAGGAGGGGGCCGAGGAGCGCGACCCCCATGGTGTAGAAGCTGCGAGCGTCTGCCACCAGGGTGCCGGTTGCTCCGGCAACGAGACCGGCGAACACCACCATGATGAGTGCCAGGTCGGAAAACGGCAGATCGGCCGCGATGACCGCGGGCCCCACCGACCACGCGAGTCCAGCGGCCAGCACGGTTACGCGCAGGATACGGGAAGCGCGGTCGAACTCGGCACCCGTGGCAACCAGGCTCCGGCGCACCACGACCCGCGCGAGCGCGGCGAGGGTGACGGCGGCGAGCCAGAGCCCGAGGGGGGCGACGGGTACCCTGCCCCAGAATTGCATCGCCACGACGGCAACGAGCACCAGGTGCATGGACTCGGCGAGCGGACTCTCGGCGAGCAGGCGGGCGAGCAACGCCGCCCGCACCTCACGCTGCGCCCGGTCGCGGCCCGAGGCCTGCCCCTCGTCCGCCAGCGATGGCGCCAGAAACAACGTTCCCCGCTGCGTCGTCCGGTTCAGGGAGCCCTCCGCACTGGGGTGGTCGTGCACGTGATGTCGGTCCGCATGCTGGTCTGACAGAATAGTGAGAGTGCAGGCCTCGCCTCACCAGCCCCCGCGCGTCGCGACTCCGCGTCCGCGTTCCGGAGGCCGGGAACGCGCACTACATTGAGACTTCCGCAACCCGGATTGCCGTGACTCATGGCACACACCAAACCGACCGTACAGTTCTTCGGAGCCGCCGGGACCGTGACCGGTTCGAAGCACCTCGTCACCGCCAACGGTCGCCGCGTGCTCCTCGATTGCGGCCTCTTCCAGGGTCTCAAGGAGCTGCGCGAGCGGAACTGGGACGCACCGCCGTTCGCCCCCAGTGAGCTCGACGCGGTCGTCCTGAGCCACGCCCACATCGACCACAGCGGCTACCTGCCCCTGTTGGTCCGCCGCGGGTTTCGCGGTCCCGTCTATTGCACGAACTCGACCGCCGAGCTGCTGGGCGTTCTGCTGCCGGATTCCGCCTACCTGCAGGAGAAGCAGGCGGCCCACGCGAACTATCTCGGATACTCCAAACACGCACCGGCCCTGCCGCTCTACACGACGCTGGACGCGCAGGAGGCGTTGGGGCTCCTCCAGCCACAGCCGTTCGGCGAGAGCATTCGCCTGACCGACGGCATCGCCGCCGTGTTCCGGACTGCGGGACACATCCTCGGCTCGGCCACCGTCGATCTGCAGATCGACGGTACGATCGGCAACGCGCCGCTGCACGTCGTGTACTCCGGTGACCTCGGCAGATGGGGGCGTCCCATTCTGCACGATCCACAACCGGTGCCGGAGGCGGACTACCTGCTGCTCGAGTCCACGTACGGAAACCGCTCGCACCCCGTCGAGGTCGACGAGCAGCTTGCGAGCTGCATCCGAACTGCCGCGGATCGCGGTGGCGCGCTGCTCGTTCCGGCCTTTGCGGTGGGGCGTACCCAGGAACTGCTGTGGTGGATCCGGCAGCTCGAACAGGAGGAGCGCATTCCCACGCTCCCGGTGTACGTCGACAGCCCGATGGCCATCGATGTCACCGACATCTATTTGCGAAGCACGTCGGAGCACGATCTCGACATGCGGCGCCTGGAGAACGCGGGCCATCATCCCCTCTACCCGAGGCAATTCCACCTCGCGAAGACACAGGAAGAATCGATGGCCCTCAATACCGTGCGTGGGCCGGTCATCATCATCTCGGCGAGCGGCATGGCCACCGGCGGACGGATTCTCCACCATCTCAAGCTGCGGCTATCCGATCGACGGACGACCGTGTTGCTGGTGGGCTTTCAGGCGGCGGGTACACGCGGGCGTCGCATGCTCGAGGGCACGGACGAAGTCCGAATCCACGGCCAGGACGTCCGGGTGAGGGCACACATCGAGAGCCTCGACGGCTTGTCCGCCCATGCCGACCAGGGAGAACTCCTGCAATGGCTGTCAGGATTCGAGCGACCGCCACGCACCACCTGCCTCGTGCACGGGGAGCCGGATGCCGCCGCAGCCCTCTCGGAGGCGATTGGCGAGCGATACGGTTGGGATGCCGAGGTGGCGAAGGACGAAGGGAAACTCGTCCTTTCCTAGTGTCATGGGGGAGTTGGCGACCTAGGTCCCCTAAAAGGGAAAACCCCCGGTGCCCTCCCGTGCACCGGGGGTGAGGGATTCCCCTCTAAGGCTTGGTTCCTAGCGCCAAGATAGGAATGGCGCAGGATCGTGCCATATCTCACATCAGATTACATGCTCGACGATCCCGATCGTCTTGCCTGCGGCCGATGTCACGATCCCTCAAGCCTCAGCGGCGCCGCGAGCGCCGGCCCTTCCCTCAAAGGGCATTCCCGCAGTGGCCACCCATCAAGGATGACGACGTAGGCTACCCATCGGCCTATGAAATTGAAGTGAATTCCATTTGAATGGGGCTTCACTGCACATGAGAGGCCGTTTTGGCTGCTTGACGCCGGATGCCGACTGGTCGTACACTCGCCTCAACGGCTCGGCACACGTGTCCCGTCTACCGCCAACGACCCCGGCAGGAGGAACCGCGCCATGGCCCAGTCCCCGGTCATCGTGGGTGTCGACCCTACCCCTGCCGGCGCGCTGGCAGCCACGGTGGGGTGCGCCGTCGCGGGGGCGATGGAGGCGCCGTGTCACCTGGTCCACGTGGTGCGCGAGCCCGCCGGCCTGTCGCGCGGGAAAGCCGAGTCGACGGAGCGCGCCGACACGCTCGATCGGTTTCTGGACGCCACCCGATCTGCGCTGGAGCGCTCGCTCGCTCCCCACCTCACCGCAAGCGCCCTCGAGCACCTCGATGTCCACGTCGGCAATCCGGCGTGGGTGCTGGGCCAGGTCGCCCGGGACGACGGGGCGCGGTTGCTCGTCCTCGGCGGCAAGCATCATTCGGCTGCGGTCCGGTGGTTCGGCGGCAGCACGGCACATCACGCGGTGCGCACGATCGACGTGCCCCTGCTTGTCGCCGCCGCCCCGAAAACCCGCTTCGACCGGGTGCTGGTCGCGTGCGATCTCTCGGACGCGAGCGCGCCCACCCTCGAGGCCGCGCGGGCCTTCGGCAGGCCGTTCGGCGCTCGCCTTCGAATGCTCACCGTCGTGGAGCCCCTCCCGGCGATCCCGGACGTGGGGATTCAGATCGATGAAGGGGAACGCCTCCGCGTCACCGAACAGGAAGCCGCGGCGCTGGTGGCCGGCGGCGGAAACGAGGACCGGGTGGAGTCGATCGTCCAGACCGGCTCCGCCGCCCGGACGATCGCGGACGAGGTTGCCAGGTGGGATGCCGACATCGTGGTGGTGGGGTCGCACGGCAAGGGATGGGTCGATCGCGTCCTGCTGGGCAGCACGACGGAGCGTCTGCTGAACCGGCTGCCGTGCTCGATCCTCGTGATACCGATCCGGGGTCCGGGAATCGGCACGTGAAGGACCGAGGTCCGTGGCTCGCCCAACACGCACGGGAGGCTGTGTGAGAGTAGCCGACGTGATGAAGACCGATCTCGCCGTGATCAACGAGGACGTCCCGATCAGGTCGGCGGTCATTCTGATCGCCGACGCCCACGTGCTGGGGGTGCCCGTTGTCGACCGACGGGGACGACTCGTCGGGGCGCTGTCGGCGAGCGACATCGTGCAGGCGGCGGCGGAGCGTGCCGAGGCCGGGGAGGCCGCGGAGTTGCTGAGCGACACGCGCGTGAGCGACATCATGAGCACCCCGGCCCGGACGATCGCACCCGACGCCGACGTGCGTGACGCGGCGCGCGAGATGCGACACCGCGACGTGCACCGACTCTTCGTCGTGCACGGTGACGATCTGCTGGGCGTGATCTCGACGAGTGACATCGTGCGGGCGGTCGCCGACGGGACCGTCTAGACAGGGGGGTGTCCCCCGGACGCGCTACAGGTACTGCTGAAACACCAGCATCGCGACCAGGGTGACCGTCACGGTGACGGCCACCGGATGCCTCCGCTCGTGGTCGTACGCCTGGGGCAGGATCTCCTCGAACACCATGAAGATCATGGCCCCGGCCGCGAAGCCGATGCCGAACGGCAGCACGCGGCTGAACGTCTCGACGAGCAGGAAGGCGGGCACCGCCATCAGGGGCTGGGGCAGGGAGGACACGATGCTCCACCCGGCGCACCGCCACACCCCGACGCCTTCGGGCCGGAGGACAGCGCTGATCGCGACCCCCTCGGGCACGTTGTGCACGGCAATCGCCACGACGATCACCAGGGCGAGCGTCATGCCGCCACCGAAGGAGACGCCGACCGCGATCCCCTCGGCGAAGGAGTGCACCGTCATCACGATCATGACGAGCAGCATCCTTCGCGCGCCAGCGCCCCGGGCACGTACGAACCCGACGTTCTGGTGCCGCAGCACCCTCTCGACCAGCAGGAT
>Ga0111157_1080_pt1 | contig 12736 bp, 8 predicted proteins | sample DeeMarSeWOR28_12_FD_80251 | JGI IMG/M metagenome (GOLD analysis project Ga0111157, IMG submission 80251) | Gemmatimonas sp. SG8_28 | reverse complement strand
GCGAGCCGGCCGAGCTCGCCGCGCGACTATCGTGCCCCAACGACGAAGCTGCCCTCCACACCGTCCGTCGAGCTCGGGGCGACCCAGACCGAGAAGCGCCCGGGCTCGACCACCCACTGCATGTCACGGTTGTAGAACCCAAGGTCGCGCGGTCCGAGCGTGAACGCCACCGTCCGCTCCGCACCGGGTTCCACATACACCTTCGTGAACCCCTGCAGCTCCCGGACCGGTCGGACTACACTCGCGACGCGGTCGCGAATGTAAAGCTGTATGACCTCGGCGCCGGCGCGGGGGCCGGTGTTCCGCACCGTCGCGCTCACCGTGACCGAACCGTCCGGTGGAATCGTATCGGCGCTCAGCGCGAGGTTCCCGTACTCGAACGTCGTGTAGCTCAGTCCGTGGCCGAATGCGTACAGTGGCGTGTTCGGGGAGTCGAGGTACTTCGACGTGAACTTGAAATCGGTCGGGGGGCGTCCCGTATTGTCGTGGCTGTAGTAGACGGGGACCTGGCCGACCGAGCGCGGGAAGGACACCGTCAGCTTGCCGCTGGGGTTGACGTCGCCCCAGAGCACGTCCGCCACCGCGTTGCCGCCCTGAACGCCTGGGTGCCAGGCCTGGAGAATGGCCGGAACGTGCTCGGCCATCCAGGAGATGGCGAGCGGCCGACCACTCATCACGACCGCCACCACGGGTGTCCCCGTCTCGAACACTGCTTCGACCAACTGTTGTTGCACGCCCGGTAGGTCGAGCGACGTGCGTGACGCCGCCTCTCCCGTATCGTCCCCGTGCTCGCCGACAACGACGATCGCCACATCGGCGGCACGCGCGGCCGCCACGGCCTCGGCGAAGCCGTCGCGGCTGGTACCCGACACGCTCGAACCCTCCGCGTACGTCACGGCGGCGGCCGGCACGCGCTCCCGGATGCCGGTGAGCACGGTCACCGCGTCCATCGGGCGGCCCCGTGCGGCCCAGGCGCCGAGGAGATCGCGAGGGTTCTCCGCCAACGGTCCGATGACGGCGATGGATTGGACTGCGTCCGATAGCGGGAGCAGCGCGCCGTCGTTCTTCAGCAGGACCATCGACCTGGCGGCGGCGTCGCGCGCGGCCGCCACGTGGTCGTCGCGCAGGATGACGGCCCCCTCGCCATCGGGATCGACGTAGGGGTTGTCGAACAATCCCAGCATGAACTTGGCCCGGAGTACTCTGCGGACCGACGCGTCCAGCAGCGTCTCCGGGATCACGCCGGCCCGGACGAGATCCGCCAGATGGCGCAGGTAGATGCCACTCGCCATGTCCATGTCCACGGTGGCCGCCAGTGCCAGGCGCGCGGCGTCCGGTCCGTCAGCCGCATAGCCATGCACGATCAGCTCCTCCACCGATTCCCAATCGCTCACGATGAGTCCGTCGAAGCCCAACTCGCCGCGGAGGACGTCATTGAGCGTAAACGGGTTCGCCGTGGTCGGCACGCCGTTCAACAAGTTGAACGCGCTCATCACGGTCGCGGCACCGGCCTCGACTCCCGCCGCGAACGGCGGCAGATAGACCTCCCGCAGCAGGCGCTCGGACATGTCGACCGAGTTGTAGTCCCGCCCGCCTGCCGGAGCACCGTAGGCGACGTAGTGCTTGAGACAGGCGAGGACCCGGTCGGGGGACGCCACGTCGTCACCCTGGAATCCCCGAACTCTCGCGGCGGCCATCACGGAGCCGACGAAGGGGTCCTCGCCCGCGCCCTCGATGACGCGTCCCCACCGAGGATCCCGCGCGATGTCCACCATCGGGGCGAACGTCCAGTGCACACCCGACGCACGCGCCTCCCGCGCCGCTATCGTCTCGATGGCGGTCACGAGCTCGGGATCCCAACTCGACGCGGTCGCCAGGGGAATGGGGAAGATGGTGCGATAGCCGTGAATCACGTCGAGACCGAACAGGAGTGGGATCCCCAGCCGGGATTCCTCGACAGCGATGCGCTGCACCCGGTTCGTATTCTCGGCACCGACGAGGTTCAGCAGCGATCCCACGTGGCCCGCTCGAATCCCGGCAGCAATGCTGTCGTTGTACCCGCTGAACTGCACCAGTTGACCCACCTTCTCCTCGAGGGTCATGCGGGAGAGGAGGGCCTCCACCCGCTCGTCGACGTTCGGGGTCTGCGCAGCGGTCGCCGCCGGAATGCCTGCCGCCAGCAGCAGCACGACCGACGTTCGGGACAGGCGACGCAGCACGGGCAGTCGTAATCGCTGCCCGCTCGGTCCGTCGTTGCTGGGGGAAGCGGGCAAGCCCGCGCGACGTCTCGACCCGACGAACGGCCTATCCATCCGGAGCTCCCAAGCGTGGTGATGGCGTGCGGGTCCGAGCGACAGGGGAGGGTACGTCGTGTCCGGTGGGCGCCGCACGGAGTGGTCGCTGCCTCATGAGTCAGCTTGCCGAATTGCCATCTGTGACGGTAATACGGGTAGCGTGAGGACGTGTCAAGAGCGCGGGATGGCCGAGCGTCGTGTGCGGTTCTCGATGCCCGGCTCGCAATCCGTCTCCACGCGACGGGCCTGTGCTGCTGGCACCGGACCGCCCGCGTGTTCAGCTTTCAAGCAGAGGATGGACCGCTCGAGCTCTTGCTCAGGAGCGAACCTCCGTCATCTGTGTCGCCGGCACGGAGTGACGAGGGGTGCAACCGGGATCCTCACTCAAAGAGGCAGCCAGATGCGTATCAGCACGAGAGAACTCGGCCCGCTCGTTGCGCTCGCCGTCGTGGCGGCGTGCAGCAGCGCGGAAGGCTGGACGGGCACGGTGACGGACAGCGCCGGAGTCGCGATCGTCACGAACACCGACCGCGGTATGTGGCGCAATGGAGCCGGGTGGACGCTCGAGGAAGCGCTGCGCATCGGCGCGCTCGAGGGCGAGCCCGAGTATCAGTTCGGACAGATCGGGCTCATTGCGGTCGACTCGAGGGAGCGGATCATCGTGCTCGACGCGCAGGCCCGCCATATCCGGGTGTTCGCGTCGGACGGGACGTACGAACAGACCATCGGGCAGCCCGGCGAGGGCCCCGGCGAGCTCGGGACCCCGGTTGGGGCGCTCTTCATGGGCCCCGGTGACACCCTGCTCGTGCCGGACCTCGCCAACCAACGCGTGAACCGCTATGCCCCGGACGGCACCAGCCTCGGCAGCTTCCCGCTCCGAATCGAGAACGGGATCCCGATGTCCATCGTCGCCACCCGCTCCGGGGTCGTCGCGGAGCAGGTCCGTCCGTTTTCGAGGCCGGACCAGCCCGCTCGCGACAGCCTCGACGTCATCGTCACCCTTGCGACGGACGGCTCGGTGATCGATACGCTGATGACCTTCCCCCCCGGGGCCAGCATCGATCTCAGTAGCGCGCAGGGGCCGCGGAGGACGATCTTCGCCGCCGAGCCCGTGTGGACGCTGTCCGATGCGCTCGAGCTCTTCTTCGGCATCACCAACCGGTACCGCATCAGCGTGTTCGACTCGGCCGGCAACCTCGTGCGCATTGTCACCAAACCCGCCGAGCCAGCGCCCGTGACCGACCGGGACAAGGAGATGATGTGGGAGGTCATCGAACAGCAGATCCGCGCTGCCGTTCCACCGCAGAGCTTCATGGAGGTCATGGAGCAGGCCCGTCAGTCGATCAGTTTCGCGGAGGTCTTCCCGGCGTTCGTCAGCATGTCGATCGGGCCGAGTGGCAGTCTCTGGGTCCAGCACCTCAGGCCTCCGGCGGCAGTGCCTGAAGAGGAGCTGGAGACCTACGACATGACCCAGGACATCGGGTCGCGGGACTGGGATGTGTTCGATCCTGACGGCCGGTATCTCGGGGTCGTGACGATGCCGCCGCGCTTCACCCCCCGCATCATCCTGGGCGGCCAAATCTACGGGGTGTGGCGGGATGACCTCGACGTGCAGTACGTGGTGCGCCTGCGCATCGTGGAGAGCTGACGGCCGGCGAGGGCGGATCGATCGCACACTTGCCGAGCGGCAATGGCATCCGGGGACGGCAGGCTGCCCGCTGAGCCGCTAGTCCGTGCACGGTTTCGCCGGTCGCAACGACAGCACGTCGTACGCCGGTTGCAGGCCGCTCTCGACGATCCACCCGGGAGAGCTCGTCAGGTTCTCGGGTGGCGCTCGGTACGTCTGGGCACTTGCCAGCGCGAAGAACTCGATAGCCCGCGTCATTCGGGTCCAGCGGTGGCATCTCGTCGCCGTTTCCCCCACCGCATCCGTGCACAATGCAGAGCACGAACACGGCAGCACCCGCGCAACGTGCAATCGCGACAACCCCTTGCTGCTGGGTGCCGACTCGTGCACCATCGGTCGGAATGCCTCACGGTTCATCATGAGCAGGTCGATCAGCCGACACGATCGCAAGGCGCGAGAGACACAGGAGCGGACCGAGACCGGCTGCTGGGTGGATCCTGCGCATCGCAAGCCGCGCCCCGGGGCAGATGCGATCGGCCCGCCGCGCCCATCGACGGCGCTGGCGGGCCTGAGCATGGCCTGTTGCTTCAGGGTGCCGCTACCGCTCGCCCATCGGACGGATGGTCGTGATCACGATGACGCCGGCCCCAGCCCGCACCCCGTACAACGTCGTTTCGGTTGGGTCCTTGAGCACCGTGATCGACTGGATGTCGTTCGGGTTGATGCCGCGTAGGGCGCCGTTCGGCCCGGCGTAGAAAGGGCTGCCGTCGACGATGTACAGTGGCTCGTTGCTCATGTAGAACGACGTCGGGCCACGGATACGCACCGAAATCGAACCGTCGCCGTTCCGAGCCACCAGAACGCCCGGTGAGCGCGCCAGGAGGTTCTCGAGCGGCTCGCGCGATCGCGGCTCCAGTTGGTTGGACGTGAGGTCGGCGGCCGTGAGCGAGTCCACCTCGGCAGCTTCGACCTCCTCCTGGTCTTCTGCCACGCCTTCCGCGACCGCCTGCGCCTCCGTCTGGTCCTGTGGGGCGGCCTCAGGCTCGGCCTGACTGACGGTGGTCGGCCGCGCGCACGCAAGCTGGGAGCCGAGCAGGACCGCGGCAATCACCGCGAGCGCCGCCATGCTGGGAAGCTGCTTCTGTGAGGACCTGAGCATCGCGACCTCCGACACTAGTCGTCCATTTCCAACATAATGCTTTTCCGGCGCAGCCGCACAAATCGGCAGCTGTCAGCCGGAGGGAGGGGCCGTCAAACCGACATACACCAGGCCGGCACGCAGGTTCGGTTCCTCGCGGTTGGTCCCCCGGCGGATACGCCCGGCCGCCATCCCTGCTCCGGGCATCAGGTCCCCGGTTGGCCACCGCAGCCGAGGTTGGCCCCCCGCCGGTGCCACGGCGGCGCCGATGCGTGGGCGGCCTCTCCGACTGGCGGAGTGCGCGGCAAGGCAACAACTTGGGGACCGGATGACTCGGATCGGATGCCGGTCTCTCCGTCGGCGTGCGACGGACGCTCCAGCGGCCGGCACCGCACACGGCACAACGCGCTGCTCCACAAAGGTATGATCCGCAAGAACTTCTGGCATGTCGGCAACTGGTGTATCCACACCGGACAGAAGTACATCGAATCCCCGTTTCTCGGGCCGACGAAGGGCGTCGAGATCCTCAACTACGCCCAGCCGTTCGTGGATGCGCTCGCGCAGATCGAAGGAGCGGAGGTCCGGTCGGAGGCGTCCTGGGACCTGTATAACATGTCTCCAGAGGTCTTTGAGGAACGACTGGACTGGGCGGACGTGATCGTGTTCGGCGACGTGGAGACCAAGTGCCTGATGCTGCATCCCCACTTCTTCAATCGGGAGATGTGGAAAGGCGCATACGTGACGTTTCCGGACCGGATGGAGATTCTCAGGGCGTGGGTGAGCGGTGGCGGGCACTTTCACATGCTCGGAGGGTGGTACTCGTTCGGCGGTGAGCTCGGCAAGGGCGGATGGGGGCGTTCGGTCTTCCACGACGTGCTGCCGGTGGTCTGCAAGGAGGGCGACGATCTGATCGAGTCCACCGCCGGCTACGACGTCCGGGCACCGCGGGACCACCCGGTCCTGCACGGCATCGATCTCGCTCAGATACCGCCGATCCTGGGATTCAACGAGACGGCATTGCGTGACGGCGCGGAGGCAATCCTCGAGATCCGGTCGCAGGACACGTGGTATCCCCTGCTGGCCGCGCGGCGTTTCGGCGCGGGCAGGGCGTCTGCCTTCACCACCAGTGCCTCGCCGCACTGGGGCATCAACCTGGTGAAGTGGGATCAGTACAATCGACTGTGGCAGCAGCTCTTCACGCGACTATAGCGAGGCATCGGTCATGATGAACACACGGTCTCTCGTGCTCCTGACGATTCCCTTCGTCCTCGCGTACGTGCCGTCGGACCCGTCGGTCGACGTACCCGCGCTTGACCTCGCGATCGAGTGGAACCTGGAGACGAACTTCGCAGACGGCGGGGGGCATCGCGCCACGTTCACGATCCACAACAACGGCGACGTGGCGCTCACGGACGCAAACTGGGCGCTGTACTGGAACATGTTCCAGCGGACCATCGATCCCGGGAGCATTGCGGGCAACGTGACCATCGAGTGGATCAACGGTGACCTGTACGTCATGAGGCCGGCGGAGGGTTTTCACTTGGCGCCGGGGGCCGCGACCACGATCCGTTACCGCGGGACCTACGCGCTGATCAAGATCTCCGACGCGCCCGTCGGTCCGTATGTCGTGTGGCGCACGGCGGATGGCTCCGAGCGGGTGACTCCAGTCGCGGACTTCACGATCGCCCCGTTCGAAGGACCCGAGCAGATCGACCGCGGCCCGGGCGACATGGAGCCGATTCCGACACCCCAATGGCTCTTCGAGCAGCACGCAGGCATCCGCCCCCTTCCCGGGGCCGAGGTGCAGTTGATCGTACCGCGTCCCAAGGCTGTGACCCGATTGGGCGCGTCGGTGGCAATTGGCTCGGGGGCGGTCCTGGCGTACGAGTCGGGCCTTCGGTCCGAGGCGACACTGCTCGCCAACGCCCTCGACGAGATGCTCACCGGTTCCGTCTCGGTAGCCGAGGCAGGGACGGCTGCCGCTCCGACGATCCGGCTGGGGATCGCCGAGGTGGATGTTCCGGGTTCGTACACGCTCCGCGCCACGGCAGAGAACGGCATCGTGATCGCGGGGGACCCAAGCGGCGTGTTCTATGGGACCCAGAGCCTTCGCGCGTTGATTCCGGCCGAGCACCTCGGGCGCGAACAGGCGGAGATTCGGATCCCCGCGGTGGATATCGTCGATGCGCCCGCGTTCGGCTACCGGGGCATGCACATCGACCTGAGCAGGAACTTCAACTCCCTCGCAACGGTCAAGCGCCTGATCGACGCCATGGCGTTCTACAAGCTGAACAAGCTCCACATCAATCTGACCGATGACGAGGGATGGCGGATCGAGATCGAAGCGCTGCCGGAGTTGACGGAGTTCGGTGGGTATCGGGGATACAGCCCAGGCGAAACCGACTACCTGCAGCCGTCGTACGGATCCGGCCCCTCGCCCGATCCGGCGGCGGGGTATGGGAGCGGGTTCTACACCCGGAACCATTATATCGACCTCCTGCGCTACGCCGCGGCGCGTCACATCGAGGTCATCCCGTCCGTGAATGTCCCGGCGCATTCGCGCGCCGCCATTAAGGCCATGGAGGTGCGGTACCGGCGGCTCATGACTGCGGGACGCGAAGCGGAAGCCGAGGCCTTCCGGCTGATCGATCCCGAGGAAACGTCCCGCTATCGGTCAGCACAGTGGTGGACCGACAACGTCATCAACGTGTGCCGCGAGTCGGCATTCACCTTCTTCACGACGGTGGTCGACGAGCTGATCGCGATGCACGACGAAGCCGGTGCACCGCTGCGCGTCTTCCACTCGGGAGGCGACGAGGTTCCGCTCGGCTCGTGGACGGCATCACCACTGTGCGCGGAGTACCTGACCCGGCACCCGGAGTTCGACAACCCCCGGAACCTCCAGAAGGCATTCTTCAAGCGGGTGGTCGGGTACCTGACGGCCAAGGGCATCCGCACTGCCGGCTGGGAAGAGCTCGCGATGAACTTCCGGGCCGACGGCTCGTGGACCCCGAACGACGAGTTCGCCGACGGCAATGCCATTCCCTACATCTGGAACAGTCTCGAAGGCGCGGAGGACCTCGGCAACCGGCTGGCGAACGCGGGCTACCCCGTCGTGCTGTGCAACGTCACCAACTTCTACTTTGACTTCGCGTACACGAAGGATCCCCGAGAGCGCGGGCATTATTGGGGTGGTTTCGTCGAGACGCGCGAGGCCTTCGAATTCGTCCCGTACCACGTACTCCGGTCCATGCGTTCGACCGCGGAAGGCCGGCCCTACACCGACGACGACTTTCGTGACAGCGAGCTCCTGGCGCCCGAAGCGCGCGCGAACGTCCTGGGTCTGCAGGGGCAGCTCTGGTCGGAGACGATCAAGGGTCGGGAGATCCTGGAGTACTATTACCTTCCGCGCATTTTGGCGCTGGCCGAGCGCGCGTGGTACGGCCAGGCGGAGTGGGGCGACATTGCCGACCGGGCCAAGCGCAACGCCGCGGCGGACACCGCATGGAACGCGTTCGCGAACGCGCTGAGCCTGCGGGAGTTCCCCCGGTTGGATCGTCTAAACGGCGGATACAACTACCGACTGTCCCCGCCGGGCGTCGTTGTTGAGGATGGTCGGATGATCGCGAATACGGCGTACCCGGGGATGGTCGTGCGGTACACCACGGACGGATCCGACCCGACGGCGTCTTCGCCGCGATACACGGAGCCCGTCGCCGTGACTGCGGACGTCCTCAAGGCCAGCACGTTCGACAGCCGGGGGCGGGCCAGCCTCCCGACGGTCGTCGACTTGCGAGAGGAGTAGGCGGTGACCACAGCAAGTGCCCCGGCATTGTCGCGGCGGCTGATCTCGCTGGATGCGCTGCGCGGGTACACGATCGCCCTGATGGTCATCGTGAACGATCCCGGCTCGTGGAGCCACGTGTATCCGCCGCTGCTGCACGCGGAGTGGCACGGGATTACGCTGACCGACCTCGTCTTCCCCTTCTTCCTCTTCATTGTGGGTGTGTCCATCACGCTCGCGTACACCACGCGCCTGGCGGCAGGCGCCGACAAGAAGGATCTCTACAAGAAGATCGTCTCCCGGGCGGTCAAGATCATGCTGCTCGGATGGTTCCTGTGGCTGTGGCCGACGTTCGACTTCGCGGGCATGCGGTACGTCGGTGTGCTGCCGCGGATCTCGATCGTGTTCTTCGTCTGCGCGGTGTTGTTCCTCAATACGAATTGGAAGCAACAGATCTGGATTGCCTCGCTGATCCTGGTGGGGTACTGGCTGGTGATGGCGCTCGTGCCGGTGCCCATCGACGACGTCATCCGGAATGCCCTTGCGACGGGTCAGGTCGAGTTCAGCGAAGGCCTGCTGGATATCGGTTCCATCCGAGAGGTCGGGGGCGGCTTCATCGCGGCGAACTACGAGCCGGGGGTGAACATCACCGCCTGGTTGGATCGCGTCCTCGTGCCGGGCCGGTTCTGGCAGGTGACGTGGGATCCCGAGGGATTGATGAGCACGTTCCCGGCGATCGTCACCGGGATCATCGGGATGCTCGTCGGGCAGCTGATCCTCGCCATCCAGGAGCCGTACAGGAAGCTCTCGTGGGTCTTCTTCGCGGGGTTCGCGATGTACCTGCTCGGTGGGGCCTGGGGATGGTTCATGCCGCTGAACAAGAACCTGTGGACCAGCTCGTACACCCTGTGGACCGCGGGCGTCGGGACGATGGGGCTCGCGGCGTGCATCCTCATCGTGGACATGCTCGGGTACACCTGGGGGACCAAGCTCGGCAGGGTCTACGGGGCAAACGCCATTGCGTCCTACGTCCTCGCGGGGATGCTCACCCTCGTGTTCTACGGACCGATCTTCTGGGGCGTGTCGCTGAGTGGGCTCTGGATGGACGGCCTGACGGCGGTCGGCATCGCACCGAAGCTGGCGTCGTTCGGGTATGCCGTCCTCTACATGCTGATCATCTACATCCCCGCGTGGGTGCTGTACAAGAAGAAGATCTTCATCAAGGTGTGATCGGGAGGGAGGAGGGGGCGGGGAGGCGGGAGGAGTCTCTGCTTCCCGCTCCCTGCTCCCTCCCCCCGCCTCCCTACTCCAATGCCTCCCTCACGCCAGGATCCTGTCGATCGCCTCGAGCTCCTCAGCCGTAAAGGAGGCGTTGCTCCGCACGGTGACGGCCTCCTCGATCTGCCCGACCCGACTCGCGCCAATGAGGACGGAGGTCACCGCCGGCTGACGCAGCACCCACGCCAGTGCGAGCTGAGCGATCGATTGGCCGCGTTGCCTCGCGGCATCGCGTAGCCGGCGCACCCGCTCCACCACGGACTCGGTGACCTCGCCACGCCCGAGGAACCCGGTGGCCTTGGCTGCTCGGGAGTCCTCCGGGATGCCGTCCAAGTACCTGTCCGTGAGCAACCCCTGCGCGAGCGGGGAGAAAGGGATGCACCCGATCCCCTCGTCCTCCAGCACGTCGAACAGTCCGTGCTCCGCCGTGCGGTCGAGCATACTGTACCGCGGCTGATGGATCAGGCATGGCGTGCCGAGCTCATCGAGGATGCTCGCGGCCCGGCGTGTCTCCTCGGGCGAGTACGCCGAGATGCCGGCGTAGAGGGCTTTGCCCTGGCGGACGGCCGTATCGAGGGCACCCATGCTCTCCTCCATGGGCGTCTCGGGATCGGGACGATGGTGGTAGAAGATGTCGACGTACGTCAGGCCCATGCGCTGGAGGCTCTGATCGAGGCTCGCCAGCATGTACTTCCGCGACCCGAAGTCCCCGTAGGGTCCGGGCCACATGTCCCACCCGGCTTTGGTCGAGATGATCAATTCGTCACGGTAGCTACGGAGATCGGTGCCGAGCAGCCGTCCGAAGGTCTCCTCGGCCGAGCCGTACGGTGGCCCGTAGTTGTTGGCCAGGTCGAAATGCGTGATGCCGATATCGAATGCGCGATGGATCATCGCGCGGGCGTTCTCGAACGCATCGACGCCGCCGAAGTTGTGCCACAGGCCGAGGGACACGGCCGGGAGCTTGAGCCCGCTCCGCCCGCACCGGGTGTAGGGCATCGCGTCGTAGCGTCGGTCGGATGGCTGGTATGACGTGGGATCCTCCTTGCTCAGCTCACGGCGACGGCTGGCATGGCACGCCGGTGCCTCACCTGTCGATCAGAACGCCAGGCTGCGCAGGTAGTCGTGACTGGCCGCGATGGATGCGAACGGATCGTCCGGGTTGTCGTGCTCCACGAAGTAGTGCTGGATTCCCGCCTGCTCGCGCAGCGCGAACATGGCTGCGAAGTCGAGCGTGCCGGCGCCCACGGCCGCCATGGAACGGTCGGCGGCCATGTCCTTCACGTGCACCAGGTGGAACCGCCCGGCGTGGGCCTGGAGCATCGCTGTCGCGTCGCCCCCGCCCACGGTGATCCAGTACAGGTCGAGCTCGATCTTGACCAGCGCGGGATCGGTCGCTTGCAGGAGGACGTCCCACGGTACCTGCCCCTCCAGCGGCTCGAACTCGAACGCGTGGTTGTGGTATGCGAACGTAAGCCCGGCAGTTTGTGCCCGTTCACCCACGGCATTGAAGCGGTCGCCCATCCGGCGATAGTCGTCGAGGGTGGTGCGATTCTCGGGTGCGATGGAGGCGACCACGAGATACTGGTGACCGATCGTGCCGGCGAGATCGACCGACCCATCCCAGTCGTTCTCCAGCGCCTCGAGCGACATGTGCGCGGACGGCGCGCTGAGCCCCGCGCCGTCCAGGAGGGCGCGAATCTGTTGGGGTGATCGGCCGAAGTAGCCGGCGAACTCGACTTCGTCATATCCGACCTGGGCGACGCGCTCGAGCGTTTGCTCGACGCTGTCCGCCATCTGCGATCGGACCGTGTAGAGTTGGACCCCGATCCGGTCGAGCCTGCGCCCGGCCGCCGCGGCGCTGCATCCAGCGGCGGCGAGCCCGGCACCGGCGAGCCCGGCGGCACCCATGGTCTTCAAGAACTCCCTGCGATCGGTCATGTCATAGCTCCCGGCGATTCAGTTGGTCGACCGCGTAGGCACAGGCGCGCGCAGTGAGCGCCATGTACGTGAGCGAGGGATTCTGATTGGCCGACGACGCCATTGCCGCGCCGTCGGTCACGAACACGTTCGGCACGTCGTGGCACTGGTTGTATCCGTTGAGCACCGACGTCTGGGGATCGCGCCCCATCCGTGCGGTGCCCATCTCGTGGATCGTGAGACCCGGCGGGCTGTCCTCGATGGAGGTCTCCACGTCCCGGACACCCGCCGCTTCGAGCATCTCCGCCGCCGTGACGGCCATGTCCTGGCGCATCGCGTGCTCGTTGTCGCTCCACTCACAGTGGATGCGGAGAGCGGGGATGCCCCACCTATCCATCGTGTCCGGGTCGATTTCGACGTAATTGGAGGGTCGCGGCAGGCACTCCCCAAACCCGCCGAGGCTCATGCGCCAGGGGCCGGGCTCGCGGAGGGCGTGTTTGAAGTCGGCGCCAAAGCCCGGGAGAGCAGCGCCTCTGGTCCAGCCGGTGCGTCCGGCCCCGCCCTGGAAGGCGTAGCCGCGCAGGAAGCCCGGATGCTGCGAAGTCACGTTGCGGAAGCGGGGAATGTAGATGCCATTGGGCCGGCGCCCGTACGCATCACGATCGGCGAACCCGGGGATGACGCCGCTCGCGCCCGCG
>Ga0111157_1046_pt1 | contig 13173 bp, 9 predicted proteins | sample DeeMarSeWOR28_12_FD_80251 | JGI IMG/M metagenome (GOLD analysis project Ga0111157, IMG submission 80251) | Gemmatimonas sp. SG8_28 | reverse complement strand
CGTCCAGGCCTTCAAGCGCAGCACCGCCATCAGGCGCCTCGTTGAAGAACGTCGACTGGTGCTGTTGGAAGGCGGAGCTGACACGATGGAAAAGCGCTTCTCACTCTCAGTTCACTAGGAATCCTCTGATCCGTCGAGACAGGCCCGTTGGGGCATATGCCGACGGATGCCAGACGCAGAATCGAACCGTAAAGCTGAGTAGCGGCAAGTTTGGGGACCACCTTAGAAGTCGATGGGCCCGCCCCCTCCTTCTGTTGCACCCACTCATGGAATGCCTCGAGCTCAAGCTGGTGAGTCAACCTGAAGCTAAGACCTCTAGCCTGAGTAGTCTCTCGAACCTCTCTGTATGCACTGTAACCCATGGTAGCCCACGTGTAGTGTAGTTGGATGCGCGTAAAGTCACCGATCGGTCGCCACGCACCTCCACTTAGCTTTGCAAGCTCAACAGCTTCCTTAGCCCAGCGCCATGCCGAGTCGACTTCCCCGTTTGTCAGAGCAAGGTCGCAGCAGGCTACCAGTGAAGTTATCAGCAGGCCGGGAATCCCAAGAGTACGTGCTAGCTCCGTACTCTCCATCAAGTAGCTCGAGGCCTGCCTTGACTCGCCAAGCATCGCGGCAAGGAGTGCGGCATTAGTCAGGATTTCGCAATGCCGCTTGGGACTTGGTGACTCCAGCGATAGTTTGTACGCGCGTCTCCGAGCGTCGACGGCATCGACTAGCTTCCCCATATCTTCGTGGATGACCGCAAGATTATCCCACAAGATGCTCTGAGCGTAGGGATCACCTGCCTGTTCTGCGAGCCGCAGAGCATCCTCGAAGGCGGCCGTCGCCTGGGACAGGTCACCGATATTGGTGAGGCAGATTCCTAGCCCGTTAAGTGCCCTTCGCAACTCAGTCTCACGACGCTGCTGTCGCAAACCCCGGACACTCTCGGAGAAGCGATCGGCCGCTTCCCGATGATGACCGCTTATCATCATGCAGTATCCTTGCGTGGCAGCTGCGACCGGAAGGACCTCCCGGCTCTGAGCAGTGAGTTCGATTGAGCACGCAGTTGACTGTACGTTGTCGATAGTCGCCTGGTCAGCGGCATCGTGGGCAATCTCGGCAATCAGTTGCAGTGCCCGCACTACGAGATTTGCATCGTTCGCTTGCTCTGCAAGGGAGAGCGCAGCCTTCGCTTGGTCACCGATTTCAGCGTTGGCCGCTAATCGTCCCCTGTACATCGCCTCGGCTCCCACCGCCTTGGCACGAGCTCGAACAGACAGATCTGTGGTCATAGTACGGATCACTTGGATCTGCTTCACGGCCTGCACATGCAATCCTTGCCACAGAAACGCCTCTGCGAGTAGCAGGGTCAGGTCTGATCGGCGACAATCACCGGTCTCAGCTCCCACGTCTTCGATGGCCCGGGCCGCTTCCTTGGGCGCTCCGCGGTTGATGGCGGTCTCGGCGCCAACGACCAAGGTGTCGGCAGCCCGAGTCTTGTCGGCGCTGCGGACATAGTGGTGAGCTGCTTCGAGGAGGTCTTGGAATCCCTCCTCTGCTGCCTCTGCAAGCACGTCGGCCACCTTCCCATGGAGGTAGCGCCGCGTGTCCTCGGCCATGGCGTGATAGACATACGAGCGGTGCAGTTGGTTCTTGATCTGTAGTCCCCCCTCCTCGACCCGCACGATTCCCCGATCCAGCAGCTGCATCGCTGCCGCATCCGCCACCGCCCCGTCGAGAGCGAGCAGCTCCCCCACCTCGCGCGCCGGCAAGCGCCGACCGGCAACTGCCAACAAGCTCAGCACCCGATCCGACTCGGCGCTCAAACCGCGGTGCTGGCGCTCGAACGCCTTGTTCATCGTCGCCGGAGGTCGCCAACGGCTCGCAGCATCGGCCCCCCGCCGATACACTGACACGAGCGACTCCTCCGACTGCCGACGCCAGTCCGAGAGCAACATCTCCACGAGATACGGATTGCCCTGGGCCAACTCGACCATCGTGTCGAGGATTGCGGGCTCCGGCACCGGACCGGGACCGCACAGTCTCGCCACCATCTCCCGCACGTGCTCAGACGCGAGCGGACCGAGCGTGACGACGTCATCCCAGCTCAGCCCCCGGCTGCCATCCAGCTCGGCGTGTACCAGCGCCTGATCACCAGCAGACCGCGCCGAGCCGACCACGAGGAGACTCGACCGCTCTAGGCGTCGCAACAGCAGATGCAGAATGTCCCGGCTTGCCGGGTCGAGGAACTCGAGATCGTCCAGCACGAGGAGCATTGGCCCTGGGTCGCCCACGACCTGGATGATCCGGACAAGCGCTTCGGCCACGCGAAGCCGAACGGCGTCGGCGGGTACGGGAGGGGGATCGGGAATGCCGGAATGCCACGCACGAAGGCCCGGCGCGACGCGGCTGGCTTCTGCCAGCCAGCGCGCATCGGTCTCGCCGGCTCCGGGATACTGCGCCAGGGCCAGGATGAAATCCGAGACTGTCGCGAAGGGGATGTTGCGGCCGATCTCCTGACTCTTCACTTCCCAGACGATCGCCGAGCGGCTCGCGACGGATGTCGAGAAGCGGGAGAGCAGCGAGCTCTTGCCCATGCCCGCCGTGCCGACCACCAGACACGCGCGCCGGCCGGCCGTCGGCACGTCGGTCCATTGCCGCTCCAACCGGCTCAGCTGCGGCGCCCGTCCGACGAACACTTCCGGGGGACGGTAGCTGGAGGCCCGCGGGGCGGATCGATCCACCCGACGGGTGGCGAGATGGCCACGCTCCATGAGATGGAGCAATCGCCTGAGCCCAGACGGCGGCTGCACGCCCGCGTCCTCTCGCAGGCGCTGAATGTGGCGCCGCACGAGGGCGGCTGCAGTCGCCGCGTCGCCGTCGTTGAGCATCCGCTCGCAGAGCGCTTGCACCGCGGTGTCGCTCAGTGGATCCGCGCGATACAGATGGACGGCACGCTCGTGAACGGCGGCTCCATCACCGTTGCTGCGCGCGATCTCCAGCTGTCGGGTCAACGCGTCCCGGGCACGACGCCGTAGCCGCTCGCGCGTCGAGTCGAGCCAGTGTTCGAACGACGGGCCGGCAAGGTGATCCAGGCCGCGCAGCGGATGTTGCAGCTCGACCGGCACCTTCCCGTCGTCTTCGAGGGCCTCGAGATCGGTTGGCACCCGCCCGACGAAGACGACAGTCCGCCCGAGCCGGTGCAGCGCCGCTGCGCCGAGCTGGCGGCGGATCGCACTCAGCGCCTGCGCAAGCGAGTGCCTGCCCTTGGACGAGGGCACGTCCGGCCAGAACAGCTCGATCAAGTGCTCGCGCGGTGTCGAGCGGTCGACACCGTCGAGCACCAGATAGACGAGCAAAGCGACGTGCTTGCGGGTGCGAAGCGACTGCGCCACTCCATCGGCCCCGAGCAGGGCGGGCAAGCCGAACAGGCGCAGCGTGTAGCTCATGGTGATCTCCGAGGCAGCTCGTAATCTGCACCTAAGATGTCAACGGAAGTTCAACACGTTGATTCCCAATGCTTTAGAACGCTGTCCAGCCGGTCGAGTTGCCTCCTCCGTGGCAGCAGCCCGCGTCCGAGCTACCTTGCAAGCGCTCGGCCGGGTTGCCCGCATACTGCTGCCGCCGGAGTCACCGATGTCCCTCTCGCTTCGTCTGTCCCTCTGCCTGCTCGGTGCCCTCACGACGCTCGCCTGCGTGCCGGAGGCACGAGGTCCGCTGCCGGCGCTCGAGGATCAGAGCCTCCCGACGAGCGCCCGCTTCCAGGCCGTGAGCGTGGTTGACGACCGGATCGTCTGGATCGCCGGCGTCGAAGGCGCCGTGGCGCGGTCTCTGGACGGCGGCACACACTGGGAGCGGTTGACCGTCCCGGGGGCCGACTCGCTGCAGTTCCGAGACGTACACGCAGTGAGTGGGTCCACCGCGTATCTGTTGAGCGCCGGTCCCGGTGAGCGGTCCCGGATCTACCGGACCATCGACGGCGGCGAGAGCTGGAGCCTCCAGTTCGTCAACGACATCCCGGAGGCGTTCTTCGACTGCCTGGCGTTCTGGGATGCCACGGGCGGCATCGCGTTCAGCGACGCGGTCGAGGGAGCCTTCGTGATCTTCGAGACCGCTGACGGTATCACGTGGCGGCGAATTCCCTCAACGTATCTGCCACCCGCCGCCGAGAGCGAGGGGGGCTTCGCCGCCAGCGGCACGTGCGTGACCACCGTAGATGACAGTTCGGCGTGGATCGGTACCGGCAATGCGTCGCCCGCCCGCGTGCTCGTGACCCGCGATCGGGGCCAGACGTGGCACGCCTACGCAACGCCCATCGTGAGCGGCGAGGCCGCCGGCATTACGTCGGTGGCCGTCTGGACGGCCGACACGGTTATCGTGGTTGGCGGTGCCATCGGAGAGCCGGGAAGCGCCACGGACCGGGTGGCGCGATCGACCGATGGCGGACAGACCTGGTCGCGTGGTGGCGTGCCGCCCTTCACGGGCGCGGTCTACGGCGCCGCCTACGTCCCGGCCAGTGATCCCCCGGCACTGGTTGCTGTGGGGCCCGGAGGAGCGGCAGCCTCGTTCGATCACGGAGCCTCTTGGGCGCTTCTCGACTCGGCTGACTACTGGGGGCTTGGTGTCGCGGGCACGAGTGTCGGTTGGCTCGTCGGTCCTGGAGGGCGGGTCACGAAGCTGAGTCTGCCGACAACCCAAAGTCGCTAGGGCCCGGACCGTCAAATAGATTTACCACATGGATATGAGCGCTGCGCTGGCCCTCGACGGGGTCACGAAGCGCTTCGGCGACGTGCTCGCGGTGGACGGCGTGTCGGCCGAGGTGCCTCGCGGAACGATTTACGGGTTCCTCGGGCCCAACGGAGCCGGTAAGACGACCACCATTCGGATGGTCATGAGCATCCTCTACCCGGATGCTGGCAGGATCCGAGTGCTCGGGAATGGGAATCCCGAGGCCGTGAAGGACCGGCTCGGCTACCTGCCGGAGGAGAGGGGTCTCTATAAGAAGATGCGGGCGAGCGAGATCCTTTCGTATTTCGGCCGCTTGAAAGGGATGCCAGCGGGCGAAGCGAGGTCCCGCGCGCGTCGGATGCTCGGGGAGTTCGGGCTCGGGGACTGGGCCGACAAGAAGAACGAGACCCTGTCCAAGGGCATGAGCCAGAAAGTCCAGATCCTCGGGACGATGATCCACGATCCGGAGCTGGTGATTCTCGACGAGCCGTTCTCCGGTCTCGATCCGGTGAACGTGGAGCTGGTTCGCAACCTCATCCTCGACGTGAAGCGGCGGGGGCGGACCGTGATCTTCTCGACGCACGTGATGGAACAGGCCGAGATGATCTGCGACGGCATCGTCCTGATCAACGAGGGCCGCAAGGTGCTCGACGGGACCCTTCGCGAGGTGCGGCAGAGCGGTGAGCAGGCAATCGTGATCGACTACGATGGTGACGGGGGCGAACTGTGGAGGCTTCCCGGCGTCGCGCGCGTGAACGACGCCGGCAAGACGGCGGAACTGTTCCTCGCCGAGGGCGCGGACCCACAGCGGCTGCTCCGGTTGCTGGTCGACCGGCTGGAGATCCGGCGGTTCGACATGCGCGAGCCCTCGCTCCACGAGGTGTTCGTTCGGGCGGTGGGAGGTCGGGGGACATGAGTCGGGTCCTGCTGGTTGCGCACCGCGACTACGTGCAGAACGTGCGGACCAAGGGGTTCTGGTTCGGCATCCTCTTCTTCCCCGTGTTGCTGTCGGCGTTCATCGTAGTCCCGCGGCTGCTCGAGGGCACCAAGTCGGCCCGCCGCTACGCGGTCGTCGACGAGTCCGGCTGGCTGCTCGATGCGATCAACCGTCGCATCTCGGTCGAGGACCTGCGGCTGGCACTCGACGCGGCCGTAGAGCGTGCCGCTGCTCCGGAACGTGTGGCTGCCCTGCCTGCTCCGCTCCGCAGCGCCGCTGCCGATCTGTCGGCGCTGACGTCCGCGGATCGGATGGCCCTGGCCGCAGTGCTCGCTGATGCCTCCCACGAAGACATGCTCTCTGCCGACGCGCGGGCCGTGCACACTGCGCACGGAAGCGCGTTGGGGGCGTGGTGGTCGACGGCCTCGCAGGCATCACTTCGGGCGCTCGATATCCCGTTCTCCTTCACGCGGTACGTCCAGTTGCCGGCTCCGCCAGGGCCGCACGCGGCCGAGGCGTTGGGGCAACGGGTGGCAGCAGACGATCTGTTCGCGTACTTCGTGCTCCATGAAGATCCGGTGGCCGGGGTGGGGATGTCCCGGTACGTGTCGAAGAACCTCACGGACGAGGACCTCCGGGAGTGGTTCGGCTCGCTCGCCACGAGCGAGGTCCGCGAGCGCCGACTGGAGCGGGAGCGGATCGATCCCGGCGTCGCCCGGTGGATCCAGACGCCGGTCCGGTTCGACGTGCGCAAGCTGTCGGCCGGTGGGGCGGAGGAGTCGATCGGGGAGCGGGACATGTTGCGGCAGTGGGCGCCGGTGGTGTTCGTCTACCTGCTGTGGATCTCGGTCTGGTCGGTGAGCCAGATGCTGATGATGAACACCGTCGAGGAGAAGTCGAGCCGGGTGATCGAGGTGCTGCTCTCGTCCGTTTCACCGGTCCAGCTCCTTGCCGGGAAGATCATCGGTATCGCTGCAACAGGACTCACGATGGTCCTCTCATGGCTGCTGGCGTTCTTCCTCGCCACCAAGTATCTGCCGGGCCTGTTGGGGGCCTCGCCCGATCTTCCGCTCTCGACACTCGCGTCCGATCCACTGCTCATCGGCTCGTTCCTCGCGTACTTCCTTCTCGGATACCTGTTCTATGCGGCGATCCTCGTCGGGCTCGGCTCGGTCTGTAACACGGTGAGCGATGCACAGAACATGATGCCTGCTGTGATGCTCGTGCTCATCGTACCGCTCCTCACAATGGTGCCGATCGGGCGCGACCCCAACGGCGCGCTGGCTCGATTGCTGTCCTACGTTCCCCCGTTCACGCCATTCGTGATGATGAATCGGGCCGCGGGTCCTCCGTCACTGCTCGAGTACGTGCTCACGACCGGTCTGCTCTTCGCCTCGATCGTGATCGCGCTGTGGGCGGGCGCGAAGGTCTTCCGCATTGGCGTGCTCCTCACCGGCAAGCCTCCGAAGCTGAAGGAGATCCTGCGCTGGATTCGGGCTCCGGTGGGTATGGTCCCCGTCCGGAAGGAGGCTGCACAGTGACCACGACACGACCCGGAGGACTGTTCCTGCACGAGGAAGTCCTGCTGCTGTCCCTGAGAGACAAGCAGGGTACGATCCACTTCGGAACGCACTACCAGCACGCACTGAGTGCGGCGCTCGTCGCAGAGCTGCTACTGCGGGAGCGTGTCCACGTCGTGGAGGAAGGCAAGAAGCGGTTCGTCGAGGTATCGGACCGCACGCCGCTCAGCAACGACGTACTCGACGAATGCCTCGAACGGATCGCGACGGCGAAGCGACGGGGGCAAGTGGCACGATGGGTCACGACGTTTGCCGGTATGCGCCACCTCAAGCGGCGCGTCGCCGACGGCCTCGTCGATCGCGGGATACTGAAGGTCGATCGGGACAAGGTGCTCCTGGTGTTCTCTCGCACGATCTACCCCGAAAGGGACCCAAAGCCGGAACGGGAGATCGTGAAGCGGCTTCGCCGAGCGATCTTCACACCCGCGCGAGACATCGATCCGCGTAGCGCCGTTCTCGCCTCTATCGCGAATGCGACCGGGATTCTGCCGCACGTGTTCGACAAGAAGCGGCTGAAGGACCGGAAGAAGCGGCTGAAGGACCTCACAGACGGGAACGTCGTGGGTGAGGCGACCAGGGAGGTGGTGCGGGCGATGCAGGCGGCTGTGATGGTGGCCTCGGTGGCCGCAACCACCGCCACCGCCGCACGGTAGCACCGGCCGAGCTTCCAACTCGGCGCCGCTCGGGGACGCAACGGGGCAAACCCGACTGACGTCAGTCCGCTTCCGGATGCTGCTCGGCGATGGCGCCGCTCGCCGGATAGCGGATGGCGGCGACACGCAGGATCTCGGCGAGTCGGAGCACCGAGGAGACGTCGACCCACTCCTCGACGGCGTGGGCGCCCGAACCCGTCGGGCCGATGACGACGGTGTCGATCCCTGCGGCGTGGAACACCGCCGCATCCATCCAGTAGGACATGCCGACGACCGGTGGAGACCGACCGAGGACCTGGGTCGCCGCGGCTGTGACGGCACGCGCGACCGCGCCGTCCGGTGCGGTCTCGAATGGCTCCCGAGTGAGCAATGCCTTCGCCTCTCCCCGGAAGCTGGGATCTTCACCTGCGAGTGCGTCGAGGAGGCGCACGATCTCCGCCACGACGCCGACTTCCGTTTCGCCGGGGATCGTCCGGCGCTCGATCTCCACACGGCTCTCCGCGGCGTAGATGCTGGCACCGGTCCCGCCGGCCAGCACCCCTGCGTGCAGGGAGGGTGGGCCGAGCAGTGGATGGGGTGGGCGGGAGCGCAGTTCCCGCTCGAGATCCTCCAGTCGCGCGAGGAACCGACCCATCCGCAGGTTGGCATCGATCCCCTCCTCGAACCGACTGCCGTGTGCTGCGCGCCCGCGCGTTCGTACCTCGATCCAGCTGAATCCCTTGTGTGCCACGCAGAGTGCGAGGTCCGTCGGCTCGGTCACGATCGCCGCGTCGGCCGAATATCGCGAAAGCAGGTCCGTGAGGCCGATGCTCGCCGCCTCCTCGTCGGCCACCGCCATCAGGATCACGTCGCCGGGCAGCGACTGCGGTGCGCGAACGAGGGCATGGACCGCGCCGAGGCAGGCGGCGAGCCCGCCTTTCATGTCGTAGCTGCCCCGTCCGTAGAGCCGGCCGTCGCGGACAACGGCGTCGAACGGCGCTTCCATCCCGTCCACGCCGACCGTATCCATGTGGGCATAGAGGATCAGAGAGGGGCCCGCCCCCGATCCGGGCAGCCGTCCCACGACGCTCACGCGGCCTGCCTCGGGCTCGTGCTGCGTCACGTCCACGTCGAGGGCCGTGAGGGCGTCCGCCACGTAGACCGCGATCTCGCGCTCGCTCGTCGTACCGCCGGTGAAGCGTGGGTTCACCGAGTTGATTCGAACCAGTGCGGTCAGTGCGTTCCGGGTGTAGTCGGCGTCGATCCGCATGTACGACTCGATCTCGGGATCCAAGAGGATATCCTCGGCGAATATACGCTGCACACTGGTGTCGGCGAGGTCATTGCGGCGACAGGTTCTCTCGCGTGATTCTTGGGTATGCGCGCGGCGCTGATGCGTCTCACGAGCCATCGCCCATTCCGGATCGGCTGTGCGGCGGCGGCCCTCTTCGGGACAGTTGCCGGACTGTTCGTCGTCCTGACCTGGCCGGATGTCGGGTCACTGGCGATATCCCGTCCTCGATCGACGGCGTTCATCGACCGCTACAGGCAGCGACAGCACGCCGCCGGCCGGTCGGATGCCATCGCGTGGCAATGGGTTCGCGGGGAGCGGATATCGCCCCATCTCAAGCGTGCAGTCGTCGCCGCCGAGGACATGGAGTTCTTTTCCCACTCGGGCTTCTCGGCAGTCGAGATCCGTGCGGCCATCCGGGAGTCACTCGAGGAAGGCAGGCCGCTGCGTGGCGCATCGACCATCACCCAGCAGCTTGCGAAGAATCTCTGGCTCTCGCCGTCTCGCAATCCGCTCCGCAAGCTGAAGGAAGTGATGCTCACCTGGCAGCTCGAACGCGAGCTGTCGAAGGAGAGAATCCTCGAGCTGTATCTGAACGTGGTCGAGTTTGGACCCGGTGTGTACGGTGCGGAAGCGGCGGCGCGGAGCTACTTCGGCACGTCCGCGTCCTCGCTCACCGAGCGCGAGGCAGCGCAGCTCGCAGCGAGCCTACCGCGGCCCAGCCGGTGGCATCCGGGGGTGGACAGCCCCTCCTACCTCCGCTACGTGGATGACATCCTCACTCGGATGGCGCGTGCCGACTTCCTCTGGCGGCACATCGGCGCGGAGTCACCGGTCCCCTAAGGCCTCCAAGCTCCAAGTACGTCGGCCATCGAGCCGACGACTCGGCGTTGCACGCCCGCACGCCCCACCAGCCGTTGGTTCAGCTCGATTTCGATGCCCATGTATCGGGTGCTCGGGAAGCGCCGCCGACACCACGTAGTGAATCCGTCCGCGGTGCCGCGGTACGGATAGTTGCGGCGGACGGCCACTCCCTCACCGGTGAGCCGTTCGCGCAGCGCGCCGGCGAGCAGCCGCTCCGCTACTCGTTGTGGGTCGTACAGCAGGCCGACGTCCGCGTTTCGCTCGACACCGTGCAGCGTCGGTGTGAAGCTGTGTACGCTCAGATGGATGCACCCGGCTGGGGCGCTGACGGCTCGGGCGATCACGGCGTACACATGGTCACGCCACGGCGTATGGTATCGGGCAAGGCGCGCTGCGCGCTCTGCGCGGGTGAGGCGAGCGTTGCCGGGAACGGGTGTCCCGAACGCGACCCGTGGGACGACGCGCGGATGTGACGGGCTCCTGTTCAGATCCGCGACGATCCTGGAGTACCGAGCAAGCAAGGGCGACCCGCCCAATGCCGCGGCGAGCGCCCGAGTCAGTGACGCCGCACCCCGATCCCAGGCGATGTGCGACCGTCGCTGGGCGGCGGAGAGTCCCAGAGACCCAAGCTCCGTTGGAAAGCGCCGGCTTGCATGCTCGCAGGTGAGGACGATCTCGGGCGGAGTCAACCGTGCCATGGTGTGTTCGTTCTGAGGCACGCAGCCAGTTCCTCGTAGATCTCCCTGATCACTGCACGCTGCCGGGCCCCGCGGCGCGGCGCGCGCAGCCGGACCCTGGCCGCAATGCGCTCGGAGAGGTTCCCGAACGTCACCCGGTCCGACAGGGTCGGGAGATACACCCGATCCCGCTCCGGTACGCGCTCGACGATCTGCTCGAAGAGGTGCTGGAGTACGGCGCGAGCCGTTTGGGGGCGCCGGGAGCGTAGCCGGAGATGGGGGGCAGCGATCGCTGCGAGGCTACCGTTCCGGATCACCGCCGTGAAATCCTGTACGAGCACCCCGTGTGCGGGTGGAGTGAGCGTGCCATCTCGGAGACAGTCGACCATCCAGCGCAGTGACTCGCGTACGAAGAGCGCGATCGCGACGTCAGACCGGACGCACTCCTGGACATCGAGCACGCGGATCTCGATCGCCCGGCGCATGAACCGCACGATCGCACCACGGGAGTTCACCCACTCGTGCTGCAACACGTTTCCACCCGGGACGTCATCGAGCGCGCGATAGATCGGTTTCAGAATCCGGCTGCGGTACTCGCGGAAGGAGCCCACGATCTCCGGCACCACGGATCCAGTGATGAGCGGAATCCTCCGTTGGTTGTCCCGGTAGAACGCCAGCCGGTTGTCTACGTACGGGCCGATGCTTCCCTCGTAGATAGGCGAACTTGCGGAAAGCGCCGGCAGGTAGGGTAGCAGGCAGGCGATTGCAGTGTGCAGGCGCATCGTCTCCTCCTCCGTACCGAAGGGGAGGTTGACGTGGCTCGCCTGCACGTTGAGCCAGCCGTGCCCGCCGATCCCGAATACGCGGTCGTAGGTGTGGTAGATCCTCCGGCCAGCCCGCTGCCAGAGTCGGGTCTCCTCGGGCCGCATGAACGGGTGCATGCCCGTGGGCAGCAGCCGTGCGCCGAACACCGAGTCGAGCAGGCGCGCAAAGCGCTCGAGGCCGTTCACCAGCTGCCGTTCGGCACGATCGAGGTAGCGTTGCGGGCGGATGGTCTTGATCTCGAAGACATGTGCCGCCAGCTCGTTGGAGAAACCGACGTTGGCGGATTCGATGTCAGAGGTCGGGCGGCCACGGTAGTGGCGGAATGCGGGCTCGACGAGACACTGTGGAACGAGATCGGCGTCCACCACCGGGTACTCCAGCTCGAGCCCGACGACCTCGAACGGGCGGTACGGACGTCGCGATTCGGTCAACGATGGTCGCTCCCGCTGTGGGGCACCCGGATCCGGCGCAAGAGCGTGGCGACGATCGCGTCGTAGATGCGATCCCGCTCGACGGCGTCCTCGTCGCCCTCCATGATGTTGGGGTTGTCGTTCACCTCGATCACCACGGTGTCCTTGACCATGTGATACTTCGCCGCGAACAGCGGCGCGCCGTCGAGTACGCCGATGCGCCAGTCGAACGCCGTTGGCGTGAACTCCTGGGCGATCAGCAGTGGAGAGCGGCGGAACATCTCCTTGCTGATCCGCTCCAACTCCTCCAGCGTCCCTGCCTTCTTCACCGCATGTGAGAAGGTGCCGTCCGGCAGCTTGAGGATGATCGGCAGTCCGAGTGCTTCGACGTCCGCGGGCGGCGTCTTGCGCGATATGATGGCCGTCAGGGGAGTGGCAAGACCGTGCTTCTGAAACAGTTCGTGGAGGTACACCTTGTTGCTGCACCGCATGATCGAGCGGGGGTCGTCGATCACCGGGATATCGAGACTCTCGGCGGTCCGGCTGAACGTGAACGCGTAGTGATCGATGGCCGTGACCGTGCGGATGAACAGGGCGTCATACTCGGCGAGCGTCGCGAGATCCTCCCGCCCGATCACCTCGAACAGCGCGTTGTGCCGCTCGGCGGCACGCTCGAACCGCTCGAGCGTTGCCTCGTCGGTCGGCGCATAGGGGTCGTTTTCATCGAACAGGCAGGCGATGCGGAACGGACGGGCCTCCGCCGTGTCTGCTGCGCGGCGACGCAGCCGGTCCTTGCCAAGTTCGGTTGCGAGCAGCGCGACCTCGTCGGGCCCGAGGACATCGAACGCCACCGGATAGATCTGCCCGATCTGCCAGTCCTCCTCCTCGGGGTCCCAGTAGAGCCGGATCCGAAGGATGGGTACCGGATACACCCGGAATATCGCCGAGGTGATGCGGCGGAATTCGGTCTCCGTCGTTCGGCCCAGGACGCTTGTGATTTCCCGGTAGGTGCGTCGCACGCGCTCGTAGCGGGGCGGCGCGTCATCGGCCGGAGCGGCCATCATCGGCTCGGGCTGAGGCTCGGTGTGAGGGCCAGGTGACGGCTCCGGCACGATGAGCCGCGGCAGCAGCCGATGGCCGCCGCGTGCGATGCGGTACTCGATCGTCTCGAGGCCGGCCTCCTGGAGCGTTCGGAAGTAGACGAACGGGTCACTGATCGCCTGAATCGTCTCGATCGACGGAAT
>Ga0111157_1034_pt1 | contig 13935 bp, 9 predicted proteins | sample DeeMarSeWOR28_12_FD_80251 | JGI IMG/M metagenome (GOLD analysis project Ga0111157, IMG submission 80251) | Gemmatimonas sp. SG8_28 | reverse complement strand
ACTCCGTTGCGGGCCTGTGGCGACGCGTCCCTGTGAGCCTCGTCGCTGCCGTCGTAATCGGCGGCGTCATCGTCGGACTTGCCTACTTCCTCGTAGCGAGTGCGGAACCTCCCCCCATCGTCTGGGTTGAGTAGCGCTCGTGTCCCGTGCCGGGTGGTGTCGTTTCCCGTCACTCACGTTCACCGTGCGGTAGACCGTGGGGCGCCCCCACGGGATCGCTTGATATTGCTTGTGCTGGCTTGTGCAGGTTAGGTGGCTAGGCGTCCAAGCTGTACCGTGTTAGCCACAGCGGGGCATCGTAGGGCCAAGCCAGGATGGAACTGCTGATCCGCAGGTCCGGATTCGATCGCCAGCCCGGCCATCGCTGACGGTAGGGCGGTAAGACGGTAACACGGGTTGCGCCGTCGCCTCCGCTCGCGTCGAGCTCTGCCCCACTGACCGCCGGCCCTCACCGTGCTGCCGGGAGTTTCCCCGCACGGCAAGGGCCCTCGTCGATTCCCCGGGGTGCGAGAAAATGGCTTTAGCAGTCTCAGGTCTCGCGTTTCTCGCCGCTGATTCCCATCTTGTAGCCTCATGTCCGAGATCACCTCCCGGCTCTCGGCTACTCTGGCCGAGCGGTACGCCATTGAGCGCGAGCTCGGCGCGGGCGGGATGGCGACCGTCTATCTCGCGCACGACCGGAAGCACAAGCGCCGGGTCGCGATCAAGGTGCTGAGACCCGAGCTCGCGGCCGTGCTGGGCGCGGAGCGGTTTCTCCGCGAGATCGAGACCACCGCCGGTCTCCGACACCCGCACATCCTGCCGCTGTACGACTCGGGTGAGGCGGACGGGCTGCTCTACTACGTGATGCCGCTGGTCGAAGGCGAATCCCTCCGAGAGCGGATCGACCGCGAGCGGCAGCTTCCCATCGACGACGCCCTGGCCATCGCGCGCGACGTGGCCGACGCCCTGGGCTATGCCCACGCCCGCGGCGTGGTCCATCGCGACGTCAAGCCGGAGAACATCCTGCTCGAGGGCAGGCACGCCGTGGTCGCCGACTTCGGTATCGCTCGCGCTCTGCGCGCGGCAGGCGCCGATCGGCTCACCGAGACCGGCCTGTCGATCGGCACGCCGATGTACATGAGCCCCGAACAGGCAGCGGGCGACGCCGAGCTGGATGGGCGGAGTGACCTCTATAGCCTGGGATGCGTGCTCTACGAGATGCTGGGCGGGCAACCACCGTTCACCGGGCCGACAGCCGAGGCGGTCACCCGACAACATCTGATCGCCGAGCCGGCCCCGATCACCAACCTGCGCCCCACCGTGCCGGACGGGGTCGTGGGGGCGCTGACACGGACCCTCGCGAAGAATCCAGCCGACCGCTTCAGCCCGGCGGCACAGTTCATCGCGGCCTTAGCGGTCACAGACGTCGCGATCGCGTCTGCGCGGGCCCCGACGGCGCGGCGATCACTGCTTGGACTCGCCCTCATCGCTAGCAGCGTGCTGATCGCGATCATCGCGGCCTGGTTTGGTGGCCGCGTGCTGCGTGGGCCTGGCTCGGGCGCACGGATCGAGCGGATCGCCGTCCTGCCGATGGACAACCAGACGGGTGATTCGACTCAGGCATTCTTCGCCAATGGAATGACACGTGAGTTGATCGGGGTGCTGACCGACGCCGACGTGCGTGTGCTGGGCCACCGCGCGGTGACCGCCTACGCGAACACGAGCCTCTCGGCGGCGCAGATCGCGCGGGAATTGGAGGTGGACGCGATCGTGTACGGTGCCGTCATTCAGGCGGGCGACGTGATCCAGGTGGCCGCCGAGCTCACGGACCCGGGGACCAACGAGAACCTGTGGGCGAAGACCTTTTCCCGGCCGGCACCCGACGTCGTGACCCTGCAGCGTGAGATCGCGCTCGAGATCGCCCGGGGGATCGAGGCCCGCCTGAGCCCGGACCAGGAGCGCGCTCTCGGCGCCGCTCCACCGGTCGACCCCCGGGCCTATGCGCAGTATCTCCTAAGCCAGGAACAGCTCAACCTGCGCACGCCGGAGAGCATCCGACGCAGCATCACCTACCTCGATCGATCGCTCGGCCTGGACTCCACCTTTGGCCCGGCCTGGGCGACGCTCGCGCTCGCCAATACGATGGGCTTCTTCTACAGCGTGCTCTCACCCGACTCTGCCCGGGTGGCGACGGAGCAGGCGACGGATCGCGCGCTCGCGCTCGACTCGACGCTCGGTGACGCCCTGATCGCACGCGGGCTGATGCGCTATTTCCTGGATTGGGACTTCACCGCTGCCGCCGAGGATCTGCGACGTGGCATGGCTCGCCACCCGACCACGCTCGCACAGGCGTTCTACACGTACTTTCCCTGGGGGGCAGGGCAGCATGATGAGGCGACCCGCGTCGCGCTGCATCTGGTCGAGGTGGAGCCGACGACCGCCCAGTGGCAGGGCGACGCGAGCTGGATTCGTTGGGGAGCCGGCGACACAGCGGAGGCGCGGGCCTATTCGCTACGGGCGATTGAGCTCGACAGCACCTTCGCAGAGCCCAATCTGATCCTGGCATTCATCGATGCCGACGGCGGTGACACCGCTGCTGCACGCCGCTCGGCGGCGCGAGCGGCGCGGCTGGCCCCCGGCTACCCGCTGCTTCCGGTGCTCGACGGGTATGTCCTGGCGCGGGCCGGGGATACCACCGGAGCGCGCCGCGTGTTGCGTGAGATGCCTCGCGAGGGTCTGCTCGCCCAGCGGGCGCTGGTACACGCGGCGCTGGGCGAGAAGGATTCGATGTACCTGTACTTCGAGCGCGCGATCGACGCCCGCGAGCCCGAGGCGCTCTGGTTTCCCACTGTCGTGCCGGCCCTTCACCCCCTGCGGCACGAGCCGCGCTACCAGGCGTTGTTCGAGCGGATGGGCCTGCCGGAGGAGTGGCGTCGCTGACCGGCGTGCCCACTCGGCTCTCTCGACTGCTCTCACGGACCGCTATCGTATCGACCGTCGCTGGGCCTGGACGAGACGCTGTTGCACTCGCTTGGCCGACAGACGGCCTCTGAAGACGCCGGACGCTCTGCTCTTCCGTGAATCGTGCCTGCTTCATGAGCCCCTCCCCCCCAGGCAGATAGTCCGATCTCTAGGCTCATGGACCTGGCGTCGGGTGCGTCATTACTCAGCGGCTGAGGCGAGGCGCCTGAACCGGGGGCGGTCCCGCAGCGGATCGAAGGTGGGGTCGACCCGCAGCCACCCACGGGAGAGGTAGTACGGGACCGAGAGCAGCGACTCCAGGTGGTCCAGCGCCTTCTCTGGCTCACCGGCGAGCAGGTAGATGCGCACGAGTTGATGTTCCGCATACGTGGCGTCGATGGCCAGGCCGTCCGTCGCGGCGACATCGACGCCGCGCACACCTGCGCGAATCGCGTCCTCGCGCCGCCCCAGGTATGCCAAGGCCAGTCCCAGGTTCGTGAACGACGCGCGATTTCGTGCCGGATCGGCGCGCAACCGGGCGTCGATGATCAGGCGAGCGGAGTCGGCGTTGGCGCGTGCCAGTGCCTCGTTACCCTGCAAGGCGTAGATCTGCATTCGCACCAGACTCCACTCCAGCCGCTCACGCAGGAAGGCCGACGGGGGAAGCCGGAGGACCAGGTCCTGCTGAGCGCGGCTCAACACCCAGTACAGGTCGTAGTAGCTGGCCAGATGGAGGGCGAGCGCCCCTTCGTCCACTCGTTGGGCTGCACGTCGAATGACGTCCTTGGCAGAGTCGAGATCTCCCTCTGCCAGGTGCACCATGGCCTTCTGGATGATCAGCGAGAGGTTCAGCGAGTCGAGGACCAGCGCCCGGTCGTACGCCTCGTGGGCCTCACGATGCCGGCGGAGGCGGAGCAGCAGATATCCCCTGGCCCCCGCCGTGCTCCCCGAGCGGGGGTCGAGTCGCTGCGCTTCGGTGATGTGCGCGAGCGCATCGTCCCAGCGCCCCAACTGTTGCTCCGCAAGCGCGGCTTGCACGAGCAGGTCGACATGACCGGGTGCCGTGCGCAGCCCCCGCACGGCGGCATCGACCGCGCGGCTGGCGTCGCCTGCGACCCACAGGTAGTAACGCACGAGCGCGCCATACCCGTCCCCGTCGGTCGGGGCCAGTTCGAGCGCACGTTCCGCCGCACGACGCGCCTGCTCACCCACAGCGGTATCGTCCGTGGCGATGTAGAGACCCGAGGCCGCATGACTGAGCCCGCTCCAGGCGTCGACAAGCGTCGAGTCGAGGGCAACCGCCTGTTGGAAGAGGTTGATTGCCTGCCTGAGGGACGTCGCGTCGTCCTTACGAAGGCCCTCCTCTCGGGCCCGCAAGTACGAGTCGTATGCCATGGGGTTGGTCGTGTGAGGCGCAGCAACCTGCTCCCGTCTGGCCGCGCCGAGGGTCACGTCGAGGGCATCCGCCACGCGCAACGCGACGTCCGGTCGCATCCGTACGACATCTGTGAACGCTGCGCTGAGCGTCTGCTGCCATCTGATATCGCCGGTATGCACGTCGATCAACTCGGGCACCAACTCCACGCGACGCTGACCGTCGGCCTCCTCGACCCACCGAACCGTGCCGGTGAGGAGATAGTCGATGTCGAGTTCCCTGCCGATCTCCCGCGGCGACTTGTCGCTGCCCGCATACGGGTTCGAGCTTTCCCGCGCGATGACCCGCAGCTCCCCCAGACTGACGAGTTCCGCTCGGATCTCGTCGGCCAAACCCTCGGCGAAGTACGCATCGTCGGTGGCACCCAGGTTCTCGAACGGAAGGACCGCAAGGCGCGGGACACGCCCCGCCTCGCCCGCCCGGCCCCCGCGGACGAGTAGCACGGTAGCCACGGTTGCCCACACGAGCAGGGCGAGTACGCCGCCTGCGGCCCAGGTTCGCCGCGTAAGCCGGCGCCTGACCCCCCGCCACGCGGCTGTCACGCCTCGGCGCCGCTCCTGGCCTTCCGTCAGGATGAGCAAGGCCGCACCAACCGCCGCAAGGAGCGCCGCGAAAGCAAAGGTCCACGACGGCAGGCCCAGTTGCTTCGTCAGGACATAGGCCGCTGCGAGCACACCGGCTGTCGCCACGCCGAACTGTGCCGCCACGCGCATGGACGTCATCTCACGCAGCGGCTCCGTCGACGGCCGGCTGTGCAGCCGGTCGAGCGCGTCCTGGAGTGACCGAAGAACCTCGGTGGCTGTCTGGAAGCGATCCTCCGGGTTGCGCGCCATCGCTCTTGCCACGGCGGATTCCAGGCCCTCGGGTACGTCGTCTCGTACGGCTCGCAACAGCGGTGGGTCTTCCGTGAGGCTCTTGGTCAGGATGGCCTGCGCCGTCGGCCCCCTAAAGGCCGGTTCGCCTGCCAGCATCTCGTACAGAACGGCTCCGAGAGCGTAGATGTCTGCCCGCCCGTCCACCGGCTCTCCCGACGCCTGCTCGGGACTCATGTACGGCGGGGAACCGACCACGATTCCGGTAATCGTGATCCCGCCTGCATCCTGCATGACCCGGGCGATGCCGAAGTCTGATACGAGCGCGTTCTCCGCCTGCAACAGGATGTTCTCCGGCTTGATGTCACGGTGCACGATGCCACAGCCGTGGGCGTATGCCAGCGCCTCGGTGACTTGGCAAGCGAGACGCACTGCCTCCTCCACGGCGAGTCGACCGTCTCGATGCAGACGGGTCCTGAGCGATCCCCCCTGCACGTGCGGCATCACATAGTAGGGGGTGCCGTCGACTTCGCCCGAGTCGTGCACGGGCAGGATGTGCGGGTGACTCAAGTTGGCCGCAATCCGAATCTCGCTCAGGAACCTCTCGGCTCCCACCGTGGCGGCCAGGTCGGGATGCAGTGTCTTCACGGCCACCCGGCGGCCGTGCCGGAGATCTTCAGCGAGATAGACTGCCGCGGCTCCCCCGCGCCCAAGAAGGCACTCGAACCGGTATCGGTTGCCGAGGGCCGCTTGCAGACGGGGTAGTGGATCGGACATCTCGGCCGTCGGAAGGAGTTACACCAAGATACACGCAGCTGTCAGCGTCGGAAGGATGTGCCTTCCCCGGAGGCACCGCACTGGAATGCGGGACGCAGGTCACGAGCGGCAAGGCCGTGGTGAACGCCCACCCCCGACGATTCCTGGACAGCCTCCGGTTGTAGGCGGACCTCCCCCTCACGGCCGGGCCACCGGCCCGGTCGCAGTTCAGATTCTGATGTCCGTTTCCGTGCCGACTGCGCGCCTCGGTTGAGTTGTGCCTGGTCCGTGGATCGGCTGCGAAAGCTCACCCTTCCCCGGCGACACCACATGCGGGCGGATACGGCCCGGGGAGCCCGCGCTGCACCGCTTCAGCCACAATCGCCTCGGTTGCCGTTGCGCCGATCCGCGTCACGCCGAGGGCACGCACGCGGAGGAGATCGTCGAGGATGCGGATGCCGCCCGCCGCCTTCACCTGCACCGTGGGCCCGGCGTGGCGCCGCATGAGCGCGAGATGATGGTCCGTGGCGCCACGGTAGTTGTAGTCGCCACCGGCCTGCTTCGTGAAACCGAAGCCCGACGACGTCTTGACGAATGCCACGTCGTGCTCGGTGCACAGCTCGCACAACCGCACGATGTGCGCGTCCTCCAGGTAGTCGTTCTCGAAGATGACCTTCAGGATCGCGCCGCGGTCCGTGCAGGACCGGTTCAGCTCCTCCAGTTCGTGTGCAACATACTTCCAATCGGCGCCAAGCACCTTGCCGATGTTCACCACCGCGTCGATCTCGCGCGCGCCGTCCTCGATGGCCCGGGCGGCTTCCGCCACCTTGAGATCGATGTGGCCGTTGCCGTGCGGGAAGCCGGCCACCGCACACACCCCGGTCGCAGAACCGGCGAGCACGCTCGCTGCGAGCGGCACCGCGTAGGGTTTGACGCACGCGGTGGCGCAGCCGTGGTCGCGCGCCATCTCGAGACCGGCCATCACCTGGGCATCCGTCATCGTCGGATGCAACAGCGAATGATCGATCATCGCAGCGAGATCGGCGACCGATGGGGTGGCGCTCATGCCGTCATCTTGTGCGAGGATCGAGCCATGCGCAACTCGGCGACCGCTCACCGATGCGCCGAGTCTTCACCTACATCGGGAAGGCAGTCGCTCAGTTCGGTGTGATGCTCACCACCAGCCGCCGACACCGAGACAACGGCGCTGCACATGAGATCGTCGCTCGTGTACGCGACGCGGATCTCGCTCGGTTGGCTGGGCTCGCCGCGATACTGCGGCAGCAGCGCCGCCACACTTGGAGCCCGCAACCTCACGGGACGGTACGGGGGCGCTCCCAACCCGCTCAATCGTTGGAAACTCGTCCTCTGGAAGGGCACGCCCCGCGGCGTGTTTACGGTGATTCCCCTGTCGCGAAGGCGCCTGGCAACACGCATTGATGGGGTGCGCATCGTCACCGCACGCTGATCCGGGATGCCCACGCGCACGGCGTCTACCAGAATCGACGGTACTCCTCGTCGGTGACGGGATCCAGCCACACCGTTTCGCCCGCGAGCGCGTTCGTGACGACGGCAACGTGCGCAAGCCCGCTGGACGGTGTGGCGCCGTGCCAATGCACCACGTCAGGGCGGATCTCGACGACATCGCCCGCTCGTATGAGCTGAATGGGTCCCCCCTGCTCCTGGTAGTATCCGGCTCCGTCGGTGACCAGCAGGATCTGGCCGCCGGGATGCGAATGCCAATCAGTGCGTGCGCCAGGCTCGAACGTCACATGGCCGATGCGCGCGCCGAACGCCTCCTCATCCGTAACCAGCATTTCCACCCATACAGCCCCGGTGAAGCGGCCGCCGGTGACTTTCCGCCCCATGGGGAAGACGGCGCTTGCCATGCGACGGTCCGCAACCTCGGCCGGTCGCTCCGCTGGATCGGCGCCTTCGGCCCTGCCCGGATCACCGGGGTCTGACCCCGTTTGAGCCAGTACTTGGGACAGCAGCGCTCGAGCGGCGCTCGCCTCGACTTCGCCCACGGCCGACGCAACGAGGTCAACGAGCTGCTCGAGCTGGGGCTCCGTGACACCCACACGCAATGCCAATCGCATGTGCCCGCGTGCATAGGGCTCGACCCCGCCCATGCTGACGAGCGCAGCGACGGTCGTGATCTCCCTGTCTTGGTGGCTGAGCACACCCCGGCCGAAGATGTCGGCGAACAGGTGCTCCTTGAGGAAGCGCTCCACGGTAGGGAAGAAAGCCGCGTACCCGGTCCTCGGTCGGTTTTGTGGGCGCCCGGTGAGTTCTTGCAACACCCGTGCGCCCTGTGCATACCTGTGCTCGTAGCCGACGTCCGCTGCCGGCGTGCCGATCCCGTCGGTGACGCCCTGCGTCTCCCTGTCCTCCAGTACCGCCATGAAGGTGCTGATACCGCCAAGGCTCCGGGGAAAGCCACAGTACGCGGACAGCTGCAGCAGGACTTCCTTGATTTCACTTATCGTGAGTCCGGAATCCAGTCCGCCGTGCAGCGCACGTGTCAATCGCTCCAGATCGCCCGTGGCGGTGTGAGACGCGATGCGCACGATGCTGCGTTGCTGCGCGCTCAACGACTCGGTGTCGCCCGAGCGATCCTGCGCCTGCAGCGTGCCGGCCGTCCCGAGCAGCAGGACGGCGATGGCAATCAAGATGCAGCTCTTTGCGTCGTCCATTCTCGCTTCCTTGTCATCCCGAGCGACTGAGGAGATCTCCCCCGTCGAGGCATTCTCGGGCGTGAAAGATCGTTCCAATGCGCCCCTTTTCGCCGGGCTCCGGTCGGGATGACACCCCTCACTTGAATGGCATCGATCCTGAGCCGTGATCCCGTAGAACCGCACCGACCTGGTCAGATACCACCACGTGATTGTATGCTGACCCTCGACTCGAAGGCCTGAGCGATCACATCCAGTCTCGCCTTCCTGGGATCTGGCTTGCCGACCGGTGTGCCATCGGACTCGATATCGAGGATCTCCTCAGTGTGAGTCTTGTAGGCGGGCCACAGCGGCAGTCCCTTACCATTGGGGTCACCGGTCTTGGCGAAGTTTGCCCAGTAGGTGTTCATCGTCTGCGCCAACGCTCGATCTTCCGGTGTTGCCTCAGGCGCACCCCAGCGGGTATCCAGGGTGTTGAACACGTACGGGACGTCAGATCCGTGTCCGGCGCCATATTGCATTCGTTCCTGCATTGCCTCGGGGACGTAACCGAAATGGTAGATGTAGGCCGGTTCTCCCTTTGCGACGATAGCCCTTGCGGCGAAGCGGCCCGGCTCAGCCCATACCCAGTCAGTGTTGAACTTCGTGACTACCTCGGCGAATTCGTTGTTGCCGTCAGGATCATAGGCAGCCCGTGCCTCACCTTCCAGTTCGCCGAACAGCGAAAACAGTTCTTCCTTCGAACCGCTGGTACTGACGAAGGCGCCACCTATCTCCCCACTGCAATTCCCGATGATGAGCGGAACGCGCGCCTGGCGGCCGGCCTCGTAGGCGCTCTCGGCAGTTTCTACAACGAGCTTGCCGTCCAGGATTGGACCCGAGTAGATCCGCGGACCTTCTTGGCCATCAGTCTCCTGACCTCCGTCGACGATCTCCTCGACGCTCAGGGCGCGGAGTCTGGCCAGTGCCGCTGCATCCGTACCCTCTATTCCGTGCTTGCGGGCGAAGTTCATTCCGATCGTCTCCGCCGAAACGGGGTAGAGGGGATCGGCATTGTCTTCACGAATCGGCCTACCGGTGAGAACGCCGTCTCTGCCGCCGCCGGATTCGCTGATTGCTTTGTGGAAGAGGCCTCTTGCATCCGGTATGGTCATGAGCGAATGCACCGACACACCACCGGCGGAGAAACCGAAGATCGTGATATTGTTCGGATCGCCTCCGAACGCGGCGATGTTATCCTGTACCCACTTCAGCGCGGCGATCTGGTCCATGTAGGCGTAACTGCCCTTGGGTTCTTCCGGGTGCTCGGCACTCAATGCAGGGAATGCAAAATGACCGAGTCGTCCGAGCCGGTAGTTGAAGGTCATCAGAATGACGCCTTGTTTCGCAAATGCATCTCCTGCGGTACCAGGACCTGAGCCGCTTCCACCGACAAAGGCCCCACCGTGGATCCACACCATGACCGGCAGCTCTGCCCCCGGCGCGGCCCCGGCAGGCCGCCACATATTGAGAAACAGGCAATCTTCCGAGGAGCCTTCCGCAATTCCTCCGGAACCGCGCGGCCATCCTGCCTGCGCACAGTTTGCGCCGAACTCGCTTGCCTCGCGCGCTCCCTGCCACGGTGACACGGGCTGGGGCGGGCGCCAGCGGAGCGCTCCGACCGGAGCGGCGGCATAGGGAATTCCCCTGAAGCTGTCGACATCCCCTTCCGTCACGCCGCGCACCACGCCGGAGGCGGTCCGAACGGCCGGGTTCGTGTCTTGCGCAGGGGTAGCCGTCGGCTGAGCATGGAAACCGAAACCGATGAGGACGGCTAAACCTGCCAGGGAAGCTCTGCACAAGTCTCCGGCATCTCGCTCCGGCCGCTGCAGTGTGCGCCGTGGGTGAGCTGGTAGCCCGGGCACCGCCTCACTGACGCGTCCTCCGCGACCAGCCGTTCGACTTGTGCAGAGGTTCTCTAGTGGCCTTCTCATGTCGTTGGCCTCGTGTCTCGGTGTGTTCAAGATTGCGGAAGATCCATTCGATTCTCGATCGCTATCCGTCACCCTGAGTGAGCAACCTGGTGAACGACAGCGACGCCAGCCGCCAGCGACCATCCTGCTGCACGTACACTTCCGTGACCACGAACGGATTGGTGACCTCGTTGCCGCCGACCACGGCGTCCAGCCGGATCCGGTTCAACAGGATGGCGGTCGAGTCGATGACATTCACCGAGACCTCGTGAATCTCCGCATGCTTGTAGTGGATGCCCCCGCCGCGGATGACCTCGAGCTCCCGCTCCCTCGACATCGTTCCACCCATGTGGACGAAGACGGCCTTCTCGTGGAAGAGCGCGGCCAGGGAATCCACCTGTCGATCCGACATCCAGCGCCACTTGATCGCGGAGAGATCGATGATCTCTTGTTCCACACTCGTCTGCTGTGCGCCGGCACACTGCACGCCGATCATCAGGGCGAACAGTCCGAGGATTGACGCTCTCATGTCAGTCCAAACCTTTCTCCGCGAGAAACTCGGATAGCAGATCTGCGATCTGGAGGTTGTTCAGATCCGAAAACGGAAAGTGCGTGTTGCCTCGGATACCGAGCTCCGGCAGATGCACCAGGGTCACGTCGCCACCATGACGGTTCACGGCATCCCTCCACAGCCGTGCCATGGCCAGGCGCACCCGCCATCCGTCCTGTCCCGGGTTGGCGGTTGCCTCGTCGGGAATGTTGTCGCCGTAGTAAATCACGATGGGGATCTCGGTGAGCCGCATGAAGGCCGCCAGCGGCACGGCAACGGGCTCGAGCGTGCCACCGGAGCTTGGCATGGGCGGTGGCACTTCTCCCTCCGGGAACAGGAATCCGCTTCCCGGCTCGTAGGAGGCGATGGCTTTCACGTTCCGATTGGCGACCGCGGTGCGCCAGCCCATCCCACCCGAGTGGGAGTGCGTCACGAGAACGGCCGGGCCGATCCTGTCGAACAGTGCCGACACCGCGCTCGCCATGACATCGATGTCGATGGGCCCGGTGCTCGGCGTCATTGAGCGGAAGTACTGATCCAACGCAGCCGAGTCGCGCGAGAACTGAACTCCCTCGAAGTAATCCGGCCAAATACCGATACGGAACGTGCCAAACCACTGCTGCTCGTCTGGTGTCGGCGTAATGGTGGCGGCGACCGTGCTGCGCCCGGCGTCACCTCTGCGCGGCTGGTCGATGACATACACCGGAAAACGCCTTCGCAAGAAGATGTTCTGAAATCCTTCCCGCCCGTCCGGTGTCGTTTCCCACGTCTTGGAGAACTGTCCAAACCCGTGCCACATCACGAGGGGCAGCTCCCGCGCGTCGGCAGGAACCTGATAGAACACATAGGCGTGATCGCCGCGGAACGTCTGGCCAGCCGGGGTCGGAGTGTACGGATCGAACGTGCCGGGATTGGCGATCACCGTTCCGCCGACGAGGAAGCTGCCCTGCTCCTGGACGAGCATCACGTCGTCGCCGGCGGTGTCGCCTCCAGTGGCGCAAGCCGGTGCCATGAGCGGGAGGAGGGCAACGGCGATCACCCCAACGCGAGTGATGCGATGGTGTGCCGCTGCGCGACGGGTGGACCCACCTCGTGTTCCGTTTGCTGCGGTCGGCGCTGGCATGGCTCTCCTCAACGGCCGGTCAGGCTCTCATGGTAGTCGGGGTACCGGGCGCCTTGCACCGTGACCTGCGACGCGGCGCGTTCGATCTCCTGGCGATCGTGGGGCGTGAGCTCGATCGCCGCCGCGGCGAGGTTTTCGTCGAGGCGGTGCAGCTTCGTGGTGCCCGGGATCGGCACGATCCACGGTTGCTGCGCGAGCAGCCAGGCGATCGCGAGCTGCGCCGGCGTCACGCCCTTCGCTGCCGCGATACGACCGAGCAGGTCGACCAGTGCGCGATTCGCCTTTCGCGCCTCGGGTGAGAAGCGAGGTACGATGTTGCGGAAGTCGGAGCTGCTGAACGTTGTGGTCTCGTCGATCGTGCCCGTCAGGAAGCCCTTGCCGAGGGGGCTGAAGGGCACGAAGCCGATGCCCAGCTCCTCCAGCGTCGGCAGGATCTCCGCTTCCGGCGCTCTCCACCACAGGGAGTATTCGCTCTGCAGCGCCGCGACCGGCTGCACGGCGTGTGCGCGGCGAATGGTTTGCGCACCCGCCTCCGACAGGCCGAAGTGCCCGACCTTTCCCTCCTGGATCAGGTCCCCGACGGAGCCGGCCACGTCGTCGATCGGCACGCTCTGGTCGACTCGATGCTGGTAGAACAGGTCGATGCGATCCGTCCGGAGACGTTGGAGGGATGCCTCGGCGACGGCGCGGATCCGCTCCGGGCGACTGTCCAGTCCCTTCTGCGGCGTGGCGTCGGCCCACCCGAACTTCGTGGCGATCACGACCTGGTCGCGCACCGGGGCGAGGGCTTCGCCCACCAGCGCTTCGTTCGTGAACGGCCCGTAGGCTTCGGCGGTGTCGAAGAACGTGACGCCCCGCTCCACGGCGGCCCGGATCAGCCGGATGCCGTCCGACCTGTCCGTTGGGATCCCGTAGCCGAAGCTGAGGCCCATGCAGCCGAGTCCGATGGCCGATACCTCCGGGCCGTCGCTTCCCAATCGTCTGAGCTGCATCGGCTGACCCTTCCCGGATCGACCTCATCCCGAATCTCGTCCCTTGACCACTTGAATAGAACTCCAGGAACTTACACGTCCCACGCCACACCGCAGTTTGATAGCAGCGCACGTTTCTTGTATGATCTTGCAAGATCGCCACCGCAACGCGCCGGCCAGGGAGGGCTGACCGTGACAGTGCAGCCGCGGACGGAAGAGCACGATATCGGCCGGGAACGGGTCGCCAGGGCCGAGCTCGCCGAGCGGATCATGCGTCATGTCGTGGAGGACGGGAGGGTCGAAGTAGCGCCGGGACTGTTCCTCTTCAGATATGCCGCGCCGGCCGGGCCACTGTATTCCGTCAGTGAGCCGTCGTTCTGCGTGATCGTGCAGGGGAGCAAGGAGCTGTTCGTCGGCGACGAGCGCTATCGCTATGACGCATCCCGCTACCTGCTCGTGTCCGCCGAGGTCCCGGCGGTGGGCCACATCGTCGAGGCGTCGACGGACCGGCCGTATCTCGCCGTGCGTGTGGCACTCGATCCTGCAGTCGTGACGGCGGTCTTGACCGACGCCGGCCTCGCCGTCGCGCGCTCGGATGGCGCCGACAAGGCCGTCGCCGTGAGCCGGCTCGACCTGGACCTCCTCGACGCGGTGGTGCGGCTCGTTCGGCTCGTCGACTCGCCGCGCGACTACGATCAGCTTGCGCCGCTCGCCGCAC
>Ga0111157_1068_pt1 | contig 14061 bp, 12 predicted proteins | sample DeeMarSeWOR28_12_FD_80251 | JGI IMG/M metagenome (GOLD analysis project Ga0111157, IMG submission 80251) | Gemmatimonas sp. SG8_28 | reverse complement strand
GAGGAGAGCGAGCGGAGCCAGCAACAAAGCGATGCGCTTCATTGGTGCGTCTCCACAAAGAAGGTAGCGGGCGAACCGGCCGAAGGCCGGACCCAGCGAGCCAATGCTATGGCGTGACGACACGGCTGGCAGGAAGCACGCCCGGCCTCGAATTGCCTGTGCAGTGATCGGTGATCGTACCGGGTCGCGGGTGTGCCCGTCGCGTGGATGCCGCCCTGCCGTCCTACCCGACGTCTCGGCTCCGGGCGTATGCTAGGTTTAGCAGGACGGACAGGCGGACACTCCGATGGGCGGCTGGATCGCCGCTGCGCAATCGTTGCCACCTGATCCTCGAGATCCGCGCGTGTGCCGGATCCGCCGTCTGAGGTATTCCCGGCTGAGGAGGCCGTCGTGCTCAAGCGCATCAGCTACGTCAGCAAGTTCTCCCGTCCGTTGTCGCACACCGAGATCACGGAGCTGGCCGACAAGGCCGCGGAGCGGAACCGCTCGCTCGGGGTGACCGGGATGCTGATGTCGAGCGGAGGGATCTTCTATCAGGTCCTCGAGGGCCCGACCGAGGCGGTGGACGAGCTGTTCCACAAGATCTCGGCGGATCTGCGTCACCCGGACTTGCTCGTCCTCACGACGCATGAGGACGTCGAGGACCGGCAGTTCCCGTCGTGGGCGATGAAAAAGGTGGACCTGGACGAAGCGGCGATCGGGCGGCTGGAGCCGATCCGGGCGCTGCTCGAGGCGATCGTGGTCCAGCGGGAGGCCCTCCAGCGCCTGATGCGCGTGCTGTCCCGCTCGGTGTGGCAGGAGCTGATGGACTCGGAGTAGCAGACGCTAGGACGTCGACGTGTCCGAAGCGGCGTCCCTCGGGCGCAGCGCCGTCGCGCTCAGCAGTTGCTCGATGCGGGCCACCCGGTCGGCGAGGCCCCGCTGGCGCGCACGCGCGAGCGCCATCCGGAGCGACCGGGCAGCCTCCGGATCGAGTGCCTCCATCTCGGCGAGCAGGGCCGCGGTCCTGTTCACGTGCGCCGCGAAGTCCGCATCCGAGTCCCCGACGGCCATCGTGAGGCTCACGCCGCTCACCAGCAGCCGGGCGCGCACCGGGGCGTCGACGATGAGGCTCGTTCTGAGCAGGGCGAGCGCGGACGCCGCTCGGTCCTCCGTACCTGATTCGAGCAGGAGCAGGACCTTCAGTGCGCTCGACCGGAGCGCGCGCCGGTCGAGTCCGAGCTCTTCGAACAGCTGAATGCCCCGGTCGAGCGAGTCGATGGCGTCGGGCAGTCTGCCGGCTGCCGTCTGTGCCTCGGCCAGTGCCGCGCACGCGGCCGCCTCCACCCGGCCCAGCCGCTCGCGCCGCCCGAATGTCTGCACCCGCCGACACAGCGCCATCGCATGGCTCACGTCTCCCTGCCGCACGGCGACACGAGCGAGCCCGAGTTGGTTCTCGGACCACGGCACCATCTGCCCGGTGTCCTCGTAGATCGCCTGCGCGTCGTGGTACGTCTCCCACGACTCATCCAGCTGCCCTAGCTCCAGCAGCACGTGCGCCTGCTCCGAGAGACATGCGGCCAGCACGGACGGGGGTCCGGTGACTCGGAGCGCCTCCTGCGCGCGCCGATACTCCTCCAGTGCGGTGTGCGACCGGCCCTGCTGCTCGTGCACGCGCGCCGACACCAGAAGCGCGGCGCCGCCGAAGCGCTCGAACTCGGCGCCCTCCGCCAGCGTCTGCACGCGGCGCGCCAGAGCCTCCGCCGCGTCGAGCTCCTGGCGCATGCTGTGGATGTCGGCCTGAAGGAGCCAGCCCTCGATGCGTTGAGGGTCGCCCGACGACCGGCCCAATTCGTCGAGTGCCCGATCGTACAGGGCGAGCAGCCCGAGGGCCGCCGCGTACTCGTCGAGCCGCACCCTCTCCCGCGCCCCACGCAGCAGCGAGCGCGTCGCCGCATCGTACTGTGCGGCCGCGAAGCGATGGCGACCGATCCGTTCCGATTCGCCCCAATGCGGCACCGGCCGCCGGTGCTCCAGCATGTCCGCGCACAGGCGGTTGTGCGACGCCCAGCGACCGCGCTCCCGTGCGATCCGCTCGAGGCTGTCGCGCAGCATCCCGTGGCTGAACGCCCAGCTGTCGTCCCCGAGTTGCGCCAGACGGGTGGCCACGAGCAGCTGCAGCACCGGTGTGGGATCGGCGATCCCGATGCGCGAGCACAGCGCGACCCACTCGACCATGTCCACGCTGCCGCCGAGCGCGGCCGCCAGCTCCAACAGCACCTGCCGCTGCATCCGCTCGGCATCCGTCCGGGCCGTTCGCGGCAGCGTCGCGAGGCTCTCGTCGAGCACCCGATCGAGCCGCCTGAGCCACAGGGCGTGCACGTCGTCGGGAATGTCCGGGACTTCGCCGCCGGCCAGGACGAATCCGCTGGTCCCCGGCTCGAGCACGCCCCGCTCGACCCAATCGCCCACCAGCTGGGTCGCGTACAGCGGGTTCCCGCCCGAGCGGGTGGCGACCCGCTCGGCCACGCCGCCCTCTAGGTGCAGCAGACTACCCACCAGGCGGCGACTGTCCGCCTCGCGGAGCGGTTCCACGTGTACGCAGACGCTCGCCTCGTCGCGGCACAGGTCGCGCAGCAGCGCCGCCGCCTCGGCCGACGCGGCGATGAGGTCGTCGCGCACCGTGACGACGGCCAGCAGTCCTGCCGGCTCGGCCTGCGCGCGCTCCAGGACGTACCGTATGAACTGGAGGGTCTCGCTGCTCCAGTGCACGTCGTCGAGCCACACCACCAGCGGGCGCTGGGCAGCGAGATGCTGGAGAACCTCGAGCAGCACCCGGAACCGCGCCGAGCTGGAGGGGAACTCGTGGAACTGACCGGGGCTGAAATCGCTCCCGAGGGCGGCCGGAGCGAGGAGCTCGGCAACGGCGTTCTGCGCAGCCGGTTCGTCGACGCCGACGGACGCCAGCAGGGTCGTGACCCGATCCGGCAGGTCAGCCGCGCCGATACCGAGACACGACCAGGCCGCGGCCACCATGTGGCTCAGCGCCGACACCCCGCCACCCGACCGGTCGTGCCTGGCCGAGAGATGTTCCGCCAGGCCCAGCTCGTGCGTGCGCTGGCACAGCCACGCCGCCAGGCGGCTCTTGCCAACCCCTGCCGGCCCCTCCAACACGACGAGTCCCGGCCTGCTGCGCTCGACCACACGTCCGAACGTCGTCCACAACACGTCGCATTCCGCCGTTCGATCGACCAGCGGCACCGTCCGCCGGCAGGACCCAGGAGACGACCGGAGACCGCGACGGCGCGGAGGCCGACGGGACGAGCTGGGTCAACGCCCCGGCGGCATCCGCGCAGCAACGGTACCGGTCGGCGGGCGCCTTCTCGAGCAGCCGCATCACCCACGCCGCGAAGTCTGCCGGATAATCCGGGGGACACTGCAACGCCGGAGGCGGCTCCTCGAGGTGTGCCATGCCCAGGTGCACGAGATCGAGTTGTCGGAAGGGGATGCGTCCCGAGGCCAGCTCGAAGGCGATGCAACCGAGCGCATACAGATCCGTCCGGGGCCCGAAGTCGCGCCAGGCGCCCATGAACTGCTCCGGGGCCATGTAGGTCGGTGTGCCCGAGACCGTCCCCTCGGCTTCCGTCGAGCGCCCCTCGCGGTACGGAAACGCGATGCCGAAGTCGGTCAACCGGATCGGGGATCCGGTGGACGGATCCGCCAGGAGGATGTTCGCTGGCTTGAGATCACGATGGGTGATGCCGCGGGCGTGGGCGTGCGCGAGACCGTCGAGAACCGCCATGAGGATCTCGCGGGTCCGCGCCCACGGCAGCGGATACGTCAGCGACTCGAGCGAGCCGCGCTCGAGATACTCCATCACCAGGTAGGGGCTGTGTGCGTCGAGCGCGCCCCCCGACGCCGCGGCCGTCGCGTCGGAGACCTCGCCGATGTCGAACAGCGTGATGATGCCCGGATGATCGAGCTGGGCGACGGCCTGCACTTCACGGCGGAAGACGAGCGCGAAGTCGTGCTGCCGCATGCCGCTCTGCCGCAGCACCTTGATGGCGACGGGAACGTCCTGCACGGCATGCACGCCCCGCCAGATGTCCCCCATCCCTCCGGAGGCCGCCTTGTGCAGGATCTCGAACGATCCCAGACGAAACGCACTCATGCCGTCGAAACTCCAGCGAGCATCAGCGTCGGCTCTCCGAGGTGCTCATGTGAGTCAGACTAGGCGACCGCCCACCAATTCGGAAGGGTGGGGGCGCGACAGGTCGAGTGACCGTGGGAGGGTGGTGGAGTCCGTACCTGGGCCGGCATCCGCCATCCTGCCCTGCACCCTATCGGAGGTCTCGATTCCGGGCGTATGATAGGGCGGACCGATAGACGGATGAACGGGTAGGGCGGACGGATTACCGCGGAGCATGCCATGGAAGTCATCATCAAGCAGGATTACGAAGAGATGAGCCGGACCGGGGCACAGCTCGTGGTCGACGTGCTCAACACCAAACCCAACGCCGTGCTCGGGATGGCCACGGGCTCCACCCCACTCGGCCTGTACCAGGAGCTGGTGCGGCTCCACAAGGAGGAGGCACTCGATTTCTCGCGCGTGACCACCTTCAACCTCGACGAGTACGTGGGCCTGCCGGTGACGCACGAGCAGAGTTACCACTACTTCATGCGCGAACACTTCTTCCGGCACGTCAACATCCCGCCGCAGAACATCAACATTCCCTCCGGCACGACCAGCAACTACCCCGCCTTCTGCGAGTGGTACGAACAGCGCATCACCGAGTGCGGTGGCATCGATCTCCAAGTCCTCGGTATCGGTTCCGACGGGCACATCGCGTTCAACGAGCCCGGTAGCTCGCTCAGCAGCCGCACGCGGTTGAAGACCCTGTCGAAGCAGACGATCGACGACAACGCGCGGTTCTTCGACCGTCGCGAAGACGTGCCGATCTACGCGATCACCATGGGGGTGGGCACCATTCTCGACGCCCGGCAGCTGGTCCTCGTGGCGAGCGGGAAGGCGAAGGCGTGGGCGGTGGCGCAGGCGGTCGAGGGGCCGGTCACGAGCATGGTGACCGCGAGCGCGCTGCAGCTCCATCGCGATGCCACGGTGATCGTCGACGACGAAGCAGCGTCGGAGCTCAAGATGCGGGACTACTACGAGTTCATCTACGAGAAGGGGCCGCAGGCGCCGAAGTTCTAAAGGACGGTAGGGCGGCAAGGCGGTACGTCGCGCACTGCGTCCCTCGTGGGAGTGCCGTGTGCCCGCCGGTCCGGCGGTATCCGTGATCGCGCTCGCCGCGCCGCTCTCGCTCCCGTACCAGCGATGCGCAAGGCAGGAGCTCGCAGGCACCCGCACGGTACCGGCGGGAGGGGCGTGAGGACTCCATGCGCGTGGTACCATGGGAACCGTCGGTCCGTCCTGCGGTATCCAGCGGATGAGGCATTAGCTTGCGTGCGGTCGACGTTCTCCGTGCGGGATGCGTGGAGGCTTTTCAATGAGCGGTACAGATGTCGTCAACCCGGTGCTCGCGCTGGTCGTGTTCGCGCTGCTCGCCCTCGTCGTGGCAGTTGTCGTCTGGCCTCGGCGGGGCGTGGCAGCCCGGCTGTTGCGGCTCGCGCGACTCACCGAGCGGGCACGCATCGAGGATGCGCTCAAGCGCATGTACGACGCCGAGTACGCCGAGCGCCCGAGCACGATCGAGAGCTTGGCGGGAACGCTGCACCTCAAGGGCATCCGCACCATGCAGCTGGTCGCGCGCCTCGAGGCACTCGGGCTCGTGCACACGGAGCGTGACCACCTCGTCCTGACCGACGCCGGCCGGGCCGAAGCGCTGCGGGTCTTGCGCAGCCACCGTCTGTGGGAGCGCTACCTCGCCGACCGCACGGGCGTTCCGGCCGGTGCCTGGCACGAGGAAGCCGAGTACCGGGAGCACACGCTCAGCCCGGACGCCGTGGAGCAGCTCGCCTCGTCGATGGGCCATCCCCGCTATGACCCCCACGGCGACCCGATTCCCACCGCGGCCGGCGAGGTCCCACCGCACGCCGGCGTAGCGCTCTCGGCGCTCGTCCCGGGCCAGAGCGCCTCGGTCGTGCACCTCGAGGACGAGCCGCGCGAGGTATACGAGCAGCTGGTCCAGCAGGGATTGGCACCCGGTGCCCAGGTGGAAGTGCTCGAGGCGACGCGCGAGCGTATCCGATTCACGGCCGACGGCGAGGAACGGACGATCGAGCCGGTGATGGCGATGAACGTGACCGTGGTGCTGCCGCGCGATGTCGAGCAGAGTGCCGGGCCGTACGAGGCGTTGAGTGCGTTGGCGCAGGGCGAGTCGGCGATGGTGATCGGCATCGCCCCGCTGTGCCAGGGACCCCAGCGGCGTCGCCTGCTCGACCTCGGACTCGTGCCGGGCACGGTGGTGACGTCCGAGCTGCAGGGTGCCTTCAAGGATCCGGTGGCGTACCGCGTGCGAGGGGCGTTGATCGCCCTGCGGAAGGATCAGGCCGACCTGGTGCGTGTCGAGCGCACGGCGGCGCCCGTGGAGGTGAGCTGAGATGACCGCCGGTCCCGCCGCGGGTTGCGCCGGGTGCGCCGCGCACCGCGAGCAGAGTCTCGTGCAGCTGGGGATCCAGCTGGATCGCTGGGATCACCTCGTGGCGCTGGCGGGGAACCCCAATACGGGGAAGAGCACGGTGTTCAACGCGCTCACCGGATTGCGGCAGCACACCGGGAACTGGCCGGGCAAGACGGTGGCACGGGCCGAGGGTGGATTCACGCTGAAGGGAACGCGCGTCAAGCTGGTCGACTTGCCGGGGACGTACAGCCTGCAGGCCGGGAGCGCCGACGAGGAGGTCGCCCGCGATTTCGTGCTGTTCGGCCAGCCCGACGTGACGGTGGTGGTGGTCGATGCCACGCGGCTGGAGCGCAATCTCAACTTGGTCCTGCAGATCCGCGAGATCACCGACCGCGTGGTCGTCTGCCTCAACCTGATGGACGAGGCCCGCCGCCACGGCATCGGGATCGATGTGCCGCGACTCGAGCGGGAACTCGGTGTACCGGTCGTACCCACCGTCGCACGTCGCGGCGACGGCATTCCCGAGCTGTTGGAGGCAATCCACGGGGTCGCGACGGGGGCGCTGCAGGCGGCACCGTTTCAGATACGAAACCCTCCCCCGGAGGTGAGCGCCGCCGTGAACGCGTTGGTGGAGCCGATCCGGCGCGCCCATCCGGAGCTGCCGAACGCCCGCTGGGTCGCGTTGCGCCTGCTGAACGCCGACGAGCGAGTGGAAGCGGCGGTGCGGGCCGGCGAGCTCGGCGCGCTGGCCGAGGGCACGATGGAGGATGCGAACCCCGGCGGGGGCGTCGCCACGGCGAGCGACGGTCGGGAGATCCTCGAGACGGCGTCCCGGCTACGCTGGACGCTCTCCAGCGAGTTCCACGACCGGCTCACCGAGAGCCTGTACGCCGAGGCGCACCGCATCACCGAGGCGAGTCAGGTCCGTGGCATCGCGCGCGCGAGGGTCAATCTGGACCGCACCCTCGACCGGTTGCTCACCAGTCGGTGGCTCGGGTTTCCCCTGATGCTGCTCGTGCTCACGGTCGTCTTCTGGCTCACCATCGCGGGCGCGAACTACCCGTCGCAGTTCCTTGCCTGGCTCCTGCTCGATCAGCTGCACCCGGTCCTCACCGCGTTCGCGATGACCGTCGGCATGCCGGCGTGGCTCAGCGGCTTCGTCTTCGACGGTGTGTACCTGGCCACGGCCTGGGTGGTCAGCGTCATGCTCCCGCCCATGGCGATCTTCTTCCCGCTGTTCACCCTGCTGGAGGATTTCGGATACCTGCCGCGCGTGGCGTTCAACCTGGACGCGCTGTTCCGCAAGGCCGGAGCGCACGGCAAGCAGGCGCTCACCATGTGCATGGGCTTCGGGTGCAACGCCGCGGGCGTGGTGTCGACCCGCGTGATCGACAGCCCGCGGGAACGCCTGATCGCGATCGTCACGAACAACTTCTCGTTGTGCAACGGGCGGTGGCCCACCCAGATCCTCATCGCCTCCATCTTCATCGGCGCGCTGGTGCCCGCACACGTCGCGGGCGTCGTGGCGGCATCGGCGGTGGTGACGGTGGCGCTACTGGGGATCGGTGCGATGTTCTTCGCCTCGTGGCTGCTGTCGCGCACGGTACTGGCGGGTGAGGCGACCACCTTCTCGTTGGAGCTGCCCCCCTACCGTCCGCCCCGGGTGCTGCAGACGCTGTACACCTCGCTGATCGACCGGACGCTGATCGTGCTGTGGCGGGCCGTGGTGTTCGCGGCACCCGCCGGGGCCGTGATCTGGCTGGTCGGCAACACCACGATTGGCGGCACCAGCCTCGCGCAGTATTTCGTTGGATGGCTCGACCCGATCGGGTTCCTGATCGGTCTGAACGGCGTGATCCTCCTGGCCTACGTCGTGGCGATCCCGGCCAACGAGATCGTCATCCCCACGGTGCTCATGCTGACGACCCTGACGCTGGGAGCGGTCGGGGTGGGCGAGGGCGCCGGTGTCATGTTCGAGCTCGACTCGCTCGGCGCGACCGGGGATCTGTTGCGCGCGGGCGGCTGGACGCTGCTGACCGCCGTCAACCTCATGCTGTTCAGCCTGCTGCACAACCCGTGCTCCACGACGATCTACACGATTTACCGGGAAACACGCAGTGCCAGGTGGACGATCGTGGCGACCGTGCTGCCGCTCGTGATGGGCTTCGTAGTGTGCTTCCTCGTGGCACAGGCGTGGCGGCTGATGGGATAGCCCCGTGCGACTGTCTTGCCGCCCTGCCGCTTTGCGATCTCGCCGATCCTCACATGGCGTCCACCGGCGCCGGCGGAATCACGCTCCACATTTCGCGCCACAGCTTCCACGAGCCGTCGTCCTGCCGCCGCAGCACCACGAGCCAGTCGCCGCTTCGCTGCCCGGGCTCGGCGCCGTTCGTCGGGTTGATGGTATTGGCGTAATACGCTCGCAGGACGCCGATATCGCCAGCCACGACGACGTCGAGCAGGTCGGTCGTGAAGGCGAAGGTGCCCTGCGCGAACGTGGCCTCGTAGAGGGCGGCGAGCTCGCTCACCGAGAGCGAAGGCGCGTCCGACGGCGAGGAGAGCGCGTCGTCCGCGTTAAACGCCAGGAGGCGCTCGAGGCTGCCTTCGTTGACGCCGGCGGCAGTGGTCGGACTCGAGCGCTACCTCGTGATCATCTGTTCGCCCATCCGTCCGTCCGTCTCACCGTCCATCCGTCCATCCGTCCGTCCGCCCATCCGTCCGTCGTGCGGCAGTCGAGGGAGAGGGCGGGACGCCGCCCCTCAGAACGCGATCCGTGCTCCCATGGCGACGCCCGCGTCCGTCGGCACGATGCCAACTCGCGTGTGGTCGAGCGGAATGTCGATCCATCCGCCCCCGGAGCCAGGCCCTTGGACGACAGCCCCGATCCCTGCCCCCAGCGCGAGTCCCCCAAAGAGCCCGATGGGGATCGCCTCGGGACACGGCTCGGGCTCGCTGCCCATGATTGTGAATCCAGAGCAGAAGGCGCTCACTCCCAGCCCGGCGAGCAGGCCGACCACGCCTCCGGCGATCGCGCCGTCTCGCACCTGTGTGCCCGAACGCGCAGCCCGGGCGATCTGCAGATACCGCATGTCACGCCATGCGACCCGCGTGGTGTCACCGTCCTGACGCACGACGACGCCGTCCGCGTCCGACCGGAACAACTGCCCGCTGACGTGACCTCCCCGTAGCGTGCCGATGCGCAGCACCGAGCCGGGGTAGAGCGAGGCGGGAGGGGCTTGCGCGTGGATGACGGCAACGACCACGCACTGCGTTGCGAGAATGAATGCGATCGCTCGACGCATGGCAGCCTCCTGGTGGTCCTGGAGGTACCGTGCACGAGACTCGTCAAGCTGTCGTCAAGCCGGCCACGTTCCCGATTGCCGTTGCCGCCGTACCGCCCTCCCTATCGCACAACCGCCGCGATGGTGCGTAGCCCCGGTACGCGCTCGAAGTCCGGCGCGTGCATCGTCGCCACGGCGTAGTCGTGGGCCAGCGCGGTGGCGGCGATGGCGAGATCGTGCGGCCCGAGCGTGGTGCGCCCCCGATCGAGCTCCGCCCACAGCTGCGCCTGTCGCCGTGCCTCGAGCAGGCCGAAGGGAATGACGGGTACGACGGCCAGGAGCGCGTCCACGAACGCGCCGCGACGGATCCGCTGGGGGACGGACCTGGCGCGCTCGACACCGGACAAGAGCTCGGCAGCGGACACGGCGGCGATGGCCACCGGCTCCTCACCCAGTGTCTCGAGAAACGCGGGCATCACGAAGTCCCCGCGCTCGGCGGCGACGAGCACGGAGGTGTCGAGGACTACGCCCACGGGTCGCGCGGAGTGGGTAGCTGAGCTCTGGCGCTGGCGATCTCGCCCGCGAGGCGCCGCGCATCCGCCGGCGTCAGGGTGGGGAGCGTGTGCCACACCTGGGCGAGCCACGACGCCGGGCAGACGGGCGGTCCGGCCGGAACCAGCCGAGCCACCGGGACACCATTGCGCAGGAGTGTTGCGCTCTCACCACTGTAGAAGATGCGGTTCACGAGGTCGGAGAAGCCCCGAACAGCGTCGGTGACGGAGAGGGTACGGTCAGCCATGTCCATCATATTATCTGATAATGTGATGTTACGGAAGAACCGGTTGTGGGGCGGTTCTGCCGGCTCACGCTGAGCGGCCGCACCCACGCCGTTTCTCAGATCCGAATGAAGATCCGCCGCCTCCACAGCCAGTGCACGAGGTACCAGTCCATCACGAGCACCACCACCGCCGTCGCGAATCCCACCAGCACGTCGCCGGTCCAGCCCAGTATCCCGCTCGTGACCGGCTCCGCGATACCGCTGAGCCAGGCGTTCCCGCCCGACTGCGAAAAGAGATAGATGAACAGCGGGTTCATCCCGAACACGATCGCGAACTGCGCCCACCGCCTCCACCCTTTGACGTCGATGAGCCAGTAGGAGACCGCGAGCCCGATCAAGCACCACCCACCGGTCACGATTACGAACGACGATGTGCAGATCCGCTTGATGATGGGTGTGACGGGATCCAGGCCGTAACCGATTGCCAGGCCGATCGCGCCGGCGATGAGCAGGATCCTGATCTTCCGGTCGGGTGCGCGGTCGCTCTTCAACACGTACCCCGCCAAGACGCCCCACACCGTATGTGCCGTGGTAGGAATGGCGTTCACCGCCACCCAGTGCCCGCCGGACAGCTTGCCCATCAGGACGAGGTCCATCCACGAGCCGAAGTTCTTGTCCGGGGTGAACGGCTGATCGAAGCCGGCGACCGGCCACAGGCGGTAGAGCAGCTCGGTCGCGACGAGCAGGCCAAGGGTGAACAGCAGCTGGGTGCGCGTGCGCTTCCGCATCAGCAGGAAGGCGAGGAGATAGGTGACCGAGAGCTGCGCCAGCACGTTCCACAGCTCGAACACCAGCCGGCCGGCGTAGACCACGTGCAGGCCGACGCCGAGCGCCAAGAGCACCAGCGAGCGCGTGACGGCGTGACGGAGGATCGCCGCGTCGCTGTCCCCCCGCTCCCAGCGCCGCGCGAACGAGAACGGCATCGCCACACCGACGATGAACATGAAGAACGGTTGCACCAGATCCCAGGGACGGAGCCCGTGCCACGGGTGATGCGTGAACTGCGTGGCGACGGCGTGGACCCACGTGCCCTCGAGCTCCGGCACCAGCAGCGACTCGTACACCAGTGCGGCCTCGGCGACGAGCAGGAGCATCGTGAGCCCGCGGAAGAAGTCGAGCGACGTGAGCCGCCCCGCGACGACGGTCGAACCCGGCTCAGGCGTTCCCATGGCTCACTGCGGCGTTGAAGTGATCGGGGAAATCGGACAGACGGTCTATCCGTCTATCCGTCCATCCGCCCTAGCATACGCTCGTCAGACCGCGTGTCGAAAGTGCGACAGGGATGGCGCGATCTCGCGGAGCGCCGTTCTGCCGTTCCGCCGTCCCCGGCGGCGACCCTATATTCGTCGAACGACCCCACCAGCGGGAGACGGTCATGCTCCGTCGGATCGCTCTGGTGTGCGGCGCGCTCGGTGTCGTGAGTTGCACCCGCCCTCCGGACTACGCCACGTTCCCCAAGATCGACGCGCACGTGCACATCGACACGTTCGAGCCGGTGTTCGCCGAGCTGGCCCGGCGGGAGGGGTTTCGGCTGGTGACCCTCGTGACGCGCTCGGCCGAGCAGGCGCATGTCGATCGCGAGCTCGCGTGGGCACGTGCCCAGCACGAGGCCTCTCCGGAGACGGTGTCGTTCGCGACCACGATCTCCATGGAGACGTGGGGCGATCCGACGTGGCAGGAGCGGACGATCGCCAGGCTGGCACGGGACTTCGCAAACGGGGCGATCGCCGTCAAGCTGTGGAAGGACATCGGCATGACCTTCCGCGACACCGACGGCCGCTTCATCATGATCGACGACCCGCGGTTCGACCCGATCCTCGAGTACATCGCGTCGCAGGACAAGCCGGTCGTCGGGCACTTCGGCGAGCCGCGCAACTGCTGGCTGCCGCTCGACTCCATGACCGTTCCCGGGGACAGCAGCTACTACGCGAACCATCCGCAGTACCACATGTACCTGCACCCCGATCATCCGCCGCATGCCGATCAGCTGGACGCCCGCGACCGCATGCTGGCCAAGCACCCCGAGCTGCGGTTCGTCGGCGCCCACCTCGGAAGTCTCGAGTGGGACGTCGCTGAGCTCGCGGCCCGGCTCGACCGGTTTCCCAACATGGCGGTCGACATGGCCGCCCGTATCGTGCACTTCCAGATCCAGGATCGCGACAGTGTGCGGGCGTTCGTCGTCGCCTACCAGGATCGGCTCCTCTACGGCACCGACACCGGTGTCGGCGACGGAGCGGACGCACTCGACTGGATCGCCGAGCGCTGGCGCCGCGATTGGCGCTACTTCACCAGCGACAGCGTCCTGACCTCCCCCGATGTGCGACGCCCGTTCAGAGGGTTGGCGCTGCCGGTGACCGTGCTGCGGAAGATCTACGCCGAGAACGCGGAGCGCTGGCTCGGGATGTGAGGTCGTGGGCGGTACTGCGGTGGTGCGGGAAGACGGTCGGTCGATGCTCGGCGCCCGTTCCCTCGACGCGAGCCTCGCCGGCGTCGCGGCTGTGCAGTGGCACCACGCGGGTTGACGGTGCACACGCCGGAGCGGATGTTGCTCATCATGCGGGGGCCGTCGTCACTGCCGGTCACGCAGCGCCGTTCCGGCTCCAGTCCCAACAACGACCGCGCGGCGAACGAGTGGGTGGACCGCGGCACGCCCGTGCAGCGGCTGCGGAGGGGTTGCTATGGGTGAGAGGCCGTCGCATTCGCGTACGCGCCGCGGGCAATGCGGCTCGCGGTCGTCCGCACTTGTGGTGTGCCTCTGTGTGACGGTGGTCGTGGCGGCGTGCGACGAGACCTTCGATCCGATCGCGCCCACCGACCTCGCCTTCTCGGTGTTCGGCTACCTCGACGCCACGGCCGACACGCAGTGGATCCGCATCATGCCGATCCGTCCGCTGAAGGTGACCTCGCCCGACACGCTCGACGCGACGGTGACCCTCGAGCATCTGGAAACCGGCCGCACCATCGAGCTTCGGGATTCGCTGTTCCGATTCTCGACCCATGGAGATCTGACCCTCGGTTCCGAGGGCGTGTACCTCCACAACTTCTGGACGCGCGAAGACATCGAGCCCGGGGCTACCTACCAGTTCTCCGCGCGGCGCGAGGGCAAGGCACCCGCCGAAGCCGTCGTGGAGATTCCTCCCGACTACGACGTCACGGTCGCGATCAACCAGCGGAGCAGCTGGAGCGCGACCGACGTGCTGCGGATCACCGGAGTGAAGCACCTGCCGTTCCTGAAGGCGAGCGTCCACTTCTTCGATGGCTGCGGGTGGGGGGTGAACGCGATCCCGTACGAACGGCGCTCGGACGACGACGCGACGCACGTGATCGCGATCAGGAAGCAGGGGGCCGAGAGCCGCCCCGACTGCGGCCGGGCATGGGTCGC
>Ga0111157_1032_pt1 | contig 14155 bp, 10 predicted proteins | sample DeeMarSeWOR28_12_FD_80251 | JGI IMG/M metagenome (GOLD analysis project Ga0111157, IMG submission 80251) | Gemmatimonas sp. SG8_28 | reverse complement strand
GCGTGCGCGGGCGACGCGCCGACGAGGCCGAGGTCCGCCGCGTGCCGCATCCGCTGCGCGAGCCGCGCGGAGGCGATCAGCGCCTTGCTGGGCACGCACCCCGTCCACAGGCAGTCGCCACCGAGCGCCTCGCGCTCGACGAGCGCCACACGCAGTCCGAGCGCCGCGCCGCCGGCCGCGGTCACGAGTCCGGCCGTTCCGCCGCCGATGGCGATGAGATCGTAGCGTTCCATGGCTGCCTGCATCCAATGCCGGCCGTCGCGCGCCGGCTCCGGCACATCCTCCGCTCGGCTGGACAGTACGTGGCTCGTGGCACTACTCTCGGGACGCTCACGCCGACGACGCGCCGCTGACCCGTGGCGCCTCGGCGCCTGAATATACGCTTGCCGGGACCCGTCCAATGGATCTCTCTCGCCGATCGTTCGTCCGCACCGCGGGGCCCGCCGCGGCATCGCTCGCGGCACTCGCGCGCGCCACCTCGCCCGTCCGTGCCGAGCCGCCGGCCCGCCGGCTGCGCCTGTTGATCCTCGGCGGCACCGGCTTCATCGGCCCGCACCAGGTGCGTTACGCCCTGTCGCGCGGCCACACGGTGACCCTGTTCAACCGCGGGCGCACCGCGCCCACTCTGTTCCCCCACGTCGAGACCCTGATCGGCGACCGCAACGACGATCTCGCGGCACTCGCCGGGCGCGAGTGGGACGCGGTGATCGACAACTCGGCGATCCTGCCGCGCTGGGTGCGGCAGAGCGCGGAGCTGCTGCGCGGATCGGTGGCGCAGTATCTCTTCGTCTCGTCCACCGGCGTGTTCTACCCGTACCTGACGGACGCCATCGCCGAGGACGGACCGATCGGCACGATCGACGACCCGACGACCGAGCGGATCGACTACGAGACGTACGGCGCGCTCAAGGCGTTGTCGGAGGACGTGACGCGCGACGTGTTCCCGGACGGCCACCTCGTGATCCGGCCCACCTACATCGTCGGCCCCGGCGACCGGAGCGACCGCTTCACCTACTGGCCGGTGCGCATCGACCGCGGCGGCGAGGTGCTGGCACCCGGCAAGCCGACCGATCCCACCCAGTACATCGACGTGCGCGACCTCGCCGCGTTCATGATCCAGCTGCTCGAGCGGGGCACCATGGGCACGTTCAACGTGGTAGGTCAGGAGGGGCCGCTGTCGATCGCCGAGCTGCTGTACGGCATCCGCGCAGTGACGACGGCGGTCGTGCGGTTCGCCTGGGTGCCGACGGACTTCCTGGTCGCGCAGGGCATGCAGGAGTTCACGTTTTGGGAGCCGCCCAAGGGGAAGACCTACGGGATGATGCGGATCGACGGCGGCACGGCGTTCCGCCACGGGCTCAGGGTGCGCCCGCTGGCCGACACCGCGCGCGACACGCTCGAGTGGTTCCGCACGCTCGACTGGGAGCGGCAGGCGAACTTGCGCTCCGGCTTGACACCTGAGCGCGAGGCGGCGCTGCTCACCGAGGCTCGAGCACGGTAGCGCCAGCGCGAACGTCGCCGGCCACCCGAACTCGGGCTGCCCTTGGGCGTCGGGGTAGTCGAGCCTCACCGACTTCGCCGCGTCGAGCTCGCTCTGCGACAGCCACGCACTTGGCGTCAACTCGAAGAGGGCGAGCCTGCGCGCGATCTCCGAGCTCACGATCAGCCCGTTGTGCCAGTAGACCGACCAGCTACCTCCCATGCGCATCTCGGTCGAGTCGACCGGTCCGCGGTCGTGGTAGGCGATCTCGACCCGGTTGTCGGGGTCCGTCCAGTCGAACACCGAGATGCCACCCGCCTACCACCCCTGCGCCATCACGTCGCGCCCCGGGGATGGGGGTCAGCGCGCCGTTGTGCGCTCCGCAGTTCTCTTCGGGTGTCTGCGCGGCCGGCAGCCTGTCGTAGCTCTTGAACCGCAGCTCCCGGTCATCGACCGTGACGATGGCGTGGCGCCCAAGCCCCGGGCCCAGCTCCGATCAGGGCGGGCGCGCCGAGCATGCAACCCGCCGTGCTCCAGCCGGATCCGCCGATCGCTCAGGATGGATCTGACGGCTTCAGCCCACGAATGCGCCGAGTACGAGAACCAGCGCCATCGACACGAGGGCGACGATCACGGTCGTGACCGTCCACGTCCTGAGGGTGTCGGGTACGCTGAGGCCCAGGTATCGGTTGACCAGCCAGAAGCCCGAGTCGTTGACGTGCGAGCCCATCGTCGCTCCGGCGGCGATCGCGATCACCAGCAGCGCCAGCGCCGGCTCGGAGAACCCGACGTCGCCGAGCAGGGCCGCCACCAGACCAGCGGCCGTCAACATGGCGACGGTGGCCGAGCCCTGCATCAGCCGCACGGCCGCGGCGGTGAGGAACGCCAGCAGCAGCGGCGGCAGATTGGTGGCCGTCAGCGCGTCCGCGAACACGTCGCCGACGCCCGAGTCGATGAGCACCTGCTTGAGCACGCCGCCGGCGCTCGTCACCAGGATCACGATGCCCGCCGGCTCGAGCGCCTTGGTGGCGAGCTCCTGGATCTCCTGCGAGGAGTATCCCGCGCGGGCGCCGAGCAGCCAGAACGAGAGCACCGTCGTGACGAGCAGCGCCATCATCGGATGGCCGACGAAGCCGAGCAGCGCGCGCAGCGGGTGGCCCTCGGCGAGTGTGATGCCGGCCACCGTGTTCCCGACGATCAGGGCGAGTGGCACGCCAATGAGCGCAACGATGAGCGACACCCTGGGGAGCGGCCGTTCCCGGTTCCGCTCGGCGACATGCATGTAATCGGGCACCATCGCCGGCACGCGCCGCGCGATCAGCCGCGCGTAGAACGGGCCCGCGACGACGGCGGCCGGCAGCCCGACGACGGCGCCGAACAGCATCACCCACCCGAGATCGGCGCCGAGCAGCCCGGCGACCGCGATCGGCCCGGGCGTGGGCGGGATGAACGCGTGCGTCACCGCGAGCCCGGCAAGGAGCGGCAGCGCGTAGTAGACGATGGGCCGCCCGGTCCGCTCGGTGAGTCCGTACACGAGCGAGATGAGGATGATGAACGCCACGTCGAAGAACACGGGGATGGCGACCACGAACCCCACGGCGAGGAGGGACCACTGCGCGTCGCGCTCGCCGGAGCGGCGGAGCAGCGAGTCGGCCACGGCTTCGACGCCGCCCGAGACCTCGAGCATCTGACCGAACATGGCACCGAGCCCGACGAGCACGGCGATCGCCGCGAGCGTGCTGCCCACGCCCGTCGCCACCGCCTCGAGCACGCCGGCGAACGGCATGCCGGCGCCCACACCGATCACCAGGCTGCCGATGAGCAGCGCAACGAACGCGTGCAGCTTGACCCGGATGATGAGGAACAGCAGCAGGGCGATGCCCGCGATCGCCGCACCCACGAGCTGCGCGTCGCTCATACCTGGCAACCGGCCGGTTTCACGGCACGTCCGCCGAAGCGGCGACGCCGTTCGATCTGCATGCATCCCACCTTTCGTGCGGTGCCGCTGTCGTCGGCAAGTATACCGCGCGAGCCCAGCTCTGGAAGAATCTCACGGGCCTCCATGCAGGCACCGCTCTTGCCCCCACCGCGGCCGAACACGCATTGTAGCGCTGTTCCCACCGTCCCCACGCACGCCGAGTGAGGTCCTCGCATGCAGCGTTCCCTGCCCTTCACCTGCCTGACCACACTCACCGTCACCGCTGGGCTCGTCGCCTGCGGATCGGGCGAGACCGCCAGAGACGACGATCACGCCGCCGCCCCGGCTCGCACCATCGGACACGTCGAGCGACTCGATCCCGAGCTGGACGTCATCGTGCCGGAGGGCGCGGTGTTCGAGATCCTCGCCGAGGGCCACGAGTGGACCGAGGGACCGGTGTGGGTGCCGTGGCTCCGGATGCTGTTGTACTCCGACATCCCCCGCAACGCGATCTACCGCTGGGAGGAGGGCGACTCGGCGGTGCTCTGGCTCCGGCCCTCCGGGTACACGGGCAACGCGGCGCGCGGGGGCGAGCCGGGATCGAACGGGCTGGCCTTGGCGGGCCGCGCCCTGGTGCTCGCCCAGCACGGCGACCGCCGCATCGCCCGGCTGGAAACCCGGCTCACCGACCCGGGGCCCGTGTTCACGACCATCACCGACCGCTTCGAGGGCCAGCGCTACAACTCGCCCAACGACCTCGTGGTCCACGGCAGCGGCGCCATCTACTTCACCGACCCGCCCTACGGGCTCGAGGGGGGCGTGGACGATCCGGCGAAGGAGCTGCCGTTCCAGGGCGTGTACCGGGTGGCGACCGACGGAACCGTCACGCTGCTGGAGGACGGTCTGTCGCGGCCGAACGGAATCGCGTTCTCACCTGATGAGCGCATCCTCTACGTCGCCAACTCGGACGGCGATCAGCCCGTGATCATGGCGTACGACGTGGCGGAGAACGGGAGCGTCTCGCGCGGCCGCGTGTTCGCGGAGTCGTGGGGCGACGGGATGGCGGTGGATCGGGAGGGACGGCTGTTCGTCACGCGCGGCATCGACGGGGTCGTGGTGTTCGCGCCCGACGGCCGCCAGCTCGGCACGCTCGTCACCACGGAGCGGACCAGCAACTGCGCCTTCGGCGACGACGGCTCGACGCTGTACGTCACATCCGACATGTATCTGGTGCGGATGCGGCTGACAACCATCGGGGCCGGGTTCGAGCCAGGATGAGACGTGAACGCCGCGGCCCCTCCTGAAGCACCGAGGGCCCCGCACTCGCGGGGCCCTCCGCGTCATGGCGGAACCGAACGTGCCTCCGCCGCTACATGCCCTCCATCGGCGCGTCCATGTTCCAAACGTCCAGCGTCATCTTCCAGGTACCGTCGGCCTGCTTGCGATAGACGTGCACACCCTTGAGCGCCTCAGTCACCGCTTCCTCGGCGCCTTCCATCCTCATCGTCAAGCTCGAGGTGTAATGTTCGACCGCGAGGTCGCCCGAGACGGTGATGTCGGTCTCGTCGTAGCTCACGCCCTCGATGGTTACGGCACTTGCGAACGCCGCTCCCCAGGCCATTGCCGCTTCGCGTCCCACCACCATCGGCTCGTTGGGCGGCATCACGATGACGTCGTCCGTCGCGTAGGGCATGGTCATGTCACCGGACATGAGACTGGAGACTTCCATGTCGCGCACGGCGTTGATGGCCGCGATGTCGGCCGAGTTATCGGTTTCCACTTCGACTTGCGCTGTGCACGCAGCGACGAGCGCACCCGCGATGGCGGGCAGCAGGATACGGTTGATGCGCATGGTCCCCCTTGGGAAGGAATGGTGAAGCGCTGAAACGTGTACCCGGATTCGGCGATGTCAAGAGGAGGCGCGGCGGCTGTCGCGCTGCGCATGACCAGGCATCGACTCGGTCACCCCCCCGGGGCGGTACACTCCTGCGCCACCTGTCGCAACAGCCGATCCCGGCGGCTATTGGTCTGCGCGACGCCGACGTTCACCTCCACTCGGCTGCCCTGCTCCCTGCCGAACACGCGGATGAGCGCCGTCTCGCCGCTGGTGGTGCTGGCGAACCGAAGCTCAAGATGGTCTCGCCCGAGTTCCGGACGCGCGGGGTCGCGCTCGAGGTTGCCGCCGCGCAGCTCGCTGTTCGGCAGCACCCAGCGGCGTCTCGTCTCCGTGTACATCGCCGACTGCATCGTCTGCACCACGCACGCGACGGCTGCCTCGAAGGCGGGCTGGACCGGCGGGGCCGGCGGAGCATGCGATGCGCAGCCGGTCAGGAGCAGCCCCAGCGTGGCCAGGAGCGGCCGCGCCGAGGGATGGCGCCGCATCGAGACCTCGGTGCCGCGGTGCGTGGCGCGAAGAGCGTTCACCGTTTCGCCGCTCACCCGTCGTCGCGCGCCTGCGGCACCGGCGCCGTTCCCTCGTACGTCAATCCGTGTCCGAAGGGGAACAGCGGATCCTGCGAATCGAATGGCACGTCCTCCTGCTGGTTCAACACCGCCTCCCACGACGACGGCATTTCAAACGGCAGCTTCCCTTCCGGCGCGAACCGGCCGAACAGCACGTCGAAGATGGCGCGGTCGGTAGCTCCGAAGTTGGCCAGGATCGCCACCGCCGAATCCGCGACGTCGGGGATGACAGGCGGTCGCTCCAGATACATGGTGACCACCGTCGGCGCCTGCCGCATGACGGTGAACAGGGGTTCCAGCTCTTCCGACGTGTAGAACAATCGGCCCTGATGGAACAGCCCGCTGCGCTCGGGACCGAAGGGCGGCGCCAGGTCGACGATGGCGATTTCCGCCTCGGCCGGTGTCGGCACGACGGTGCCGTACTCCGCCGCAACGGCGATGTCCAGGTTGTGCACGTAGATCCGCGTGCCCGGCGCCAGCGGCAACGTCGGCTTCCCCAGTCGCTCCTTGTTGGTCAGCAGCACCTGAGAGCGCAATTGTGACTCGTATCCCAACCGTACCGCTTCGTCGGTGCCGACCCGTTCGGCAACCGCCTCGACGTCCACGTATGGCTCGTCGAATAGGCCCAGTCGGAACGTGAGCGTCAGCAGCTTGCGCACTGAGAGGTCGAGCCGTGACCCGGTGAGCGTGCCCTCCTCAACGAGCTGCACCACGTAGTCGGGCCTGGCCTCGCCGCCGAACTGATCCACACCGGCGTCGAGCGCCTTCGCGGTCCGCTCGACCGGCGTCAGATCTTCCACACCGAAGTTCTTGACCCCGGCAATCGGCATGAACCGCTCGAGCGAGATGCCGAGGATCTTCGCCGGCGTGATCAGCCCCCAGTCCGTGCAGACGATGCCCTCGAAGCCAAGCAAGTCCTGTAACAGGCCGGTGATCATCTCGCGGTTGAAGCCGAAGCCGACGTCCTCGCTCGTCTGCCCGACCGGCACGCCGTAGTAGGGCATCATCTGCGCGGTGCCCGCTGCGATGGCCGCCCGGAACGGGATCAGGTGGTAGTCGAGGTTGTCTCCCCGATAGACCTGGTTCTTCCCGTAGCGATAGTGCGCATCCCAGCCGTCTTCCTGAGGGCCGCCGCCCGCGAAGTGCTTGGTCATGGTGGCGACACTCGTCATGCCGATCGAGTCCCCCTGAAAACCGCGCACGTAGGCTGCCGTCAAGCGAGCTGCCAGCTCCGCGTCCTCCCCGAAGGTTCCGCTGATCCGCCCCCAGCGGGGCTCGGTGGCGAGGTCGGCCATCGGGTGGAGCGCGGCGTGGATGCCGATGGCGCGGTACTCCCGTGCGGCGATCTCTCCAAAGGTCCGCGCGAATGCCGTGTCGCCGATCGCGGCCAGACCGATCGGTTCGGTCCAGTGGGAGAAGCCCTCCGTGTACATCCCGATGACCGCTCCCTCACCGAACGTCGTGTGGCGGGGATCGGAGCTGAAGGTGACCGGGATGCCCAGGCGGGTGCGCTCGGCGAGGCGCTGCACCCGGTTCGCCCAGCGGGCGGCGTCCACCACGTCGTCCCCGACACCGAACAGGTTGAAGAAGTGCATCTGCTTCTCGAACAGCGCGACCTCGACCGGCAGGATGTTGAGCGGATCGAGCGGACCGGCCAGCTCGCCGCCGTCTCCCGGAACCACGAAGGTGTGGAACAGCAGCCCGGCCTTCTCCTCCGTCGTCATCCGCGCCAGCAGGTCCTCGACGCGAGCGGCAACAGGGACTCGGCGGTCCTCGTACGCATCCAGCGAACCGTTCTTGTTCAGATCCCGGAACGCCATGCCGTCGACGAGCAACGTGTCGGCCGGCGGGCCTATCTTGGCGCGGGCGCCCTTCACCGCGGAGGTTCGGCTGAAGTAGTAGACGCCGAACAGGACGAGGACGATCACGAGCAGTCCGGCGACGACAAAACCGAGGATCTTCAGCAGCTTCTTCATGGCCTTGGCCTTTCGAACGCGAGGCGTACGCGGGCGCTCGCCGCGTGAGCCCGAGCGGCGCCAGTGGTAACGCGCCAAGCATGGTGGTGGGGCAAGGCTTCCGCCAGGTCTGCTGTGGTACGTCTCGGGCAGGTCGCACCGAATTCCGGTCGGGGCGATCCGAACACCGGTCGTGGCGAATCGAGTTCGCCGGACACGATCCGAGTCTCGGTCACGCCGATCGAACTTCCGGTCGTGCCGATCGAAGTTCCGATCGTGCCGATCGAACTTCCGGCCCTGCCGATCGAACTTCCGGTCGTGCCGACCGAACTTCCGGCCCTGCCGATCGAACTTCCGGCCCTGCCGATCGAACTTCCGGGTGTGCCAACCGAACTTCCGGCCCTGCCGATCGAAGTTCCGGGCGTGCCGATAGAAGCTTGGGGCGTGGTCATCGCAGTTCCGGGCATGCCTATCTGACGTTCGGGTGCGACGATCGGACTTCCGGGTACGCCGATCTGACTTCCGGATGCGACGATCGGGCGTCCGGATACCACGATCGGATCTCCGGGTGTGGCGATCGGTCTTCCGATTGCAACGAGCGGCCGTCCGGGCGTGGCGATCGGCGTTCCGGGTGTGCCGATCGGAACTGGGATCGACGCACCCGGTCTTCGGGATGACGCGTTCTACTCCGGCGGAGCGGCCTCTCCGGTCGACCGGGGCCCCAAACCTCGTTTGCGGACGTGGAGACGTCGCCGTATAGTCAGCGTGGGATTCACAGGCGGTGCGGGCCGTGGAGCGACGGGAGTTCCTCAAGCGGACGGGGCCGGCGGTCGCCCTCGCGGCAGCCACGGGCGGAACCGGCCTGATCTTCCACAACCGCGACATCACGCGGCAGCGGACGATCGTCACCAAGACCACGAGCTTCGAGGTCGCCCCCGATCCGGCCCTGCCACGACTCACGCTCGCCCGCAACGAAGACCCCACCAATGCGCTGCGCCAGGCGCTCGACGCCATCGGCGGTATCCGTCGCTTCGTCAAGCCCGGTGAGCGCGTCACGATCAAGCCCAACATCGGCTGGGACCGCACACCGGCCCAAGGCGCCAACACACACCCGGATCTGGTGGCGGAGATGGTCCACCAGTGTCTGGACGCCGGGGCGTCCGACGTCATCGTCACCGATGTGAGCTGCAACGACCCGCGGCGGTGCTTCCTGCGGTCCGGGATCAGAGAGGCCGGGGAGCGCGCAGGCGCTCGAGTGATTCTCCCGGTTGAAGAGGATTATCTGCGCGTCCGCATCGATGGCGTCGTGCTCCCGACGTGGCCGGTGTTGAAGTGGTTCGTCGAGACGGAACGCCTGATCAACATGCCGGTCGTGAAGCAGCACTCGTTGTCACGCTGCACGATCGCCATGAAGAACTACTTCGGGCTGTTGGGCGGCCGCCGGAATCAGCTGCACCAGGAGATCGACCAGTCGATCGTGGACCTGGCACGGTTCATCGGTCCCACCCTGACCGTGGTCGACGCAACCCGGGTCATGGTGCGCAACGGTCCGCAGGGTGGCTCGCTCGACGACGTCGTGATCGAGAACACGGTCATGTGCGCCACCGACCAGGTTGCCGCCGACGCTCGCGGTGCGGAGTTTCTCGGCCTCCAGCCGGATCGCGTCGGTCACATCGTGCTCGCCGATCAGTCGGGCCTCGGCACACTCGACTACCGCACGGCCGGCTATTCGGACGTCTCCGCGTAGGAACCGATCACATGACTATCGGCACCGTGAAGAACCTCCGACGCGGCTCGCAGGTGGCGTTCCTCCTCGTCTTCCTGTGGCTGGTGCTCAAGACCACCTTCGAGGTGGATTTCAGCCCGACCGACGCCCCGGAGATCCAACTACCGTACCCCGTCTCCATCGCTCTCCAGTTCGATCCGCTCGCCGCCCTCACCTCGCTGCTCGCGAGTGGCACCCTCTACAAGGGGATGCTGTGGGCACTCGTGATCCTGATCCCCACGATCTTCCTGGGGCGCTTCTTCTGCGGTTGGATCTGTCCGCTCGGCACGCTCAACCACTGGATGTCGGAGTTCAAGTCGGAGCGCAGCTCGCGCAAGGGCAAGCAGCGGATGCTGTCGAACCGCTATCAGCCGTATCAGCGCATCAAGTACTACGTGCTGTTCTTCGTCATCGGTGCGGCTGTCTTGGGCAGTCTGCAAGCGGGGCTGTTCGACCCGCTGCCGCTCTTGGCTCGCTCGCTCGGCACCGCGGTATTGCCCACGCTGCACACGCTGGGCCGGGCGGTCGTAGCCGCAGCGGACGCGACGGGCATCGTGGCCATCGGGACCGCTGCCGACTTCGTGTACCAGGCGATCGCCGCCATCGCGCTGCCGTTCCGCCAAGCGCACTTCCACGCGCTGGTGAGCATCGGACTCGTGTTCCTGCTCGTCATGGCGGCCAACCGGTTCATCACGCGCTTCTGGTGTCGTGCCCTGTGCCCACTCGGCGCGCTACTCGGCGTGTTCTCGCGGTTCGCCATCTTCGGGCTGCACAAAGACGACACCGCGTGTACGGGGTGTAACCGCTGCCTCCTGTCGTGCCAGGGGGCAGACAACCCCGACGTGGGACACCGCTGGCGCCAGAGCGAGTGCCACTTGTGTCTCAACTGCCAGGGCGCGTGTCCCGAGGGGGCGCTCAGGTTCACGTTCTTCCCGGGTCGGGAGGACACGAAGGGCAATCCGGCCGGCACGCCAAAGGTGGACATCACACGACGCAAGCTCGTGGGCTCGCTGGCTGCAGGAGTCGTCGCCGTACCGCTGCTCCGCACGGGCGATCGGCACGAGGTCAACCGCTCCCCATTCGTGATCCGCCCGCCAGGCTCCCAGGCCGAAGACGACTTTCTGGGGCGGTGCATCCGGTGCGGCCAGTGCATGCGCGTGTGTCCCAACAACGCGCTGCACCCTGCGCTGCTCGAGGCGGGACTCGAGGGACTGTGGACGCCCACGCTGATCGCCAAGATCGGCTACTGCGAGCCCACGTGCACGCTGTGTGGCCAGGTGTGCCCCACCGGAGCGATCGGCGAGCTCACGCTCCCGCAGAAGGTCGGAGACGACTCGACCCCCCCAGTCCGCATCGGCACCGCGTTCTTCGACCGTGGGCGCTGCCTGCCGTGGGCGATGGCGTCACCGTGCATCGTGTGCGAGGAGTGGTGTCCCACGTCACCCAAGGCCATCTATCTCGAGGAAGCGGTCGTGCTGGACCGCGAGGGCAACGAGGTGACGGTGCAGCGGCCACATGTGGATCCATCGCTGTGCACCGGATGCGGCGCGTGTGAGTACGCGTGCCCGATCCACGACCGCAAGGCGGTGTACGTGACGTCGGTAGGGGAATCGCGCGCGGAAGAGAATCAGATCCTGCTCGAGCGGAGGGCAACATGATCCGCCTGGCCGTCGTGACCTGGCGAGCCCACCGTTCGATCGGAGGCCCGAGACTGCCCCCGGCACCCGCACGGCAGCGATAACTTGGTGAGGTCTGCACCCGTCTCCGGCTAGTCGCTCCGGCCGCTGCAGTGAGCGCGTTCGGCGCGTGCAGGAGTCCCCCGGCCGGGCCAGCACGGGGCTCGTCACCGGTGCTGACCTGGATTCACTCACGTATTCGGATGGTGCGAATGACGACCATGAATCGACGAATCGCGTGGGCACGCCGGTTGGCCGGTGCGGCCCTGATCACCGTGATCTCCGGCCTGGCATGCTCCGGGGATACCGCCGGCGACTTTCCTATCATCGACGGCTGGACGCCGGTCGGCGAGGTGCGCGTCTACGATGCCGACAATCTGTGGGAATACATCAACGGTGCAGCCGAACTGTTCGTCGCCTATGACGTGCAGGCCTGTCGAACGGCCGACCTCAGCTCCGGCGATCTCGTCGTCACGGTGGATCTGTACGACATGGGGGAGCCGCTGAACGCGTTCGGCGTCTTCTCGCGCGAGCGGACGGGCCAGCGCACGGCCGTATCGGGCGCGACCGATGCGACGGTGTCACCACCCTACCTCGCGCTGCTGCTGAAGGGCAGCACGTACGCGAAGATCAACGTGCTCGAAGGCGAGCTCACGCAGCAGAGCGCCGGTGCGTTGCTCGAAGCGCTTGCCGCACAACTGCCCGGTGATACGGCGCTCCCTGTGGAGCTCGATCGGCTGCCGCGGGAAGGACGGATCGCAGGCACCGAAGGGTTTCAGCGCGAAGGCTACCTCGGCCTGACCGAACTCACGAACTGCGTCTACGCCGAGTACGCGGATGGCGGTGAAGCCTGGCAAGGATTCGTGGCGCTCTCGGGATGGGAAGGCCTTGCGGAGCGCTGGGACCGTCTGGAGCATGGTGGCGAAGAGGTACTCTACACCGAGATCCCGTACCGCGGGTTCGCTGGTGTGCGGCGGACGGCCGACGGGGTTCTCGGTGTCGCCGGAGTCGCGGACCGCGAGTCGCTGCTGACCCGACTGAACGCGTTCGGTCGCTAGCAGCCTCCGGCTCGCCGGCGCTCGCGAGGCGCCCGGCGGATAGAGGCATGACGCCTTCGACTCGCGAAGGCGCCGTGTGACCTCCCAATTGTCCAGGAACGGTCTGCACAAGTCTCCGACAGGTCGCTCCGGCCGCTGCAGTGAGCACCGTGGGTGAGCTGGTAGCCCGGGCACCGCCTCACTGACGCGTCCTCCGCGACCAGTCCTTCGACTTGTGCAGAGGCTCCCTAGGCCACGTACATGGACCTCAGCGTGCCGATCCTGCCGGCAATGTCCACCGCGTTGCTGCACCGAGCAGAGCACGTCGCACACGAGCCGCACGCATAGATGCTCTGATCTGCCGGAATGTCATCCAGCGTCATGCGGGCATGCGTGAAGTTGGCATACTGCGCGGCGTACATGTACGTGCGCATCAGGGTCGGTACGTCGACACCCTTGGGACAGGTCGGGACGCACTCGCGGCACTGCTGGCAGAACTGCAGCATGCCCAACCGATCCCCCTCAGCCAAGAAGCGCCGCTCCTCGTCAGTGTAGGTCAGGTCGGAGGCCACCGACCAATCCAAATCGAGCTGATCGAAGGTGGTCACACCGGGGATGATCGTGGTCACCGCTTCGTGGTTCAGCACCCACTTCAGCATGGCGGTCTTATTGACATCCGGCGTGCTCGGATCGGAACCGGGTCCTCTCCGTCCGCCACCCAGCGCCTTCATGCCGATGATTCCGACGCCTCTGCTCGCCGCATTCGTCATCGCCGTGCGGAGCTCCTCGTTCTGCGCCATGGTCACGTTGAACGACACGAGCGCCACCGACCAGAAGTCCCCCTTGGCCATTTCGTCGAGTACTTCCGCCTGACCCGAGTGCGTCGAGATCCCGGGGAAGCGAATCCTCCCCTGCTCTTGAAGTTCCGCAAAGTACTCGGCGGCGATCTCGTCGTTCACACCAGCGGCGTCCGTCCGCGAGTGGTGATAGAGGATGTCGACGTAATCGGTCTGTAGACGGTTCAGGCAGCCTTCGAAGGTCCGTTCCAGCTCACTCCTGAACTGAGAACGCTCGACTCTCCGGATGCTCCACCCGATCTTGGTCGATAGACAGATCTCGTCTCGATTCCCCCGCTCCTGGATGAACCTGCCGAGCACCTCTTCGCTTCTGCCCTGCAGGTAGACCTCCGCCGTGTCGAAGTGGCGGACACCGAGGTCGTAGGCGCGATGATAGAGCGCGGGCGAGTCGCTGTTCATGGCGCCGATGCTCACGATGGGCAGCTCGATTCCCGTTCTGCCCAGCGTGCGTTGAATCGGCGGCCCCGACCCGGACTCCTGCTGCGGTTGCGCGGCCGCTGAGTCAGGCGTTGCACCGGCGAACCCCACCGAGGCAATCCCCACCAGCCCTGTGGATAAGAAAGCTCTTCTCGACTGTGACTGCTCCTCGATGCTCATGACAGGACCCTCCAATGGCGTCGGCACTTGCTAGAATAGACCTCTGTTCCCTGGCTCCGCCAGTGCCGGGTGTCCTGGGTCCGCGCGAGAAGGGGAACGCTTTCCCAATGCGGGTCCCACCACGCGGCCCGCCACCACGATGGGGTAGGAGCGACGCGCACGCGGAGCGTGTCGGGGCGACCTCCTTCCTCGACTCCTCAGCGGGACCGGCTCGTTCCAGCCGCTTGGGAATCGGCCGCCTCCTGGCGCGTCTCGCCAATACGTTGGCGCGTTTCGCTAATGACATCGGCCCGCGCGCGGCCTAGGTTGTACTCAGTCGGACTGGCAGCTAGTACTGCGCGACTCGAGCACGACGGTGGAGGCGGGGGAATGACGAGCCGGTTTCGCATCTCCGCGGCGCTTGCGCG
>Ga0111157_1026_pt1 | contig 14537 bp, 10 predicted proteins | sample DeeMarSeWOR28_12_FD_80251 | JGI IMG/M metagenome (GOLD analysis project Ga0111157, IMG submission 80251) | Gemmatimonas sp. SG8_28 | reverse complement strand
TGCGGTGCCTGCACGGTCCTGATCGACGGCGTCCCCCGCTATTCCTGTATGACCCTGGCCGTTGAGGCCGCCGGCAAGCGGATCACGAGCGTCGAGGGCCTGATGCGTGGGGAGGACTTGGGTCCAACACAGCAGGCATTCCTCGAAGAGGATGCCTTCCAGTGCGGGTACTGCACGTCCGGGCAGATCATGGCCGTCGAGGGCATGCTCGGAGCCACCGCCGATCCGTCCATCGAGGATGTCCGCCTCGGCGTGAGCGGCAATCTGTGCCGCTGCGGAGCCTATGCGCACATCTTCAAGGCCGCGCAGCGCGCCGCGGTATTGAAGCGTGAGGCAGGAGGTGCGTCATGACGGACCGCCCCGATGATCGCTACTGGGAAGAGGGGCTCGACGTTCCGGAGACCCCTGCGCCGCAAGGCGATCCCGCCCCATGGGGGACGACAGATGTCGTCGGGAAGCCGCTTCCCAGGGTCGATGCTTACGAGCGGGTCAGCGGCTCTGCCGTTTACCCCTCGGATCTGTTGCTGCCGCAGATGCTGTACGGAGCCATCCTACGGTGTCCGCACGCACACGCCACGATCCGGAGCGTCGATCTGACGGCTGCCACGGCGCTCCCCGGCGTCCACGCCGTGATGAGCGGCTTCGGTCCGTTCGATGGTGCCCTGGCACCACATCAGGAGTTGCTCCGGGAGCAGCTCTTCGCGAACCCCTGTCTGTACGAGGGTGAGGCGGTGGCGGCGGTCGCCGCCGACTCGCCGTACATCGCGGCCGATGCACTCCGCGCCATCACGGTGGAATACGAGGTTCACCCGTTCGTGGCGGACGAGCGCGCCGCGCTCGATCCGGAGGCGCCGCAGGTACGTCAATCGGGCAACCGCGTCAGCGAGCCGAACCGGTATGAGCGCGGCGATGTCGACCGCGGCTTCGCTGAAGCCGACGTCGTGCTCGAACAGCAATACCGCACCGAGTGCGAGATCCACACGCCGATGGAGCTTCACGGGGCGGTGGCCAAGTGGGACGGTGACACGCTCACCATCTGGGAGTCGACGCAAGGCGTGTTTGCGGTGCAGTCCCAGGTGGCGTCGGCGCTCGCCATGCCGCTGTCCCGGGTCCGGGTGATCGGGCACTACATGGGGGGCGGATTCGGCAGCAAGCTCCAGGCGGGCAAGTACACGCTGATCTCGGCGCTTCTGTCCAAGCAGACCGCGCGTCCGGTCAAGCTGTTCCTCACCCGCGAGGAGACCTACCTCGCGGTGGGCAACCGCCCGCCGACCAACATGCGGCTCAAAGCGGGCGTCAAGCGCGACGGCACGCTCACCGCGCTCGATTTCTGGGGCCTTGGATCGGGCGGAGCGTATCGGGCGGGCGGCACCTCGGCCCTCGACTTCCTGATTCGCGACCTCTATCTCTGCCCCAACGTACGCTGCGAGACCACCGACGTGTACATGAACGCCGGGCCCGCCCGCCCGTTCCGGGCGCCGGGACATCCGCAGGCTTCGTGGGCCCTGGAGCAGATGCTCGACGCGCTCGCGAATGCGGTCGGGATGGACCCGGTGGAGCTGCGGCTCAAGAACGTGCCGACCGTGAGCCAGGCCCGTGGCGATACGCCCTACACCACCACCGGCCTCGAGGCATGTTTGCGCGAGGGCGCCGAGGCCTTCGGGTGGCGTGACGCGGTCACGCGGGTGGCAGAGCAGCCGGGGGATGCGGTGATACGGCGCGGTGTCGGGATGGCCGGAGCGATGTGGGTCGCGGGCGGAGGAGGACCACCGTCGACGGCGATCGTCAAGGTGTTCAGCGACGGCAGCGTCAACCTCAATCTGGGCGCCAGCGATATCGGGACCGGCACCAAGACCGTGATGGCAATGGTCGTGGCGGAAGAGCTGGGGGTCGATCCCGATGCGATCCAGATCGAGCATGCCGACACCGGCACGACGCCCTATGCCACATCGAGTGGCGGGAGCAAGACGGTACCGACCGAATCTCCGGCCGTGCGAGCCGCGGCGCTGGATGCGAAGGAGCAACTCATCGCAATGGCCGCGGAGCAACTCGAGGCCGATGCGACGACGTTGAGACTCTCGGGTGGCCGGGTCGTCTCGGCCTCCGATCCCGAACGGTCGCTCGCCGTCACCGAGCTCCGCGGGCTGCGGGCCCGCGGCACCGTCACCGGTATCGGATACCGGGGCCCGAACCCCGCGGACAAGGCGGTGAATCCGTTCGCCGCCCAGTTCTGTGAGGTCGAGGTCAACACGCGCACCGGGGAGGTGCGTGTACTCCGGTTCCTCGGGGCCCATGACAGTGGGCGGGTCATGAACCTGCTCACGTACCAGAATCAGGTCGTTGGCGGCATCACCATGGGCATCGGATTCGGCATGACCGAGGTCCGCATCCTCGATGTCGACCAGACGGGCAAGATGGTCAACCGCAACTGGCACGACTACAAGATCCCGACGGCGCTCGACGTCCCCGCGGACGTGACGTGCGTCCCCATCGACCGGCCAGACGCGGAAGCCAACACGACCGGCAGCAAGGGTATCGGCGAGCCGGCCACGATCCCGACGGCCGCCGCCCTTGCCAACGCAGTCTACCACGCTACCGGTGTACGGATGACCGACACCACGATCGATCCAGCTCGGCTCGTTGCCGCGTTGGACGCCGGCCGGAAGGGGGAGTGAGCCATGCTGCCGTCATTCGCATATCTCCGGGCGGCCTCCCTCGACGCCGCCGTGCAACAACTTGCCGCCGAGGGGGCCAAGGTGCACGCCGGCGGCACGGATCTCATCGGCTGCCTTCGTGATGAGGTGTTCGACGCCACCACGGTGGTCAGTATCACGGAGCTCGCCGAACTTCGCGGAATCACCAGGCAGCCGGGCGGAGGGCTTCGCATTGGTGCGCTCACGACCGTCGCGCAGGTCGCTGCGGACCCCCTCGTGCGCGACCAGTATCCGGCACTTGCACAGGCGGCGGGCGCCGTTGCGAGTCCGCAGCTTCGCAATCAGGGCACTATCGGTGGGAACATCTGCCAGCGGCCGCGCTGCTGGTATTTCCGTGGTCAGTTCCCTTGCCTGCGGAAGGGCGGCAATACCTGCTACGCGCTCGCAGGCGAGAACCACTACCACTGCATTCTCGGCGGGGAGCGGTGCTATATCGTGCACCCGTCGGACACCGCGCCGGCACTCGTGGCGCTCGGCGCCACAGTGCGGATTGCCGGTCCCGGCGGGACCCGTGCCGTACCGATCGAGGAGTTTTTCGTGCTTCCGGGCACGAATGTCGAGCGGGAGACCGTCCTCGAGCAGGGCGAGATCGTGACCGACATCATTCTGCCGCAGCCACAGGCGGGACAGCGCAGCTCCTATCGCAAGGTCCGGGGCCGCGGCGCATGGGACTTCGCACTCGCCGGCGTGGCACTGAGGATCGTGATCACCGACGGACGAGTCGCGGATGCCCGTGTGGTCCTGAGCGGCGCCGCTCCGGTCCCGTGGAGGTCCCGTCCGACGGAGGACATCATCCGGGGAACCGCCCTCGAACCGGGAGTCTGCAGGCAGGCGGCGGAGGCGGCGATGCGCGATGCGCGGCCGCTCAAGCGCAACGGGTACAAGATCCCGCTGTTCCGGGGAGTGATCGAGGAGGCGCTGAGCACCACCCAGGCTTGATACCTGGTCCCGGAGGCCCGGATTGATGCCCGAGGTTCGGTCGTCGCCGGTGGCTAGCGACCGGCGGCGGCCTCCAGGGCGGGCCGGTCCATGATGCGTATGGCACGGCGCTGGACCGCGACGGTGGCACCTGGGTCTCTGACACTGGCTCGGCGGTCGGGCAACGCCAGGGTCTCACGCGTGACCGCGATGACACCCTCGTCGGTGAGCTGGCTCATGACACGAGATACCGTCTCACGGCTGGTGCCGACGAGTTGCGCCAAGAATCGATGGGTCACGGGCTGGGCGATCAGTGCACCGTCGTGCTCGTCCGCGAGATCGAGCAGGACGTGCGCAACCCGCTGTGGCACGCCGAGCAGCGCGAGCGTGCTGATCCGCGTCTCCGCACGCCGGAGCCGTCCGGTAAAGGTCCTGAGCAGCCCGATCGCGATGTCGGGCGACTCCTTGAGAAAGCGGTAGAACTCCTCCCGGCGAAGCAGGAGCAGCTCGGTGTCCTCGGTGGCGATGACGGTAGCATTCAGCGGCTCATTGTCGAACAGCGACAGCTCGCCGAAGAAATCTCCGATGCCGCGGGTCGACAGGATGACCTCTCGTCCATCCTCACCGGTGGCGACGAGCTTCACCTGGCCGGAGGCGATGATGTGCAGGGTCGTGACCGTATCGCCGCGGAGGAGCAGCACCTCGTTCTTCCTGGCACGCTTCCGGAGCACCAGCCCGGCCAGGCGGGCGAGATCCATCTCCCGCAGCTGGGAGAACATCGGGACGTCCTGGAGCGCGGCAATCGGCGATGGCGCAGCGGCGGACGGAGGAGTCATGGTGGTCCCGGTCCCCTGTTGTGGTGGCGGTTCGTAGAAAGGGTACCATCAGCACGGCCGACGTCAAGGAACGCCGCTCGCTGCAACTTGAGCGGAGACCTGCTCGAACGGTAGATTTGGGCACCTCGTACGGCAAGGTAACCCCCCGTCAGGACGGGCGGCGTGGTGGGGATGGGACCGACCTGGGACAGCCGGCTGGCCGGCTGAGCGTGACGTACCTGTCAAAGGACCCGCAATGAGTATCAGTCTAATCGGCAAGTCGATCGGCGAGTCGGCCACCCTCAAGCTCAACGAAACGGCCGCGATCCTCCGGGCGAAGGGTGAGCCGGTCATCCACCTCGGAGGAGGGGAACCGAAAACCAAGGCACCCATCGATGCGCTGGTCGCCGCCGCCGCCCTGCTCAGTTCGGGCGACGTGCGGTACACGCCAGCCGACGGCATTCCTGCACTCAAGCAGGCCATCATCCGCTATACCGAGGACTTCTACCACCGCAAGGTCGAGCCGGAGCACGTCATCGCGTCCAGTGGAGCGAAGCAGGCCATCATGGTCTGTCTCCAGGCGATCCTGAATCCGCAGGACGAGGTCATCTTCCCGGTTCCCTACTGGGTGAGCTACCCGGAGATGGTGAAGCTCTGTGGCGCGGTGCCGGTCCCCGTGCGGGCGGAGGACGGCTCCTTCCATCCGCGGATCCAGGAAATCGAGCAGAACGTCACGTCGTACACCAAGGCCGTGATCCTCAACAGCCCCAACAACCCGTCCGGTGCCATGTACTCCGAGGAGTTCATCGCCGCGGTAGTGGAGCTGTGCGAGCAGCGCGGGATCTACTTGATCATGGACGACATCTACCATCGGTTGCTGTTCGATGGACGGCGTCCCATCACCTGCTACGACTACGCCAAGGACCTCTCGGAAAACTCGAAGCTCGTGGTGATCAACGGAGTCTCGAAACAATATGCAATGACGGGGTTCCGGATCGGTTGGGCCGTGGGCAACAAGAAACTCGTCGACGTGATGACGAACATCCAGGGCCATCAGACGTCGGGCCCGTCGGTGGTATGCCAGCAGGCTGCCGTGGCAGCCATCAACGGTGTGCAATCGAGCGTCGAGGCCCTTCGGCGGACGCTGGAGAACAATCGCAACGTGATGATGGCGCAGTTGACTGCGTTCGACGGAGTCAAGGCGTACAAGCCGGACGGAACGTTCTACTGCTTCGCCGACTTCAGCAGCTATATGAAGGACTCGACGAAGCTGGCCGAGTTCCTCGTCCAGAAGGTCCGCGTGGTCACGGTCCCCGGTGTCGAGTTCGGCATGGAGGGGTTCCTGCGCCTCTCGACCTGCGGCTCCATCAAGGAAATCAAAGAGGGTATCGAGCGGATCAAGTGGGCGCTCGACCCGAATGCTCCCAACGAGCTGTACATCGGCGATCGTAAGCTCGTCCGCGACTGGCTGTGATCGGAGGCTGCGACCCGGGTGACGTCGCCGCCGTGCCGGGTCGGGCTCACCGCTGAACACAAGGAACGCATCATGGCGAAGTACCTCGAATTCGACACCCCCGCCGTCAAACAGGCGGCCGACCTCAAGAGCGATTATGGCCTGAAGAACCACGGCTTGGTGCACCTCGACCGTGTATTCTGGAACCTGCCGACACCTGCGCTCTACGAGGAAGCCGTCTTTCGTGGTGAGGGGCACATGGCCTACGGCGGCCCCTTCGTCGTGAACACCGGACAATGGACCGCCCGGGCGGCTGCGGACAAGTTCGTCGTCCAGGAAGACTCGACGCGGGACAAGATCTGGTGGGGCGAGTACAATCGCCCGGTCACACCGGAGCAGTTCTCTGGATTGCTTGCCCGATTGCAGGCGTTCCTCCAGGGCGAGGAGTTGTTCGTGCAGGACTGCTATGCTGGCGCCGACCTCGAGTATCGCATGCCGATCCGTATCGTCACGGACACCGCGTGGCAGAGCCTCTTCGCGCGTAACATGTTCATCCCGTTGGAGAGCCAGGACGCGTACAAGAAGCACATTCCGGAGTTCACGCTCATCGCGTCACCGTCGTTCCGGGCGGACCCTCGAGTGGACGGGACCCGGACCGAAACGGCGATCATCATCAACTTCGCACAGCGCCTTGCGATCGTCGCCAACTCCGCGTACGGCGGAGAGATCAAGAAGAGCATCTTCACCGTGCTCAACTTCCTGCTGCCGCTGCAGGACGTGCTGGCGATGCACTGCTCCGCCAATGTCGGGAAGGGCGGTGATGTCGCCCTGTTCTTCGGCCTGAGCGGTACGGGCAAGACGACGCTGTCGGCCGACCCGGCCCGACGGTTGATCGGCGATGACGAGCATGGCTGGAGCGACACGGGTGTGTTCAACTTCGAGGGCGGCTGCTACGCGAAGGTCATCCGGCTCTCCCCGGAGAACGAGCCACAAATCTACGAGGCGACGCGGCGTTACGGCACGATCCTCGAGAACGTGGTATACGATTCGACGACCCGGCGCGTAGACCTCGATGATGACGGGCGCACAGAGAACACACGCGCCTCCTATCCGCTGGACTTCATCCCAAACACCGTGCCCGAGCGGATGGTCGCGTCTCACCCCAAGAACGTCGTATTCTTGACGTGCGACGCATCCGGTGTGTTGCCCCCGATCGCACGGCTGAACTCGGAGCAGGCGCAATACCACTTCATCAGCGGCTACACGTCGAAGATCGCCGGCACCGAGATCGGGTTGGGCATCGAGCCCCAGATCACGTTCAGTGCCTGTTTCGGCGCACCGTTCATGGTCCACCACCCATTCACGTACGCCGACTTGTTGAGCCGGAAGATGGCCAAGCATGGCGCCACGTGCTGGCTGGTCAATACGGGATGGACCGGCGGGCGATTCGGCGTCGGCAAACGCATCAGCATCCGTCACACCCGCGCTCTGTTGAACGCCGTGCTGGACGGCAAGCTCGATACGGTGAAGTACCGTAAGGACAAGTTGTTCGGGTTCGACGTCCCGACGGAGTGCCCGGGCGTCCCTGCCGACGTGCTCGATCCGGCGGAGTCGTGGGGCAACAAGGACGAGTACTGGAAGAAGTACGACGCCCTCGCGGCCCGCTATGTCGAGAACTTCAAGCTGTTCGCCGACGGCTGCTCGCCCGAGGTCGTGCAGGCCGGACCCAAGCGGCTTGGCAAGTAACACGAGTGCATGTGTGACTGCGGGCGCCCGAGACGCCTCGGGCGCCCGTCCACTTTCCGGTTACCATCCAGGGCGTTCCTGCCCCACGTAGGTGTACGACGAGACTGCCGGTGGATACTCCCGCGTCGGGATCCGCGCAGTATCCAGATACACTCTCATCCGGTCGACGACATCGGGGTGCGATGCCGCGACGTCGCCTGTCTCGCCGATGTCGACGGAGAGATCGTACAACTCGAGCGGTGCTTCCAGGTCGCTGCGGATCGCCTTCCACCGACCCCACCGCGCGGCCTGCCGGATCGGCGCCTGACCGCGCACGTTGCCGTACTCCCAGTACAGCATCTCGTGCTGCGGGGCCGGTAGTCCCACGACATCCTCGCCCACGATTGCGGGAAGCATCGACCGGCCGTCGATGGAATCCGGGACGCTCCCGCCTGCCAACTCCGCGAGCGTCGGGAGCACGTCCCAAAACGCCCAGACGTGATCGCTCGTGCGTCCACCCTCGACCACACCGGGCCACCGTACGATCAACGGTACCCGGATCCCTCCCTCGTAGAGCTGCATCTTGGACCCTCGAAGCGGACCATTGCCCTCGAAGAACGCGAGGTCCGCCCCCCACCCTCGCTGTCCACCGTTGTCGCTGGTAAAGAACACGATGGTCTTCTCGTCCAGGCCCAGCTCGGCGAGCACCGCGAGCAACCGGCCGACATCCCGATCCATCCGCGTCACCATCGCCGCAAACGCCGTCCGCGGCCGCTCCTGAGCCGCGTAATGGCCGTCGCCCGGATACGGGGCTGGCTCCGGGAATACGTCGGCGTACTCGGCCATGGCGTCATCGGGGACGAGGAGCTCGGTGTGAGGGACCGTATAGGCGAGATACAGGAAGAACGGCTCTTCGGCATGCCGCCGGACGAAGTCGAGCGCCCGATCGGTGATTACGTCGTGGCTGTACGTTCCACGCCCATCCTCGGCGTTCCCCGGAAGTGCCTCGCGCTGGCCGTTCGCCCATAGGAACGGTGTGTAGTAGAAGTGTGCGTGTACCTGGTGCAGATAGCCGAAGAATTCGTCGAACCCCTGCTCCCGCGGGACGCCGGTGGTTCCGGAGTCACCGAGGCCCCATTTCCCAAAGATCCCGGTCACGTATCCCGCATCCCGCAGTACTTCCGCTACCGTCACGTCCTCCGACCGCAGCGGAATCCCGCCCGTGTTGCCGCGCACCGATGTGTGTCCCGTATGCCGCCCAGTCATGAGGACGCTGCGCGACGGTGCGCAGACAGTCGATCCGGCGTAGAAATCACTGAACCGCACTCCCTCCGTCGCCATGCGATCGAGGTGCGGTGTGCGAATCCGCGTCTGGCCGTACGCACCGAGGTGGCCGTACCCCAGATCATCAGCCATGATGAACACGATGTTGGGTCGTTCCGGGACCCCCCGACCCGAGCACGCCCCGAGTGTCAACACCACGGGTATCACCAGCCACCATCTCAGCATGGCCCTCATGACGCCACGTCCTCCTGGAATGTCGTGAGCGAATTCGCTGCCGCATCAGAGTTGGCGTGACATCGGGGTGTCGTCAAGGACTCCGTCCCAGCACCTCCCACGGCAGGAGTCGGACGGCCGCGGTGCTGCCGATCGATCGATGAAGTAGTACGTTTCGGGCGACCGGGCACTGCGGCAGTAGGTGGCCCGGCACGTCGATCGACGATCATCGGAGACTGGAGACGCGATGAAGGCACTGGCCGAGATCCAGGTGATACCGATCGGTGCAGGGGTGTCGGTACGTGAGCAGGTCAAGCGAGCGCATCAACTCCTCGAGGCATCTGGTCTGAGCGCGGAGTTGCACGCGAATGGGACGAACGTCGAGGGCGAGCTACGGGCCATCATGGAGGCCGTCGTCCGTGTGCACGAGACCCTGCACGCGGAGGGGACCGTACGGCTTTCGACGCATATGAAGGTCGGGACACGAACGGACAAGGAACCGACGCTGGCGGGGAAGCTCTTTTGACGGCGTGAGCTTGCCGCAGTGCGCACAGGCGGCTTCCTTTCGTCCGGCCGAGATGCGCACGAATCACACCGACCGGCGAGACCATGTCACTCAAGGCTAACCTCCGCGCGCTGTTCACCATGGGCCGCGGCGTCGTGAGCGGTATTTCCGACCTGCGGCGCACGGAAGATCCGATCGAGTACTTCAGGGAGTGGTTCGAGGACGCGAAGCGGTCCGGGTTGTTTCTGCCCGAGAGTGTGTGCCTCGCCACCGCGACACCGGACGGCACGCCCTCGGCGCGGATGATGCTCTTGAAGGGCGTCGATCAACGAGGCTTCGTATTCTTCACCAACTACGAGAGCCGCAAGGGTGACGAGTTGAGTGCCAATCCTCGCGCCGCGCTCGTCTTCCATTGGGGCATCCTCGAGCGCCAGGTCCGCGTCGAGGGAACGGTGACGCGCATCGATCAGGAGGACTCCGAGGCGTATTTCCGGAGCCGCCCGCGTGGGAGCCGGCTCGGTGCCTGGGCCTCCACGCAGAGCCGGCCCTTGCCGTCCCGTGACGAGCTCGAAGCACGGTTCACCCGGTTCGATGCCGAGTATCCTGGTGATTCGGTGCCCTTGCCGCCGTTCTGGGGCGGCTATCGCCTCACGCCGCAGCGCATCGAGTTCTGGCAGGGAAAGCTGAACCGGCTGCACGACCGGTTGCGCTACACACGGGAGGGCGGCGGCTGGAGCGTTGAGCGGCTCTATCCCTGACCGGGCTCGATGACGGCCTTCGTCACCCGAAGCTCGGCCACGTCGTCCAGTGCCTCCTGAGCGTGCCGCAACGCGTAGCGCCCCCCGATGATCCGGTCGAATCTCAGGCGATCCCGGTGTTTCGCGAGGAGCCGGAGCGCACGCACTACGTGACGGAAATCCGTGCCCCACTGCCCGCGCACGTCGGCGTGCCGGCGGTTGACATGCACGTGCGGGTTGATCTCCGCGGTCCCCGTATCGGTGTAGTGCCCCGCGATCACATACACGCCGCCGTCGCGCAGCAGGTCGAGCGCCTCGCGCACGGCCGCGGGATTGCCGCTCGCCTCGATCACGACATCGGCACCGCGCCCCGCCGTCAGGGCGAGCACGGCGTCCCTGCGCTCGTCCACGGGGCGGTCGAGGGGCAGCACCACGTCGGCACCGAGTGCCGTCGCAAGATCGAGCCTGGCCTGCGGGGCACCGATGACGGCCACGACCGATGCGCCACGCAACGCGGCAAAGGCGGCGGCGGCGAGGCCGACCGGACCCGCGCCCTGGACGACGACGACGTCGCCCATCGCGAGATCAGATCGCTCCACGGCTGCGAACCCGGTAAACAGCCCGCATCCTCCTCCGATCACGACATCCGGGCTCAGCCCCTCGGGCACCCGTACGATCCGCACTCCCGGCTTCAGGTAGATCCGTTCGGCCCACCCGCCGAGGGGACCGTCACCCGCCGAGTACGTGATACCGTAGATCCGCCGGCTGGGGCAGCGGTTTGGCTGCCGCGCCACCGTGCAGTGATAGCACGCACCACACACCTCATGCACATCGTAGAAGGTCACCAGATCGCCATCCCTCAGCGGCGCGTCGAGGGCGTCCGACGCCACACCGTGGCGGGCAACCACGCGGCCGACGCTCACGTGTCCGGGAACGATAGGATACGGCACGCCCGCGAGGCGGCCGTGGAACAGGTGTACGTCCGTGCCGCACACCTCGCTCACCACGGTTTCCAGCAGCACGCTGCCCGGCTCTGCGACGGGATCAGGGAGCTCCCATACCTCGACCGGCACACGAGGCGCCGTGAGCACTGCCGCACGAATCGTCATTCCGACCTCACGCGAGCCCCACGCTCTGCAGCAGGCCTTGGAACCTGCCGTCGTCGCGCAACTCGTCGAACATGGGATCGACTCCCAGAAAGACCACATGGAGCGCCCGCTCGCCGACAGCACGCTCCAGCCACACGAGCGCCTCATCCCGCTCACCAAGTCCTAGATGGAGCACGGCCAGGCAGTCGGCCGGAACATACTCCGATGCAGCTCGGGAGCGGAGTTCCGCCAAGGCTGCCCGCGCTCGCTGCTCCTCCCCGGTCCTCGCGTACACGTAGCCGAGGTACGCCTCCATCGCCGTATGCCGATTGCTCGATACGGCACCAGACCTCAGCGTGGCTAGGGCACCATCCAGATCACCGGCAGCAAGCTGCGACTGCCCCAGGAACCAATGGAGGAACGCGTACCCGGGATCGAGCGCAAGGGTGCGCTGGAATTGCGTGATCGCGCGATCGAACTCGCGCGCGAAGTAGTGTACCCATCCGATGCCGGCATTGATGTTGGCCGCGAGCGGATCGGCCTCTCGTGCACGCGTCGCGTGCTCCAGAGCCTCGCCGAGGCGCCCCTGCGCGAGGAGGAACTCTCCGTACACGTGCAGTGCCGTCGGCTCGTCTGGATGCAGCTCGAGCGCACGGGTGATGGCACGCTCCGCGCCGCCCCAGTCCCACTGATGGTAGAACCGCACGGCTCCAAGGGACGCGTGAGCCTGCGACAGCAGGTCGTCCCGTTCGAGGGCCCGCATGGCGGCGACGCCGGCGCGGGGAAACGCTTCGCGCGGCGACTGGAATCGGTACCACGCCATCAGGCTGTAGAAGTCAGCGAGCCCGACGTACGCGAGGGCGTAGTTCGGATCGGCCGATACCGCGCGCTCGAAGAACTCGATGCCGCGCAGCAGCCCATGCCGACTGCGGTGCCGCCCCTCGTACCGGCCCCGCAGGTACAACTCGAAGGCGGTGAGACTCTCCGTGTACCGCCGAACGACGCGACGCGGTCTGGAGGTCTCCAGATGCCCCTCCAGGGTCGCCACGATCGCTCCGGCAATGTCCTCTTGAATCGCGAAGACGTCTGCCATCTCTCGATCGTACCGCTCCCGCCAGAGCTCCTGCCCATCCGTCGCGCGGACGAGGCTCGCCTCCACTTCGAGACGGTCGGCCGTGCGGCGCACGCTGCCGTCCAGTACGGTGGACACCCCCAGCCGGCGTCCGGCAGTCTCCGGCGTCGTGCCCGATCCCCGGAAAGCGAACGACGATGTCCGCGCCGCCACTCGCACGCTCTCGAGCTTCCCGAGATGGCTGATGATCTCCTCCGTGAGCCCGTCACTCAGGTAGGCGTCGTCCGGATCGCTGCCGAGGTTCCGGAACGGTAGAACGGCAACGGACGTGCGACGGGGTGCGCCAGCAACCGCGGCGGTGGGCGACAGGGATTCGGCAAACTCCGCAGCCGTGGCGAACCGATCGATCGGCAACTTTGCGAGCGCCTTCTGGAGTGCACCGTCGACGTACGGCGGAACTTCGGGTCGGACGTGGCGCACCGCGGGGACCGGCTCGGAGAAGCACCGCATCACGATTGCGTGCGTCGTCGCCCCGGTGTACGGTGGCTCCCCGGAGAGCATCTCGTAGAGTACGCACCCCAGCGAGTAGATGTCGCTCCGCGCATCGAGATGCCGCTCCCCGCTCGCCTGCTCGGGGCTCATGTACGCCGGCGTGCCCACGGCGATGCCGGGAGCCGTGATCGACTCCGTGTGCGCTTCGTCGATGGCACGCGCGACGCCGAAGTCCATCACGTAGGTCAAGGCGCCGGACAGGAGGATGTTTCCCGGCTTGACGTCCCGATGGACGATGTGCGCCGCGTGGGCGTGGGCGAGCCCGGAGGCGACATCTCGCGCGATTCGGACCGCCGTCTGAACGTCGAGCGGTCCACCCCGGCTGAGCCGCGTGCGCAAGGCTTCACCGGCCACGTAGGGCATCACGTAGTAGGTGAGTCCGCTGATCTCCCCGGAATCGAGCACCGGCAGGATATTGGGATGGGACAGGCGAGCGGCAATACGGATCTCACGGAGAAAGCGGTCGGCACCGACGGTCAGGGCGATCTCGGGACGGATGACCTTGACCGCGACCTCATCGCCGCCGGATCGCTGGGTGGCCGCAAACACGATCGCCATCCCGCCACGCCCGATCTCGCGGGAGACGTCATATCGATCCGCCAGCAGACTTCGGATTTCCCTCAACACCGGGGCCACACCCTACATGCTCCGCTTCACGCCCTCTCAGGATAGCCATTCACGCTCGCCGGAGCCACCGGGAACCTTGACCGCCCACGGATGGTATTAGCCGTCCGTGCCTCGAATCCCGCTTCGGCTATCGATGCTCACGCTGACCGCCGTGAGTGCGCTGTGCTCCGTCGCGCCCGGGTCCCTCGAGGCTCAGGGGTTACTCGACCGGCTCCGCGCTCCTATCGCAACGCCGGTCGGAGTGGACGTCTACTGGGGCGTCGCACTCGCATCCGGTCCGACCATCTACAATCACGGCCCCGCGCCGGCCGTATCCGGCGCACGACCGGAATTGCGCGCCGCCTTCTCCCCGGCCGGCTACGCCACCCTGCACTTCACGACCCCCGCCGTACCGGTCGCGGGCAACCTGACGGCCCGGCTCGATGCGCGAGCCTTCGCCAGTCGTCGGCGATACTACGGGCCAAGCGCGGATCCGGACCACTCCGCAGCTAGCATCGCAATCGGCTACTACCACTACGAGCTTGCGCCGAGCCTCACTGCACAGATCCTCGGCGGGAACGCTGCGCTCCAGGTAGGGCCCCTGCTCAGATACACGCGCCTCCGTGGCACCGGCGGGTTCCGGCACCCGACCTCCGGAGACGCAGTGGTGTCCGCCGCTACCCTCGGCCTTCGCTCGGGCGGCGGCACCGGGAAAGTCGGACTCCATGCGGAGGTCTCGGCGGTGCTCGGCAACAGCGATCCCGCAGCGGTCGCAGGAGTACGCGTGAGCGTCGGCGGAACCACGTACGCGCCGGTGTGGGACCTCGAGCGTCCGCTCACGGAGCTGCACGCCGA
>Ga0111157_1106_pt2 | contig 14687 bp, 14 predicted proteins | sample DeeMarSeWOR28_12_FD_80251 | JGI IMG/M metagenome (GOLD analysis project Ga0111157, IMG submission 80251) | Gemmatimonas sp. SG8_28 | reverse complement strand
CTCGACGTCGGCACCCAACAGGGCGCGGGATTCCTCGTGGAGCGCGCCGGTGACGTCCGTTCGGAAGGACGTGACGGCAACCAGGGCCGCGACGCCGAGCGAGATCGCGCTCGCGTAGAGTGCGAGCTGGCGGCGTGCGGCGCGGACTTCGCGCGCGGCCATGCGGAGGGTGAAGCGCCAGTCGCTCACGAGGTCGTCCGGTCCTCACCGCTCACGACGCGCCCCCCCACCAGGCGGAGAACTCGGCCTGCGCGGTCGGCCAGCGCGCGGTCATGCGTGACCAGCACGAGCGTCGTCTGCTGCTCGCGATTGAGCTGCACCAACAGGTCGATGACCGCCCGTCCCGTCTCCGCGTCGAGGTTGCCCGTGGGCTCGTCGGCGAACAGGATCTTCGGCCGATTCGCGAACGCCCGTGCCAGAGCGACCCGCTGCTGCTCACCGCCGGAGAGCTGTGCGGGGTAGTGGTGTGTCCGGTCACCGAGCCCCACCCGCTCGAGCAGGTCGTGCGCGTGGGCGACGGCCTCGCCGTAGTCGGCAGCCATGGCCTGCAACTCGACGGGGACGAGCACGTTCTCGATCGCGGTGAGGGTCGGAATGAGCTGGAACGTCTGAAACACGAAGCCGACCTTCCGCACCCGCAGCAGCGCCCGGTCGTCCTCGGAGAGGGAGTTGAGATTCTCTCCGTCCAACCAGACGGTGCCCCCGGAGGGACGATCGAGGCCCGCGAGCAAACCGAGCAACGTCGTCTTGCCGCTTCCGGACGGCCCGACGATTGCAAGGAACGCATGCGGCTCGACCGCGAGGCTGACGTCGTGCAGGACCGTGAGCGGTCGTCCGCCACTGGTGTAAGTTTGTTCGAGGTGCTCCGCAATGATCATCATGATCCGGAAGATACTCGCGCTCGCGCTGCCGGTCGGCCTGGCGGCCTGCACCACGGACTCCGGTGCCGGCGACCGCCCGCAGGAGGACTCTCCCGCCGGGGCGGAGCCGGTCGTCCTGTTCCTGGGCACCAGCCTCACCGCCGGATACGGGCTCACCGCGGAGCAGGCCTATCCCGCCCTCATCGAGGCACGGATCGACTCCGCCGGGCTCCCCTTCCGCGTGGTGAACGCCGGAGTCAGTGGGGAGACCTCGGCGGGCGGCCTCCGGCGCATTGACTGGCTCCTGCGCGAGCCCGTCGCCGTCCTCGTGCTCGAGCTCGGTGCGAATGACGGGCTGCGGGGATTGGACCCCGAGGTGATGCGACGCAACCTGCAGTCGATCGTCGACCGTACCCGCACGGCCCACCCCAATGCCTCGATCGTGATCGCCGGCATGGAAGCTCCCCCGAACCTGGGCGATCGCTACACGGAGGCATTCCGGCAGGTGTTTCCCGACCTTGCCGAGCGCAACGAGGCGCTGCGGATCCCGTTCCTGCTGGAGGGGGTGGCCGCCGACCCCGGGCTGAATCAGGCCGACGGCATCCATCCGACGGCTGAGGGTCAGCGGCGGATCGCGCAGACGGTCTGGTCGTACCTCGAGCCGCTACTCCGGCGACGGGCGTCGGCGGCCGATGGAGCGACCACCGCCGGCGCAGTCCCTCAGCGAAGCGTAGAGAGGTAGACGCCGTAGACGGCGAGGAGCACGATTCCCTCGCCGCGTCCGACGCGACGCCCTGTGAGCATGAGCGGGAAGAGCAGGAGGGACGTTCCAACCATCCACCACAGGTCGCTCGCGATGATCCCTGGGTGCACGGCCTGGGGTGTGATGACCGAGACGGTGCCGAGCACGCCGAGCACGTTGAAGATGTTGGAGCCCAGCACGTTGGCGAGCGCGATATCCGCCTGGCCGCGGCGGGCGGCGATCAGGGATGCCGCGAGCTCCGGCAGGCTGGTGCCGACCGCGGCCACCGTGAGGCCCACAACACGCTCGGAGATCCCGACGACGTCCGCGAGCGTGGTGCCACCCACGATGAGTGCCCGCGCTCCCCCGGCGAGCAGCGCCACGCCGGCAACGACCGACGCGACGTCCCGCAGCGTCCGGGACACGGCCGCCGTTGGCGTGAAGCCGGCGACGGCGGCGCGGATCTCGTCGACGTCCTTCACACTGACCTCCCGCCGCGCGATCCGCACCATGAAGGCCGTGAAGACGGTGAAGGAGACCAACAGGAACGCACCCTCGAGACGATCGATAGCGCCGTCCCGCGCGAGGAGCAGCGCGACCGCCATGGTCACGAACATGAAGGGCCATTCGAGCCGAACCGCGCTCATGTGCACGGTGAGCGGTCGGATGGCCGCTGCCAGGCCGAGGATCGCCGCCACGTTGAAGATGTTGGATCCGACGACATTGCCGACGGCGATGTCCGGCTGCCTCCCGGCGGCGGCGAGCACGCTTACCGACATCTCGGGCATCGAAGTGCCGATGGCGACAAGCGTGAGGCCGATGACGGCCGTCGACACCCGCAGCCGCTGCGCGAGCGAGACGGCGCCGCGCACGAGCAGCTCGCCCCCTCCGGTCAGGAGCGCAATCCCGCCTGCGACGGCGAGCACTGCCAGTGGCGGGGTCACGACGACACTCCGTGGCGCATGGCCGGAAGGTGCGTGGTGCGGTTCGCCGGCGCCAGGTGCCGTGCGCTATGTTCCCGGCGTCACCATCCGGGGCCGACCGTGAGCAGCGAACATCCTCATTTGCGACCGAGCAAGATCGTATGCGTGGGACGGAACTACGCGGAGCACGCGACGGAACTGGGCAACGTCGTGCCCGACCGGCCGCTCCTCTTTCTCAAGCCGCCATCGGCGCTCGTGGGGCCGGGCGAGGCGATCGTGCTGCCAGCCGAGTCGACCCGCGTGGAGCATGAGGGGGAGATCGGCGTCGTGCTGGGGCGACGGGTGTCTCGGGTGAGCGAGGCGGACGCCCTCGATGCGGTGGCCGGCATCGTCTGCGTGAACGACGTGACCGCGCGAGACCTCCAGAAGCTGGATGCCCAATGGACCCGTGCCAAGGGATTCGACACGTTCTGCCCGGCCGGGCCCGAGCCGGTACCGTTGAACGCGCTCGGCGCCTGGCGCGATCTCTCCGTCATGTGCCGCGTGAACGGTAAGGAGCGGCAGCACGGCCGGGCGAGCGATATGGTCTTCGGTATTCCGTTCGTGATCGCGTACATCTCGCACATCATGACGCTGGAGGCGGGCGACCTCATCGCGACCGGCAGCCCGTCGGGCGTGGGACCGCTCGAGCCGGGAGACGTCGTCGAGGTGGAGATCCCGGGCGTCGGCGTGTTGCGCAACCCGGTCGAGGCGCGATCGGCCTAGCTGCGGGACCGTGTGGTCTCCCGCTGAGCGGCCTCCCACCCGATCATCGCCTGCTTCCGCTCGGTCCCCCAGCGGTACTCCCCGAAACGGCCGGATTGCCGGATTACCCGATGGCACGGGATCAGGAACGCCACCGGATTGCGCGCGACGGCCGAGGCGATCGCGCGATGGGCCCGTGGCTGCCCGACGGCGCCGGCCAGGTCGGCGTACGACACCAGGCTGCCCGGAGGGATGCGCAACAGCGCCTCCCAGACCTTGATCTGGAAGTTCGTGCCGCGAAGATCGAGCATGAGCCGCTCGACCGCGCCGCCTGGCCGAAAGATGCGTCGGGCAGCATCGGCGGTACGGCGCGGTGCTCGTCGCAGGACGGCCCCCGGCCAGTTGGCTCGGAAGTCCGCGAGAGCTTCCCGACGCCGGCCCGCATCGAGAAACGCGAGCCCGCAAATGCCGCGCTCCGTGAGCGCGAGGAAACTGTCGCCAAACGGGGTATCGACGAACCCGTAGTCGATCGCCATGCCGGTACCGCGGCTCTTGAACTCACCCGGCGTCACGGCGTCAAAGGTGACGAACAGATCGTGCAGCCGACCCGGGCCCGACAGCCCGGCGTCGTAGGCCGACTCGAGCACGCTGCGGCCCTCGCGGAGCGCTTCCCGGGCGCTCCCGATGGTGAGGAATTGCAGGAACCGTTTCGGAGACACGCCTGCCCACCGCCGGAACAGACGCTGGAAGTGATATGGGCTCAGCCCCGCGGCCGAGGCGACCGCCTCCAGAGACGGTTGCACTCGGCTGTGCTGCTCGAGGTACCGGATGGCGCGCGTGACGCGCTCGGCATCTGCTGTCGTCATGGTCGGGCGACTCGTCTGCGGTGAGGTTGCAACGTCGCGCACGACGGCACCGCGGACAACCCGATTCTTGCGTGCCTCACATCCCGCTCATGGTGCCGCGGTCTGGAAGGCCTCGAGCTCTGCCGTGAACAGGGTGAGGGGATCGAACGAGACCGACCCATAGCGCGCCGTCCAGTGCAGATGCGGCCCGGTGACGCGCCCCGTCGCGCCGACCCGGCCCAGCAGCTGCCCGACCTCGACGGTATCGCCCGGAGCGACGACGATCTCGCTCAGGTGCATGTAGACCGTGACAAGGCCCGCACCGTGATCGAGGTACACCACCCGTCCGGCGTAGTAGAAGTCACCCGTGAGCGCAACCACGCCGCGATTGGGGGCCCGCACCGGCGTACCCGTGATGCCACTCAGATCCGTCCCCATATGGCGGCTCTGCACCACGCCGTTGAACTCGCGGCCCTTGCCGAACGGGCTCGTCACCCGACCGTCCACCGGGACCGCGAACGTTCCCTGCCACAGCCGCGGCGTCGCGTGCGTGCGTCGTGAGACCTCCCCGGCCCGTGCCCGCTCCTCGGCGATTCTGATCCGCAACGCCGAGTCGGGTGGGGCCACGTACTGCGGCGCGACCGACAGTCGCTCGACGGTGAACTCACCCTCGGTCACGGGGATTCGGACCGTACGGTCCTCCGCCTCTCCGGGCAGGCCGAGCTCGAGCAAGAGGGGGATCGTCGTCGCGGCCGAGACGGGGATGGCGCCGATCGCGCGGTACAATCCGCGGTTGGTGCGCTCGAAGTGCAGTTGTTGCCCGGCGAGGTGTCCGCGCACCGGCGGAATCGAGTCCCCGACACTCGGCACATCCGAGAACAGGACGACGATCTGCACAGCCGATCCTTGACGCGGTTGCTGCGGGGTCCACGAGATGGTGACCGGTGTGTCCTGCTGTGCGGTGGCCGTCGACGCCACGGCGGACGCAGCAAGTACGGTGCAAACGGTGCGGAGGAGTAGGTGGCGCATGGTCCGGAAGATAATGCCGGCCGGGTCGTCCCATAGCAGAGGGCGCATGATTCGACCGCGCCACGCGGACGTGCCTCCGGCACGCTCGCCGTCGTGCCGTCCGGCATCACGGTCGCTTGAGACGATCCGCGAGCGCCGGTAGGTTTGCCATGCAATCCCGCCGAACCGCTCCCGCACCGATACTCCGGAGCCGATGCAATGCGCTACAGCACTCCGCTGTCCCTGGCCCTCACGCTCGTCGCCGCGGCGGCGGTCGCCCAAGACAAGCCTGCGCTCGATCACGCCGCATATGAGGAATGGCACACGATCGAGGACGCGGCGTTGTCCCCCGACGGCGCGTGGCTTCTGTACCGGCTCACGCTGCAGGACGGCGATCCCGCGTTGCGCGTGCGGAGTGTCACGACGCAGACGGAGCATGCCATCGGGGGCGTGGACGAGGCCCGATTCACGCCTGACGCCCGGTTCGTCGTCATGACGATCCGCCCCGCACTCGACTCGGTGCGGGCGGCACGTCGTGCGAAGCGCGACGATGACGAGCTCCCGAAGGACACGCTCGGCATCCTCGATCTCACGAGCGGCGACGTCGTCCGGTTCGGGGCCGTCGAATCGTTTGCGGTTCCGACCGAAGGCGGCGAGTGGATCGCCATCCTGCTCGAGGCGGCCGTCGATTCGGGTGGGGCTCAGGGGAGCGCCGAGGATCCGCCGGACGACACACCGACTGAGAAGGGGAACGAGCTGGTGCTGTACCACCCTGCGGAGAAGCATGAGCGGCGCGTGGAGGGTGTCACGGCATACCTGCTGGCGGAAGACGGCAAACGGGCGGCGTATGCGGTGGGCGGTGTCGACTCGGCGAGCCACGGCGTCTGGCTGGTCGCCCCGGGCGAGGCTGAAGCGGTGCACGTGTTGGCGGGGTCCGGCGACTACCGCGCCTTCGCGTTCGACGATGCCGGGGAGCAGCTCGCGTTCCTCGCCTCCACAGACGACGAGAAACCGAGGCGGTGGGCGGTGCACCGCTGGCGGGACGGCGATGCCACAGCCCGGCTCGTCGTTCCAATGGAGGGGCGCACCGGCATGCCCGACGGCTGGGTGGTGAGCGGTGATCGGCCACCTGCATTCTCGCCGGACGGCGCCAGGCTGTTCTTCGGCACCGCACCGGCACCGCCTCGGGAGGACACCGACAGCCTGACGGACGACGAGCGCGTCGTCGTCGACGTGTGGCACTGGCGAGATCCCTACCTGCAGCCCCAGCAGCAGGAGCAACTCGACGAGGAACGCAAGCGTAGCTATCTCGCCGTTCTCGAACTACGCCGAGGCCGACTGATCCAGCTGGCATCGGAGGATCTGCCCGACGTCGCGCTCGGACGTGACGGCGACGCGGACGTCGCGCTCGGCGAGTCCGATCTCGCCTACCGGAGACGGGTCTCATGGGATACGCCCAGGTATCGAGACGTCTACCTGGTCGACCTGCGCACCGGTGAGAGGGAGATCCTGCTGCAGGAGACGCAGGCCACTCCGTCGCTCTCGCCTGATGGCAGCTACGTGTACTGGTATGACTATGCGACACAGGGCTGGCAGGCCCGGGCGGTTCGCGGAGGGCCGGTCGAGCCGCTCACCGCGAGCATTCCGTACCCGCTGTACGACGAGGAGCATGATACGCCCTCGCCACCCCCGCCGTACGGTAGCGCCGGCTGGACGAGCGACGACGGCGGGTTCCTCGTGTACGACCAGTACGACATTTGGTGGACCGACCCCACCGGCAAGCGGCCCCGAGGGAGCGGGCCGGCGCGACTCGACTCGGCTGCGGTACGCCCGGCTGGATCCGGAGGTCGATGCGATCGATCCCGATGCGCCCATCGTGCTGACCGCGTTTCACTACCGTAGCAAGGCGTCGGGCGTGTACCGCGACCGCGTGACGGGCGATGCACCGCCGGAACGGTTGGTCTTTGAGGACCGGCGCTACGAGCTCCTTGGCCGTGCGAAGAGCGCGGAGCGCATGCTCTTCACCCGCCAGGACGTCGCCGAGTTTCCCGATCTGTGGGTGAGCGACCCCGACTGGTCGTCGCCAATCCGGCTGAGCGACGCGAATCCTCAGCAGTCCCGCTACCGCTGGGCGACGGTGGAGCTCGTCGAGTGGATCTCGGGCGACGGCGTGCGCCTCCAGGGATTGGTGTACAAGCCCGAGGATTTCGATCCGGAGCAGCAATACCCGCTCATGGTGAACTTCTACGAGCGGGATTCGGACAATCTCCACACCCACTTCCCACCGATCCCGCACCGGTCGGTCGTCCGTCCCGTGTTCTACGCGAGCCGCGGCTACGTCGTGTTCATGCCCGACATCGTGTATCGCGAGGGCTATCCGGGTGAGAGCGCGCTCGACGCGGTCGTGCCTGGGGTGCTGCAGTTGCTCGAGGAGGGGTACATCGATCGGGCACGGATCGGCATCCAGGGGCACAGCTGGGGAGGCTACCAGATCGCGTACATCGTGACCAAGACGGATCTCTTCCGGGCGGCGGCAGCAGGAGCGCCGGTGAGCAACATGATCAGCGCCTATGGGGGGATTCGGTGGGGCTCGGGTATGAGCCGCATGTTTCAGTATGAGCGGACCCAAAGCCGGATCGGTGCGACCCTCTGGGAGGCCCCCGTCCGCTACATCGAGAACTCACCCATATTCTGGGCCGATCGGATCGAGACCCCCCTGCTCATCATGCACAACGACCGGGACGGTGCCGTGCCCTGGTATCAGGGAATCGAGCTGTTCGTGGCGCTGCGCCGGCTCGGGAAGCCCGCATGGTTGGTCAACTACAACGACGCGCCGCACTGGCCGGTCACGTTTGCGGAGAAGCGGGACTGGAACATCCGCCTGCAGCAGTATTTCGACCATTACCTCCTCGCTGCGCCGGCACCCGTGTGGTTGGCTGAGGGAATCCCCGCAATCGACAAAGGGCGCACGCTCGGCCTCGAGCCACTTCAACCGGAGCGCGAGCGGCCCTGAATGAGGTAACGCTGGGTGTAGGCGAAACCAGGGCGTCCTGCCCGCCCGACCCTCCGGTGCTCAGCGCGTCGAGTGTGTGGGGACGGCGCCGAACTTCCGCTCGCGCCGGTGGAATTCGGAGACGGCGACCGCCAGGTCGCCCCGCCGGAACTCCGGCCACAGCAGGTTGGTGAAATACAGCTCGGCGTAGGCGGCTTCCCACAGCAAGAAGTCCGAGAGGCGCTGCTCGCCAGCGGTTCGGACGATGAGATCGGGATCGGGCACCCCACTCGCGATCGCTCGGTGGATGGTCGCGCTGTCGATGTCAGCGGGATCCAGCTGCCTGGCGGCGCTTTCCGCAGCAAGCCGCCGCATCGCCTCGGTGACCGCCCAACGCGAGCCGTAGTCGATGGCGAGCCTCAGGTGAAGCCGCATGCCGCCTTCCGTGAGGGCAATCGTCCGGTGCAGCTCATCGAGCGCCGACGCCGGAATCCGATCTTCGCGGCCAAGGTGGGTAACCTTGACCCCGCTGTCCACCAGTTCGGCAGTCTCCCGGCGGCAGTATTCCCTGAGGAGGTAGAACAGCCGCCCCACCTCCGCGGGCGGGCGCTTCCAGTTGTCGCTCGAAAACGCGTAGAGCGTGAGTGTGGTGATACCCAGGTCCGGGGAACCCCTGACGACGTCGCGCACGCTGTCGACACCGGCGAGATGGCCGCGCCACCTCGGCTTGCCCTGCTGGCGGGCCCAGCGCCCGTTGCCGTCCATGATGATCCCAACGTGCATGCCGCTCATGAGCGCTCCAGCGCGTCACGCGCCTCACTGATGATGGTCTCCATCTGATTCACGTATTCTTCGAACGCCCGCCGACCCTTTGCCGTGAGGCGATACTGCGTCCGGGGTCGGCGGTCCTCGAATCCCTTGGTCACGCGGATGTACCCTGCGTCCTCGAGCTTGCGGGCGTGCACGCTGAGGTTCCCGTCCGTGGTCTGCAGCACCTGCTTCAGGTCGGCAAAGCTCATGCCGTCCTCGGCCGCGAGGGCCGAGACGATGCCGAGCCGAATGCGCTCGTGGATCAGCCGGTCGAGGGACTCGGCGACGTTGCTACCCGCCATGGCGCACGACGATGTTGATGCCGATCACGAGGTGCAGTCCGCCGAATCCCGCCGCCAGGAGCGGCAACCCCCAGTCCGGACGCAGCAGGCCAACCGCCCCGAGGAGGAGGAACGAGATCCCCATCCACCGGATCGCGCGGATCGAGAACTCTGCGCCCGCCGTCACGCCGGCGCCGTACAGGGCCAGCCACATCCCGGGCAGGAGGTGGGTGGCACCATCGCGGGCGAGCGCGAGCGTCAAGACCCCGCCGGCCGCAAGCGCCGGGGCGATCACCCAGACCGACCGGCGGATCGCACCGGACCAGATCGGCACATTGGTGCGCCGCGCCTTGGCGACGTTGGAGATCGAGGCGATCACGACCGAGACGAAGGCCGTGGGTAGCCAGATGCGGAGGTCGGCGTCACGACCGCCGCTCCACGCGAGCCACGCAGCGACCAGGCCCACGAATCCGACGGTAACGAGGCCCCAGCCCGAGACGGCCGTGAACGACGTCGCCGACTCCATCGTGCGGCGGATGTAGTCGAGTGTCTCCTTCGCGTGCTCCCGGTCGTGCTGCGTGGGAATCGTCACACGCCCCTCCTCCGAATGGGCCCCAATGGCAAAGCACTTTACTTCACAAAGTAAGCGATCCGTCGGCGATCGCAAGAGAGTGACCGCAGGGGCTTGAAGGGCGAGATCCGCCGTTGTAGACTCCTGCCCGTTCCACCACGCAATCCGATGGCACTCCCATGACGCTCCTAACTCTGCACGACGTTTCGAAGCGATTCGACGGCGTGACGGCCGTCGACGGGGTCACCTTTCAGGTCGACCGCGGCGAGGTCGTCGGCTTCCTCGGGCCCAATGGCGCCGGGAAGTCCACCACGATGCGCCTCATCACCCAGTACTATGAGCCGGACACCGGCGAGATCCGACTCGACGGGACACCGCTCGAGGAGCGGTCGCACGAGGCAAAGCGCCGCATCGGGTACCTGCCGGAGAACAACCCGCTGTACGGGGACATGCTCGTGGCGGAGTACCTCGAGTTCATCGCCCGGTTGCGCGATCTGCATGGATCCAGCCGGCGCGATGCGCTCGACGAAGCGGTGGATCGGACGGGCATCGGGGACGTCTTCTACCGCCCGATAGGCGATCTCTCCAAGGGGTACCGTCAGCGAGTGGGCCTCGCTCAGGCCATCCTGCATCGGCCCGATCTCCTCGTGTTGGACGAGCCGACCGAGGGACTCGACCCGAACCAGCGGGTCGAGATCCGGCGGCTCATCGGGCAGCTTGGCAAGGACCGGACGGTCATGCTCTCGACGCACGTCCTTTCCGAGGTCCAACACACGTGCAGCCGGCTGCTCATCATCCACCACGGCCGGATCGCGGCCGATGGTCCGGTCGAGCTGCTGACGCAGCAGGCCGAGGGAGCCGTCGTCGTGACCGTGGAAGCCGCAGGAGAGCATGTGGAGAGCACGGCTGCGGCCCTACCGGGTGTCCGAGAGATCACGCTGGTGGAGCGCCGCGAAGGGCGGCTTCGGCTCACCCTGGCCGCGGATGGCACACCCGATGTCCGGCCGGTGCTGTTCGAGGCTGCGAAGTCCCACGGGTGGACACTGTACGAGCTCCATCTGGAGACACGGAGTCTCGAGGATCTCTTCCGACAGCTGACGAGCGGGGCGTAGATGAAGACGGTGTGGACGATTGCCCGGCGCGAGCTGCGGTCGCTGTTCGATCACCCGACCGGCTACATCCTCTTGGTCGTGTTCGTGGTGGTGACCGACTTCCTGTTCTTCCGCCAGGCATACCTGACGAACGTGGCGTCGCTGCGGCCGATGCTGCAGCTGCTGCCGTGGATCTTCTTGTTCTTCGTGCCCGCGGTGACCATGCGGGCACTGTCCGAGGACCTGCGATCCGGCACCCTCGAAGTGGTGCTCGCCCAGCCGGTCTCCGAGCTGGAGCTGGTGGGCGGCAAGTTCCTGGGACAGCTCCTGTTCGTGTGGATCGCTTTGCTGCTGACGCTCCCGGTGGCGTTCGGACTGTCGTTCGGGGCGGATCTCCAGGTCGGCGTCATGGTGGCCCAGTACGTGGGTGCACTCCTTCTCGGGGCCGGTCTGACCGGTGTGGGCCTGTGGGCCTCCAGCATCACCCCGAATCAGATCACCGCGTTCATCGCCGGTGTGTCCGTCATGTTCGGGCTGATCCTCGTGGGAGTCGATCCGATCGTGGCGGGCCTACCCGTGCTGGTGAGCAACGCGGTCGCGAGCTTGTCGGTGCTGCGGCACTTCGAGAACATCGCCCGCGGTGTGATCGACCTGCGCGATGCGCTGTACTTCCTGCCTACGGGGCGCTCATGGGCCGCAAGCTCTCGAAGGTCGGGACCACCCGTCGACGCCTCCGACTCGGCCTCACCCTCGTCGTCGCGCTCCTCGTCGTGGTCAACCTGTTCGGCCGGAACATCGGCGGACGACTCGACCTGACGCCAGGGAAGGCCTACACCCTCTCACCCGCGACCCGGTCCATCCTCGGCGACCTCGACGACCTCGTCACCATCAAGCTGTTCGTCTCGGAGGAGTTGCCGACGGAGTTCGCGATCGTTCGACGGGACGTGAACGATCTGCTCGCCGACTTCCGCTCGGCTGGCGAGGGGAAGGTGCGGGTGGTCGAATCCGATCCGCAGGACGATCCGGACGCCGAGCAGGATGCGCGGACGCTCGGCATCCCTCCCGTACAGTTCAACGTGATCGGGGAATCGGAACTTCAGGTCAAGGAAGGCTACCTCGGGATCGCGGTGCAGTATGCCGAGGGCACGGAGACCATCCCCATCGTGCAGCGCACCGAAGACCTCGAGTACCAGCTCCTGTCGTTCATCCGCGCGCTCACCCGCACCGAGCGGCAGGTCGTGGGCTTTGTCGATGCGTCGGCGACGGCCGTGCCGCCCGGACAGGGTGCCTCGTACGCGGTGCTGCGACAGGAGCTGCAGCGGAACTACGAGGTCCGCGCCGTCCAAGTGGACGACAGCGTTCCGATCGCCGACGACATTGACGTGCTTGTCCTGGCCGGCGCGCCGTTCTTCCTCGACAGTGCGCAACTGGATCGCTTCAGCGGCTTCGTCGATCGAAATGGAGACCTGCTGGTCATGGCCTCCGGCATGGGGGTCGACCCGCAACAGGGCTTCATGGCGTCGGCTCGTCCGGTCGGCTGGAATCGGCTGCTCGAGCGGTGGGGGGTCACCGTTCGGTCGGATCTCGTGTACGATCTCGCGTCCAACGAGCGCGTCAGCATGCCGGTGCAAGGCGGTCGTCTGTTCGTGGCGTATCCGTTCTGGCCCCGGGCGTTGAGCACGCGGGAGTCCGTCGTCAATCAGGATCTCGAGACCGCGGTCTTGCCGTGGGCGAGTACGATCGACACGACTGGCGCGCCCAGCGGTGCGGTGACACCGCTGCTCGTGACCAGCGAGGCCGCGGGAACAGAAGCCGGACGTGCATTCCTCTCGCCGCAGCGCGACTTCCCGCGCGACAGTCTCGCGGAGCGCCTGCTCGCTGTGCTGGTGAGCCCGGCCTCGTCCGACTCCGCCGACGCTGCGCTCGGGCGCGCGGTCGTGGTCGGCAACGCGGACTTCGTGGCGGACCGCAACGCGCAGGTGGCGCCCGAAGGCCTCATCTTCGTCCTCAACGCCGTCGATTGGCTCGCGCAGGACGATGCGCTCATCGGCATCCGGGCGAAGGATCGGCGTCCGCCGGCGCTGGTCTTCGAGAGCGGCACGACCCAAGACATCGTGAAGTGGGCAAACGTCGCCGGGGTGCCGCTCCTCCTGATCCTGGGCGCTGCGATCCGATTGTGGCGGCGGCAGCAGCGCGCACGGAACACGTATGCGTCGGTCGCCGCAGGGGGGTCCGCATGAGTGCCGCCCAGCTCAAGCGCATTGCGCTCGCGCTCGCCCTGGCCGTCTTCCTGTGGGGGCTCGTCGAGATCCTTGGACGTCGCGGTGACACGATCTCGGAGACACCCCTGCTGCCGGCACTGTCGCCGGCCGAAGTCGATGCCATCACCATCGCAGGAGACGCGGACACGATCGTGCTCGAGCGGGTCGCGGACACGACGTGGACCGTGAATGGGTTCGACGCATCGCCCGATGCCGTCGGCACACTCCTCGGGGCGCTTGCCGAGCCCACGGCGGGTGAGTTGATCGCGCAGAACCCGTCGTCCCACGAGCGTATGGGGGTGGACACGTCCTCGGCGAAGCGACTCACCATCGGGCGCGGCGAGCAGGTGCTCGGCGAGGTGCTGGTGGGTGCACAGGGCCGCTCGTTCCGGTCGGCGTACGCGCGGAAACCGGGGGACGACGACGTGTTCCTGGTCGAGGGGGAGCTGATTCCGCTCCTCGACCGGAATGTCACCGACTGGCGGGACAAGCGGATTGTCACGCTGGAACCCGACAGCATTCACGGGATCACGGTCGAGCGCGGCGGCGCGCGGTATTCCCTCGTGCGCACGGGCGGCACGTGGGTCTTCGACGACGGCGCCACCGTGGACTCCGCCCGGGTGACCCGACTGCTGGACGCGTTTGCCCGCGTCGAGGCGCAGGGTGCCGCCTTTGCCACCCCGGAGGAGGCACGCGCGGCGGACTTCGACCTCCCCGACCGCCGGGTCCACCTGATGGGATCGGACCGGTCGGAGTTGGCGTCCCTCGCCTTCGATTCGACCGACACCGGCTTCTGGGTCAGGCGCACCGGGGGCGAGACGATCTATCAGCTCAACCGTTGGCGGGTGGACGACCTGACACCAGCGGATTCCTCCCTCCGCCAACGGGAGTGAGCGAGTCGGGGCGGGCGCACGATCGACAGTGTCCTCTGGTAGGGGGTGCTGCCGACCGCGGGGAGCGGAGTCTCCCGGCGTGGAAGCGAATCCTCCGTGCCTGACTCCCTGCGCACGCTCGAGTACGCCATCCTCTCCTGCACGAGATGCCCACGGCTCGTCGAGCACCGCAGGGCCGTGGCGCGCGAAAAGCGCCGGGCCTTTCGGGAGTGGGAGTACTGGGGCGCGCCGGTTCCCGGCTTCGGAGATCCTGCCGCGCGCGTGCTGATCGTCGGGCTCGCCCCCGCCGCGCATGGGGCAAACCGGACCGGACGTATGTTCACCGGTGATTCCTCCGGCGACTGGCTGTACGGAGCGCTCCACCGTTTCGGTTTCGCCAGCCAGGCCGAATCGGAGTCCCGCGACGACGGGATGACCTTACGGGACTGCTACATCACCGCAGCCGCCCGGTGCGCACCGCCCGGCAACCGCCCAACACAGGATGAGCTGGACCAGTGCCAGCCGCACCTCGAGGACGAGCTACGGTTGCTCGATCGGGTTCGGGTGACCCTCGTGCTGGGGCACGTGGCGCACCGGCAGTGGCTCAGAGCGTCGGGGTGGTGGAACCGCTTCATCCCCGCCGAACGCCCCCGCTTCGGTCACCGTGCGCTCCACCGTCTCCCCGAC
>Ga0111157_1088_pt1 | contig 14905 bp, 12 predicted proteins | sample DeeMarSeWOR28_12_FD_80251 | JGI IMG/M metagenome (GOLD analysis project Ga0111157, IMG submission 80251) | Gemmatimonas sp. SG8_28 | reverse complement strand
TCGACGGTGGCGGCGCGGACGCTGAGCAGGCACGGGCATTCTTGCGCCGGCTGGACCTGGAAGCCCTCGGGGAGATGGTGGAGGTACCGGCGGAACGACTCAAGCCATTCGAAGCAGTCGAGGTGATCGAGGACTACAAGCCCCGCGACGTGGAGTGCGCGACGGTCAACCTGGCGTTGCTGGATGAGATCCGACGCCGCTATCCGGAATGGCGCTACCTGACCGACGGCGACGGTGGCGACGAGAACCTGAAGGACTACCCGATCGAGGAGAATTCGGAGCTCACCATCATCAGTGTGGTGAACAATCCCCTGTTGTATCAGGAAGGATGGGGAGTCGACCGGATCAAGCATTCACTCACGTACAGCGGGGGGCAGAGCCGTGGGTGCGTGCGCACCTTCGCCCCGATGCAGAAGCACGGCTTCCTGGGGTTCAGTCCGTTCACCTACCCCGCGCTCGTTCGGATCGCGAGCGCGATCCCGTTCGACGAGCTGAGTGCCGGTTCGCATGAGGCGCTCTATGCGCTGAAGGGGGACATCGTCCGCCGCGGCCTGCAGGCGGTGTGGGACATCGACATGCCGGTGTTCGAGAAGCGCCGCTTTCAGGAAGGGGCGACGTCTCCGTCGGTCTTCGCTCACCGATTCACGGCCGAGCCACACGCCTACCGGGAGCATTTCCTCGCACTCCATCGCAGCTGAGCGTGCTCGGCGTGCGCACCGTACGGGACGCCGCACGCATCCGCGCGTTGCGGTCGCCCAAACCGAGCATCGATCCGTGGAAGCCGATCGACGTCCTCCTCGAGGACGAGCGGCAGGCGGACGGTACCGTGGCACCGTGTCTGTCGGTCTTTCTCGCCGGTGCGGAGTGCCCGTTTACCTGCGTACACTGCGACCTCTGGCGGTTCACCCTGGACGGACCGACACCTCCTGGAGCCCTTCCCTCGCAGCTCCAGCAGGCACTGAGGCTTCGGGTCTGGATGCGGCGTCCCGAGTCCATCAAGCTGTACAACGCGAGCAACTTCTTCGATCCGCGGGCAGTGCCTCCGGAGGACCTGCCGATCCTTGCGGCACACCTTGCGTCTTTCCGGCGGGTGACGGTCGAGTGCCATCCTCGCTTGGTGGGGGAGGCGTGTACGCGCTTTGCCGGATCGCTGGCAGGACGACTCGAGATCGCCATGGGATTGGAGACGGTGCATCCCGACGCCCTGCCGCGTCTCAACAAGCAGATGACCCTGCGCCAGTTCGACGAGGCCGTGGCCTTCCTGCGGAGCGCGGGCATCGGCAGCCGAGCCTTCGTACTGGTATCACCGCCGTACGTTCCGGCGCAGGAAGCGGTCGAGTGGACGGTGCGGAGCGTGAAGCATGCCGTGGATGCAGGTGTCGACGTCGTCTCCCTCATTCCGATGCGCGGAGGTGACGGCGAGCTCGGCCGGCTGGCCGCGGAGGGGACACTCGTCCCACCGTCACTCCGGACGTTCGATCGCGCCGTGGAAGCATGCCTCCGTCTGGACCGGGGGCTCGTGCTGGCGGATCTGTGGGACGTGGAGACGTTGCGAGGATGCAGCGCGTGCCGTACGCAACGCATCACTCACCTGCGCGAGATGAACCGGACCGGCCGGATCGGGACGCACGTCGTGTGCGACCAGTGTGCGCCACTCGGCTGATGGAGGGATTCGTGCAGCACTATCACGTGGCCATTGTCGGGTCGGGATTCGCCGGCACCATCCTCGCCCGTGTGCTCAACCAAGTAGGGCTTCGGGTCATCCTGTTGGAGCGGCACCGGCATCCACGCTTCGCCATCGGCGAATCGTCCACACCGCTGGCGGCCATTGCCATGGAGCGACTGGCCCGTCGTTACGGCCTGGCGGACTTGGGATGGCTCGCCGCCTACGGCCGGTGGATGGAGCACATCCCCCACGTTCGCCGCGGACTGAAGCGCGGCTTCACCTTCTATCAGCACCGCCGGGGTGAACTGTTCCAGGACACTCCGGAGCACGACGGGAGACTGCTGGTGGCGGCCAGCCCGAGTGACGAGGTAGCGGACACCCACTGGCTGCGCGAGGATGTGGATGCGTTCCTCGTGCAGCGGGCCACGGGCGAGGGTGTGGATTACCGAGACCAGGTGGACGTCGATCGGGTGCACCACGCAGCGCCCAATGACTGGGTCCTGGAGTGTCGGCGAGGCGAGTCGCGCTACGCGCTGCGGGCGGACGTACTCATCGACGGCTCGGGTGCCGGCGGGCTCCTGGCCACCACGTTGTCGATTGGATCCCGACTCGAATGCACGACACTCGATACGGGGGTGGTGTACGCCCATGTCGAGGGGGCGGGCCCGTTCGCGGACGTGTCCGCTGGGCCGTATCCGGACGAGAAGGCGGCGGTACATCACCTGCTACGCGAAGGATGGATGTATGTCCTCCCCTTCGATCACGCAGTTGCCAGCGTGGGCATCCTGTTGCGCCGGGACGCTCTGGAGCATCTTGCGGCGTCCGGGGTGACGTCGCCCGAAGCGGTCTGGGAGACCGTGGTGGGCCGGTACCCCAGCCTCGCGCGGCAGTTCGCTTCTGCGAGCGCCGTCCAACCACTGCGCGGTGAGTCGCGAGTGCAGCGGTGGCGTGCCAATGCGGCTGGTCCGGATTACGCGATGCTGCCCCACACGTACGCCTTTCTGGATCCGATGTTCAGCATGGGAATCGCCTGGAGCCTGCGCGGTGTCGAGCGCCTCGCGTTGGTGCTGGAAGGGGCCTTACGAGACGACGCGCTGGATGGGTCGGCCATCGCGTCCGGCTTCCAGCGCTACGCGGGCATGCTAGATGCCGAGGCGCAGCAGATGGCACGGTTGCTCGAGGGAGCCCATCTGGCCATGGACGACTTCGAGTTGTTCACGGCGCAGAGCTTCCTCTACTTCGTCACCGTGACGTATCGCGAGGTCGAGGAGCGGCTCTTCCCCGAAGGGCGAGAGGGGGCTGCGCCGGCCTGGGGAGGGTTCTTGGGGGCCGGCAATGCGGCGTGGGAGAATCTGCTCGAGGAGTCCAGACAGCGACTCGGACGACTGTCGGGCGGACGGGACGAGGCAGCGACGGAACGTGCGCGGCGAGTGTTCGTCGAATGGATCGCGCGTGCCATCCGGGAACACAATGTCGCGGGGTTGGCGGATCCCGCACGTCGGAACCTCTATCCCGTGGATTTCGACGTCTTGGTCGAGCGCGCCGGTTTGCTGGGGATGACCGGAGACGAGCTGCGCGCGAAGCTGCACCTGTTGCGGGGGTAGCCTCCCCACACTGTACCGGCGTGCTCACTCGCACGCCGGCTGGTCGCCAACCTCGCGTGCGGAGCCATGGGCCGCGAGGCCCCGCCCGCACGGAGAGACGGATCAGGCGAGGCGCTCCCGGAGCGCCGGCTGCTGTGCCTCCACGCGACTCGGGGGCGGGAAGAGCAGCCACACCAGCGCCACCGCGTAGCAGACGGACGCGCCCAGGATCTCGACGCCATGAGCCAGCCGGAGCGTAGGCGGGAAGAACGTTGCCTGCAGCAGTCCGGCAAGGCCGAGGGCGACGAAGTGTCCAAGACTCAGCGCGAGTATGAGTCTGCCACGCGATGCCCGCCAGGCGATGATCACCGGCAGGGAGACAAGCAAGAACAGAACGCTGCGCGCAAGGACCACCTGCACCATGGTCGAGAACGGTGGAATGACGAGGAAGTCGAGCCGGTCGTAGTAGGGCGTCACGATTGGCGCGACCATCAAGCCGAACAGAAAGTAGACGCCCGGGAAGGCGAGAACCGCCAGCCCAAGCCGCACGGCGAGACGGGTCGGCGTCCAGCTGGCGAAGAATGCTCGTGCGCCTTCGCGTAAATGGCCATCAGACGGCGCGGCGACCAGGAGAGCGACCAGCAGCCCGACGAGTACCGATGGTGGCAGATGCATCGCGATCAGCGCCGCTTCGCCACCGAGCGTGGTGAAGACACTCGTTTCGATCGTGTTCCCGACGCCGTACACGACGAAGAGGAAGCCAGCCAGGATCGTCCCGCGCACCCACCAGCGGCCGGCGAGTCCGGCCGCCACGGTTGCCAGTGCCACGGTGATCGTGATTGCCGCGAGCACGAAGAGCACGGTCTGGGTGCTCTGGTCGGCAGTCGTCGTGATCGACGGCAGTTCTAGACCGAGCGCTGAAACGAGTGCAAGCCCGAGCATCTGGCCAATGAACAAGGCCGCCACGCAGAGGGGCAGCTTCCACAGCCACGGAAGTGCTCGATGTCGGCGAGTCATGGTGTCTCCTCCTCGAATGCCTTGACGGCCTTCCGCGCCCACCGCGCAAAGGCTCGATACTGCTCGATACCGGCGGCGAGTGCCAGGCGGGACTGGACGGGCGTGCGTGCGGGGACGTCGCGCTGCTGCCGATTCAGCTCGTCGAGATAGTCCTCGACTTCCTTGAGGAAGCTCTCGAGGAACCGATGCGTCGGAGCGCGACGGCCCAGCACCGAATGCAGCGCAAAGCGAAGCATGAGCTCGTCGACACGGCGCTCCACATCCCCTCGATCGATGGACTGCACCAGCCACGCCTCGAGCGCTTCCCGTCCCGCCTTGGTCGGTCGGAAGACCATCCGCGGTCGCAGGGCAGTCGTCGCATCGACCTCGCCCTGGATCAACTCCCGCTTCTCGAGCCGCCGCAGCGCCGGGTAGATCGCACCGGGGCTGCCGCTGAAGCTCCCCATGGCCGTCGTCTCGAACGTCTTGCGCAGGTCGTAGCCCGATTGGGGCGACTGCGTGACCAGTCCGAGCAGGGCGTACTCGAGCGTCGTGAGCGAGCGTGGCGTCATAGTACTAGATAGAATAGTACGATTCGTACTATCTGTCAACCTCTTCCTGCTGGCGTGAGACTGCCGTGCGAGTGCGCTCCGGGTGGAGAACCCACAGATTGTGGGTTGAGCGCTCCGAGTAGCGGGGGTGGCCAACAGGCTCGGCCAGGATGCCTGTCGTCGACGGTCACTCCATCGCCCGCCACCACGAGAGGAATCCCATGCTCCGGTCCGTGCTGCAGGTGCCGCGATACACATTGGTGCTGCTCACCGGCGGGTTCTTGGGAGCGGGGGCGTGTACCCCGTCCTTCGAGGGCTACACCACCCGTGGAGACCAGATCGTGGACCGGGCGACGGGCGAACCGGTCCACCTGATCGGCTTCGGGCTCGGTGGCTGGCTCCTGCCTGAGGGCTACATGTGGGGCATCCGTACGCTCGATCGGCCGCGGCAGTTCGAGCGAGCGATCGAGGACCTGATCGGCCCGTCCGACGCCGCCGAGTTCTGGCGCCGCTACCATGAGAACTACGTGACCGAGCAGGATGTCCGGGCGATGGCGGCGATGGGAGTGAACTCCCTGCGCCCGGCGCTCCTCGCCTCCAAACTGATGCCGGAGGAGCAGCCGCCGGCCGAGCCGTACGTCTTCACCGAAGAAGGCTTCCGGTTTCTCGATTCCCTCGTTGCGTGGGGATCGCGGTACGGCGTGGGCATCATCTGGGACATGCACGGAGCGCCCGGGGCACAGAATGCCGAGAACATATCGGACAGCGACGGCGAAGCTCGGCTGTGGACCGAGCCGGACGTCTACTGGCCCCGCCTCACAGCCTTGTGGCGCCGAGTCGCCGAGCGGTACGCCGGCAATCCGTACATCATCGGGTACGATCTGCGATCTGCTCAACGAGCCGCTCCTCAGGCGGTACGAGGGCATCGACGAGGGAGATCTGCGCACCCTGTACGTGCAGCTGACGGAGGCCATCCGGGAGGTCGACACCGGCGGCATCATCTTCATCGAGGGTGACGACTGGGCACAGAACTTCCGGATGCTCGAGCCGATCGACTGGGACCCCCATCTCGTGCTTGCATTCCACTCCTATCCACCGACGTCATCCGCGGAGGGATTGGCCCGGTGGGACAGCCTGCGGGTACGCTACCACGTGCCGCTCTGGCACGGGGAGACCGGGGAAGTCGGGGCGCCGTTCGATCTGAACCGCAAGGCGACCGCGTTCTTGCGGTCGGCGAACGTCGGTTGGAGTTGGTGGACGCACAAGAAGATCGCTCGGGAGACGCAGCCCTGGCATTGCCCACCGACGGAAGGCTTCCGGCGGATTCTGGAGTACTGGCAGGGAAGAGCTGACCGTCCGACGGCGGCGCAGGCACGCGACTGGCTGTTCGACCTGGCCGACAAGGTGCACAGCCGCTACTGCGACTTCCTGCCGGACATGGTTGCCTCGCTGGACGGACTGGATCCCGAGCACTGGCTCTCGATCCGCGATGCCGAAGCGCCGGCGATCTACCTGCAGCCGACGGATGCCATCGTATTCGCCGGTGGGGCCACCATCCTGCGGGTTCGGGCGACCGGGCATCCCCTGACGTACGCGTGGCTGCGCAACGGCGAACCGGTCACCGGCGAGGGCGGTCCGCGACTGTCCGTCGCGCCGCGGTCGGAGGCTGACGCAGGCGTGTGGCAGGTCGTCGTCTCGAACCGACTTGGGGCCGACACCAGCCGAACGGCGCGGATCGAGGTTCACCCCTTTGACGGGATCGTAGTGCCGCGTGCCGCGGTTTTCGGTCCGCTCACGCGCTTGGAGCATCTAGTGACTGGGCCGTCGATGCCGACGCCCGACGACCTGTCGGCCCGATTGGCCTTGCGGTGGGACGGAGCGGGTCTTCATGGTCGCATCGAAGTGACTGACTCCGTGTTGCGGAATCGCGATGGTCGTCCGGCGCACAATGACGGCGTGGAGATCTACCTGGACCTCGACAACGCGAAGCCCCTGGAGTACGCGCCCGACGACGTGCAAATCCGCGTGACGCGTAGCGGTGACACCTCTGCGGATCGCGGGACCATGCCGGAGGGGTTCACGGCCACGCAGCGGGAGACCGGTCGAGGCTACCTCGTCGAGTTCACCGTCCCGCTCCACGCGGCGGTCGCTCCCGGTGATTTCATCGGAGTGGATGTGCACGTGATCGACAACGACGAGGACCGGCGTGAGCACACGATCGGGTTGATGAGCTCTCGCGACGATGCATACCGCTCGCCGGCAGCGTTTGGAACGGTTCGGCTGGGAGGGTAGACGTCGATGCTGATGCGCGTCGGGCTGTTCCTCGGAGCTGTCCACCTCGTCGCGAGTGCGGCCCATGCCCAGGCACCGCCTTCGACGAGCGTTACCGCCCTGCGCGTCGGCGATTCCATCACCATTCGAGTCGATGGCCTCCTCGATGAAGCCGTCTGGGGTGAAGCGACTCCCGCTTCGGGGCTCCGCCAGCAGGAGCCCCTCGAAGGGGAGCCGGCGAGCGAGGACACCGAGGTCCGCGTCGTGTTCGACGGCTCGACCCTCTACGTGGGGATAATTGCCTACGACCGCGAGCCCGATCGGGTGCTCGCACGCGTGCTCCAGCGGGACCGCGTGATGGAGATGGGGTTTGGAGGAGGCGAACCGCAGTTCGGAGGGGACGACGGGGTGGCGATCCTGTTCGACCCGTTCCACGACCACCGCAACGCCCTCGTATTCGCCACGAATCCGAACGGTGCGGAGTTCGACGCGATGGTCACCGACGAGGGTCGGGAGTTCAACATCGACTGGCGTGCGATTTGGGAGGTGCGAGCGCAGCGCACCGCCGAGGGATGGTCTGCCGAATTCGCCATTCCGTTTCGGACGCTGCGCTATCCGGGGGATGGTCGTACGTGGGGGTTCAACGTCTCCCGCATGATTCGTCGCAAGAACGAGATGGTCCTGTGGAGTGCGTGGTCACGGAACAACGAGGGATTCCTGCGCGTCAGTCGGGCGGGACATTTGGAGGGACTCGTAGACTTGCCCCGAGCGGGCATGAACCTCGAGGTCAAACCGTATGTGTTGGGTGGGGGAACCCAGGAGCGCACGGATCTGGGCGACATCGACACCGAGCCGGAGCTCAAGGTCGGCCTCGACGCGAAGTACGAGTTGCGCCCCGGGCTCCTTCTCGACGCCACGCTCAATACGGACTTCGCGCAGGTGGAGGTGGACGACGAACAGGTGAATCTGACGCGGTTCTCGCTCTTCTTTCCCGAAAAGCGCGAGTTCTTCCTCGAAAACGCGGGCATCTTCGAGTTCGGCACGCGCGGGTTCTTCGAGCCACCGCCGTTTCTCCTGTTCTTCTCACGGCGCATCGGCATCGACCCCGATTCGGGCGCCGTCCCGGTCATTGGGGGGGCCAGGCTCACGGGACGCGTCGGCGCGCAAACCGTCGGCCTGCTCGATATCGTGACCAACGACGCGTACGGCATGCCCGAGGAGAACTTTGCGGTCGTGCGCGTCAAACGGGACGTCGGCGGTGCCAACTACGTGGGGGCCATGCTCACCGACCGGCGTTCGACAGACGTTGCGAACACCGCGGTGGGGCTCGATGGCTCGTGGTGGCCGACCGGCCCGCTCAATCTCCAGGGGTTCTTCGCCCGTACGACCGTCTCCGGTGAGGGAGGCGAGGGCAACGCGTATCGGGTGGCTGTGGACTACCAGACTGATGTGATGGGCATCGAGCTGCAACATCTCTACATCGATCCAGAGACCACGGCCGACATGGGCTTCATCACGCGCGAGGACATTCGGCGTACCAATGGCTTCGTGCGCCTGACGCCACGACCGCCCGTCCTGGGCCTTCGCAAGATCGACGCGTTCATGCTGGGGGACCTCATTCTCGGGGCCGACGGCGGACTGCAGGATTGGTACGCAGGCCTCGGGATCAACCCAGAGTGGAATACGGGAGACAACGTCATCCTGTACGCGCAGAAGGGACTCGCTCGCATCGATGAAGAGTTCGATATCCAGGACGTCATCGTGCCGCCAGGGGACTACGAGAGCGGTGAGATCGGCGCCTTCATCAACTCCAGTCCGAGCCGGCCACTCGTCCTGCAAGTCGCCGCTGCGATGCAACGGCAGTATGGAGGAACCTTCAACACGGTCACCGCCTCGGCTACGGTGAGCCCGAATCCACACATTGCGCTGCTCGGTGCCTTCACGTACAGTGACGTCGACCTGCCAAACGGTGACTTCGTCGCTCGCATCGGCTCACTTCGGCTCTCGTACGCATTCTCGACACGGCTCTTTCTCAACGGGCTGTTCCAATACAACAGCCTCGACAACCGCATCTCGGCCAACGTCCGCCTGAACTGGATCCACCGCCCGGGCAGCGACCTCTTCATCGTCATCAATGACGAGCACGGCACGGATGACTCCCTGTGGGATCTCGACAATCGCGGCGCGGTCGTGAAAGTGACGTACCTGATCAGGATCTGAATTGCATCCGGGCCGGCCATACTGCCCGCGGGGCGCGCGGAGGCCTCTCCGCCCCCGACCGCGGCCGAGCGAGGCGGCGATGCCTGGAGGGGATCCCGAAGCCCAGAGGGGGCCGACCCGCCAGCTCAATCGGTGCTGGTCAGATTGTCGAGGAACTCTCGCTCGTGGCAGTCGATGCATGCCACGAAGTGGATGTTGTTCGGGCTCGCGGGATCGGCGTACGTCGTCCGCATTGTGTCGACGGCGAGCCCGCAGTTGGACAGCTGCGGGTGGCAGTTGGCACACGAGCCGCTGGCGTCATTGGAGTGCGGCGCATGGCACGCATGGCAGCTCAGGCCTTCGTGCACGCCTCTGGGTGTCCGATCGTCGCTGCTACCTGCCTGCCCAAAGACGTTGGGCGCGTGACACTGGAGACAGATGCGCTGGCGGGGATCGGTCGCGACGCGAATGGGGGTTCCACGGTCGGAGAGTTCCACCGTAGGCAACGCTGACGCCGGGACGTGCAGGCGCTCGTCGCGGTCGTAGAATCCGACGGCTGCGGTGCGCGGCGCTCGGCGCGCCGCGATGGTTGCCGGATCCGAGTAGTCAGGCCGCACGGCGGGCACGCCTTCCAGGTGCACCCGATGGCACGCGAGGCACGGGATCGTCGGCAGCGACCCCCGCGCCGGATCTGCGAGCCGCCAGGGTCCTGTCACGTCCAGTGGTGTGACCACCTCCGCAATCGTCCCGTCGAAGAACATGCCGTGGCAGCGAAGGCACGACTCGGTCGGCTGCTCGCGCTCGTTGTGCCGCTCGTCGAGGAAGACGTCGGCGTAGCTCGCCGAATGGCCGCCGCTCAGCCAGTCGGCGTACTCGCGTGCATGGCACGCACGACACCGATCCATCACCGCGAGCACCTGCTGCTCGGTCAGCCGGATCTCGTCGTCTGCGTGGCCGGCGAAGTGCGCGAGCACCGTTCGCCCCTGCTGGGTCAGGCTGTGCAGCCCGGAGCTGAAGGCGGTGCCGTGGCAGGCCGCACAACCGACGCCCCGATGCGGTGACTGCGCCCACATCTCATGGGCGCTCTCGATTTCGTGGCACGATGCGCACGTCCGCTCTGGCGCTGCAGTCTGCCAGTAGGTGTACACCCCGCCGAGTCCCGCCAGGGCCGCGGCGATGACGACGATGCCGCCCGAGACGAGGCGTCTGGTCGTCATCGGAAGTGGGTGCCCGTCCATTCGCGGGTGATATAGTCGGCCACCCAGAAGCCCAGGGCCATGATCGTCAATGCCGGATTGAAACCGCCGTTCGTCACGTGCAGGCTGCCGTCGGCCACGAACAGGTTGTCGATCTCGTGGACCTGGCCGTAGCGGTTGACGACCGACGATCTCGGATCGTCTCCCATCCGGCAGGTGCCGCTCTGATGCTGCCCGCCGCTCGCGGTGGGGCCGCCACCCTGGCCGACCCTCCACGTGGTGTGCGCGCCGGCCGCCCGCATCCACTCCTCCGCACGCGCCGACAGGAAATCGGTGCCCCGTCGATCCTCCTCGTGGCGGTGCCCGGAGATGCGTGCCACGGGAATGCCCCAGTGATCGGTCACGACGGGATCGACCTCCACTCGCGATTCGAAGATCGGCATTTCCTGGATGGGCCCGATGACCGACGCATGCCGGCGGAAATAGGTGCGCTGGAAGTCTTTGTGAGCCCGACCCCAGGTGGGCGCACCGGGAGGCCGCCGGCCCGTGAAGAGATAGGGCATCCGGATGAACTCGTTTGCCAGGAGGCCCCCGCCCACAATGCCGTCGTTGTGATGGTTGTAGTCGCAGATGGCCACGCAGGCACCCGGCCCGACGTCGTCGTACACCTCTTCGTCGAACAGCCCGAAGGCGCCGCAGTACGCGTGCCCTTGGAGATTCCTGCCCACCCAGTCGTTGTTGTTCCCGGCTCCGTTGGGGAAGAGTCGCGAGCGGGAGTTCAGCAGTAGTCGCGCCGTTTCCGTCGCCGACGCCGCGACCACGACCAGATCGGCCGTCTGCGTCTGCCGCCGGTCGCGCTCGTCGAAATAGGTGACGCCGGTGGCTCGACCCCGGTCGTCGATCTGCACCTCGCTGACCACGGCATTGATGCGCAGCTCGCAGTTGCCGGTGGCCAGCGCCGCAGGGATCACCGTGTTCTGGCTGCCGTTCTTCGCATTGACCGGACAGGCGAAACCGACGCAGGTGCGGTTGTTGATGCAGCCGGGCCGGCCGGCGTACGGCACGGAATTGCGGAGCATCGGAATGGGAAAGGGGTGGAGACCGATCCGTCGCGCCGTATCGTACAGGAGCTTGCCTTCTTCATTGTAGGAGAAGGGCGGCATCGGATGCGGCCGGCGCCGCGGGGGCGCGAAGGGGTTCTGGCTGTCGTCGCCGGACACGCCAATCTCCCACTCGGCCTTCTCATAATATGGTTCCAGGTCGTCGTAGGAGATCGGCCAGTCTTCGAGCGACGATCCCGGCACGTCGCCGTACGTGGAGCGCATGAGGAAATCCTCGGGCATGAAACGCCACGCCATCGCTCCGTAGCTCAGCGTTCCTCCACCCACGCACGCGGCGTTGTTGTTGTAGAGCCAGTGACTCGGCACCACGACCCTCCACTCCCCCGCATGGTCCTGAGCCACGCGGCGGTGGCGCTCGTCGTCGGGGCCGTAGGCATTGCCAAGGGCTGGCGTACGCTGCGAGCGCAACTCGTCACTGTCGATGTCGGCGTAGGTGTGCCACCGGCCGCGCTCGAGCAGCACCACGGACAGGCCGGCCTCGCTTAGCTCCTTCGCGACGATGCCGCCCCCGGCACCGGCTCCCACCACCACCGCATTGACGTGTCTCAGCGCCATCCCGACCGTCCTCGCCTCTGGCCCGAGGCGGCTCGATACTCCCTCTTCACGGGCTGCCCGGGAACATCTTGTAGCGGTTCTGCCCGACGATACGCGGATAATCGAGGCCGATCATGCGGAAGCTTACGAAACCCCGGTTGCCGCCGTGCCGCGGGCTGCCGTAGAACCCCTGCATGGTGTGATCGCGGATGAGCTCGAAGAAGCTGGGTGCCGACGTCGATTCCCAGATGTCCCCCGGTGCTTCATCACGTTCCATGGCGTGCAGGACCGCCGTTTGCTGCGCCCACCTCAGCGATTCGAACCTGCCGCCGAACATGGCATCGGCTGCCTGCTGCACGCCGGCGATGCCACGACGATACGTGTGCTGGTGCTCTTCGAATGGACCAGTGAGCTGGCGGTCGATGTAATTGACGACCCCGGCTTCCCGCGCACCGGCATTTTCGTCCGCCGGCACGATCTGTTCGGCGATGGCCTCGACCACGGTTGCCTCGGCGGTGGTCAGAAAGCGCCAACCGGGTGCTGGGGAAGCGCAGGCGGGTAGCACGACCGCACTGCCGACGGCGGCGCCAGCGGCTTTCACGAAGGTTCGCCTGCCGATGTGCTCGGGGGCCATATCCACTCCATCCTGGAGACCCGCTGTCGGTCAACGCCGGTCCGATGCGGCCACACGTCAGGCAAGTATGGAGCAGGGGAAACGGGCTTGTCCATTGCAGCCCTTGGTCCGGCGCCGATATCATAGGGACATTCTGGACCGACGGCTCATCTTCTCAATTCGACACGGGCGGCGTTTTCATGAACCGGACATGGATCGTGCTTGGTCTCGTCACCGCTGCATACTCCTGCTCCCCCGTCACGGCCAGGGGACAAGAGACGATTGCCGAACGACTGGGATACGACGCGAACGCCAAGCTTCTCATCGTCCACGCCGACGATATCGGACTCGCCCGATCCGTGAACATCGCCGCCGCCCGCGCCTTCGAGGTCGGGGGCATCACCTCCGGGAGTGTCATGGTGCCCTGCCCATGGTTTCCGGATTTCGCGGCGTACTACCGGGAGCACGGACCGCTCGATGTGGGCATCCACATCACCCTGACGGCGGAGTGGGAGCACTTCAAATGGGGTGGCGTGTCGCCTGCCGGTGAGATTCCCAGCCTCCTCGACGAGTACGGGTACTTCTACGCGAGCGTCGAGGAGGTGGCCACGCACGCGAAGCCCGAGGAGGTCGAGCGTGAGATCCGGGCGCAGATCGAGCGGGCCCTCGCACTTGGAATCCGTCCGACGCACCTGGATACGCACATGGGCAGCGTCATGGCATCGCCCGAGCTCTTCGAGATCTACATCCGGCTCGGGGAGGAGTACGATCTACCCGTGATGGTGCCGCGCAACTGGCCGCAGGATGTCCCGGAGGAATTCTCTGAGTACGTGGATGCCGTCGCCGCCGACCGTCCTCTGCTGGACGGTCTCTACATGATGTATGCCGATGATCCCACCACGTCATGGGGCGAAGCGTACGGCGAGATGTTCGCCGCCATGGAGCCCGGGCTCAACCAGCTGATCGTCCACCTTGGTGTCGACGACGCGGAATTGCAGGCGGTCACCGTCGACCATCCGGATTTCGGTTCCGCGTGGCGTCAAGCGGATCTGGACTTCGTGACCAGCGCGGAGTTCAAGGATCTGCTCGAGGCACACGACATCCAGCTGGTATCGTGGGACCAGATCCGGCAGGTGCTATGAGCGCTACTTCCTGAGCTTCGGTAGATACCGTCCGGTGTGCTCCATGTAGCGCCGATACTCGTCGCCGAACGTCGCGATGAGGTTCGCCTCCTCCTTGGGCACGCGGAGGGCCATCAAGGCGAACGCCAATCCGCCCAGCATGGCGATGAACCAGCTATCCGCCATCATCCCGAAGGACACGAAGAAGGTCGCTCCCACCGTGTACAGTGGGTGGCGCACCCAGCGGTACGGTCCGCTGGTGACGAGCGTGTGCTCCGTACGCGTGGCACTGGTCGGGGTGATGCCGGTGCCGATGCTGCTGAACAGCCAGTAGATGAGCCCGGTACACGCCGCTCCGATGGCGACGCCGACCCAGCGCACCCACGACGGCAGGCCAGCCTTCGACCAGGCCATCCACTCCGGGTTGATCAGGTAGACCAGCGGACTGAGCCAGAGGAGCAGCCCGCCGATTCTGATGGCGACCATCATCGCCCCGCCGTCGGTGCTGCGAGCCACCGTTTCGCCGGTTTCCCGATCCGCTTTGCGGCGGAAGTAGCCCGATATGGCCAGGCCCGCAACGAAGCACAGGCCTGCCGCGATGCGGAAGGAATTCTCGCTCACGGTCTGATCTTAATCGCCTGGCTCCCTGTGCGCTTCCCGATCCGGATCATACCGGAGTTCCGCAACATCGTCGAGGATCATCGTTTCGCCACGTACCGAGGAGTGGCGTGGTGACCGCGGCGGCCGGCGGGGACGCCGCCCGTTGACAACCCGAGGCGGCGATGTCACGCTGTGTGATCGTTCCGGATGTCGTGGCGGCGTCCTCCCACCCCAGGACTCAGGAGTACCGACAGTGCCCATTCCCACCGAGCCCATCGGCAGCATCCCCCGCTCACGGGACCTTCATGAAGCCATGCAGGCGTTTGCCGCCGGTGCGATCCACGGGGACGCAATGGAACGCGCGCTCGACGAAGCGGTCTACGATACAATCGAACAGCTCGAGGCAGCGGGCTCGCCAGTGATGGTGGACGGCGAGCAGGCCAAGCCGAGTTTC
>Ga0111157_1084_pt1 | contig 15920 bp, 16 predicted proteins | sample DeeMarSeWOR28_12_FD_80251 | JGI IMG/M metagenome (GOLD analysis project Ga0111157, IMG submission 80251) | Gemmatimonas sp. SG8_28 | reverse complement strand
GAGTTTCACCGGGTCGAAGTCGAGCTACGACTCGCGCGCTTCCGCGCGCTCGTCCGCCACGGTGACGGAATTGGCGGTGTCGGCTGGAGCTCCCGGGCCTTTCACACGGCGATCGGGCACCCTGTCACGGAGAGGATCTTCAGACTGCTCCATCCTGACATCGGGTTCGCGGTTGTACGACGAATGTCACCTCATCTCGCCGGAAAGCGCCCCGCCGCGGCGGATCGGCAGCGGTTGGCGGAGCAGCAGGAGGGGTACGCCAGGCAGGTACTCGAGAGGCAACCCGGCATCGAGTTGGTCGTGCTCGGACATACGCACGTACCCCGGCTCACCGCGATCGCTCCGCGCCGCTGGCTCCTCAATCCCGGGGCATGGAACGAGGGATATCGGTATGCGAGGATCGACGCCGAAGGCCCTGCCCTGCTGACCTTCTCCCCGGAGCGTGAGCCTCACCAGTAGACGCGGACGCCCGCGGCCGGATCCCCGTTCGGCAGCTGTCGCATCTCGAGGTCCGCAGGAAAGTCCCACAGGTGGGTGGACACGTACGCCTCGGCTGCGGCAAGCAGGTGGTTGAACGCGAGGAGCACCGCCCAGTCTTGGACTTCCGAGCGTTTGCCCTCGAGCTGCTCCTCATCCACCCCCTCGCCGATGTCCTCGAGATAGTGCTGCTGGTGCACCGACTTCAGGACCATCGTGAGGGTCAGTCCCTCCCAGAACAGAAAGACGGCCCCAGTGACCTTGCGGCCGACGATCGACTGTCCCCAACCGGGCAGCAGGAGGGAGCGGACGGCCGCGCCGAGCGGCGACACTGGCGGTTCCACACGGAACGGAGGAACCTGGATCGTGTCCCGCGGGTCGGGTTGACGCTGCTGCGGGGGTGCGCGCCGCGGGTCCACCTGGGTTACTGCCAGCGCCGGGACCAGCAGGGCTACGACGGCGAGTATCAGGGTCAGCCGACGCATAGCACGTGCAACTGGCGCGGCAGGATCTCGACTTCGATCGTGTTGTCCTCGGGATATCGCAGCTCGCCGTCGAGTTGCACCGCGAGCGGGTCTGAGAGCCCCGTGAGGGTCATCCGTGACGTGCGGAATAGCGTGACTTCGGGGAGGGTGACGTGCGTGCCCCGGACGACGCGCGGTAGGTAGCGCAGGAACTTCGGCAGGTTTACGCGGCGGATGAGGCACACGTCGAGGAGCCCGTCGGCGGGGCTCGCTCCCGGGGCGAGACGGAATCCTCCGCCTTGCGTGAAACCGATCGACACGTTGCACATCATCATACGGCCTCGCTCACGATGCTCGAGCGCGGCGACCTCCAAGTCGGGTGGCGCGAACGCCCCGAATGTCCGGAGCACAGCCGCAAGATACAGTGGAAACCCGGTGAGCCCGCTCATCCGCAGGGTCTGCCGCACCACTTCGGCGTCGAACCCCACGCCCATGCCGTTGACGAAGTACTCGTTGATGGTCCGTCCGACATCGAACAGGTGCCGCTGGCCGCTCAGCACGCGCTCGAGGTTCTCGGGCACGGGTGCCGGCCTGAGCCCCAGCGTCCGTGCGTAGTCATTGCCGGTGCCGACCGGAACGTGTGCGAGCGTGACGGCAGTTGGCCCATCCGCGAGCAGGCCGTTGACGGTGCCGTGTACGGTGCCGTCACCGCCGACGGCGACGACGACCGGCCATCCGGCGATGCGGGCCTCCGCAGCCAACTCGACCTCCTCGCCCGCACGGTGCGTCACCCGGACAACGACGTCCCATCCCATCCGTCGTGCCTGCTCGGCCAGCGGACGCTCGAGGCCCCTGCCCTTGCCGCGGCCGGCCGTCGGATTGAGCAGGATGAATGCGCCGTTCACTCAGAGCAGCCGTGGCGCGAGCGTGTGGGAATCGAACCCACCAGAGTCGCCTCAGGCGCCTCCCAACGGTTTTGAAGACCGCACGAGCCACCAGGCCCGATCCGCCCCCGTGCCACTGCTACCCTCGCATCGCGATCGCGTCGATTTCTACGCGCACATACTTCGGCAGAGCCGCCGCTTGCACCGCCGACCGCGCGGGCCGATGTGCGCCAAAGTGCTTGGCGTACACCTCGTTCATAGCCGAGAATTCGGCCATGTCGGCGAGGTAGACCGTCGTCTTCACGACCCGGGAGAGACTGCTCCCCGCCGCCTTCAGCACGGCTGCGAGGTTCGTCAGCACGCGGTCCGTCTGACCCGAGATGTCCTCGGCTGCCACGTCACCGGTCGCCGGGTCGAGCGCGATCTGCCCGGCGGTGAACACGAAATCGCCGACGGTCATGGCCTGGCTGTACGGCCCGATCGCCGCCGGTGCGTCGTCGGTGTGCACGGTTTCCATCGGTCCCACTCCTCCCTAGAAGAGCCCTTCGATCGTGCCGTCAGTGGCAACCCCCATCTTCTCGGCAGCCGGTGCTCTGCCGAGTCCGGGCATCGTCATGATGTCTCCCGTCAGCGCAACCACGAATCCGGCTCCCGCGGAAGGATAAATCTCCCGCACGGTGACCGTGAATCCGTTCGGAGCACCAAGCAGGGCGGGATCGTCGCTGAACGAATACTGCGTCTTGGCCATGCACACCGGAGTATTGCCGAGTCCAAAGCCGGCGAGGCGGGTGGCATCCTTTGCCGCCTTCGGCGCCAGTGCTTCGGCGCCAGTGCCACGCCCGCCGCTCCGTAGATCTCAGTTGCAACGCGCTCGATCTTCTCGGGAATCGGGAGATCGACCTCGTACAGGGGCTTGAAGGCAGCTCCTCCCTCGTCGAGCCGAGCCAGGATCGCTTCGGCCAGGTCGGTGCCACCATCCCCGCCCTTTTCCCACACCTCGCACAGCGCCGCCGGAATGCCCATGGTCTCGCATCCACGGCGAACGACGCCGAGCTCCTCTTCCGTATCGGCCGTGAACCGGTTCATCGCCACGACGGCGGGAATGCCGAACTTCGTCAGGTTCGTGAGATGCCGCTCGAGATTCGCGAAGCCGCGCTCGACCGCGGCCGCGTCGGGTGTGCCCAGTTGGTCCTTCGGCACGCCGCCGTGCAGCTTGAGCGCGCGAATGGTCGCGACGACAACGGCTACCTCGGGCTCGAGGTCGCCCGCGCGACACTTGATGTCGAAGAACTTCTCGGCACCGAGGTCAGCGCCGAACCCGGCTTCGGTCACCACGATGTCCGCCAGACGCAGTGCCGCGTCCGTGGCCACGATGGAATTGCAGCCATGCGCGATGTTGCCGAACGGGCCGCAGTGCACGAGCGCCGGCCCTCCCTCGAGCGTCTGCACGAGGTTCGGCATGAGCGCATCCTTGAGCAGCAGTGTCATCGCGCCCTGCGCCTTGAGGTCCCGCGCGCGGACGGGCTGCTGCTCCCGCGTCAGGCCCACGATGATCCGCCCCAGGCGATCCTCGAGGTCGTCCCGATCGGTCGCCAGGGACATGATGGCCATGATCTCGCTGGCTGGCGTGATGACGAATCGCTCCTCCCGGGGAACTCCGCCCAGCGGGCCCCCAAGCCCAACGACGATGCTTCGGAGCGCCCGGTCATTCATGTCCATCGTTCGGGGCCAGGTGATGCGGCGCTGATCGATACCGAGGGCGTTGCCGTGATGCAGGTGGTTGTCGAGCATTGCCGAGAGGAGGTTGTGCGCACTGGAGATGGCGTGAAAATCGCCAGTGAAGTGGAGGTTGATGTCCTCCATGGGGACCACTTGGGCATAGCCGCCGCCGGCGGCTCCCCCTTTGATGCCGAAGACGGGGCCGAGGCTCGGCTCCCGCATGGTGAGCAGCGCCTTCTTCCCGAGCTTTCGCAGCGCTTGCGTGACGCCGACGGTCACCGTGGACTTCCCTTCGCCCGCGGCGGTCGGGTTGATCGCCGTGACGAGCACCAGTCTGGCCCGTCGGGGCCGCGTCGTCACGCGGTCTGTCCGTATCTTGGCCTTGTACGGGCCGTAGGTGATGAGATCGTCCGGTGTGAGCCCAAGGTCGGCCGCGACGTCGATGATGGGCCGGAGGTTCGCTGCCTGGGCGATTGCGATGTCGGAAGGAATGCTAGGCATGGCTCTCAGTCCGTGAGGTGTGTTGCGGCCACCCGGTCGCCGAAGCATTGGGCAGCGTTCGCGGCGGTTTCTGCAATCACGCGCTCGACCGGCGTTTCGCGTAGCGCAGCCACCCGATCGGCCACGAGCCGCACGTACGCCGGTTCGTTCCGCTTCCCGCGGTGAGGGACGGGCGCGAGATAGGGCGCATCGGTTTCGAGAAGCAACCGTTCTGCCGGACAGCCCACTACCACGTCCGCGAGCGTCCAACTGCGGAACGTGACCATGCCGCTGAAGGAGAAATAGGCCCCGATCGCCATCCCTGCCTCCACCACCCTCGGGCCGGAACTGAACGAATGTAGCACGACCGCAGGAATCCGCGATCCCCACTCCAGGATCATTGCAGCGGTGTCGTCGTCGGCATCACGCGAGTGAACGACGATTGGCAGGGCCCGCGCTGCCGCGAGGTCGAGCTGGGCAGCGAACGCCGCGCGCTGCACGGGGCGCGGGGAGTGATCGTAGTGGTAGTCGAGCCCCGTCTCGCCCACGGCCACGACGCAGGGCTGATGGAGCAACTCCGCGATCTCGGAAGCGACCTCGGGGGACCATGCGGACGCCTCGTGCGGATGCACGCCGGCCGTCGCGGAGATGCCTTGGGTGCGGGCCAGGTCGATCGCCGTCCGGGTCGCCTGCACGGAGTCGGCGATCGCGACGATATGCCCCACCCCGACGGCTGCAGCGCGACGCAGCACCTCGGGACGGTCACCCGCGAACCGTGAATCGCCGAGATGACAGTGTGTGTCGACGAGCACGGCGCCCGATCGGCGGATGCCGTCAGGCCGGCGCCGGGGCGCTCATCCCTGCGCCCTTCACCACCTTCACATCCTCGCTCGGCCAGCGTCGCTCGACCCACAGCAGCACCGGTGAGGCGATGAAGATCGACGAGAAGGTCCCGACGACGATGCCGAAGGCCATCACCCAGGCGAAGGGCCGGATCACGCTGCCGCCGAGGATCAGCAGGGCAAGCACTGCGGAGAGCGTCGTGCCGGAGGTGAGCACGGTCCGCGGCAGCGTCTCGTTGATCGAACGGTTCAGGATGTCGTAGAAGTAGTCCTGCCGCTTCGAGCGCTTCACGTTCTCCCGTACGCGATCGAACGTGACGATCGTGTCGTTGAGCGAGTAGCCGATCAGGGTGAGCAGCGCCGCCACCACGACGAGCGAGATCTCGAGGTTCAGGTACGAGACGAACGCGACCGTCGCGATGACGTCGTGGACCGTGGCGATCACGGCGGCCAGCCCGAAGCGCCACTCGTAGCGGAACCACAACACGAGGAATGTCGCGCCCAGTCCGAGCAGCAAGGCCAGTGTCGCACGCTCCCGCAGTTCTCCGCTCACCTTTGGACTCACGGCTTCGGCGCGATCGACCTCGAAGGCCTCCGGGGAGAACGCGCCATTCAGCGCATCGCGCACCGCGTCCCGCGTCTCCTGCGTGGTCGCGTCGGTCTGCTCGCTCCGCGGATCGAGCCGCGCCCGGATCACGAACTCGTCCGGCGCACCGAACGTCTGGATCTCCGCACCCGTGATGCCAGCGGCTCCCAGGGCAGCCCGGATGCCCGCGGTGTTGATCGCCGGATCGTTGGCGTGGACCTGGATCAGCGTGCCACCGGTGAACTCGATGCTCGTGTTCAGACCGTGCACACCGAACAGGGCGAGGCCGGGTATCACGAAGACGCTGGTGACGATGACCGCGGCACGCCAGTGCCGCATCACATTGTACTGCGCGTTGTCGAAGAGCCGAAGCATCAGATCGCCAACTCCTTGGTCGCCGACCGGCGCTGCAGAAACCGCGGACGGGGCCGGTGCCGAACTGGAAGAGGAAGGCTGCCGTGATCACGGTGGTCACGTTCGCGTCGATAATCGCGGGCATCGCGTTGTTGAACCCGGCGTCGACGGCCAGGCGAGGTGACTTCCCGGTCTTCACCTCTTCGCGGATGCGCTCGAAGATCAGCACGTTGGCATCGACGGCCATACCGAGAGAGAGCACGAACCCGGCGAGCCCAGGTAGCGTCAGTGTCGCGCCAAAGCTTGCGAGCCCGCCGATGGTGAACAGAGCATAGAATGCGAGGCCAAGGACCGCGAGGATCCCCGCCATGCGGTAGTAGCCGATCATGACGAAGATCACCAATACCCCGGCGATGATCCCGGCCTGGGTGCCCTGGCGAATCGAGTCTCGGCCCAGGCTTGGCCCGACCGTCCGTTCTTCGACGATCTCGAGCGGTGCCGGCAGCGCTCCGGCCCGGAGCACGAGGGCGAGGTCTTGCGCCTCCTGGAGGCTCGCGCTCCCGAGCTCGATCTGGCCGTTCCGGCCGATCTCCGACCGGAGCACCGGCGGCTGCCGGAATACCCGACCATCGAGCATGATAGCCATGAAGTCACCCACGTGCTGACGGGTTTCTTGCCGGAATCGGCGTCCGCCGGAACGCGTCAGGGTGAAGAGTACGATCGACTGGTTGTTGGTCTGGTCGAGGGTGGCCCGGGCGTCCTGCAACTGCTCGCCGGTGATCATGGCCCGGCGCTCGACGGCGTACAACGGTCGATACGAGCGAGCGCCCTGGGAGATTGGCTCGCTGGCCCAGACGAGATCGAGCCCGCGGGGGACGAGCCGCTGGACCGGGTCGAGCCGGATGAGGCTGTCCGCCCGGGGGTAGTCCTCCTCGGGTACGAGAAACTCGCCCGGGATGCTGCCGTTGAACAACAGTGCTGTGAGCGGTCCCGGACCGTCGAGGGCCGTCGTGGTGTCCCCCGCTGCGCTGTCGGCCGCCCCAGCCGTATCGGCGCCAAGCAGCTGTTCGAGCGTGGACGGCTGGGCCGCGCTCTCGCCGGCTGTCACACCGGCCTCGACCAGGGACCGATCGATCGCGGGCAGCTGGTCGCGGAACCGGTTGTCCATGTCGGTGAGGCGCCATTCGAGGAAGGCGGACCGCTCCACGATTGCCTTGGCTCGCCCTGGCTCGGAGATCCCCGCCAGCTCCACGACGATCCGATCCGCCCCCACCCGCTGGATGAGCGGCTCCGCGACACCGAATTCGTCGACGCGCGAGCGGATCACGGTGAGTGCGCGTTCGAGCGCATCATCGGGGTTGGCGACGGGGCCGGCACTCTCGTCGATCTCGAGGGCCAGGTGGATGCCACCGAGCAGGTCGAGCCCGCGCTTCAGGGGAACGCGCTTTACCGTGACGTCGCGCATCGCTCCATCAGGTCCCCGCTCACGGATGGTGACGTCGCGGGGGACCAGCGACAGAAAACTGCCGATCACGAGCAGAACGATGACGATCAGGCGGCTTCGTATAGTCGAGAACATGTCGCTTCGAACGGGATGAGAAGGGGTTAATGACTAGCGGGAGAGCGTCACCCTGTCAACGCGGCCCTCGCGGCCGCGAAGTCCTTGTCCAACTGTCGCTTAAGGGCATCGGCCGACGGGAAGCGCTTCACATCCCGCAAGCGCGAGATCCAGGACACCTTCACCTGCGCCCCGTACTCCGCGGCGGCGCCGTCGAGCACGTGCACCTCGAGGCTCCGCGCCGCGTCGTCGAACGTGGGCCGGGGTCCCTGGTGCATCATACCACCCACCCGACCCGATCCCCACTCGACCTGCACGGCATACACGCCGTCGGGTGGGAGCAACTTGCGCGGATCCGGCGGCGCCAGATTGATCGTCGGGTAGCCCAAGCGGCGTCCCCGCTCCGCGCCCCGTACCACCTGTGCCGACAGGGCGTACGGTCGTCCGAGCTGACGCGCCGCGGTTCGCAGATCGCCTCCGGCAATGGCCCGACGCACCAGCGTCGACGAAACCGGGCGACCGTCCACGCCCACCTCGTCGACCACATCCACGTCGAATCCCATGCGCACGCCGAGATCCCGCAGCAGCCGAACGTCGCCTGCACGGCCGCGACCGAATCCGTGATCGTGCCCGATCACCAGCTCCCGCATCTGGAAACGCTCGTACAACATCTGGACAAACGACGCGGGAGGGTACTGGGACAGCGCCCGGGTGAACTGCATGAACACCACGATGTCCAGCTCGCATTGGGCGAGGTACTCAGCGCGCTCGGACGGCGTCGTGATCAGGTGAGGAGCAGCGGGTGGATTGACGATCTCGAGGGGGTGCGGGTCGAAGGTGACGAGCAGGCTGCGCCGCGCCGCGCGTCGCGCACGCTCCGCGATCTCGAGCAGGCCCTGCCGGTGCCCCAGGTGCACCCCGTCGAACGTCCCCACGGTCACCGTGGTGCCGCGCCCGTCGTCCGGCAGGGCCTGATGGTCAGCCATCGACGAGGACCACGCGTGGCCGGAGCGCATCGCCGGACCGCTCGGCAACCGCCACTAACTGGCCCGAGTGCACGAGCGCAATAGGGGTCGAGGGGGCCGCGGCCGCCGCGATTGGGCGACCGTGTGCGGCCGCATCCCGCTCGTCGTCCGCCAGCGCTCGACGCTCGAGGTGGCTGACCGCAGCGAGCGGTGGCAGCACGGTGGTGCTCGGCTCCCCCAAGGTGGCGAGTGGTTCCGCAGCCCCGATCTCGAACGACCCTACGGCGGTCCGCCGCAACTCTGCGAGGTGCGCCCCGCAGCCGAGCCGATCGCCGAGGTCGCGGGCGAGTGCGCGCACGTACGTCCCGCTGCTCACGAGCGCCTCGAACCGCACCGTAGCTCCCTCCCGCGCAATCGGCGTGAACTGGAACACCTCGACGTCGACCGCGGGCAGTTCCACAGTCCTCCCGCTCCGTGCCAATCGATAGGCACGGCGTCCACCGACCTTCTTCGCCGAATAGGCGGGAGGGTGCTGCCGCTGGGCACCTATGAGGCTCGTCATCGCCTCCTGGAGCGCAGAGTCGGGGATCCGTTCTGCTCCGTCCTGCCTGATCGTGACCGTGCCCGTGCGGTCGTCGGTCTCGGTGGCCACGCCGAGTCGGATCGCGCCTTCGTACCGCTTGGAGAGACCGACGAGAAACTGGGCGAGCCGCGTGGCTCGACCCAAGAGCACCAGGAGCAGGCCGGAGGCGAAGGGATCCAGCGTACCGGCGTGACCTACCCGCCGGAGCCCGAGCACGCGCCGGACCTGGTCGATCACGTCGTGAGACGTGGGGCCCGACGGCTTGTCGACCAGGAGCAACCCGTCACTCGACGTCACGCTCCTCGGCAATCCGGTCGAGGATCTCTCCGATCCGCTGGGCATGCTCGATGCCGCGATCGAGGATGAAGTGGATCTCCGGAGCAACGCGAAGACGGAGCGCGTGCGCCAGTTGGGTCCGGAGGAAGCCTCGCGCGCTGCAGAGCCCCTCCATCGCGCGCTGCTTCTCGTCCTCAGAGCCCAGGGCACTGATCCGGACGTTCGCATGGGTGCAGTCGGGTGACACCTCGACACCTGTGACCGTGACGAATCCCACACGCGGATCCTTGATGCGCGTCGCCAGCACCTGAGCCAGGGTCTCTTGGACCAGGGTAGCAACGCGCTCGGGACGGTGCCTGCCGGACGGGCTCACAGATAGCTCGTGGTGGAGTCGATGATGCGGGCGCTGCCGTTGCCGGCCACCAGCCGATCGGCCGCCGCAAGCACCTCCTCGGCATGGCGCCGGTCCCGCGAGACCACCCCCGCTGTCAGTTCCGCGCGCTGCCAGAGGTCATGATGATCGGTTTCGGCTACAGAGACGTTGAACTGCTGATGCAGACGGTCCTTGATGCTCTTCAGGACCCGTCGCTTGTCCTTGAGCGTCCGGCAGCCGTTCAGGTGCAGGTCCCACGTCGTGACCGCGAACACCACGGGACGCCCCTCAACTCTCGCGGCCGGCGCTCGACGACTCCAAGGAGCGAGCCACCTCCTCGACGGTGTACGACTCGAGCACGTCGCCAACCTTGACGTCGTTGAAGTTCTCGATGCCAATGCCGCATTCGAGTCCCTCACGCACCTCGCGAACGTCATCCTTGAATCGCTTCAGGCTGCCCGGCGTGCCGTCGTACACCTCGACGCCGTCCCGGATCACACGGATCTTCGCATTCCGCCGGATCAACCCGTGGCGCACGTAGCATCCTGCGATCGTCCCGACACCCGAAATCTTGAATGTCTCCCTGACCTCCGCCTCGCCGAGCACGATCTCCTTCTGCTCCGGCGCAAGCATGCCCTCGAGTGCGTTGCGAACATCCTCAACCGCCTCGTAGATCACCCGGTAGGTGCGAATGTCCACCTTCTCCCTCTCAGCAACGCTCCGCGCATTGGCGTCCGGGCGGACGTGAAAGCCCACCACGATGGCCTGCGATGCCTTGGCGAGCAGGATGTCGCTCTCCGTGATGGCACCGACCCCGCGGTGCACCACCTCGACCCGAACCTCCGCGGTCGACAGATCCGCGAATGCGTCGGCGAGCGCTTCAGCGGGGCCGCCCTGGTCCGCCTTGATGATGATTCGCAACGACTGAACGTCGCCTTCCTCGATCCGCTTCGAGATGTCCTCCAGCGACATGCCCCGCTGCGTGCGGCGGTGCGACGCTTCTCGGTCCAGCCGCTGGCGCCGCTGCGCGATTTCCCTGGCGTCGGCCGACTCGGAAAGCACCGTAAACGTGTCGCCCGCCTGCGGGACCCCATCGAACCCGAGCACCTGGACCGGGATGGAAGGACCGGCAGCATCGGCACGTTGTCCACGCTCGTCCAGCAGCGCGCGCACCCGCCCTGCGAGGCTCCCGCAAATGAACGAGTCGCCGATCTTCAGCGTACCGTTCTGCACCAGCACCGTCGCCAGGGGTCCTTTCCCTGGATCGAGAGTGCTCTCGACGACCGTTCCGCTCGCGTGCCGATCCGGATTGGCTTTCTTGTCGAGCATCTCGGCTTGCAGCAAGATCTTCTCGAGCAGCTCGTCCACGCCGTCTCCGCTCTTCGCGGAGATCGGCTGCGCCATGGTATCGCCCCCGTACTCCTCGACCACCACGCCGTGGTTGAGCAAGTCCTGCTTGACCTTCTCGACGTTGGCAGAGGGTAGATCGATCTTGTTGATGGCGACGACGAGGGGGACGCCAGCGTTCTTCGCGTGGCTGATTGCCTCGATGGTCTGCGGCATCACCTGGTCGTCAGCGGCGACGACCAGCACGACAATGTCCGTCACCTGAGCCCCACGCGCACGCATGGCGGTGAACGCCTCGTGACCCGGTGTATCGAGGAACGTGAGACGCCCTGCCGGCACCTCGACATGGTAGGCGCCAATGTGCTGCGTGATCCCGCCGGACTCGCCTGCGATCACGTTCGTCTTGCGGATGTAGTCGAGCAAGGAGGTCTTCCCGTGGTCGACGTGCCCCATAACCGTGACGACGGGGGCGCGCGTCGAGAGGTCCTCGGGTTTGTCCGCTTCCTCCTCGACCAGGCTCTCGGTCGGGATGTACTCCTGCTCGCGCTCGGCCTTGAACCCGAACGCACCGGCGATCAGGTCGATCTGATCGAAGTCGAGGCGCTGGTTGACCGTGACCATCATCCCCAGCTCCTTGAAGCAGAAAGTGACGATCTCGGTCGGTGACACGCTGAGCACGGACGACAGTTCCGACACCGTGATGAACTCGTTCACGCGCACGAGGGTCTTCTCGCGCTCCCGTTCCTCGGCGCGCCGGATCTCATCGCGCTCGCGTGCTGACAAATCGTCCTCGCGGCGCCGGGCCGACCTGCGCGGTCCAGGTCCCTTGATGCTGGCCAAGGTTCGGCTGATGTTGGCCTGCACCGCCTCCTTGTCGACCTGCGACCGCCGGCTCTTGCGGCGGCGTTTCTTGTCGCGGCGACGATCCTCGATGGCTTCCCCTGGTGTGGCGGAAGCGATCGGTCGGGGTCCGGCACTGGCTGCCGGACGGGCCCGGGGCGGTGCGGGCACACGCTCGACTCGCATCGGGCGGACGGGCTCCGGCGTCGGTCTCTCCGGCTCGGTGGGTTTCGGGCCCTCGGGAGTCGAAGTCTCCCCCGCCGCCGGCCGCTCTTGTTCCTGCTCCGTGATGGCCGCAGCGGCGTCCTCCAGTTCGCCCGGTTCTTCCGCAGCGTCCGGCTCGGCGACCCCCGGCCCCGCAGCGTCGGCGCCAGCCGCCGCCTCCGCAGTCACCGGCTCGCGGAACAGCTGAGCTGCACGCTCTTCGAGCGACGGCTTCTGCGCAGCAACCTGCTCTTCCGTCGGTTCTTCCTCTTCCGTGACGGATGCAGCGCGTTCGGCCTCCTCCTCGGCGGCGCGCCGGGCGACCTCGGCGGCGGTGCGCCGCCTGCGTGTCGGACGCGCGGGGGCCTCGGCCGCCACCGGCTCCTCAACGGCCTTCTTGCGGCGCCGGGAGCGCTTGGCATCCTTCGGGGCCTCTGTGCTCTTACGCCTCTCGCGTTCCCAGCGCGTCCGGACGCGCGCCACCTGGGCCTCATCCAGGCCGGAGAGGTGGCTGCGCACATGGATGTTCATCTCCGCCAGCAGCTTGATCAGCTGCCCGCTCTCGATGCCGAACTCCGCCGCGAGATCGTGGATCCGCGTCTTGCCCACTACGTCCTCCTCGCATCCGCCGGCGCACCGCGATCGGTCAGGCCGGCCACGAGTTGTGCATCACGTACACCCACCGCCTGCACCGGCGGACGGCCAAGGCGATGACCCAACGCCCGGGCCGCCGGCCCAGTGACGGTCGGCACGTTGATGGCCCGGGCGAGCCGGACCACCTTCTCCTCCGTGCGACGGCTGCAATCCTCGGCGACGATCACCAGTGCGATCTCGCCCCGCTGCAGCGCCGCCCGAACACCGTTGGTTCCGACGACGACCTTTCCTGCACGCATGCCCAATCCGAGCAAGCCGAGTCGTGCCTCACCGATCATGACTGGGGCGAGGCCTCCGTCCGCGTCTCCTCGTCGGACGCGCCCTCGGCATTCTCCTCGGTCAGCTCGCTGAGGAACGCCATGAGGAAGTCTGCCTGCTCCTGCGTAATGCCCTGGATCTTCATGACATCATCATGCTCCAGATCGAGCACGTCCCGCAGGGTCTGCATGCCCACCGCCTCGAGGGTCTCCACGAGGTCGGCAGGCATTCCCTTCAGCTCCTTCAGGGTCACGTCGGCGACCAGGTCGTCCTCGGGTTGCAGCGGAGCGAACAGCGGTCCCTCGCCCCCACGCTCCAACCACTCCCGGCTGGAATACAGGTCGATCTTCCACCCGGTCAACTCGGAGGCGAGACGCACGTTCTGCCCCGCACGTCCGATGGCGAGCGACAGCTGGTCTTCGTCAACGATCGCCTGGATGGTCCGAGTGTCCGGATCGGAGAAGACTCGTGACACTCTGGCCGGTGCGAGCGCGAGCTTGGCGAATCGCTCAGGATCCGGCGACCACGGAACGATGTCGATTCGTTCTCCGCCCAACTCGTTGACAACTGCCTGTACACGACTGCCCTTCATACCGACGCACGCTCCAACCGGATCGATGGCATCATCACGACTGGATACGGCGATCTTCGTCCGGCTTCCGACCTCTCGGGCCGATGCCCTGATCTCCACGATTCCCTGCTGGATCTCCGGTACTTCGAGCTTGAAGAGCGCGACCACGAACAGCGGGTCCGCTCTGGACAAGATGAGGCGCGGCCCTTTCGGCGTCTCCTCGAGACGCTTCAACACCGCCCGCATGGCATCGCCCTGGTGAAAGTGCTCACGGGGATTCTGCTCCCGGTACGGGATGAGCGCCTCCGCTTCCCGAAACCGATTCAGCATGATGACCAATCGTCCCCGCTCGATCTGCTGCACCTCACCGGAGATGAGGTCACCAACCCGATGCCCGAACTCCTCACGGATCCTCGAGCGCTCGCCCTCGCGGACTCGCTGGATGATGCGCTGCTTGGCGGCCTGCACCGCCAGCCGACCAAATGCCTCGAACGGAACCTCCTCTTCCAGCACGTCCCCGACCTGGAAGTCGGGATCCTCCCAGCGCGCTTCCTCCAGACTGATCTGGTACGCAGGGTCCTCGACTTCCTCGACCACGTTCTTCAGCACGATCGTGCGGATCGAGCCCTTCACGTCGTCAACTTCGATTTCCGACCGCACGGTCGGCCCGTACCGCTTCACGAGGGCGGCCTGGATCCCGTCACGCAGCAGATCGGCTAGCTCGCTCCGATCCAACTGCTTCATGTCGGCCAGGTCCCGAAGCGCCTTCAGCACCTCGGCAGGACTCGTCATCCGGACTCCTTGCTCTGCTTTGTCTCCCGATCGTTGTCGCGATCGTGCCGTGCCTCACGTTCCACCGCGTCCCAATCGACGACCAGGGTCGCATCCTGAACCTCGTCGAGCGAAATCTCCTCGCTCGAGCCCTCTGCGAAAGCGAGGACGACAGCATCACGACCAGCCAACACGTCCACGATGGTCGCCTGACGGCGACCCCTGCCCCGCAACCGCACGCTGACAGCCTGCCCCCGGAAGCGCTCCCAATGCTCGCGCCACCTCAGCGGCCGCTCGATCCCCGGCGACGAAACCTCGAGCACGTAGCGAGGCCCGAGCACCTGGGCCGCATCCAACCACGCCTCGAGCGCCCGGCTCACTGCCGTGCAGTCCTCGATCGTAACGCCACGTCCCGGTCGTGAGTTCGGCCGGTCGATCCTGACTTGGAGGCGTATCCGATTTCCTGCGCCACGCTGCTGGAGGTCGACGAGCTCGAACCCCAGCGCGGCGACGCGGGACCGGACCTCCTCGATCAATCGATCCAGGGATGCGTCCATTTGGCACGTCAAAAAAAAGCGCGGGCCGACTTCGCCCGCACCGCACGTGCAAGGAATCTAGTCACTTGCGGACTTCCGTTCAAGCCGGTGGCCTCCCAAGAAACGCCGCCATGCGGCCGGCGGCGGAACGCTGAGCCCGGTAGCTTGCAAATCCCGCGTCGTGCGCCGTGCAAAACGGGCTCGCCGTGATGCGGTGCACGCCGAGGGCGGTACCACGCTCGACAAGGACAGTTCTGAGGTCAAGCGGCTCGGGCCCCTCCGCCGGCCGACCCGTGACAGCGGTGATCACCTCCGGCCCGACCTCATAGCACGATCCGCAAATTGCTATTCCGCAATGCATTACGACATCATCTGCCGCAGCGTCGGTATTGCCGGTCAGCTCCTGAATGCCGGCCTCGAGGACGCCAGCCGCGATCCCTCGCCAACCGGCATGCACCAGACCGATCCGCCCAGTTGGAGGGTGGGCGAGAAAGACGGGGACGCAGTCCGCTACGGTCACGGCCAGGAGCACCCCGGGGGTATCCGTCACGTGTCCGTCGAATCCGTCTCGGATCAGGAGGCCGTCCGGGAGCTTGTCGTGATAGACCGCGATCGCTGAGCCATGGACCTGGCGTGCCACGACCGCCGAGGTGAATCCAACGGCCGATCCAAGCAAGTCCAGCCACGAGGCCAGCGCCTGCCCCGCCGGCCCGTCGCCGCCCAGGCCAAAGTCGACGCCACCCCCGCAGGGCGCGATTCCAGCGAGAAGGCCAAGATCCCGGTGCCATTCGGTGAGTTCGTAGCGCGCGCAGGCCCCGGCGTTCCGAGGGACCTCGGCGCAGCAGGTGACGTCGGGTCTCATGGCCGCGGCTGCACGGACTCCCGCTCGATACGCGCACCGACCTGCCGGAGCCGCTCGTCGATGCGCTCGTACCCCCTGTCGATCTGCCCGATGTTGTAGATAGTGCTCTCTCCCTCAGCTGCGAGTGCGGCCAGCAGGATGGCCATGCCCGCGCGGATGTCCGGGCTCTCCACGGTACCGCCCCTCAAGCGGGAGGGGCCGGCGACGACCACCCGGTGAGGATCACACAGCAGTAGTCTGGCTCCCAGCCCCACGAGCTTGTCCACGAAGTACAGCCGCGACTCGAACATCTTCTCGAAGACCAGCACCATCCCCT
>Ga0111157_1085_pt1 | contig 18383 bp, 16 predicted proteins | sample DeeMarSeWOR28_12_FD_80251 | JGI IMG/M metagenome (GOLD analysis project Ga0111157, IMG submission 80251) | Gemmatimonas sp. SG8_28 | reverse complement strand
ACCTCGAGCAGGCTCAGTCTGCGGATGCCGTCGCCCGCCTCTGCCGGAGTCGTGCCAAAGACGAGGTACGGCGTCTCGAGATGCCCGTCTGGGCGGTCGCCCGCCTCGGACCAGCGGACGAAGAGCACGGCCCCACCGAACTGCCCCTGCTCGTCGGGGATGTCGTCGACGTAGACCGCGGCCGAATACGCCCGGCCGTCCGCGCCCTCGAAGGCCGGTGGCCGATCGTGCGCCGATTCGTACCCCCCGATCGTCGAGTCGTCGATCACCGGCGGCCGAACGTCTCCTTCGCGAGCGAGGCGACCATGAAGGACACGTTCGACGGACGCTCGGCGAGCCGGCGCATCAGGTAGGGATACCAATGCGTCCCGAAGGGGACGTACACCCGCACGTTGTATCCCTGGGCGCGGAGCGAGTCCTGCAGGTCGCGTCGCACCCCGTACAGCATCTGGAATTCGTACCGGGACGGTGGGATGCCCCGTTCGCCGGCATACGCGATCGTCTGGTCGATCAGCGCCGGATCGTGCGTCGCGATCGCCGGATACGTACCGCGGTCGAGGAGTGTCTGCGCCAGCGCCGCAAACGATTCGCTCACCTCATGGCGTTCCTGGAACGCCACCTCGGGCGGCTCGGCGTACGCGCCCTTGCACAGCCGCACCCGTGCGCCGAGGGCCACGAGGTCATCGATATCGCGCGTGGAGCGCCGCAGGTAACTCTGGATCACGACGCCGGTCAGGTTGCCGAACGTCGGATGCAGTTCGTCGTAGAACAGCCGGAGCGTGCGCTCCGTGTGGGCGGAGCTCTCCATGTCCATGCGGACGAAGATCTCCAGATCCTTCGCCCGAATCAGGATTTGGCGCATGTTCTCCGCGCACAGGTCGGCGGAGATGTCCAGTCCCAGCTGGGTCGGTTTGACCGAGACGTTTCCGTCGATCTCCGCGCGCGCGATCGCTTCGAGCGTGCGCAGCACCTCGTTGCGCGCGGCGCGCGTCTCCTCCGCCGACGAGACGCTCTCTCCGAGGAGATCGAGGCTCACCGTGATCCCGCGGGCGTTCAGCGCGCGACCGACCTCGACGGCGCTTTCGAGCGTCTCCCCTGCCACGAACCGCGACGCCACCCGCCGCGCCAACCGGTTCTTCTTGACGAAGTTGAAGACGCCGGACTGTTCGCTGAGCCAGAGAAAGGTGCGTCGGAGCATAGACCGATCGGTATGGGTCAGGACGATGGGTGGAATGTCTCACCGGCACCTGCCATGGCGACCAGGCGCGGTGCAGGGGCGAACCGATCGCCGTACGTGCGCTGCAGGTCCCGGAGCACGTCTACGGCATCGGCGAGGCCCAACTCGTCGAGGTAGCGGAGCGGTCCCCCGCGGAACGCGGGGAATCCGATCCCGAACACCGCCCCGACGTCCCCGTCGCGGGCACTGCGTACGACGCCTTCGTCCAGTGCCAGAACGGCTTCGTTCAACATCGCAAACACCAGCCGCGCCTGGACATCCTCCTTTGAGACATCCGGGTCCGCGCCGGCGCCGATGATCTCGTAGGCCGCCAGATCGACTTCGCGTCGCTTGCCGTCGTCGTACCGATAGAAGCCGCGAGCGTTCTTGCGCCCGAGGCGTCCGTCGTCGAGCATCCGGACCAGCCCCTCGGTCGGCTGCAGGCGCGCACCGAAGGCTTCGTGCAGGACCTCGGATCCTTTGTGCGCAACATCCAGCCCGACCTCGTCCAACAGGGTCACCGGACCTACCGGGAAGCCGAAGCGCATCATGGCCCGGTCGATCACCTCGACCGGCACTCCTTCGGCAAGCAGGCGGCCGGCCTCGTTCAGATACGGCGCGAGGATCCGGTTGACCCAGAATCCCGGCCGGTCGCGCACGACGATGACCGTCTTCCCCAGCTCCCGGCCGTAGCGCACCGCGGTCGCGGTCGCCCACGGCGCGGTGCGTTCGGCCACGATGACCTCGAGCAGCGGCATCTTGGCGACCGGGGAAAAGAAGTGCATGCCGAGTACCCGCTCCGGTCGCGCGACCGCGTCGGCAATCTGCGAGATGGGAATCGTGCTGGTGTTGGACGCGAAGACACAGTCGTCGCGAACGTGCGCTTCGACCTCGCGGAAGATCTGCCGCTTGAGATCGCGATCCTCGTAGACGGCTTCGATCACGAGGTCGGTCAAGCCGAAGCCATCCCAACCATCGGTTCCCGACAGCAGCGACAGCAGCCGGCGATGCGCATGCGTCGTGATCCGGCGACGCTCCAACTGTTCGTCCAGCAGCGTGCGGGCGACACGCAGGCCGCCGCCGACACTGCGGAGATCACGATCCCGGAACCGCACGTCGGTGCCGGCCCGCAGCACGGCGACGCCTCCGATCGCAGCGCCCATGAAACCGGCCCCCATCACGCCGATACCGGCAATCGGCCTGGGCGGCGGGACGTCTCCTTGGACACCGGGGTCCTTCTTGAGCGCGGTGGTGGCGAAGAACAGCCGCACGAGGTTGCGCGAGACCCCGCCGATGGCCAGCTCCGCGAACAGCGTGGCCTCGATGTCCAGCCCCGCTTCCACACCATGGGTCATCCCGTGCTCGACGGCCTGGAGAGCCGCCATGGGAGCCGGGTAGTGGCCGCCGGTCTTCTTGAGCAGCTGCTTTCGCGCCGCCGTGAAGAGCATGCGGCGCCCGAGCGGGTTCCGATCCGTGGCCAGCCGCCGGACCGAGAGACGGCTCCGTCCAGGCGTCCAGCCGTCGGCAAGTCGCCCCGCAGCCTGCTCGGCCACCTGGTCCAGAATGCACGGGTGCACCAGCTCGTCGACGATTCCGAGGCGTCGCGCCCGGGACGCCGCGATCGTCTTGCCGGCCAGGATCATGTCGAGTGCCGGCTGGAGTCCGATCAGCCGGGGCAGGCGCTGGCAGCCGCCCGCGGCCGGGATGATCCCGAGCTGGACCTCCGGGAGACCGATCCGTGTCGCCGGATCGTCGGTCGCGATGCGGTACGTGCAGGCCAGGGCGAGCTCGAGCCCGCCTCCCAAGCAGTTGCCGTGAATCGCCGCCACCACCGGTTTGCCCAGCGATTCCACGCGGTTGATCGCGGCCTGTCCCGCTCGTACCAGGGCGTGCGCCTCATCCCGACCACGCAACGCCACGAACGCGTTGATGTCGGCGCCGGCGATGAACGACCCGGGCTTCCGCGAGACGAGAACCACCGCGCGAACGTCACCGTCGCGGGCGAGCGACTCCAGCGCCTCCGCAAGATCGCTCCGGAGCTCGGGCGAGATCGTGTTGACGGCCTCGCCTGGCACGTCGAGCTCGAGCCATCCGACGCCGCGGTCGATCCGCACCGTGAGGGCCGCGGTACTCACGCTCGCTCCAGGACCATCGCGAACCCCATCCCGCCCTGTGCGCACACCGAGATCAGCCCAAACTGCACGTCGCGCCGCCGCATCTCATGCGCCAGTGTGAGCGTCAATCGCGCGCCGGTCGCCCCGAACGGATGGCCGATGGCAATCGAGCCACCCATGACGTTGAGCGTCTCGGGATCGACTTGGCCGACCGCCGTCGCGCGGCCCAGGTGCTCTTCCGCCCACTGACGGGATTCCAGCGCCTGGATGTTCGACAGCACCTGGGCGGCGAAGGCCTCGTGCATCTCGATCAACCCCAACTCGTTCCAGTCGATGCCGGCCCGGTCCAGCACCTGCGGGATCGCGTACGCCGGCCCCATCAGCAGCTGGCCGGCCGGATCGAGCGCAGTCACGGCATAGGAACGGATGAACGCCAGCGGCTGGTATCCCAGTGCCGCCGCGGCGTCGGCCGACATCAGCAGCACGGCGGCGGCACCGTCGGTGAGCGGGGAGGCGTTCGCGGCCGTGACCGTTCCGTATCGCCTGTCGACGACGGGCTTGAGCGCCGCCATCTGCGAGGCACTCGCGTCACCACGCACGCCGTTGTCGCTCGTGACAGGCTCCGTCACTCCCGGCCCGAAGAAGGGCGCGATCTCGGCGACGAGCCGACCGTCTTCGGTCCCGGCGTGCGCGAGGCGATGGCTTCGCAGGGCAAACGCGTCCTGTGCCTGTCGCGAGATGCGATTGACCTTCGCCATCGCCTCCGCCGACTGTCCCATCGTCTCGCCGGTGGACGGCTCGGCGATCGCCGGGGTCACCGGGACGAGGTCCCGCGGACGGAAGGAGGCCAGCAGCTTGACGCGCTGGGCCTGGCTCTTCGCCCTGCTGAGGCCGATGAGCAGGTCCGCGAAGCGTCGGGAGTGGAGAATCGGCACGGCCGAGAGACTCTCCGCGCCACCCGCCAGCACCACCCGGGCATGCCCCAGCACAATCTGATCGTGTCCCATGGCGATGGCCGCATTCGCCGATGCACAGGCGCGATTGACCGACGCCGCCGGGATGGAGGCGGGGAATTGCGGCAGCAGCGCCACTTCGCGGGCTAAGTTGGGCTCCAGCGGACTGGGCAGCACCTGGCCGAAGAACACTTCGTCGATGTCACGTCCGCGCAGGGCAGCCCGATGGACGAGCTCGACGACGGCGTGTCGGGCCAGAGCCACGGCGGACACGTCCTTCAAGAGCGTGCCGGCTTTGCAGAACGGGGAGCGGCATCCGGCAACCACTGCAACCCGACGTCCCTGTGCGGACTGCATGATGCCGTAAGCTAGTGATGGGCAGACGGAGCGGCTAGCAGCGCTCTTGTGGTGAACGCCCCGGAGAGTCCATCATTCCGGAGGCCGCCGAGCCAGCACGCTCGCGACGGCCCGGGTGCGGCCGTCGAGAACCTCGAGCGCTTCTCGCGCCAGCACGATTTCGTACCGCCCGACGAGGGACCAGATCTCGCCCCGTTTGAGGAGGTGATCATCGGACGTCGGCCCCCAGCCAAGCTCCCGCTGCTGCTCCAGGAACGTCTCGGCCGAGAAGTAGCCACCCGGCTTCACGGCCGCGAGGAAGTCGGGGAGACGGTCACGATGCAGGAAGTTGAACTGCATCACGACATCGAAGGCACCGGGGGGCAGCGGATCCCTCGTGAGGTCGGCTTGGACCCACTCGACCGGCACGCCGACCTTGCGCGCGGCGGCTTCGGCGTCCCCCAGGCGGTCGCGATCGGCATCGACGGCCACGACCGTTGCCCCCCGGCGGGCCGCCGCAATGGCGTTGCAGCCTTGCCCGCACGCCAGGTCCAGCACCCGAGTGCCCGGTCGCACCAGAGAGGCGTGCCACTGGAACCACGTGCTCGGAACACTCCGACCGCTTGCCGCTGACACCTAATGGACGCTCCTTTTTCGCAACAGACCCGCACGGCGAACCTGCAGACCCTCGCCACCCAGCCCTTCGATCTCCTGGTCGTCGGGGGCGGAATCACCGGTGCGGGCATCGCCCGGGACGCCTCCATGCGGGGTATCCGCACGGCACTCGTCGAACTGGGCGACTTCGGCTCGGGTACCAGTTCCCGCAGTTCCCGGCTGGTGCACGGTGGCCTGCGCTACCTGGAACATGGGCACCTGAAGCTCGTGTTCGAGGCCTGTCGGGAGCGCCGGATCCTCCTCAACATAGCTCCCCACCTCGTGTGGCCGCGATCCTTCCTGTTTCCGGTGCACCGGGGCGGACGGCTCAGCGCATGGAAGCTCGAGGCGGGCCTCTGGCTCTACGACATCCTCGCCCTTTTCCGGAATGTGCGCTTGCATCGGATGCTGAGCAAGCGGGGGATGCTCCACGCCGAACCGGGGCTTCGAGCGCGGGACCTGGTGGGAGGAGCCCGCTACTACGATGCCCAGTGCGACGACGCCAGGCTGACCCTCGCCAACGTCCGGGATGCCCACCGTCACGGTGCCGTGGCGGTCAACTACACGACCGTCGACCACATCGACAGCGCCGACGGACGCGTCAACGGCGCCCGGGTCACGGACCTGACCACCGGGGACTCCTTCCAGGTCCGGGCGCTCGTCACCGTGAACGCGACCGGCCCGTGGTCCGATCGGATCAGGGAACCCGACGGGCGGCCAACGCTCCTGCGCACCAAGGGTGTCCACGTCGTCGTCCCGCGGCAACGGCTGGGGAATCACGAGGCCGTGATCTTCACCTCGCCGATCGACGGCCGCGTCATGTTCGTGCTGCCGTGGGGTACCGTGACGTACATCGGCACCACGGAAACCGAACTGGTCGGCGAGCCGGGCGACGTCGCCGCGACCGCCGACGACGTCATCTATGTGCTGCGTTCCGCCAACGCCCTGTTCCCCGATGCGAGACTCGCCCCGGAGGACGTGCTGGCGACCTGGGCCGGCGTGCGGCCCCTCCTGCGGCACAGCGACCAGGACGACCCCAATGCCGCATCCCGGGAACATACGATTCTCGAGAGCGACAACGGGCTCCTCTCCATCGTGGGGGGCAAACTCACGACCTACCGGCTGATGGCGGCACAGGTGGTCGATCGCGTCGCGTCCCGACTGCACGAGCGCGACGGGCGAGCGGTGGCACCGCGGTCCCCCACCGATCGTGAACCCCTGCCCGGTGGCGAGGCACGCAACCTCGACGTGATGATCGATGCCACGGTCGTCGAAGGATTCTCGCGTCCGGTCGCAACCCACCTCGTGCACACCTACGGAGGGGAGTCGGCTGCGGTGGTCCGGCTCGCGCAGTCCGATCCGCAGCTGGCTGAGCCGGTCATCCCGGGCCACACGACGATCTGGGCGGAGCTGGCGCACGCCATGCGCCGCGAGATGGCGATCACCCTGGCCGACCTGTTGATCCGACGCACCCATCTCTTCTACGCGGCCCCGGATCAGGTCCTCGACCGACTCACGGCGATCGTGCCATTCGCCGCGGCGGAGCTCGGATGGAGCCCGGAGCGCCAACGTGCCGAGGAAGAGGCCTACCGCCTCGAGGTCCGACGAAGCCTGGCCTTTCGCGAGGACGCGAGGCCAGATCGGCCTTAAGCCTGCGTCGTGCCGTCCACGTCCGGCAGCGCCCACCCTTCGGCCGCCCGGGCATCCCGGAAGGTCCGGGCCTCCCGGTACGCCGTAATCAGTCGTTCCAGCATCTGCTCGCGTCGGTCATAGAGCCGTTTGGGCGGCCGGGGCTCGTGACGGGCCATGGCATAGGCGGTGAGCAGTGGGAGCCCGACCGTGCTGTCGAGATAGCACACGACGGTATCGGGAATCTGGTCGGGATCGATCTTACCCCAGCTCACCGCCTCGGTCGGCGTGGCACCAGAGAGCCCGCCCGTGTCCGGGCGCGCATCGGTGATCTGCAGGAAGAAGTCGTGGCCACGCTCCTCGATCCCCAGCACCTCCTGGATCTGCGGCTCCGTCTGCAGCACGAAGTTCTTCGGACTGCCGCCCCCGATGATGAGAACGCCGCTGCGACCGCCGCTCCGTTTCGCATCGAGCACGATCGCCGCCGTCTCGTTGACATCCGCCGACACGTCGAAGCGCAAGGCATGCCCGTCGAGGGCCAGTTCCGCCACGTTCATGCCGATCGACGAATCGCCGGGCGAGGAGGTGTAGATCGGGACGCCGTACTCGTACGCCGTCGAGAGCAGCGACCGGTATTGCAGTCCCAGGGCTCGCTCGCGCTCCCGCACGTAACGCCCGAGTCGATGGTGATACTCCGCGGAGCTCATGGCGCGTTGAAACTCCGCCTGCATGGAGACCTTGCGGATGAAGGCGTCGGTCCGCAGCAGCACCGTGTAGTCGAAGAAGATGTCGTAGATCCGCACCACGCCCTGCTCGCGCAACTCCACGTCGTCCGCGAACGGCGTGCCGCGATGCATCGAGAGGCCGAGCGCGAAGTGGCAATCGTGGTACAGGTTCGCACCGGTCGACACGATCCAGTCCACGAAGCCGGCTTCGATGAGGGGGATCACACAGGACATCCCGAGACCGGCGGGCGTGAGCGCGCCCGTGAGGCTGAGTCCGACTGTCGTGTTGGACTGCAGCATCCGCTCGCTGAACAGGTGTGCCCCTTCCCGCAGGCGACCGGCGTTGTACGCGAGAAACGCGTTCTCGATCAGGTCGGCCGCGCTTTCGTCGCCTCGGATGGGCCGCGGACTGATCGCCTTGCCGCCGAGAAGCTGGCGTTTCCGGTCTCTGGTGTCCTCGTTCATGGGGCCAACCCGGTCGTTACGGAATGATGGATTCGTTGCGCTGTCGTCGTGCCTCGAGCACCGCGCGGACGATCTCTTCGGGATCGTCCACGACCCGGAAGATCTCGAGGTCTCCCGGCGCGATCTTGCCCTCCGCCAGGAGCCGGCTGCGGAGCCAGTCGATGAGGCCCGCCCAATAGTCGCTCCCGAACAGAATGACGGGCATGTTCTGCACCTTGCCCGTCTGAATCAGCGTGAGCGCCTCGAACATCTCATCCAGTGTTCCGAAGCCTCCGGGGAAGACGATGAACGCCTCCGAGTACTTCACCAGCATCGTCTTCCGTACGAAGAAATATCGAAAATGCACCGTGCGGTCGAGGTATGGATTGGGATCCTGTTCCTCCGGCAGCTCGATGTTCAGCCCGATCGACAGCGCGCCCGCTTCGCGGGCACCCTTGTTCGCCGCCTCCATGATCCCGGGGCCCGCCCCCGTGATGATGGTGAATCCCTCCTCGCCCAGACGCCGCGCAGTGAGCGCGGCGATGTCGTACATGGGGTGCGGGGGGCGCACGCGTGCCGACCCGAAGATGGTGACGGCCTCGCCGACTTCGGCGAGCTCCTCGAAGGAAGAGGCGCTCGTCCGCCGTGACCCGCTGCCCGCTTCGGGCTACGCCCTTATCCCCGGAGGGCTGCGATCGCTGAGACATTGTCGTCCACGAGGTTGTAGAAGAATGGAGAGAGACGCACATGGCCGGGCCGGGCATCGGCGACGATCCCCGCGTCCGCCAGGCGCTGGACGGCGCGGGGAGGATCCTCGTGCGGGATCGTCACGATGGCGGAGCGCCGGTCGGCGTCGGGCGCCACCCGGGGCTCGAGGCCCACGGCGTGGGCCCGGCCAATCAGGTCTTCGACGAGCGCCGCCGTCACGGAACGAATCCGCTCGACACCGATCTCGAGCACGATCTCGAGGCCACCGAGCTGCGCGAAGACCGCCGCGAGCGCCGGCGTTCCTTGCTCGAACCGGCGCGCGTCCTCGTGCCAGCGCACGGCGCGTGGATCGAAATCGAACTGCCGGGCGTGGGCAAACCAGCCGGTCACCGTCGGCGAGAGGTGGGGAATCAGGTCCGGCCGGACGTAGAGAAAGACGATCCCCGGTCCGCCGAGCAGCCACTTCAGGCCGCCGGCCGAGAGGAAGTCCACTCCCGTGTCGTGGACGTCGAACGGGATCTGACCGACACTCTGGTAGGCGTCGATGTAGCAGTACGCACCCTTGGCATGCGCGGCGGCCGCCAGCGTCCTGATATCCTGCACCGCGCCGGTCGTAAAGTACACGTGCGACGTCGCGACCAAGGCAGTGCGTTCGTCGATCGCATCGACCAGCCGGTCGACCGGCACGGTGACGCCGTCGGGACTGTCGACGATCTCGAGCTCGATCCCGGCAGCCCGGCGGGCGAGCCACTGATAGCTCACCGTCGGAAAGTCGAGCGACGTCGTGACGACCTTGGGACGACGCGTGTAGTCGAGCAACCCCGCCAACACGGCCGTCGCCGTGGAGATCGAGGCGTGCAGCGCGACTTCGCCGGGGGCCGCGCCGATGACCCGCGCGTACCCAGCCCGCAGCTCGGCCAGACGCTCCCACCAGACGTCGTACCAGGCCGAGGCCCCCCGGTCCTGCCACTCGTCCATGAACGTCTCCACGAGTCGCCGAGACCGAACGGAGAGCGCCCCCAGGGAACAGGTGTTGAGGTAAATCCGGCGCTGGAAAATCGGGAATTCGCTACGGTAGTGGGACAGCGCGTGGGCCTGCTCGGTCCTTGCGAGTGACATGCGGGCCAATATACAAGTATGTACGGGACGGAGTGAGTTTCCGGACGGGCCGAAGGCCCACGCGGTCGGCCGATCAATCGGCAGCACCCTCGTCGGCGCCCCGACGGAGGCCTTCGACGCCCGGCACAATTGACGAGCACACACGCGGAGCCGTGAAGCGAGACGACTTGCACGACCACGTTGATCATCCTCGATCCAGCCGACAGGGTGGCTGGCTGAGCCTGGGCGTGCGTCTGGCGCTCCGGGCCGCCGTCAACCCGCGGCTGGCGATCGACCTCGTCCGAACCGCCTGGGCCTTCAGGGCCCGCGCCTGGTACCGCCACCCCCCGTTCCTCCCCCTGCCGCCACGCGAGTACATGCGGTGGCGGATGTACACCGCCTACGGTGACGAGGACGCCATCCCGCCGCTCGAGGACGTCGTCCGCTTCGCCCGGTGGCGGCGCGAAGTCATGCGGGTGTGACCCCGGCGGAGCGGAATCGACGGATCAAGGCGCACGCTCACGGGCTCGGGTTCGAGGCTGCGGGCATTGCCACGCTGGAGCCCACCCCGCACGGCGCGGCGCTGCGACGCTGGCTCGACGCCGGTCACGCCGGGACGATGACCTACATGCACCGGCAGGCCGCCCGGCGCAGCTACCCGGCAGCCATCGTCCCCGGGGCAACCCGCGCCGTGATGGTCAGCCGGAGCTACATGGTTGCGGACACACCCGGGCCGGGCGGGCGCGGGCACGTCGCGAAGTACGCGCGAGGGGCGGACTACCACGACACGCTTCGCGCGCCCCTGCAGGCCCTCGCGGACTACGTCCGTTCGCTCGGAGGCACCGAGACCATTGCACGGCCGTATGTCGACGCCGGTCCGGTTCCCGAGCGGGAGCTGGCACAGCGCGCGGGTCTCGGCTGGATCGGCAAGAACACGATGCTCATCTCGCCGAGGTACGGATCGTATTGCTTCCTCGCGTCCGTCCTGACGGATCTGGACGTCGCGCCGGACGCACCGTTCGAGGCCGACCGCTGCGGTCGCTGTCGGCGCTGCCTGGACGCCTGTCCCACGCAGGCATTCCCGGAACCGCGTGTCCTCGACAGCCGTCGCTGTATCTCATACCTCACGATCGAGCATCGCGCACCGATCGCGTCGGAGCTGGCTGTGCTGATGGGAGACTGGGTGTTCGGCTGCGACGTTTGCCAGGCAGTCTGTCCGTGGAACCTGCGCTTCGCGCATCCGCGCGAGGACCCGCGGCTGGAACGTCAGCTGGAACTAGAGTGGCTCGATCTCACCGCCCTGGCCGGGATGGGCGACAGCGAGTTTGCCCGACGCTTCGGCCACACACCGCTGCGCCGACCCGGCGCCGCGGTCATGCGCCGGAATGCCGCAATCGCGTCGGCGAACGCTGCCGCCGATGCCGGGGAGTGACGCGGCGGGTCGTCTATCGACGGGGGGAGGGCAACGGCTTCGCGGGCTCGGGTGCGATGAGCCGCCCGTCGCCGGACGACACGGAGCCGGTGGCGGGGAAATCCAGCGCGCTCAAGGAATCGACCAACATCGCGGCGCGGCCAGTGGGGTCACCGGCCAGGATACCCGGTGGCACCTGCCACGTTGACCGCAGCACCACGTCCTTCGCCTGACCTGTCGCACCCAAGGCAACGCACGCGATCGCCCCGCGGTTCATCGGCTCCGTCAGGTTGAAGGGGCCGTACGTCAGCAGATTGCCCAGGGAGTACACGATGGGCGCGCCTCGATACCACTCCACGGCGCGCAGGACGTGGGGGCCATGGCCGATGACGGCAGCGGCCCCGGCCTCGACGGCCGCGTGGGCAAAGGCGACGGCGTTGCCCCGGTCTTCGCCGAGGTAGGTCTCGACCGAATCGCGGGTGCGCTGCGCGCCCCGCCCCTCGGCTCCCATGTGGGTGGTGACGACCAGGCGCGCCGACTCCGACGCGGCACGCTGCACATGGCGCCGCACGGCGACCAGGTCCCGCGGATCGGGCCCGGCCTGTGCCGTGCTGAAACCGAGAAAGGCGACCGTGTCTCCCGACGCGGTCGCGACCTTCGTTGCAAGGCTATCGGCGCCGGTCACGTACACACCGGCCACCGCCAAGTGGGCCTGGGTAGCCTCGAAGCCGGACGCCCCCGCATCCATCGCGTGGTTGTTCGCGACGTTGCCGACGACCTCTCCCTGGGGGAGCAGCCGCCGCAGCGCCGCAGCCGCCTCGACCGGCTGGCGGAAGGCGTAACAGGTGCGGGATCCACGGCGGCACTTCGACGGACTCGCCCCCTCGCCGATCGCGCCCTCGATGTTGAGCAGCACGATGTCGGCATCGGCCACCAGTGCTCGTACGGGGGCCAGGAGACTGTCGGGATCGGGCAGTGGATCGACGCCCCGGCGCGCCGCCCAGAGGGTGTCGAGATTGCTGCCCAGCATGACGTCCCCCCCGGCACAGACCGTCACAGCGCGGGCCGCGTGAATCACGGCATCGGGCGGTGGCACCGTGTCCGGAAGCGGCAGCAGCGGGGGCCCGACCGGTCGGGCCTCCACCGTATCGGGGAGCAGGGTGCGACCGAGGGTCGTGACGGTATCGGCTGCAGCAGGCGTCGGCGCGACCGCAGCCGGTGGCTGCGACGAACAGGCAGCGACCAGGACGGTACCGGCCAAGAGGGCGGCACCCCACGAGGGACAGAGGGGCGACGGAACGGCCGGCACCGTGGACGTCAGAGCCCGGTGGGGTGATCGATGAAGTGCCATGGGAGCCCGAAGCGCTCTTCCAGGTGTGCCGCGAGCGCCCGCACTCCCACGGTCTCCGTGGCGTAGTGCCCGGCGTAGATGACGTTGATGCCCCACTCCTCCGCGTCGAAGTGCGTGTGGTGCGTTCCCTCCCCGGTCAGATACGTGTCCACGCCGGCCCGCACGGCATCACCGATCATCGCGCCGCCGCCACCCGATACGATGCCGACGCGCCGGATCTGGTCGGGACCGGCGGCGATCACGTGCGGCTCGACGCCGAACTCGAGTCGCACACGGTCCACGAGCCCGGCACGGGTCGTCTGGAGCGTGCCGGCCACCCCCAGGCGGTGGCCCAGATAATCCCCGAAGGACTCCGGATCGGCCAGCTGGAGCTGCCGCGCGAGAACGGCGTTGTTTCCGACTTCCGGATGCAGGTCGAGAGGCAGGTGCGCCGAGTACAGCGCGAGATTGTGCCGCATCAGCGCGCGCACCCGATTCCCGTGGCGCCCGACGAGCGGCTCGAGGCCGCCCCAAAACAGTCCATGGTGCACCAGCAGGACGCCTGCGCCAAGCTCGACGGCGCGGTCGATCGTCACCTGACAGGCGTCGACGGCGACGGCGAGGCACGACAGCGTCCCGTCGTTCTCGACCTGCAGCCCGTTGAGCGCGTTGCGCGAGTCCTCGATCTCGTGCACCCGAAGGTACCCGTCGAGGTATTCCGCCAGTTCACGCGTGGAGAGCGGCATGCGTGGCGCGGCGCAGCGCCGTCAGGAGGCCTTGCTCGTGGCGGTCGGGGCGATGGCCTTCGGGTCACCCATGCGGACCTGCCCGTTGACCTCGCCGCCTTCCTGGATGACGAGTTTCTTCGTGGCGATGTCGCCCTTCACGGTCGATCCCTGCTGGACCTCGACCCGCTCGTCGGCGAAGATCGAGCCGTCGACTTCGCCTCCGACGACGACGTCGCGCGTGTGGATGTCGCCCTCGACGCGCCCGCCCTTGGCCACGAGCACCTCTCGCTGCGCGCGGATCGTCCCGGCGACGATGCCCTCGATCTTCACGACGCCGTCGGTGACCAGTTCGCCGGTGATGCGGGCGCCGGGAGCGATGATCGACAGCGCGCTCTCGCGCGAGCCGTGTTTGCCGGAATCCGAAACGCGATCACTGCCCGACGAGAACGCCGCCATGATCAGTATCCCTCCTGCACCAGTGTCTGTGGATCGATCGAACGTCCATCGCGGCGAATCTCGAAGTGGAGGTGCGGCGCAGTGGATCTGCCCGTCGATCCGGAAAGGGCGATGACTTCCCCGGCAGTCACGGAGTCCCCCCGTTCGACGAGGAGCCGGGACGCGTGGCCGTACATGGTCTCGAAACCGTCGGGATGTGTCAACCGCACGAACAGCCCGTACTCCCCATCCCGACCCGCGTCCGCCACGACGCCGCCGCCACTCGCGCGGATCGGCGTCCCGACGGGGATCGCGATATCGAGGCCCGCGTGGGGCTCGTCCCCCCGCTCACCGACCGACACACCGCGCGTCACCATGCCCTGACCGTCGACGGGCCAGTGCCGGGGCACGGAAGGCTCGCGCTCGAAATGCTCAGCGGTGCCGGGGTAGCGGGCGCGCAGAGGACGGGCGATCGGGATGGGGGAGACCTCGCGCGCGCGGCTGGGAACGATGTCGCCCCCCAGCATCGACCGCACCTGCTCGTACCGCGACTCGAGGCCCTCGAGCGTGCGCGCCAGCTCCGTCACCTTCGCGTTTTCGGCACGGAGGTCGGCGATCTCGCGATTGAGGCCGGGCACGCGCGCCGCGGTTCGCACGATCGGCGTGTACAGCACGACGCCGAGCAGGATCAACACGCCGACGACGGTGCCCGCCACCGCCAGGGTCCGGAACAGCCAGACGGGCAGGCGCACGGATCGGGAGTGCACGTCTCCGTCGCGGTGCAGCATGATGGTGACGTTGTCGCCGCGCCGCTTCATCCGGCGAACGGCTCGCCGAGGATCAGCTCCAGCACCCGGGCCAGATCGTCGTGCGAATAGAAGTTGATGGTGAGACGGCCGCTCGACTTCCCCCGGGTCGTGATGCGCACGTCGGTCTGGAGGCGTTGGCGGAGCGTTTCCTCGAGCCGCCGCACTTCCGGGGCGCGCGGTTTCATCGCCCGGCGGCGTCCGGTCGGCGTCACCGGCCGCGTTCCGCGCACGAGATCCTCGACCTCCCGCACGGACCACTGCTGCTCGACGGTGCGGCGCGCAAGGTTGGTGATCCGGTCCGCATCGGCCAATCCGAGCAGGGCCCGGGCGTGACCGGTGGTCAGCTGACCCGCGTGCAGCATCTCCTGCACGACCGGGGGGAGGTTGAGCAGTCGCAGCGCGTTGGCGACCGTCGAACGGTCGCGCCCGACCAATTCGGCCACTCGGGCCTGCGACAGGTCGAACTCCCCGATCAGCCGCTCGTACCCCCGCGCCTCATCGATGGGCGACAGGGCATCCCGCTGCAGATTCTCGACGAGCGCCAGAGTCAGCAGCGTCCGATCGTCGACGTCGCGCACGACGGCCGGGATCTTCTCCCACGCGAGCTTCTGGGCAGCGCGCCACCGTCGCTCCCCGGCGATCAACTCGAACTGATCGCCGTCGACCGCCCGAACGACGATGGGTTGCAGCAGGCCGGAGGACTGCATCGACGCCGCCAGTTCGGCGAGTGCGGCCGGGTCGAACGCGTGGCGCGGTTGATACCGATTCGGACGCAGCCTGTCCACCGGTAGCTCCGTGAGGGAGCCTTCGGCCCTGGCCTCGGCGACCGTCGTGGGACCGAGGAGCGCTTCGAGCCCGCGGCCGAGGCGGCGCTTGCCAGCCGCGCCGGTCACGCCACCACCTGCCTGGGCGGAGCCTCCCCGTTGCCGAGCACGCTGCTGCGCTCGCCGTGAAGCACGCGGTGCTGCAGTTCCTGCGCGAGCGCGAGATAGCTCTTGGCTCCCGCAGACTGCACGTCGTAGAACAGGATCGGCTTCCCGAAGCTCGGCGCCTCCGCCAACCTGACGTTGCGCGGGATCACCGTGCGGAAGACCTGGCGCCCGAAGTACTCCTTGGCCTCGGCGGCCACCTGCCGAGAGAGGTTCAGCCGCGGGTCATACATCGTGAGGAGGACACCTTCGATCGCGAGATCCGGATTGTAGTTCTGCTGCACGAGGCGGATCGTGTTGAGGAGCTTGGAAAGCCCTTCGAGCGCATAGTACTCGCACTGGATCGGGATGAGCACCGAGTCTGCGGCCGTCAGCATGTTGAGCGTGAGCAACCCGAGAGACGGCGGGCAATCGATGATCACGTACTCGTAGGACTCCCTGAGGGCGGTCAGCTTGCGGCGCATCACCGCCTCTCGCCTCGGCCAGTTGACGAGTTCGACCTCCGCACCGACCAGGTCCTGCGTCGCCGGTATGACGTCGAGCGTCGCGAAGTTCACGCTGCGCTGCACCGCGTCGCCGAGGGTCACGTCGTCCATGAGCGCGTCGTAGAGCGAGAACCGCGTCGCGGCGACGTCCACGCCGATCCCGGACGTCGCGTTCCCCTGGGGATCGGCGTCGATCAACAGCGTGCGGCGCTCGGCCGCCGCAAGCGACGCGGCGAGGTTCACAGCCGTGGTCGTCTTGCCGACGCCGCCCTTCTGATTGGCGACCGCGATCACGTTTGACATCTTTTAAACCATTGTCACACAATTGGTTATGCAACATTGGACTCGGGGCACGTCTCGACGCGTGCCGGCACGAAGCGCCGCGGAATATACGGCGGGCACGCGCGCCACGCTAGGAACGGTGGGCTGTTTCACGTGAAACAATGCGCACGACCAGAATCCGGCGCGTTTCGAGCCGGATCGTCCGACCATGGATGTTTCACGTGGAACGGGCTGCGCAGACCGCAGGCGAGTGCCCCGCGTCCTGTCCGGCAGAGGGAGACCTGAATCGGCTACGCCGCGGGTCTCCCGCGGCGCACCACCTCCATGACCAGATTCTGGAGGTCGCTGGGAGAGACCCCCGGGATACGGCTCGCCTGGGCCAGCGATCTCGGGCGAACACGATCGAGTTTCTGCCGTGCTTCCGTGCTGAGGCTCTGCATGTCGGCGTAGACCAGCTGCTCGGGAAGGCGAAATTCGGCAAGTTCGACGAGCCTCCGCACCGCGTCTCGCTCGCGCGCCAGGTAGCCGGCATACTTGATCTCAGTCTCCGCAGACATCCAGCTGTCGGCGGAAACCACCGCTATCTCGGGTACCGCTCGCACCAGGATATCCCGAAGTCCCATGCGCGGCCGACGCACGAGGTCCGCCACCCGGCGCGGTTCGGCGATCGGATCATGCCCGTTGCTCTCGAGAAGGTCGTTTACGTGCTCCGGAAACACCCTCCTCTCGTCGGCGAGTTGCAGCAGGGACTCCTCCTCTCCCAGTCGCCGCTCGAACTCCTCCCGCTCCTGTTCCCGCAGCATGCCCAGCCGGCGCGCCACCGGACCGAGACGCTTCAGGGCGTTGTCCTGCCTGAGCAGGAGCCTGAACTCCGCCCGGGAGGTAAACAACCGGTACGGCTCATCCACCCCTCGGGTGACCAGGTCGTCGATCAGAACCCCGATGTAGCTGGTATCCCGTTCGAGTACGAGTGGGTCCTCGCCACGCTGCCGCCGCACCGCGTTGACCCCCGCCACCAAGCCCTGTGCCGCCGCTTCCTCGTAACCGGTCGTTCCGTTCACCTGACCTGCGAAGAAGAGACCTTCGATTACCTTAACCTCAAGCCATGGATTCAGTTGCTGAGGCGGAAAGTAATCGTATTCGATGGCGTAACCGGGACGCGTCATCTTGACGTCCGAAAGTCCGCTAACAGCCTGTAAATATGTGACTTGTACGTCGATTGGGAGAGACGTTGAGAGACCGTTGACATACAGTTCGGTCGTCTCGATACCCTCCGGCTCGAGAAACACCTGGTGCCGCTCGGCGTCAGGGAATCGCACGACCTTGTCCTCGATCGACGGACAGTACCGTGGACCGCGACCCGCGATCGCCCCTCCGAACAGTGCTGACTCGTGCAAGTGCTCCCGGATGATGGCCTTCACGTCCGGGCCCGCCCACGTGATCCAGCAGGGACGCTGTGCCGGCCGCGGGGCTCGCTCGAAGTGAGAGAACCGTTGGTCACCACCCTCCCCGTCCTGCCGCTCCAGCTTCGAGAAGTCCACCGAACGCCCGTCGATCCGTGGGGGGGTGCCGGTCTTGAACCGTGCCATCTCGAGGCCCAGGGCCTCGAGTTGCTCCGCAATCTCCACGGCGGCCGGATCCCCAGCCCGACCCGCCTCGACCCCGGATCCCCGACCGATGTGAATCCGGCCGCGCAGAAACGTTCCCGCCGTGAGAATCACTGACGCCGCGCGAACCTCCCGCCCGTCGGTCAGCCGCACCCCTGTCACGCGGTCGCCCTGCAGCAGCAGTGCACTCACCATCCCCTGCCACAGACCAATCCGCGGCTCCTCCTCGAGAATCGCGCGTACGGCCCGGCGGTAGAGCCCGCGGTCGCACTGGGCGCGCGGCGCCCACACGGCAGGTCCCTTGGATCGGTTCAGCATGCGGAACTGGATCGTCGCCCGGTCGGTCGCGCGTGCCATCACGCCGCCGAAGGCATCCAACTCCCGGACCATCGTACCCTTCGCAATGCCGCCAATCGCCGGATTGCACGACATCTGACCGATCGTCTCGAGGTTCGCCGTCACGAGCAGTACGCTCGCCCCGAGCCGCGCG
>Ga0111157_1014_pt1 | contig 18917 bp, 13 predicted proteins | sample DeeMarSeWOR28_12_FD_80251 | JGI IMG/M metagenome (GOLD analysis project Ga0111157, IMG submission 80251) | Gemmatimonas sp. SG8_28 | reverse complement strand
GAGGCGCTGGTGCGAGGGTCTGGCTTCCCGCCCTCCACCGAGATCCGGCAGCAGCTGCGCAAGTTCGGCGGCAGCATCGTCGTCCTGGCCACGGACGACATCCTGAAGCTGCACATTCACACCGACACGCCCGACGAGGTCTTCCAGCTCGCGTCCACGTGGGGCACGATCGAGACCACCAAGTCGGATGACATGCGTGTGCAGCACACGGAGTCCCTGCACGCGGTGCACCGACGCATTACGATCGTCACGGACTCGTCATGCGATCTCGCGGACCGAATCGTCGACGACCACGGCATCGTCGTGGTACCACTTCAGGTCATCTCGGGTGCACAGACCTATCTCGACCGCCTCGAGATCAGCGGCGAGCAGATCTACGAGCGCATGCGCAACGACAAGGAGATCTTCACCACCTCGCAGCCCACTCCGGCTGCGTTCACCCGCGGGTTCCAGGACGGACGCGCCACCGGAGACGAGGTGCTGGGCATCTTCATCGCCGGCGCACTCTCCGGCACGCTCGGCTCCGCGCAGACGGCGGCGCGTGCGATGCCCGCCGGCGGCCGGATCACCGTGGTCGATTCGCGCACGGCCTCGCTCGGCCTTGGGATGCTGGCCCTCAGAGCCGTCGAACTGGCCGAGGCCGGCTGGGCCTCCGACGCGATTGCCCGGGAGCTGACCGCGATCCGCGATCGCTCCAGTGCACTGTTCACGGTCGACACGTTCGAGAACCTGCTCCGCTCCGGCCGGGTCACCCGCGGCCGCGCCTGGCTCGGCGAGCTGCTGCACATCAAGCCGATACTCGAGGTGGACTCCACCGGCGCCATCAAGCCGCTCGACCGTGTCCGCGGGCGTGAGGCGGTGCTGCCGCGGATGCTGGAGCATCTGGATACGCGCCTCACGCCGCGCCCGTCGTCGTTCCGGCTCGCGGTGGTGCACGCCGGCATTCGGGACTTCGCACGGTCGGTGCGGGAGGAGTTGATCCGGCGGTACGAACCGCGCGACTGCTTCGTGGCGGACGTGACGGCGGCGCTCGGGGTGCACACGGGTCTCGGGGCGTGGGGTATATTCTATCAAGTTGAAGATTCAACTCTGCTGGATACCGGGGAACAATTCGCGACCGCATCCGACCCAGAACCATAGAGCGCGACACGATCCGGGAGCTCCGCCTGGTACTGGGCGCGCTCGACGATCACAAGGCGCAAGACGTCGTGGTGCTGGATCTGCGGACGATCAGCGACGCGGCGGACTTTTTCGTGATCGCGTCCGGCACCTCCGACACGCACGTTCGCACCCTCGCCGAGCGGGTGCATGAGGCGGTCGAGAAGCGCGGCGGGCATGCGCATCACACCGAGGGCGTCCGCGCCGGGCGCTGGGCATTACTCGATTTCGTGAGCATCGTCGTGCACGTCTTCCATCCCACACTGCGCGAGTACTACCAGCTCGAACGGCTCTGGTCCGACGCCCCCACCCTCTCCACCGATCTCGCCGAGGTCGAGCGATGAGGCCGCGCGTCCCATCGGTTCTCGCGGCTTTGTCTCTCATCACGGTCGCAGCGGCATGTGGCCCGGAGCACGCCGCGAACCCGGTGAGAGACGTCTTCGCGGCCACGGCACACGAGCCGGGCTTCGGGACGCCGGTGGTCTTCCGTTTCCCTGGCGAACGGGACGGGAGCCCTCGCCTGTATCGACTCCCGGATCTCGAGGCGATTTCCTGGCCTTTCGAGACCGGAGACAGTCCGGTTCACTCGGTGGTCGGATTCGCAAGCGACCGGGACGAGGTCTACGTCGTAACCCGCGCTGCCGAGTTGGCAGCACTCGACCTCGGCACCGGGCGGATGCGCACCGTGGACTCGAGCGTCGTGCTCGCCGTGGTCGGGCCGACGGGAACGCCGTTCGCCGTACATCAGGACGGATCGGTTGCCTCGGTGGCACTGCGGTCGCTCGCGCCGTGGCCGAGTGGATTCGACCGGGTGCCCGAGCGGATCTGGGGCAGCGTGCGAGAGCACCTCGTCGCGGTCCTCCAAACCGACTCGACCCGGACGCTCGTGCAGGCTGCCAGCGGGCAGTCACCCGTCGCTCAGCCGCTCCCCGGAGAGCGCGTGGCCGTCTCCGCCTGGGCGGACGCCGCCGCCGTCATCACCGGATCCGCTGTCGTCTTGCTCGATCCCGGCGATCCGGCGGCCCGCACCCGCTTCGAGACCGACCCGGCGCCGCTGCTCGCCGACTTCTCCGCATCGGGCCACCGCCTGCACATCGTCAGAACCGATGGCACGCTGATCGCCGTCGACCGGTTCTCGCTCGAGCAACTGGAGGACCTGAGGCTTCCGGGCACGCCTACGGCCTCTCGCGTGGACCCGTGGGGCCGCTGGCAGCTGCTGCGGAGCCCGGACGACTCGACCATCTGGGTGGTCGACGTCGTCTCCTGGACCCTCGTCGACTCCACGACCGGCGCGTGGGACGCCGACCTGCCGCTGGTTGCGCCCGACGGCACGATCCTGATTCGGCGCGGCGACCACGTGGCAGCCGTGACCCCGGGAGAGTCCGCGACCGCCAGCATTCAGGCAGCCCCGTCCGACCGCTGGATCTCGATGGGATGGGACCCGAGCCAGCCCGCACTCGCAGCGTCCGATCCGGATACGCCCGAACCCACGCAGCCGGGGCAGCTCATCTACGTCCAGGTAAGCAGTACGTCCAATCCCGATTGGGCCGCCGATCTCGCCGGCAACCTGCGGCGGGCCGGCATGCCGGCGTCCGTCCTGTCACCGGAGGCCCCGGCAGAGCCGTACCGCGTTGTGCTCGGCCCGTACCCGGACCGGGAGGAAGCCGAGGCGACCGGCCGCCAGCTGAAGGTGCCCTTCTGGATCTTCACGCGCGATACGTTGAGCACCCGGCAGTGAGCCGCGAGCGATCGGACGGCCTTCGTGGCGGGGCGTCGACCTGCTACATTGTGTGCACGAGTTGGGGGCGCTCCGATCGACCCACGGCGCTCGCAAGTCCGGCACGGGTTGGAATCCGGGCCACCGAAGACCCTCTCAACGTCGTAGGACATCGCCGATGAAGCTCTCCCGGCTCGAGCTGTCGGGGTTCAAGTCGTTTGCCGACAGCGTGCGCCTGCACTTCTATGACGGCGTCAGCGCCGTCGTAGGCCCGAACGGCTGTGGCAAGTCGAACATTTCCGATGCCGTTCGCTGGGTGCTCGGGGAGCAACGGGCACGCCTGCTGCGCTCGGCCCGGATGGACGAGGTCATCTTTCAAGGTTCCGTCAAGCGAAAGCCGATCAATCTCGCCGAGGTGTCTCTCGTCTTCGACAACAGCGAGGGCCTCCTGCCGATCGCGTACCGCGAGGTGGTGGTCACGCGGCGCATCACCCGCAGCGGCCAGAGCGAGTATCTGCTCAATCAAGCTCCCGTCCGGCTGCGCGACATCTCCGACTTGCTGCAGGGCACGGGCCTCGGGAGTGACGCCGGGGTGGTCATCGAGGCCCAGATGATCGATCGTCTGCTCTCGGACCGGACCGAGGAGCGCCGCTCGCTGTTCGAGGAGGCCGCCGGGATCGGCCTGTACCGCAGCCGCAAGGAGTCCACCGAGCGCCGCCTGGAGCGCACCACCGGTGACCTGCAGCGGCTCGACGACGTCATCTCCGAAGTGCACACCCAGGTCCGCAGCCTCGCACGCCAGAAGGGACGCACCGAGCGCCACCGCGAGTACACCGCGCGGCGCTTCGGTATTGTCATGACCCTGGCACGCCGGGAGCTGGCGAGCTTCGCCGGCCGCTATGAAGAGCTCGCGGGCCGGCGCGATTTCCTGGGTCGGCGTTTGCCGCAGGTGCGCACGAGGCTTGCCGAGCTCGAGCGGATACGGGACGAGCGCACGCAGTCCCGAATTGCGGCTGACGCTCGGCGGGCGGAGCTGGATCGGCGTCTCAGCGAGGCACGCATCGAAGCCGAGCGCCTGGAAGGTGATCTCAAGCTGGCCGGCGAGCGGTTACAGTACGTGCAGGCACGCCGGGAGCGAGCCCGGGAGGAGCGGCGCGAGGTCGAGGAACGGATCGACCGTCTGGGACGCGAGCTGGAGGTTACGGTCGCCGAGCGGCAGGCGGCGCGCGAGGCACGCGCATCGGTTCAGACAGAGCTCAACCTCCGTACGGCATCCGAAGACGAGACGCGGGTGCGGTTGCAGCAGCATCGGGAGTCGGTGCGCCTCTTGGAAGACGAGATACAGCAACGCGCCGAAGCGCTGCGCGCGCTGCAGGGCGAGCACGCTGCGCTCGAGCGGGAGCTCGAGGAGCTCCAGCAGCAGTCGGCTGACGTCACCGCCCAGGTACGGTCTGCACGCCACGAAGTCGAGCAAGCGCACGCGCGAATCCATGCGGCTCGGGCGGCGCTCAGCACCAGGGAGACCGAGGAGCGCGAGGCTGGGTCCGTGCTCGAGCATGCGCGACACACGCTGGCCGCCGCTCGAGAGCACGAAGCAGCGGTCCGCGTGGAACGGCGCGACGTGGAGGGTCGGATCGCTCGGGCGACTGCGCGACGCGACGCTCTGGAAGCGCTCGAGCGGAAGCGGGAGGGCGTGGCCCCTGCAGTCCAAGCCCTGCTCGAAGCAGCCCCGCAGTTCGGCGCCGGCGCCATCTTCGGACCGCTGAGCGACTTCGTGACGAGCTCGCGTGCCGACGCCCGCCTCGCTGAGCGGCTGCTCGGCGATTGGCTCCAGGCTGTGCTCGTCCGGGATCAGGTCGCCGTGGACGCCATTCGGCACTGGCACGAAACGGCCGCCCCCGGACCGCTGTTACTGCTGCCCGTGGGCCCCGGACCGCGCACGGAGGCGTCCGGCGCGGCGAGCCGCTTCGGGCTGGCGGCTTCCACACCGGCACACCGCTGGCTCGACGCGCTGCTCGCGCAGGCTGAGCCCGGCGACGCGGCCGGCAGTTTCATCCGGCAGGCCAACGGAGCCGTCTTGCTGCCGGGCAGCGGGGCCGCGGGCCCTCTGAGCCGGCGGGCGGAGCTGGAGGAGCTGGGCCGGTCGATTACGCAGTCGGAGCAGCGGCTCAGCGATCTGACGAGAGCGGTCGATGAGGCCGCCGAGCAGCACGCCACGGGAGAGCGGGAGCTGGAGGCGGCAACGGAGCGCCATGGACGAACGCGGAGCGCCGTGCGTGAGGCACAGGGTGCCGTCGACGAGGCCGGGCGGATACTGATGCGGGCCGAACGCGAGCAGGCTGATATCCAGCAGACGGCAGCTCGTGTCGCGCAGCGCGTGATCGAGCGGGAGCGCCGCCTGCAGCAGATCAGCGAGGAGACCGGCGAGGCGCAGCGCGACCGCGAGCGTCGCGCCGAGGACCTTGCGGCGCGCCAAACCACTCTCGGCGATCTCGAGGCACAGCAGGAAGCCGCTCGGGAGCGTCGCGTCCATTGGCAGGTCGAGGAAGTGCAGGTGTCCGCCCGGGAGCAGGCGGCGGCGGAACGCGAGGAGCGAGCACGCAAGGCGCTCGCGGATGCGCGCGACACGATCCAGCGCCTCGATCTGGAATTGGAGGCGGCAGAGGGCGAGTCCCGCGAGCTGACGGGCCAGCGCGGCGACTGGACGGACCGCATCGCTGATCGGCGCGTGGCCGTGCAGGAGCTGGAGGAGGCCGCGCAGGCGGCCGTTGAGGGGGTGCAGCGAGCCGAGACGGCGGCCGCAGATGCGGGACGGCAGCTGGAGGAGGCACGCACGGAAATCGATCAGGTGAGCGAGGAGCTCCACCGCGTCGAGATCGAGCTCACCGAGGCACACGGCCGCCGGCAGGCCATGATCGAGCGGATCGAGGGTGAGTGGCACAAGCCCATCGACGTGCTGCTCGAGGAGGCCGCCGACGTCGAGGGTGACACCGAGAGCCTGCGTGGAGAGTCACTCCATCTCCAGGACGAGCTGGATCGAATCGGTCCGGTGAATCTGCTCGCGGTGGAGGAACACGCCGAGGAGCTCAAGCGGCTCGACTTCCTGACCAACCAGCGGGATGATCTCGTCGCCGCCCGAGAGTCCCTGCTCGAGGCCCTGAAGGAGATCGAAGCGACCGCGCGCGACATGTTCCTCGATACCTTCACCGCCATCAGGGAGAACTTCCACTCCGTCTTCCTGACGCTGTTCGAGGGCGGGGAGTGCGACCTCCGGCTGGCGGATGACAGCGATCCGCTCGGCAGCGATATCGTGATCCACGCGGCCCCGCGCGGCAAGCGAACGCAGCGGATCCACTTGCTCTCGTCGGGTGAGCGGGCGCTCGTCGCGATCTCCCTGCTGTTCGCGATCTATCTCACGAAGCCCGCGCCGTTCTGTCTGCTCGACGAGGTGGATGCGCCGCTCGACGATGCCAACGTGATGCGGTTCGTCCGGCTGCTCGACGAGTTCAAGGCCGACACGCAGTTCATCGTGATCACCCACAATCCGCGGACGATGCAGGTCGCCGACTCCGTGTACGGCGTCACGATGCAGGAACCCGGCGTTTCAACCATCGTCGGCGTGCGTCTGGGAGGGGAGGCCGAGCAGTCGGTGGCGTGACACGCCCGCGTCTCGTCCTCATACTGCTCGCGGCGGCCATCACCCCCGCCGCGCAGGGGCAGGCACCCACGGTATCGCCCGCCCTCGAGCCGGTCGTCGGACGCGATACCGTGCTCGCCGTTTGGTTCTTTGGTCAGCCCGATCGGCCGCTCGACGCGATTGCCGCAACGGTGCAGGACATCGGCGGTCGCATTCGTCAGCGCTCACGCTGGCTCCACGCCGTCTCGGCCGATATCACCGGCACTGCGCTCGCGACAGCGCGCAACCGTCAGGTGTTTCGGCACCTGCAGCCAGTCGCACGGTTTGGGGGCACGCCGGAGTCAGGGAGCTGGGCTGCTGCACCTGTAGAAGCCCCGGGCGCAGCAGCTGACCTGGACTCGATCTTCGGTCCGTCGGCGATGCCGCTTCGCAGTCTCCATGCATTTCCGCTGACGACTCGCGGTCATCGTGGTGCCGGCGTCACGATCGCCATCCTGGATACCGGGTTCGAGACAGGGCATCCGGCCTTCGCCGACGTGTCGGTGCTCGCCCAATACGACTTCGTCTTCGACGACTCGGTCGTCGCCAACGAGCCGGACGACCACCCGACCGCCTCGTCCCACGGTACAGCGGTGTGGTCGCTGCTCGCAGCCGACGTGCCGGGTAGCGTGGTGGGGATTGCCCCGGAGGCGGACTACGTACTCGCCAAGACCGAGGACGTGCGGTCGGAGACGCGGGTGGAAGAGGACCACTGGGTGGCGGCAGTCGAGTGGGCCGATGCGCTCGGCGCACGCGTGGTGACCTCCAGCCTGGGGTACTTGGAGTTCATCGCCGACGGCTTCAGCTACAGCCCGGACCAGTTGAACGGCGACGTCGCGGTGACAAGTGTCGCCGCCGACGCGGCGGTCGCACGGGGCATTGTCGTCGTGACTGCGGCAGGCAACGGCGGCCCAGGCTTCCGGACGTTGATCACGCCCGGCGACGGCGATTCCGTGCTCACCATCGGTGCGGAGGACTCGCTCGGCGTGCTCGCGGGATTCAGCTCCCGCGGTCCGACCGCCGATCAACGCCTCAAGCCCGACTTCACCGCACCGGGCGTCCGGGTCTTCGTCATCGAGCCATCCGCACCAAGCGGCTTCTCGCGGGTCAACGGAACGTCGTTCGCAACCCCGTTGGTCGCGGGCGCGGCGGCGCTGCTGCTGGAACTCAACCCGGGCCAGTCACCCATCGACGTGCGTAGCGCCCTGAGGCGTTACGCGACCCGGGCAGCAATGCCCGACTCTTCCGCCGGCTGGGGGCGACCGGATGTCGCGCGAAGCGCGTTCTTCCCGCACGGCGTCGAGCTCACGGGCCCGCGCGACTCGGTCCTCCCGTCCATCACGCCGAGCCTGCCGTGGTTCGTACCCGACCTCCCGGTCACCGCCCTGCCGCTCACGTACCGCGTGCAGGTGGCACGGGATACGCTGTTTCTCCAGACCGTGCTCGACACGATCGTGGAGCAGCAGTACGTCCAATTCACCGTACCGCAGCCGGCAGGCAGTCGCCTCATCTACCGCGTCACGGCGTCGACGGAGGATTCGGTCGCCGCGCAGAGTCAGCCGAGTCCCTGGTACCTGACACCACCCTGGGTCGCCGACCTCCAGCCCGACGGTCCCGGTGGCGTGACCGTGCGAGACCTGCGTCCGACATTCCGCTGGACGTCGCCCGCGGTATCGACACCCCCGGGACCGTTCGCCTACGATCTGCGTATCGAACGCGTGGACGACGGCGCGATCGAGCTCGAGGCGCGGGACCTCACCGACCGGGAGTACACACCTCCGCGCGACCTCGAGCGGAACACACCGTATCGGTGGTCGGTCACCGCCCGACTCGGACAGGACAGTGCACGTGCCACGAGTGCTGGAGGATTCGTCATCGTCGACGACTCGGCACCGGTCACGACGCTGCTGTTCCAGAACTTCCCGAACCCATTCCCCAACCGTGAGCTGATGCGGGACGCCACCTGCATCTGGTTCGATCTCTCGGAGAACGCCGGGGTTCGGCTCGACATCCTCGACGCACGGGGCCACATCGTTCGGACCCTGGTTCCCGGAACCGGATTCGCGGCGGTCCTCTCGCCTGGACGGTACGGTCGCCCGCCGGTCGACGGCCCGGGAAGCTGCGATCCGCGGCTGGAGTGGGACGGGACAGCGGACGACGGCAGAGCCGTCCCGCAGGGGATCTACATTGTTCGGCTGGTGACGCCGACACAGACATTCACCAAGCGCATCGTCTTCATGGGGCTCGATCGGTGATATGCAGTTGAGCGTGCTTGGCAGCGGGACCGTCGCCCCGACCGCCGACCGAACGGCCGCAGCCCACTGGATCGAGGTCGGTGACGTGCGGCTGCTGCTCGATTGCGGCGCCGGAACCCTCCAACGCGCCGCGCAGTTCGGCATCCAGTGGCACAGAGTCACGCACATCGCGATCTCGCACTTTCATCTGGACCATTGGGGCGAGCTGCCCCACTACCTGTTCGCCCTGCGCTGGGGGATCGAGCCTCCACGGACGGAACCGCTGGTCCTGCTCGGACCCACGGGTCTTCGCGCGCGGCTCACGCTCGCCGCCGGCGCGTTCGAGGATTGGCTGATCGCGCCTGAATACGGCCTCGAGATCGTGGAACTGCCACCGGGTGCGACGCACCAGCTCGCGGCCGGAGTACGGCTCGAGTGTACGGGGACCTCGCACACGCCAGAGTCGCTGGCCTTCGCGGTGCGAAGCGGCGGCGCGCGCCTGGTGTACACCGGTGACACGGGATTCGACGCCGCTCTCGCGCACTGGGCCGGCGACTGTGACGTACTGCTCGCAGAGTGCTCGCTTCCGGACGAGCGAGCGATCGACATTCACCTGACGCCGACCACGGCCGGCCGCCTCGCAACGCTCGCCCGCGCCCGGCGGCTGGTGTTGACGCACTTCTATCCGGTGTTTGGCACCGACGACCCAGCGACACTCGCACGCACGACGTTCGACGGTCCCGTGACGGCCGCTCGGGACGGGGACCGTTTCACGATTCCCACGGTATAGAGCAGTCATGCAGCCATCGACACAGTACCCCGTGGCGGTCGCCGGATTGACGGCCCTCGCCCTGGCGACCCTGCCTGCGCCGTCCGCCACGCAGGACGCGGCCACGGCACTCGAGCGGGCCGAGGCCGCGTACCGCAACCTCACCACCCTCACGGCCAGCTTCACTCAGACGCTCGACAATCCGATGCTGGGTACTGAGACCGCCGCAGGGGTCCTCTATCTCGAGCGGCCCAACCGCTTCGCGATGCGCTTCACCGATCCGGCAGGCGATCGCATCGTCGTCGACGGGACGTGGCTCTGGCTCTACGCCCCGAGCTCCGTGCCGGAGCAGGTCATCCGCCAACCCGTGCCGTCGAGCGGCATGACCACGCCCAATCTGATGGGTCAGTTCGCCGATCGGCCGCTGGAACGCTACGAGGCACGCTACGTCCGTGCCGACACCGTCGGAGGCTGGCGGGTGGACGTCGTCGCGCTGGTGCCCAGACAGCAGGGACTCGGCTTCCGATCCGCAGAGATCTCGATCGACGACGACGGGCTCTTCCGCCGCATTCGGCTGGTCGAAGACTCGGGACAGCGGCGTACCCTCATGCTCGACGACCTACGCGCCGGGGCCCAGATTCCCGAGCGGGAGCTGCGTTTCGCCCCACCCGACGGGGTCAGAATCGTGGTGCCGTAGCGGCTGACGGGACCGGGATGCAGCGGGGGGACGGATGGCAGAGCCACCCGTCCCCCCTTCTCTCTCAGCGGGCGGTCGGCCTTAGTCTGTCCCCGCACCCGGCTGCTGCTCCGCCGCCGCTGCGAGCAACTCGGAGACCGACGCCGCATCGCGCAGGAGCTCGAGCGCCCTTCCGACCTGGCGGTCGTCGCGCAGCCGGCGCAGGCTCTCGGACTGCCGGCCGAACAGGTAACGCTGGAGCTCGTACCCCAGCTCCTGGTCGATCAGGTTCTGAGCGCCGGCCAGCATCTCGGCCGTCACCATTACGTCGCGCTCCTCGAGACGGCGAATGACCTCCTCCCGCATACCCTCCGTGACCTGGAAGGATGGATCGGAGATTCGGCCCTCGGCCTTCAACTCGAGGGCGTACGTCGTCATCACGTCGCGGTACACCGGGAGCTTGGCACCGAGTGACCGGTAGAACTCCTGCTCCGCGTCGGTGAGCGTGTCGGGATAGACCACCATGTCGGGCCTGATACCCCCTCCGCCGCGGACCGGCCGGCCACCGTCGGTCAGGTACACTTCGGACGTGTCCGCTCCGGACAGCACGGACACCGCGTCTGCGTCATCGTCTGCTCCGTGGCCCATCGGCTTCTGAATGAGCCGACCGCTCGGCGTGTACCAACGTGCCGTCGTGAGCCGCAGCGCCTCGGTTCGTCCGAGCCGGTAGACGGTCTGCACGAGGCCCTTTCCGAAGGTCGGTGTGCCGAGGATGAGGGCCCGGTCGTGATCCTGAAGCGCGCCGGCGATGATCTCAGCCGCGCTCGCAGTGCCGCCGTTGACCAGCACCACCAGCGGAAGGTCGGGCCACCGCTGCTCGGCGCGCGCTTGGTACGTCTCGGTCGCACCGCGCGCTCGCCCGCGCGTCGATACCACCGTGGCAGCAGGATCGAGGAACAGATCCGACACTTCCACGCCCTGATCGAGCAGGCCGCCGGGATTGTACCGCAGATCGAGCACCAGTGAGCGCGCCCCCTCCGACCGGAGCGAGTCGATGGCTTCGACCAGCTCGCTCGCTACCGTCTCGGAGACGCTCGCTCCTACCATGGAGACGTAGCCGATGCCGGACCCGAGTATCGTGGCGACCTGGATCGCCTTGACGTGGATGATGGCGCGCTCGATGGTGATGTCCATCGGCTCCGGCATCCCCGGCCGCGCCACCGTGATCGTGACCGTGGACCCCTCTTCTCCACGCAACTCCTCGACCGCCTTGTCGGATTTCCAGCCGTAGGTGGAGCGGCCATCGACGGCGACGATGCGATCGCCGGTGGCGAGGCCCGCGTCGTCGGCGGGCGTGCCGGCGATGGGGGCGATGATCGTGATCCAGTTGTCCCGCACATCGATACGGATACCGAGCCCGCCATAGTTGCCCGTGGTGCTCTCGGTCAGCTCCTCGAAGTCCTCGCGGCGCAGGAAGCGGGCGTACGGGTCCTCCAGTTGATTGAGCAACCCGTCGATCGCGAGGTCATACAGCTCGGCCTCACCGATCGAGTCGACGTAGTAGTCCGCGACGTACCCCAGCACGTCGTCGAACATGCGCGCCTGCTGATAGACGTTGCCCGCCTGACTCGCTCCCCGCTGCAATAGCCAGCCGCCGGACACGAACGAGACGAACCCGACGAGCGCAAGCAGGATGTACCGCTGACCCTTCATGAGACCTCCGGAACCCTCCAAGTCATTCCTGCCAACCGATGCCCCTCACGATCGTTGAACCCTGTGAAACATACACTGTTCCGGGCTCACCCTACCTGGGGGAGCCTGGACTCGACGGCCGCCCACGCCAGCGCGCCGACCTCGTCGACCGACCGACTGGCGTCGAGATGCACGATGCCGGGTCCCGCAGCCTCCCGAAACGCGGCCGCCACCCGCTCGTGCATCGCCGCGTCCGCCTGTTCCATCCGGTCGGGCGTCTTGCCCTGCACAACTTGGCGCTGCCGCCCTTGGGCCGGGTCGAGATCGAGCACGACGGTCAGATCCGGCCGTAACCCGCCCGTCGCGAGCCGATTGGCGGCGAGGACCTCGTCCTCCGGAAGCCCACGGCCGGCGATCTGATAGGCGCGCGTGGAAAGTTCGTAGCGGTCACACAACACCACCGCGCCCGCACGCAACGCCGGCTCGAGCACCTTTGCCACCAGTTCCGCGCGCGCCGCCAGGATGAGGAACAGTTCCGCCGCGCTCTCCCAGTCCATCGCAGGATCGAGCACCAATCGGCGCGCCGCCTCGGCACTCTCGGTTCCGCCCGGTTCCCGGACAACCAGCACGGCCTGTCCCCCAGACCTGAGCCGAGCGGCGAGCAGGCTGACCAGGGTCGTCTTGCCCGCCCCCTCTGGCCCCTCCACCGCAATGAACAGGCCTGCCATCGGCAGCGCCTCCTAGCTCAGCGTGATGATGCGGCTCTGCGCCCCTTGGCGCATCCCCTCGAGGATCTGCTCCTGGACGTGGTGCATGACCTTGTCGAAGTTCGACTGGGCGGCCACCAGCCGCTGGTAGGTGACGCTACTCTGCACCTCCCCGAACAGCCCGTCGTACTCGTCCGCCTGAGCCTGCTCGGGCTCCTCTCCGCGGCCCAGTCGCTGCTGCAACTCCATCGAGAGCTGCTCCAATCGCTTCAACTTGCCTGCCAACTCCTTGTCCCCATCCAGGGCGTCCCGCGCACGGATCAGGGCCCGGTATTCCTCACCCTGCCCGATGAGTGTCCCGAGCTGCTGAGCCTTCTCGTCTATCACAGTCACGATTCGCCTTTCGTCATCAGAAGAAAACGCTCCCGGCCGAACAGATCGCAGTGCACTGCGGCGCCACGCCAGCCCCAGTGCCGTGCGAGATCGAGTGCGAGCCCCGACCGACGGGCATCGATCTCGATCGCCACGAGGCCACCCGGGCGAAGCAGCGGGCTCGCCCCCACGATGAGTCGCTCGATATGGCGCATGCCGCCCGCACTCACCAGGGCCACCTCCGGCTCGTGGAGCCGCACACCACGATCCAGTGCCGCCCACTCGACCTCCGAAACATAGGGTGGATTGGACACCAAGACGTCCAGCTGCTCACCTGCCAGTGGCGCGAGCAGGTCGCCCAACCGAAGCTCTACCGGCACGAGGGGCCCCACCATGTCGAGATTCCGTCGCGCGACCGCGAGTGCGCCTTCCGAAATGTCGGTTGCAATAATCCGGTCGAACCGGCCCTCCATTGCCAGCGCGAGAGCAATGCACCCGCTCCCCGTGCCGACATCCGCCACCCTCCCGCCGCCGGACGGCCGGCTGCCGGCCCAATCCAGCACGAGCTGCACCAGGCCCTCCGTCTCGGGCCGCGGGATGAGCACCCGTCGATCGACGGCCAGCTCCACGGTCCGGAAGCCCGCCGTTCCGAGCACATAGGCAAGCGGCTCGCCGGCGCCAAGCCGGTCCAGACGTCTCGCGTACTCCTCGTGAACCGACGGGTGGACCGCGCGGGCCCCGTCGAGCACCAGCTCGCCTGGCCGGCGATCGAGTAGTGCCCCGAGCACCGCAATCGCTGCCCTCCGTGCCTCGGGCACCGCCGCCGCTCGCAGGTGGCGGTGCCCTGCGTCGAGGAGTTCGCGCGCCGTCTGGCCGGCGGCCGTTTCAGCTGGCAACGTGCTCTGCTCGGCTGGCAAGTCGCAGGGCGTCGATGATCTCGTCCAACTCGCCCTCGAGAATCTCTTCGAGCCGGTGGAGCGTGAGATTGATGCGGTGGTCAGTGACTCTGTTCTGCGGGAAATTGTACGTTCGGATCTTGGCCGACCGGTCGCCCGTTCCGACCATGGAGCGTCGTTCCTGAGCGCGCTTGGCTTCCTGCTCGGCGATCATCCGATCAAGCAGCCGGGCGCGCAGCACCTCCAGTGCCCGTATCTTGTTCTGCAGCTGTGACTTCTGGTCTTGGCATTGGACGACGAGGCCGGTCGGGGTATGGGTCACGCGCACGGCAGAATCGGTTGTGTTGACGCTCTGCCCGCCCGGGCCTGAGGACCGAAACACGTCGATCTTGAGGTCCTTCTCGTCAATCCTGACGTCGACGTCTTCGGCCTCGGGAAGCACGGCCACGGTGGCCGCCGACGTATGGATCCGACCCTGCGCTTCAGTGGCCGGCACGCGCTGGACGCGGTGCACGCCCGACTCGTATCGCAGCCGTCCGAAGGCCGCCGCACCCTTCACCGAGAAGATCGCTTCCTTTACGCCACCGACGTTGCCCTCCGAAAGGGCGACGATCTCGGTCTTCCATCCGCGCTGCTCCGCGTAGCGCGTGTACATCCGCATGAGCTCTGCCGCGAACAGCGCGGCCTCGTCACCGCCGGTGCCAGCCCGTACCTCCATGAGCACGTCACGGTCATCAAGTGGGTCCGGCGGTACGAGCAAGGCCCGCAAATCCGCGTCCACCTTTTCGAGCCGCGGGATGATGCGGTCGAGATCGCTTTGCGCCAATTCGACGAGCTGCGGATCGACGTCCTCGAGGAACTCCTCGGCCTGCCCACGTTCCTCCGCCAACTTCTCGCGCTCGAGCGCGAGCTTGCGAATGCGCTCCAACCGGGCGTGCTCGCGGCCGAGTGCCTTCAGTTTGGCTGGATCACCGGTGGTGGCAGGGTCCGCGAGCTCGCGCTCGACGGCAGCCGCGCGGGCAAGCGCGGCCTGGAGCCGCGCTTTCATGGCGGGCTACGCTCCCGGCGCCTTCTCTGGCGTGGAGTACCGCTGGCGGAAGCGCTCGACGCGTCCAGCGGTGTCGACGAGCTTCTGCTTACCCGTAAAGAACGGGTGGCAGCGGGCACAAATCTCGACGTGGATCGACTCGCTCGTCGACCGCGTTTCGAACGTGTTGCCGCACGCACACTGCACGAGCGCCCGTCGGTATGTGGGGTGAATTCCCGGTTTCACTGCGGTCATCTCCAGGCACTGCGTCCGAATCGATGCTTCAAGAGAACACTTAATATAGCGCCCGACAGCGTCGCACAGCAACCCGATCGCCACGCTTCAGTTTGCTCCCCACGACAGGCCGCGGCGCGTATCACCCCATCCAGTGCATACCGCTTCCGCTCGTCCGCCCCTTCCGCCAATCCCCACCCACCGTACAGGTGAGGGCGATCCCCCGGCAGAATGCGACCCAACGTCTTGCCGCGCCGGTGGCGGTCATCCTACCTTGGGCACAATGAGGGAGAACTGCTCGTGACCCTGACCGTAACCGTATGGGGCGCCCGGGGCTCGATCCCCTCGCCTGGACCGACGACTGCCCGCTATGGGGGGAACACGTCTTGCATCCTCCTGGAGCAGGAAGGTGTGGCTGAAGGCGTTGTGGTACTCGATGCCGGGAGCGGCATCCGGGCGCTCGGGAGTCACCTAGCGCGGCGCGACGGCAGCGTCCAGGTCGATCTGCTGCTGACCCACACGCACTGGGACCACATCCAGGGCATGCCGTTCTTCGTCCCGATGTTCCGTCCGGGCGATGCGGTGCGTGTGTGGGGGGCGAGGCAGGGCGACGTCGAACTGGAGACGATCCTGCGGCAGCAGATGGACCCGGTCGTGTTTCCGGTACCGCTCGACGACACGGATGCCGAGCTGTCCGTGACCCATGTCGGCCCGGGTCGGTTCGACATCCCGGGGTTCACGGTCGAGGCGATTCGCCTCAGGCACCCGGGGACCACGCTTGGCTACCGGCTCACGGCGGCTGATGGCGGCGCGAGATTGGCCTACATCACCGACAACGAGTTGGGGCCCGGTGGTGTGTACAACGTGGGACGGGACTGGCGTCGCGACCTGACCGGACTGGTGGGCGGGGTGGACGTGTTGGTGCACGACGCGATGTATGCTCCGGAGGAGCTCGGGCGACATCTCGGCTGGGGGCACTCGTCGTGGGAGGAAGCGGTGGACTTGGCGGTCGAGGCCAAGGTCGGCCGGCTGATGTTGTTCCACCACCGTCCCGAGCGCACGGACGGGGAGATCGACGCGATCGTCGCTCGCGCCCAGGACCGCGCGAACGGGAGCGCGTACGCCGTCGAGGTCGTGGCGGCCCGAGAAGGAATGCAACTGAGCCTCTGATAACGGAGGAGACAATGCGAAGGCACTCGGCACTTGCCATGATCGCCGTGCTCGCGCTCGCCGGAGTCGCGTCCGCCCAGGACTCGCGGCCCGGTATCGCCGTCGCAGTATGGGAGAACGGCGGGTCGTACGGGCAGGACGCAGAAGATTTCGCGGCACTCGGTGTCGGACTTCAGCAAATGCTGATGAACGAGTTCGCCGAGAACGGCGCGCTGCGCATGGTGGATCGCTCGCAACTCAAGACGCTGATGGACGAGCAGGACCTCGGCGCGTCCGGCCGGATGGATGAATCCACCGCGGCTCGTATCGGCAAGATCGTAGGTGCGCGATACTTCATCATGGGCTCGTTCATCGACTGGTACGGCGACATGCAGCTCGTGGCGCGCATCGTCAACACGGAAACCTCCGAGCTGGTCACCGTCTCACGGGCACGGGGAGAACGCGAGGAGCTGTTCTCCCTGGTCGTTCAGCTGGCGCAGGGCATCACCGAAGACCTGAGCCTGCCAGCACTACCCCGTCAGGTGCAGCAGGAGCGCGAGGAGCGCGCAGAGCGCATCCCGCACGAGGCCGTGCGGCTGTACACGAAGGCGCTGCTGTACGCCGACCGGGGCGACAACGACCGAGCCATCGAGTTGTTCAGTCGGATCACGCAGGACTTTCAGCAGTATACCGAGGCCGGCGAGGCGCTCGAGCAGCTTCGCTCGGGCACATGATCTGACCGTATGGGCGGTCCGCTCGTGACGGACACAGCCACAGGGGCGCGCCGGGCTCCCCCCTGGGGAGTTGCGGCGCGCGCCGCTCGCGCCCTCCCTGACGACGCCACCGGCACGACGCGCTTCCGGCGGTACTGCCCGTGAGATTCCTGCTCCTTCACTCCGCGAGCAGCCCACCGGCCGAGCTGATCGGGCCCCTGAACGAAGACGGTGTGCGCGCCAGACGGGTAGACACCCCTGCGGAACTCCTGCCCGGAGCCGTGCCCACGGCCTTCCTGCTCGACCCGGCATCCCGTGCCACGTTTGCAGCCGACAGGTTAGGTGCCTTCACGGCACAGGGCGGTGCGGTGGTCGTGCTCGGCGATTCCTCGGACCGCGACGGTCCCGCAGATCTTCCGGAGGATGTCATCACCGCCTTCGTCCCGCACGGTGCCGGACCTCGACAGCTTCTCCTTGCCTTACGCAGTGCGTATCGCGAAGCCGCTGCCCGACGGGACGCACTGACCGCCCGGCGCGAGGCCGAATCGCGGACCCGTGAGCTCAAAGAGCTGACTGAGATCGGCATGGCGCTCGCGACGGAGCGCAACTACCACACGCTCCTCGAGCAGATCCTCACCCAGGCCCTCAAGATCACGGGATCGGACGCGGGTAGCCTGTACATCGTCGAACAGCCCGAGAACGGGCCGGCACGCCTGCGCTTCAAGCTGGCTCAGAACCAGTCCCGCCCGGACATCCCGTTCGTCGAGTCGACGATGCCACTCGACGTGTCGAGCATCGCCGGCAACGCCGCCACAACGGGAGAGCCGTTGAACATCCCGGATGTCTACCGGCTCGAGCCCACCCGGCCCTACACGTTCAACCGGTGGTTCGACGAACAGTTCGGCTACCGGTCGAAGTCCATGCTGACGATCCCGATGCAGGACCACAAGGGCGACGTCATCGGCGTGCTGCAGCTCATCAACCGGAAGCGGAATCCCGCGGCGACTCTCACGCGGCCCGAGGACTTCGAGCGCGAGGTGCTCACGTACTCCGCGCATCTCGTCGACCTGGTGTCGGCACTCGCCGGCCAGGCGGCCGTGTCGATCGAGAACAGCCAACTGTACGAGGACATCGAGCGGTTGTTTGAGGGTTTCGTGCGCGCGGCGGTGAGCGCTATCGAGCAGCGGGACCCTCCCACACAAGGACATTCCCGTCGCGTCGCAGCCATGACCGTCGCACTTGCGCGCGTCGTGGATGGCCTCGACCGCGGGCGGTACGGTAGTATCCGGTTCACGCCGGAGGAGATCCGCGAGATCCGCTACGCAGCGCTGCTACACGATTTCGGAAAGGTCGGCGTTCGTGAGCACGTCCTCGTGAAGGCGAAGAAGCTGTACCCGCACGATCTCGCCCTCATTCGGCAGCGCTATGCCTTTATCCGCCGGACGGCGGAGAGCGAGCACTACCGGCGTCGCATGCACTACCTCGAGGAGCACGGTGCTGCCGGCTACGACGAGTTCTGTCGACAGTCGGACGCGGAGCACCGTGTCGAACTCGGGAAACTCGACCACTTCCTGCACCTGGTGCAGCAGTCAAACGAGCCGACCGTGCTACCCGAGGGGAGCTTCGAGGAGCTCATGCACTGGGCGAACACGTTCTACCGCGATATCGAAGGGAAGACGCAGCCCTTCCTCACGGACGACGAGGTCCGGTTTCTCAGCATTCGAAAGGGCAGTCTCGACGAGAGCGAACGCCGCGAGATTGAGAGCCACGTGAATGAGACGAACCGGTTCCTGCAGCAAATTCCGTGGACGCCGGAGCTGAAGTCGATCCCCCAGATCGCGTACGGGCACCACGAGAAACTCGACGGTTCGGGCTATCCCCGGCATGTGGCTGCACC
>Ga0111157_1074_pt1 | contig 19062 bp, 19 predicted proteins | sample DeeMarSeWOR28_12_FD_80251 | JGI IMG/M metagenome (GOLD analysis project Ga0111157, IMG submission 80251) | Gemmatimonas sp. SG8_28 | reverse complement strand
CGACTCCGTATCAGGCGATCGTTCGCAGCGGGCTCGCCGCCGGAGACCTCGCGGTCGTGGTCGGCGTGGGCGGCGTGGGCACCTACTGCGTGCAGATAGCCGCGGCGCTCGGTGCCAAGGTCGTCGCCATCGACGTGGACCAGAAGAAGCTCGACGCAGTCTCGGAGCACGGGGCCGGCCTCACGGTCAACTCCGCGGCCACCGACTTCAAGGAGCTCAAGAAGCAGGTGAAGGGCGCGGCCAAGGAGTGGGGCTGCAGCAGCCACTCCTGGAAGATCTACGAGTGCTCCGGTCAGCCCGGCGGCCAGGAGACCGCGTACGGCCTGCTCACGCACGCTTCGACCCTGATGGTGGTGGGGTTCACCCTGGGCAAGATCGAGGTGCGCCTCAGCAACCTCATGGCGTTCGACGCCACCGTGCAGGGCACCTGGGGCTGCAAGCCCGAGTTGTACCCTGCCGCCCTGCAGCTCATTACCGACCAGAAGATCACACTGAAACCGTTCATCGAGCAGCATCCGATGAGCACCGGACCCGAAGTGGTGCGGCGCGTGGCCGACCACGAGATCGACAAGCGCGTGATCCTCGTCCCGGACTGGCAGTGACGGACGGGAGCGGGCGCGCAAACCGGAACGCGGGGAGGATGGAGCAATGCTGAACAGCCATACGCTCGTAGACGGTTTCGAGTTCGAGCATATCCTCTACGAGCTGAAGCCCGTACACGATCCCGCAGGCCAGGAAGTGGCCGGCCTGTGCAACGCCTGGATCACCCTCAACAACCCCAAGCAGTACAACAGCTACACCACGGAAGCCGTGAAGGAAGTGATCCTGGCGTTCCGACAGGCCAGCATGGACCGCAGCGTCGTGGCCGTGGTGTTCACCGCCGTGGGCGACAAGGCCTTCTGCACCGGCGGCAACACCAAGGAGTACGCCGAGTACTACGCCGGCAACCCGCAGGAGTACAAGCAGTACATGCGGTTGTTCAACGACATGATCGACGTAATCCTGCGGTGCGACAAGCCGGTGGTGAACCGTGTGAACGGGATGCGGATCGCCGGCGGCCAGGAGATCGGCATGGCATGCGACTTCACCGTCGCGGCCGACACGGCCCGGTTCGGGCAAGCCGGCCCGAAGCATGGCTCGGCACCGGAGCCGCTCTACGTCGGATTCTCCCGCGCGATGGAGAGCGGCGTGCTGTGCGAGATGTGGAGCGCGCACAAGGCGCTGCAGATCGGACTGGTCAACCAGGTCGTGCCCGTGCTGAAGCTGGACGGTCAGTGGATCCCCAATCCGATGGTCGTCCTCGATCGGTATGCCGACGAGTGGGGGAACATCGTCTTCGGTGCGTTCAAGACCGGACAGGCGCGGGACGAGGCCAAGGCACTGCTGGCACGGGCGCACACCGACTTGTCACGGCTCGATGAGGCGGTCGAGGCGCTCTGCACCAAGCTCCTCATGTTGATGCCGGACTGCGTCTCCAAGACCGTGAACAGCCTGCGCAAACACAAGCAGTGGCACTGGGACAACACCAACGTCACCAATCGCGAGTGGCTGGGTCTGAACATGATGACCGAGGCCAAGGCGGGGTTCCGCGCGTTCAACGAGGGACCGAAGGGGAACCGCGAGGTGGATTTCATCAGGCTCAGGCAGCTGCTCGCTCAGGGGCACCCGTGGGATGACGAGCTGATCCGGGCGATCTCGCCCCAGTATCAAGAGGGTGAGTGAGCACGCTGCTTGGGGAGCGGCGGACCCCCGGCGCGTTGCGGTTCGCCACGACCACTTGCACCCGCCGGTCGATGGCTCGCCCGGCAGCACGCCGACTCCTATCCGAGGTCTCACACCATGACGCCGCACCAACGCGCGGAGCGAGCTGAATGAATCTGGGACTGACCGACCGCGTGGCCCTCGTGACCGGTGGGCGCACCGGGATCGGCGCGGCCATCGCCGGGGGCCTCGCCGCGGAGGGCTGTCACGTCGCCATCGTCGATCGCACCATCGACGAGGAGGCACGCGCCACCGCACGGCTGATCGAGACGCATGGTCGCCGCTGCCACCTGATGGAGACGGACGTGCGGGACTTCGCGGCCGCCGAGACGCGGGTCCGCGAGACCGTCGCTACGCTCGGTCGGCTCGACATCCTGGTGTGCAACGCTGGAATCACGGCGGATGCGCCGATCTGGAAGCTCTCGGAAGCGCAGTGGGACACCGTCATCGACGTCAACCTCAAGGGCTACTTCAACTACAACCGCGCCGCGGCCGCCGTGTTCAAGGACCAGCGGCACGGGAAGATCGTGAACGTTGCCTCGATCAACGGTCTTCGCGGCAAGCACGCGCAGACCAACTACTCCGCGTCGAAGGGCGGCATCATCGCGCTGAGCAAGGCGCTCGCCCGCGAAGTCGGCAAGTTCGGCGTGAACGTCAACGTGATCGCGCCGGGCATGGTGCTCACGACGATGGCCGAGCAGTTGCCACCCGAGTTCCTCGAGCAGGCGATGGATGAGACCGTGCTGGGGCGGCTCGCCTCGCCGGAGGACTGCGCGAACGCCGTCGCGTTCCTGTGCTCCGACCGTGCGCGACACATCACCGGCGAGATCTTGAGGGTGGATGGTGGCCAGTACATCTAGCGGCCGACGCGTCGGCGTCGTGGGCGTCGGCCACACGCCCTTCGGGCGGCGCAGCGACGCCACCGTCCAGGAGCTCGCGTTCGAGGCATTCCGGGATGCGGTCACCGACGCGGGGATCACGCGGGACGTCATCGACGCCACAGTCGTTGGATCCGTGCCGGAGTACCACAAGCAGCGGTCGCTCGCCGGAGTGATTCAGGAGTATCTCGGGCTGGCCCCGAGACCGACGTGGCTGACCGAGGCTGCCTGTGCGTCCGGCAGCGCGGCGATCCGCACCGCGTGGCTCGCGATCAAAGCCGGCATCCACGACATCGTCGCCGTCATCGGCTGCCAGAAGATGACCGAGTTGGACACCGCCGAGATCCTGGCGCTCATGGGTCGGGTGGGGGAGGTCCAGTGGGAATCGGGCTTCGGGACGACGTTCCCCGGCTACTACGCAATGTTCGCCCGGCGCCACATGCACGAGTTCGGCACCACACGGCAACAGCTCGTCGAGGTGGCGGTCAAGAACCACCACTACGGGTCGCTGAACCCCATGGCCCTGTTCCGCAAGGAGATCACCGAGGAGAAGGCGGCAGCCTCCGAGGCCGTGGCCGATCCGTTCCGGGTTTACGACTGCTGTGCGAACGCCGACGGCGCCGCATGCGTCATCCTGGCGAGCGAGGAGCGCGCCCGCGAGATCGCGGCAGTCCCCGTGTGGCTCGCCGGCATGGGCTGCGCCAGTGCGAGCATGTCCGTGCTGCGCCGTCCCCATCTGACCGGGCTGCCCAGCGCCGAGCGAGCCGCGGCCGAAGCGTACGCCATGGCGGGAGTCACCGCGCAGGACATCCGCGTGGCGGACGTGCACGACTGCTTCACCATCGCGGAGATCATGGCGTACGAGGACCTCGGGTTCTGTCCGCGCGGCGAGGGCGGACGGTTCATCGAGGAGCGCCGCAGCTACGTCGGCGGCACGGTCCCGGTCAACGTCGACGGCGGCCTCAAGGCGAAAGGCCACCCAATTGGGGCGACGGGTGTGTCGATGACCTACGACATCGTGAAGCAGTTGCGGGGTGAAGCCGGCGAGCGTCAGGTCCCCGATGCCGATGTCGGTCTCACGCACAACGTGGGCGGGATCGGACAGTACTGCTTCGTCCAGGTGCTCACGAGGGAGTAGCGCATGTTCAAGTGGTTTGGTCTGGTGAACTACGCACCGCACACCAAGGTGGCGGAGTTCGCGACCCACCTGAAGGACGGACGCCTCGTGGGGTCGCGCTGCGCGGCGTGCGGCGCACACACATTCCCACCGCGGGCCGACTGTGACGCGTGCATGAGTCCCGACTTCACGCTCGTCGAGGTGAGCGGACGGGGTGTCGTCCATACCTACACGACCATCTCGGCCGCCCCGTCGGGCTTCGAGCAGCTCGCGCCGTATCGGCTCGGTCTGGTCGACCTGGAGGACGGCGGACGAGCGCTCGCGTGCTTCGGCGACACGCTGGCCGACGCCGACGTCGCGATTGGCATGCCGGTCCAGGTGGTACCACGCCTTGCTGAGGAACGGGAAGCGATCACGGTCTACTACACCCTCGAGCGGCCCGGGACGCCGTGGCCGCGCACGCCGCTCGACGGCTGAATGGAGAGCACAGGCATGAGCGCTCAGGCAACCGTGCAGGACGGGATTGGTCAGCTGGTACTGCACCACCCGCCGCTCAACATCCTCACACGCGGAGTTCTCGCGGCCGTCCGCGACGAGCTCGCGCGCCTGGCGGACGATAGCGCACTCCGGGTACTGCTCCTACGCGCCGAGGGGAAGCACTTCTCGGCTGGGGCGGACGTGGGCGAGCACATGCCGCCCCAGTACACGGAGCTGATTCCGGAGTTCATGGAGACCATCGCCCGCCTCCGCGACTTCCCCATACCCCTGGTGGCCGCCGTGCAGGGCCGCTGCCTCGGCGGCGGCTTCGAGTTGGTGCAGGGCGCCGACCTGGTGGTCGCCGGCGAGGGGGCGAGCTTCGGGCAACCCGAGATCATGCTCGGCGTGATCGCGCCGGCGGCGGCTGCGCTGCTCCCGATGCTCTGCCCGACGGGACGCGCGGCCGAGATCGTGTTCACCGGCGACGCCATCACCGCCGAGGACGCGCGGGCGGCCGGCCTGGTGACCCGTGTCGTTGCCGACGAGCGGGTGCACGAGGCGGCGCTCGACTTGTGTGGCCGCATCGCACGTCACAGCGGGGCCGCGCTCCGCATCGCCAAGCAGGTGCTCCGCGCCGGTGAGGCCGCCGCCCGCTCGGCCGCCTTCGGGACGGCGGAGCGGCTGTACCTCGACGAGCTGATGCAGACCGAAGACGCCATCGAGGGGCTCACGGCATTCCTCGAGAAGCGCCAGCCGACATGGGCGGACCGTTGACCGCGCCGGTGGTGTTTCCCGAGTGGCAGGGGCAGTCGCTCGACGAGGTGTTGTACCACTGCCGCGAGCTGCTCGAGGACGATACCTACCCCACGGTACGCCGCTGGCGCGAGTCGGGCGGCAAGGTGATCGGCCACTTCCAGGTCTACTTCCCGGAGGAGATCGCACACGCCGCCGGCGCACTTCCCTTCAAGGTCCGCGGTGGCCCGGTCGAGCCCACACAGGCGGACTCGCGGTTCGGCTCGTATCTGTGCTCCATCGTGAAGACCTCGCTCGAGCTGGTGCTCAGCAACCGTATCGAGTTGGAGGTGTTCGTCACGCACCCGATCTGTGACGCCGCCAGGAATCTCGCCGCCGTCTGGGGCCGCAACTTCGACTACCCCTGCCAAATCCTCTACTTGCCTCAGAACGCGAACTCGGCGCATGCCATTACCTATTTGCGGGGCGAGTACGACCGGCTTCGCCGTACCATCGCCGAGGCGACGGGCACACCGATCACCGACGACGCGCTCCGCGGGTCGATCGGCGTGTTCAATGAGAACCGCGCCTTGCTGCGCGAGCTCTATCGCCTCAAGCGCGAGTCTCCCTGGCTGGTTTCCGCGGATGAGGCCTACGCGCTGGTGGCCGTGGGCGGCCTCATCCCGCGCGAGGAGCACAACACGCTGCTGGGGGTGGTGCTCCCACAGCTCGCAGCGCGGTCCGCCAAGCGACAGGACCGAATCCGGGTGGTGTACGAGGGCGGATTCTGCGAGCAGCCACCGCTGGACCTGATTCGTGCCATTGGCCGCTCATGTTACGTGGTGGACGACGACTTGCTCATCGGTCTGCGGTGGATCCTCGAGGATGTCGCGGCCGGCGAGGATCCCCTCGGGAGCCTCGCCGAGTCGTACCTCGAGCGGTCCTCGTACAGCCCGGTACAGCACGACCTGCGCAAGCCGAAGGAGCGCATGCTGCTCGAGCGCATCCGGCAGGCGGGCGCCCAGGCGGCGATCGTCACCGCGGCCAAGATGTGCGAGCCCGGCCTCGAGGAGCAGGTCGCCTATACCCGCGCACTCGACGACGAAGGGGTGCCCTACTTCGTCAGCGAGTTCGAGGAAAACATGACCAGCTTCGAGCATCTCGAGATCCAACTCGAGACGTTCGTCGAGAACATCCTGTTCGAGTGAGAAGGGACGACGCCATGGCACAGACGACGGCTGACGGCATCGTCGGGCGAGGCAACACAGACGGCGCGCGGCTGTTCCGCGAGTGGTTCGCCGGGCTCACCCGAGCGGCGGAGGAGGGGCGAGGCGGCGCGTACGTGTTCGTCATGGGCAGCTTGGCAGAGCTGCTGCGGACGTTCGACCTGCCGATCGTGTTTCCGGAGATCAACTCACTGCAGACAGCGGTGCGGCGGGTGGCGCACGAATACCTCAACGAGGCGGAGGACTTCGGCTACTCGCCGGACATCTGCGGCTACGTGAAGGCGGACGTGGCGACGCAGCTCAGGGGCGGGGAGCTGCCCATGGGCCGCATCCCGCAGCCGGCCATCGCCGTGTACACCAACGCGTGCAACACGTACATCAAGTGGGCGGAGATCTGGGAGCGGATGTACGACGTACCCATCGTGACGCTCGACGTCCCGGGTACGCGAGCCGCCGGCACCCAGACGTGGCCAGGCGATCCGGACTTCGAGAACGACCGGCGCTACGTGCAGGCCCAACTGGAAGAGCTGATCCCCCTGCTCGAGCGGGTAGCGGGAATCGCCTTCGACATCGACCGCCTGCGCGAGAGCATGCATCAGGCGAACGCAATGACCCGGGCGTGGAAGCGGGTGCTCGAGCTCAACCGGAGCCGCCCCTCGGTATTCAACGCCCTGTCCGACGGGACCATCTTCCTCGGCGTGGCGAACGGGTTTCGCGGCTCGGTGGAGGGTGCGCGCTATTTCGAAGAGCTGGTCGAGGAGATGGAGTACAAGAGCGCACACGGCATCGGGACCCTCACCGACGAGCGATACCGGCTCATCTTCGTCGGCGTACCGTGCTATCCCATCTTCCGCCGCTTTTCCGAACTGTTCACCGAGCTGGGTGGAACGTTCGTCAGTTCGACGTATCTGCACTTCGCCTCGGGAGGCACGAGCCTCGGCTTCGAATACGACCTCGAGCGGCCCATCGAGAGCCTGGCAGAGGGCATGCTCATCAGCGTGCGGGACGCGATGGACAATATGTTCTTCCAGACGGACATGCTGCTCGAGATGGCCGAGACGTATGCGGTGGACGGGATCGTGTACCACCCGATCAAGAGCTGCCGCACGGTCTCGACGGGCCTCGCAGACAATCGCCGCGCGCTCATGGCGCGGCGGGACATCCCGAGCCTGTTCATCGAGTCGGACATGATGGATCGGCGGGTGGTGTCCGAGGCACAGCTCAAGAATCGGATCGACGCATTCTTCGAGGGACTCGCGGCACGCCGTCAGCAGGCGGCGATCCGGGATACGTAGGACTCTGGCGCAGGAGCGACCATGGCGTATGCCGCAGGAGTGGATGTCGGGTCCACGCAGACCAAGGCCGTGATCATCGACGAGGGACGGACCATCGTCGCGCGGTCCCTCACGATGACGGGCGCCAACGTGATCCGCGCCGCCGAGCAGGCGTTCGCGGAGGCTCTCACCGCGGGGGACCTCCGCGAGGAGGAGGTCGAATACGTCGTCGGCACGGGGTACGGCCGCTACAAGGTGACGTTCGGCAACACACAGGTGACCGAGATCAGCTGCCACGGCCGCGGTGCGGTGCACATGTTCCCCGGCACTCGCACCGTCGTCGACATGGGCGGCCAGGACACGAAGGCGATCCGCGTCTCGCCGAGCGGGGAGATCGTCGACTTCTGCATGAACGACAAGTGCGCGGCGGGGACGGGGCGCTTCCTGGGCGCGGCCTCGAGTGCCCTCGATATCCCGCTCGACGAATTGGGCCCCACCGCGCTCCGAGGCGAGCGGCCGGTCAAGATCTCGACGACGTGCACGGTGTTCGCGGAATCGGAAGTGCTCTCATGGCTCGGCAAGGGGAAGAAGATCGAGGACATTCTACTCGGCGTGCACCAGTCAATCGCCGCACGGTCCACCGGTCTGCTTCGCCGGGTCGGGATCGAGGAGGAAGTCACCTTCACCGGTGGTGTGGCCCGGAACCACGCGATGATCGAGACGCTCAACCGGAGTCTCGGAGTCCCCGTGAACGTGAGCGAGGAATCGCACTACATGGGAGCGCTCGGGGCCGCGCTGTTCGCCCTCGACCACATCCTGGCCGCCCGCATCCCTGCGAGGCACGACGCATGACCTGCACCGTTGGCATCGACGTCGGCTCCACCTATACCAAGGCACTCGTGCTGCGAGCCGACCGCACGATCGCCGGTCGTGCGATGCTGCCGACCGGCTTCAAGCTCACGGAGATCGCGGACCGCGCGCAGGCCGCCGCGCTGGCCGACGCTGGTGTCGCCCCATCCGACGTCGACTACGTCGTCGCGACCGGCTTCGGGAGACACCAGGTCACCTCTGCCGACGTGCACGTCACCGACCTCACCGCCGCCGCGCGCGGCGCGACCCTGCTCTTTCCCGAAACCCAAACCATCCTCGACGTCGGCGGACAGACCATGAAGGCCAGCCGGCTCACTGACGGCGCGAAGGTGAAATCGTTCCGCCTGAACGACAAGTGCGCCGCCGGCACCGGCGCCTTTCTGGAAAAGACGGCCCGCTACATGGGCTACTCCACGGTGGAGATCGGTCCGCTCGTGGACACGTCGAAGGAGCCGATGGCCATCTCCGGCGTCTGCGCCGTCTTTGCGGAGTCCGAAGTCATCAATCACTTGTCGCAGGGCGTCGCGCCGGCGGACATTATGCACGGCGCCATCGTGTCTCTGGTAGGCCGCAGCGTGCAGCTCATGAAGCGGGTACGAATGGAGCCGGAGTTCACGCTGATCGGAGGGATTCTGCGGTTCCGGCGCATGATCGACGTGATCCGAGCCGAGCTGGCAGCCGACGTCAACGTCCCCGAGGGCGATCTCGTCCAGTTCACGTCCGCGCTCGGTGCCGCGCTGTTGGGCCGGCGGCGGCTGGAGCAGGTCGCAGACGCGCATGGGTCCGCCGTGCCCCCGGGTTCCCGAGCGCCCTGATGGGCGACGCGGTTCCCCCTGGCCGGGCGCCGAGCGCCGGCCGGAACGACGCACACGGTGGGCCGGCGCGGGCGCTGGGTCCGATCGTGCAGCAGGAGGCACGCCGTGTCCTGTCCGAGGCGCAGCTCGCTCCCGATCCGGCACGGCTCGCTGACGGCTGGGAGCGTCGCTTCGTGGTTGACGGGCAGCGCGTCGACGAAGTGACGGTGCTGTATCGCGAGCTCGGGTTCGAGGTGTGCGCCGATCCCGTGCGGCCCGACCTGTTGACGGGCGACTGCGAGGACTGCAAGCTGCTCATGCTGCTGGACTTCAAAACGATCTACACCCGCCGGCCGCGATGACACGCCGGGACAAATTGCCCCCGTCGGACCCGGCCGGCATTTTGAGAGAGCGCACGGTGATGAACCTCGAATGTGCCCGGCCGCGGGCACGGAGGCGGTGAGATATGCGATGCAGCAGGTGTGGGCGTGAAGCGGTCGAGAGTGACAAGTTCTGCGCTGAGTGCGGGCATTTCTTGCGGGACGCGTACGTGGATCAGCGGCTGCTCCATGCGCTGCTCCCCGAGAGCCGGGGGCAGCATCGGGAGGCCCGTCGGGAGCTGGAGCGGTTGGTGGAAATGGAGCCGAACCACGTATTGGGCAACCACATGCTCGGCACGGTGTACTTCCACCAGGGCACGCTCGACCTGGCAATCGACTATTACCAGCGGGCGCTCGAGCTGTCACCCGATTTCGTGCTCTGCTCGTACGATCTCGGCGTCGCCTTCTACCATCGCGGCAACATGGCCGCCGCCATCCGCGCGTTCCGACGCTGTCTCGAGATCGATCCGCACTACAACGCCGCACACTACCGACTCGCCATCGCGTTGTTCCATGCCGGCGAGCTGGACCAGGCGCTCGAGCACTTCGAGCGGTGCACGACACTCACACCGGAGTACCTGATGGCGCACTACCACATCGGTGTGATCTACGAGCGCAGGGGCGATCACGACGCCGCGGCCCGGGAGTTCCAGCGGAGTCTCGACGAGGGTGTGGAGGAAGTGAGCAGCCTGTACCACCTGGCACACATCGCGCAAGTGCGGGGAGACGAGCAGAAGGCTCAGAGCCTGCTCGAGCAGGCGCGGCAGTTTGGTCGTGCCGCACGCTGAGCCGATGCCGCACCCGTATACGCAGGGGAGGCCATGACGACGGTACCGTCCGAGGACCACCTGATCTACGACTGGGCGAACCCACCGGGCTCCGACGCGGCCCGGCCGGCGAGTGCGATGCTGGACGACGAGACACTTCGGGACGGCCTTCAGAGTCCGTCGGTCATCGACCCACCGATCGACGTGAAGGTGAGAATCCTCCATCTGATGAACAGCCTCGGGATCGAGACCGCGGACGTCGGTCTCCCAGGCGCGGGGCCGCGGCAGCGTGAGGCCGTGGAGACGCTGTGCCGCGAAATCGCGGACAACCGACTGCGCATCAAGGCGAACTGCGCGGCGCGCACGATGATCGTCGACATTCAACCGATCGCGGACGTCGTGCAGCGGACCGGTGTGCCGATCGAGGCGTGCGTGTTCATCGGATCGAGCCCGATCCGCCAGTACGCCGAGGAATGGGATCTCGCCCACATCCTGCGCCACACCACGGAGGCGGTCCAGTTCGCCGTCGGTGAGGGCCTCGACGTCATGTATGTCACCGAGGACACCATCCGGGCGAACCCCGAGGATCTGCGGACCCTGCTGACCGCGGCGATGGACGCCGGGGCCAAGCGGTTGTGCCTCTGCGACACCGTCGGCGCGGCCGTGCCGCGCGGGGTGTTCAACCTGGTCTCATGGGTCCGGCAGCTTCTCGACGAGCGCGGCGTCACCGATCACATCGGTATCGACTGGCACGGCCACAGGGACCGCGGCCTGGACGTCGCCAACACGATCGCCGCACTCGAGGCCGGTGCTACTCGCGTGCACGGCACCGCCCTGGGCGTTGGTGAGCGCGTGGGCAATACACCGATGGAGCAGCTCCTGGTGAACCTCCGACTGCTCGGCTGGCGGAACGACGATCTCACCGCCCTGCCGGACTACGTCGAAGCCGTTTCCGCCGCCGTCGGCGTCCCGATCCCGGTCAACACGCCGATCGTCGGTCGCGACGCGTTCCGCACGGCCACCGGTGTGCATGCGGCCGCCGTCATCAAGGCCAAACGCAAAGGGGCGGCGTGGCTCGCCGATCGGGTCTACTCGGGGGTCCCGGCCAGCTGGGTGGGACGCGAGCAGGAGATCGAGATCGGCCACATGTCCGGCGCCTCGAACGTGCTGTTCTTCCTCCGAGCGCGAGGGCTGCCGACCGATCAGGACACGATCCACGCCGTGCTCGCGGAGGCCAAGAAATCCGAGCGGCTCCTGACCGAAGAGGAGGTCGTCGAGACCGTCCGGACGGTGCAGAGACCTGCGGTCAGGCGCCCATCCGAGAACGCCTGCCCGCCGCGCCACAATCCCGCTCAGATCAGCCTACGGCCACTCCTGACCGTGGCAGGAGAAGCACGACGGCTCCCCGTTGTCCCCACCGCGAAGATCGGCCCCATGGCAGGCGGTGCAGTTGGTCTCTGGATCCTGGAGACCGGGCAGATGACGAACGCCGTCCTCGTTCACCGTGTGGGACGCCGGCGCGTTTCCGCCGCCCGTGATGTCATCGTCATCGCTGCAGGCGCCTGCGGCACCGGCGAGCAGTGCCACGCACAGAACCAGGAACAGGGGACGTTTCATAAGCACCTCTTCTCACACGAGCATGGTCTTGGCGTACTCTGTCCCGACGCGACCGGAGCGGCACGCCGGCGAGGTCATGAAATCGGCCGACAACGCGGCCTGCACGTCGAGCGCGTCCGTCACTGTGGCGCCGCACGCGCGCCGGATGCACTCGGCGATGGCGGCGCGTCCCGCCACGATCTCCGATGCCGACACCGGAGGCAGACCCGGAACATCCGTGGCAACGTCGAGCGCACCGTCGCGGACGTGACGGCGGCGTACGGGCGTCCCCTTGCCGCGTGCGATCGTCCACGCAGTAACGAGCGCCTCGGGGAACGGGCCCGCCGCATCGACCAGCCAGCCAACCGCCTCGCTGGCGCGCACCGTCCGCCCGCTCAGCAGCAGATGCACGAGTCTCGGCCAGTCACGCTGCCGAGCCTTGCGGAACGGCCAGTGGCAACCTTCCATGCCCGGCACAACCGGCAGCGTCACCTCGGGGAATCCCAGTGAAGCGTCTTCGACGGCGACGACGAAGTGACAGTGCACCAGCAGCTCGAGCATCCCACCGAGTGCCCGCTTGCCGGCGACGAGGCCAACGGACGTGGCGAAGTCATCGTGCAGCCGCCGCGCCGTCCGGGACCAGTCTCCCGAAATGCGACGCCCCGCGTCTGCTCGTTCGATCGCGGGGTAGAACTCGGCCGTGTCGGCGCCCACCATCTGCGTCGAGAGGTGAAGGTCGCCGGTGAGGATCACCCGCTCGATGCCCCTCGCGGCGAGCCAGTCGAGCGCGCGGTTGAGCTCGGCATCGACATCCGCGTTGTACGCCTCTCGCCCGATCGTGACGACGCCGACGGTGCCGTCGTGCTCTGCATTCACGTAGAGCTGCTGCCACGCGGGCGAGTCGATGGCGTCCAGCGCATCGGGATGCCACGGACTCTGCGCTGCCGCCGGGTGGAGCAGGTGATACGCCTCCACCGTCGCGATGACGGCGTCCGGTCCGGCCTCCCGCATGAGGGCGAGCACGCCCCGGCGGAACTGTGCGCACAGCTCGCCCATCGCATTGAGGTGCGACAAATGGGCACGCTTCTCATGCAACATGAGCGCCGTCATCTGGTAGAGGGGCCCGAGGATCCAGGCGGTGAACTCCCCCTCGGCCTGCTCCTCGAGCGTCCAATTCACCAGCGGTCGGAAGTGGTTGGGCGGGTACCAGTTCTGGCCCGTGTCCTTGCGCTCGATGAGCTCGGGCATGGGCGCGAACAGACCGCCATAGTGGAGCGAGAGGTGGTGCAGACACGACCACGTCAGGAAGTTCGCCCCCTTCGCCCCGATCGCATCGTGGGCGCGGAACGGATTCGGGCCGACCAGCTTTCGCACGAGCTTGTCGACCTTCCAGGGCGGCATGTTCCGATGATGGTGATACCGCAAGGCGGCGTTGGTCGCGCCGCAGAACAACACGTCGAGGACGAACGACCAGTCGTCGCTCACCGGCACCGGGATCAGTCCCAGCGCCCAGAAGAGCTGGGTGATCGGCGAGGGCGCGGGCTCGACGATCTCCCAGACCTTGTTGATGTGATGCGGGAATGCCGGGTGGGCGATCCCCACACCAAGCTCGCGGCTCGGGAAGCCGGACGTGACCGAGCGGATCTCGATCTCCGGAAAGCTCTCTCGGAATAGGGCGTAGTGTGCCCGCTTGAGCTCGAGGATCTCGGGCACGGCTTCGAGCAGGAACCGAGGCGCAAGGCGCGTGAGCTCGTCCGGCAGGCGGGTGCCGTCGTACGCCAACCGCACGACGTTCCCCATGATCTGCCCTGCCCGCTCCGGGCCGAACGCCTGCACGAGGCCGGGGAACTGCGCGCCGATCCCATCGGGTGTTCCCGGGAGATCGAGCGCAACGAGGCGCACATCGTGATCGACGAGTCGCGCACCGAGCTGCATCGCCTTCCCTGCGCCGACGATACCGTTGGCGCCGGAGATCACCATCGAGCCCCGCCGGGCTGCCGGGCCGAAGACCTCGTCCACCAGTGACGCTGTATCCGCCGGCGGGCCCCCCGCACGGAGGATCGGGAGCACGGCACCGAGCCCGATCGTCTCGAGTGTCGGTTGGCGCATCGTCGTCACGCCGGTCGGCTCGGGTGCCGTACGTGTGCGTCGCTTGGTTCCCATGGCAGCCTCCCTCACGAGACCCGGAAGAGCGCCGCGATGCCGACGTCTCCCGCTGCACAGCCGAAGACGAGCACGTGCCCCCCGCCCAAGTCCACCGCTTCCTCGAGACCCTCGATGATCACGCGCGTCAGCGTCGGCCCCTGTGGGTGCCCCCAGACGAGCGAGCAACCGGTCGTGTTCATCCCCGTCCAGTCATACTCGAAGATCTTCGCGAAGATCGCATCGTTCACGGCGAAGGGGTTGTGGTTCTTCACCACCGCCATGTCCCGTATGTGGAGGCCGGTGCGCTCGAGCAGCCGCCCAACCGCGAACGCCGGTGCTTCGGGCATGAGCGAAGGGTGCGTCCTGACTTCGGCACGCGCGACGAACCGAATATCCACCTCAGGTCGCGGGCTCAGCGCCGCGGCCTGATCACGGCTCGTCACCAGGAGCGCCGCCATGCCATCGGACGCGTGGGTCTGGGTTCCTGAGGTCACGCACGTGTCCAGCTCGGGCATGCTCCGCAGAGCTTCCATGGTGAGGTGCCGCACCCCCAGATCGGCATCGATCACCCCCATGCTCCGCCCCTGGAGGTTCAGTACGTCGAGCGGCACCAGCACCCGTTCGAGAAAGCCTCGCTCCCGCGCCGCGACGTATTGTTCGTACCGCACCAACGCCACCTCGTCGACCTCCTGTCGGTCGAGCCGATACTTCCGCGCCGCGAGACCCGCGGTCGCGATCATCGCCTGTCCCGTCGCGGGATCGAAGCCGAAGTTGTCCCATACGTCTGCCAGCGCTCGCGTGCGCTCGTACGAGCGGCGCTCCGGGAACACGCCGACGGGGGAGTCCGATGTCCGGTCGAACGTGAGCACCCCAACGACGTCCGACGCCCCAGTGTCCACCTGGGCACCCGCTTGCAGCACTGCCTGCAACCCGGTAGCGCACGCCTGCTCCAGGTGGAACCCCGGGATCCGGTGCCCGAAGCAACTCGCGACCAGGGGGGCATTCCAGAACTTCCAATGCCAGGGGATCGTGGAGCCGATGATGAGGTAGTCCAGCTCGGACGTGGGCACGTTCCTGATGCTGAGGATTCGTGCCATGGCTTCCCCGGCAAACTGGCCGATGTTCACCTCGGCGAGCGGCGAGGTCTGCCACGCCGGGAAGTAGCTTGATCCCCATGTGCCGTAGGGAATGCGGGCCCTGGAATACATCTCGGTCGTCACGTCGTTGCTCCTCCGCGAAGCCGGACCGGCCGCCTCGGCAGATCGATCTCTCATGTTAGAGCGCTGGCCGCTGAAACGCGACCCCGTCCGGCCCCGTGGTCGACCGGTCGGTCAATCCTCCGCCACTCCGCATTCCGCCAGCCAATGTTCGACGCGCAGCGTCCGCTCGTCGATCCGCCTATCCGTCTCTTCCGTCTGAAGCATATCTTGTTGTAGGCGGTATCGAAGGGGGTCGATCGTGCGGGGAGCAGGCCGCTCGGACGTGGACAGGATGGTCCGGCTTCATCTCGCCGGACGCGACATCACCGATCCGCGGGTACTGGATGCCATGGCGAGCGTCCCCCGCGAGGCGTTCGTCCCCGAACATCTGCGCGCGCACGCATACGACGATGCTCCGCTCCCGATCGGGCACGAGCAGACCATCTCCCAGCCGTACATCGTCGCCCTCATGATCCAGGAAGCGCAGGTCGGCCCCGATGCCGCCGTCCTCGACGTGGGGACGGGATCCGGCTACCAAACGGCGCTGCTTGCGACGCTCGCCCGCCACGTGTGGAGCGTCGAGCGCCTGACCGAGCTCTCGGAGGCCGCCGGCCAGCGCCTCGAGGCACTCGGCGTGCGCAACGTGACGCTGGCGGTGGCTGACGGGGCGCTCGGATGGGAGCCGGGTGCACCCTACGACGCGATCATCGTGGCCGCGGCCGCGCCCAGGCCACCCCAGCCCCTGCTCGACCAGCTCACCCTTCACGGACGCCTGGTGATCCCGCTCGGCGACCGGGGCATTCAGGATCTCACGATCATCGAGCGTACGCCGCGGGGGCTGCGGACCACTCGCGCCGGCGCGTGTCGGTTCGTCCCGCTGGTTTCTCGCGAGGCGTTCCCGGCCGACTGGTGAGCGAGCCGCTGCTCGGCGCCCATGTCTCTACGGCAGGCGGCGTGCGCAACGCTCCGGGACGAGGTGCGGCCATTGGCGCGTCGGCGATCCAGGTATTCACGAAGACCCCGAACCAGTGGCGTGAGCCGCTGCTGACGCCCGACGAGCCAGCGGCATTTCGCGCGGCCGCTGCCAAGCACGAGATCCGCGCCGTCGTCGCGCACGACTCCTACCTGATCAACCTCGCCTCGCCCGATCCCGGGTTGCACGGACGCTCGTTCAGGGCGTTCATCGCCGAGCTCGAGCGGTGTCGTGTGTTCGGTATCCCGTGGCTCGTCACCCACCCGGGCAACTTCATGGACGATCGGGACGCCGGCCTGGCTCGGAATGCCGAGGCGTATGCCCTGGCGCTGCAGAAGGTACCGGGGCCCGGCATCTTGATCGAGACCACCGCGGGCAGCGGGACCGCGCTCGGCAGCACCTTCGAGGAGATCGCGGACCTCCGGGCGCGGGTGCCCGCCCGCATCCGTCGCCGCGTGGGCGTCTGCGCCGACACCTGTCACCTCTTCACGGCCGGGTACGATCTCGTCGGCGACTGGGAGGGCGTGTGGGAGGCGTTCGATCGCATCATCGGCCTGCGCCACCTGCGCTGCCTGCACCTCAATGACTCGATGACACCCTTTGCGTCACACCGCGACCGGCACGCGTGGATCGGCGAAGGCAGCCTGGGGGCCGAGCCGTTCCGGCGGATCATGCGGGACATGCGCTTCGCGGACACCATCAAGATCATCGAGACTCCGAAGGCGGACGATCCCGAGCGCCATGACCGCCGCATGCTGCGCCGCCTCCGCGCGTATGCCCGACGACGCCACTGAGCCGCTCAGCGACCGCCGAACACCTCCTCCAGACGCGAGCCCATTGCCGCGTCGGTCTGGTCCACGGTCAGCGGGGTGACGGTCACGAAACCGCGCCTGAACCAGTACAGGTCGGTGCCCTCGGTGGGGTCCTCGTCGGCTGGCGACCAGTCGTCCCACAGGTAATCGACTCCGCGGGGGGAAGCGCGCCGCTCATAGCGCTGGTTTCCCAGCGCAAGACTCATCGACGCGACCCGGATGCCTTGAGGCCCCCCCGCGGGCACGTTGACGTTGAGCAGGAGAGGAGCATGCACCAACCCATCGCGGATGAGCGTTTCGAGTACGCGGCGCGCCCATCCTGCCGCAACACGGTAGTAGGCGACATCCCCCCCGGCATTCACGGACACCGCAACGGCTGGCAGGCCGTGGAGCGCCCCTTCGCGGGCTGCCGCGACGGTTCCCGATACCCAGGCGCTGACGCCCACGTTGTCGCCGGTGTTGATCCCCGAGACCACCAGATCGGGCAGGCTGTCCATGAGCACGGTGAGGGCGATGCGGGTCACGGTTGCCGGGCGCGCGTCGATCGCAAACCACGGTACCCCCTGCGGGTTGCCGGACTCGAAGAACGTGATCGGCTCACGGTAGGTGATGCCGTGTCCCGTCCCGCTCTGTTGCTCGAGCGGGGCGGCGACGAACACATCCCCGAGCGGCATGAGAGAATCCACCAACGCCACCAGACCCGGAGCCCGATAGCCGTCATCGTTGACGACCAGGATTCTGAGCCGGGGAGCGTCCCCGGGCAGCTGGGCGGCGGCGCGCGTGGTCGGAAGCGACAGGAGGACGGCGAGGGCCAGCGCGACGAGCGGTCGGGACATTCCGTTCTTCCTCTCTATCGAGTACGGTTGACTACGTCCAGGCCGGCACGGCCGGCAGTCGAAAGGGAATCACTCGATGTTCCAGAGGCAATGAGGTGGGCCGGCGAGGCGTAATCGGTGTGCTCGGCACCGCTCTCGCGGTGGCATGCGGAGGCCCTACGCCGCCGCGGGTCATCCTCTTCATGGCCGACGGCGCCGGCAATGGGCATTGGACCGCCGCACGGATCGCACGACCAGATCTGGCAGTGGCGGCATTCGCGGTCCAGGGCCAGATGCACAGCCAGGGTGTGGATCACCTCGTGACGAGCAGCGGTCCCGGCGCGACGGCAATTGCGACGGGCGTGCGGACGACGTTGCGAGCCGTTGGCGTCGGGCCGGACGAGGAGCCGGTCACCACCGTGCTCGAGTACGCCACGGCCCGGGGCATGGGCACGGGACTCGTGACCACTGCCATGCTCACCGACGCCACGCCGGCCGCGTTCGCGACACACTACCCAAAGCGCGACCATCTGGCAGCTGCCGAACAGATGGCGAGGCAGTCGGTCACCGTCCTGCTCGGCGGTGGCCGCATGATGTTCGCCAACGCGGTACTGGATGAGGGGAAGCGCGCGCTGGACGTGATGCGGCAGCGGTATCCCTACGTGGACACACCGGCAGCGCTGCGTGCCCTCGACCCCGATACGATCACCGCGCTGCTCGGCCTCTTCGCCGAAGAAGACCTTCCGCCCGCTTCGCAGCGTGTGCCGACGCTCGCAGATATGACCCGGACCGCGCTGGCGGTGCTCGATCGGGATCCGGACGGGTTCTTCTTGCTGGTCGAGACGGAAGAGACCGATACGCAGGCGCACGCGAATGCCCCATTCGACACCATCGCCGCCGAGATGCTGGCGTACGACGACGCAATCCGCGTGGCCACAGAATACCGTGCCCGCCATCCCGGCACGCTGGTGATCGTGACCAGTGACCACGAGTGCGGGGGCATATCGGTCCATGAGGATGTGTCGGGAAAGCCGGTTCTCGTCTACGCGACGACCGGGCACACGGCGGGACTCGTTCCGGTCTTTGCCGACGGACCCGGGGCTGAGCGCTTCCGTGGGCTGCTCGACAACGATGAAGTTGGTCGGCGGTTGATCTCGCTCGTCCGCCGCGACTAGGAACGCCCTCCATCTCCGAGGGTTATATTCGGGCATGATGGCGGCACGGGGTGCAGGTGTGACTGCGAGGC
>Ga0111157_1013_pt1 | contig 19144 bp, 13 predicted proteins | sample DeeMarSeWOR28_12_FD_80251 | JGI IMG/M metagenome (GOLD analysis project Ga0111157, IMG submission 80251) | Gemmatimonas sp. SG8_28 | reverse complement strand
CCGACATCGACGACGCCGGCCGCATCGCCGGGAGCATTCGGGAGACGAACACCGACGGCACGTGGACGATCGCCGCGCTGCTGGGACCCGACTCCATCGTACGGTTCGGGACGCTGGGCGGCCGCTTCAGCGAAGCGACGGCGATCGGCAGCGCGGGGCACATCGTGGGATGGAGCGAGGCGGACCTCGGCACCACCGGTGACTTCCCGATCCTCGCGACCCGCGCCTTCCTGGTGCCGAGCATCGGGGCGGGCCTGGTGGATCTCGGTGTGCTGCCCGGAGCCCAACCGGGTGACGGACCGGAGCGTCAACAGAGCTGGGCAAACGCGGTCAATGGAGCCGGGGTGATCGTGGGTTGGTCCGATGCACCGGCGTTCACGGCCACACCCGACTTCTACGGCTACCCGCGCCGCCCGGTGACGTGGCGCGACGGCACGATCGTGGACCTCGGCACCGTGGGCGGACTCGAGGGGTCGGCCACAGACATCAACGAGCCGGGCTGGATCGTCGGTGGCAGTCTCGATGGCGACGGCCGGCAGCGCGCGACGCTGTGGCGCGATGGGGAGACCGTCGACCTCGGCTCGCTCCCCGGCTACTCGGGCAGTCACGCCTATCGCATCAACGACGCCGGGGACATCGTGGGCTACAGCTTCGGCCTCGACGGCACCACGCCCCCGCAGGCGACGCGGGCGACACTGTGGAGGCGGATGCGGTAGAGCATGAGGCGCCTGCCTCCCTCTTCTTACCGCTCTTCGATTGGATGCTCGAACCTCGGTGGGGTCCCCAAGCCACCGAGGCCGCCGCGAAGAATCCACAGCGCCAGCACCCAATAGAGCAGGGCCACTCCCAGGTACGGTCCCATCAGGCCGTCCGGCAGCCACGTCATGGTGAGCAGATCCGGGGACACGGGAACGACAGCTTCACTCGGCAAGAAGGCCGTGTAGCTGAGCGTCGCCCCCATGGTGGCGTGGAAGAACACGCTGACCAGGATGCTGCCCTTCGATCGGTTGTAGGCCCATGTGAACAGGACGGTCCACGGCAGCAGGAAGAACACCGCCCAGATGGCCGGCACGTTGTGCATGCCTTGCCCCAGCCAATAGGTGGGCGCATGCCACAGCAGGTGCACGAAGGCGATGACCAGCGTTGCTTTCAACGGCGTCATGATGCGTTGCAGGCGTTGCAGGGCGAACCCGCGCCAGCCGAACTCCTCACCCAGGCCGGGAATCAGCACTTGCATCACCAGGACCTGCCCGAACCACGCCCAGCCCCAGAACTCGAGGTCGAATGCGATGCCTACGGCGGCAGAGCCGATGAACCGCCCTGCGAGGCCGATCACCAGGAAGAAGCCCAGCAACGGCAGGAACCACTGCAGTCCTTCCTCGGCGTTGAACCGAGCAAAGAACCGCTTGAGGCCACCTCGTCCGTAGAACACGGCCGTCACGAGGATGGCCGAGAGCGTGGGTCCCCAGACACCAAGGATCACGATTGGCGACTCGGCGAGATCAAACGCCACGACGCCGCCAAAAATGCCCCACGACACGGCGAATGTCGTCAGGACGTATGCGGCCAGTTGACGGCGCAGTTGCCCCTGCGCTTCTCGAGAGAAGATCTCTTCCATATCACGCTCGCGTCGTCGACGCATCGAAATGACGCCGCCCACGGCAAGACTTGCTGCGCAGCAGACAGCCCGCCTACCTCCCGGCTCCGACCGCGGTGAGGAACGCGTCACTCCACAACGGCAAGGGATCGGCGTCCGTGCGGGGGTGTGCTCGGGCGACATCATTGTACGCCGCCAACAGGACCCGTGGATCGCAGACGGCCCGGACAACGGACTCGCGTCCCTGCGCCTGCTCGACGAGCGCTGCCATCTTCCAACCGACGGTGTAGAACGCCCCCTGCGGCACGTCGTCCGTGTTGACGAACGAGAACAACTGGGTTCGCTGCTCGTCTTCCGCCAGCGTTCCCGCAAGAATCTGCCGGAAGAACCGCTCCATCCGCGGTACATCCGTCGCAAAGTTGGCGATGTCCCGTTCCCACACCGTCCACGCGTCCGCCGGACTCGAAGCGTGCGGATGCACGTGCGGCCCGCCCGCGGCGGCGAGCACGGCCATTCCCTCCGCAAAGCCGCTGAGCCAACTGACGACCCTTCGCGCCGGGGCGTCCAGCGTGTCAGCACCCGCCGGATCGGGACACGTCGCGGCGCCCACATGGTGTAACTCGTGCGCCAGCGTGTTCTCGAGAACGGCCGCGGAGCGATCCGGATCGACATACATGAAGATCGCCGGATCTGTATCGAGCTCGAACACGAAGCTGTTCGGCGTGCGCTTGATCACCGGATAGATCGTGGCCTCGATGACGACACCGTCGGGCAGATAGGCCTGTGCGCGCTCGGCAGCAGCGGCGACATCGATCCCACGCCACTTCACCAGCGCATCCCGCAGCGCAGGCAGGCGACGTACCGCGTCGTCCGAACGCACGAACGCCCGGAATACCGAGTCGAACGCTTCGGCCCCAAACGACTCCTGCCGTCGCTTGAGACGAAGGTAGCCGGTCGTCGACTGGAGCCGGCGCCAGTCCGCCTCGGCAGGATCGACGCCCCGCGCCCGTTGCTCGAGAAGGGCGATGACCGCATCGGCCTGGTCGAGCTCAACGCGTACCGCAACGTCGCGTTGCGGGACCTGCGCGTGCACTCGCGCGGCCAGCACGGTCACGGAGACAGTTGCCACCGCTGCTACCGTCCGGAGTGCAGGCATGGCTGCAAGTATCAATGCTCGGAGTTGCATGGGCAAAGCGAGTATCGCAGGACTCGATTGGGGTCAGGAGCTATCCGGCACCTGCACGACGATGATTTCACGTACTTGCACGGGTTCCGCTGCAGACACCTCAGATGTCACCGGGCGGCCACGCCGGGCGCCGGGCTCACTCCGAGCGCCGCTCACTGCGGATCGTACCCGCTGCGCGCCAAGAAGCCGGGGTAATCGGTCACTGCCAAGATCTCGCGGATGGCCTGCTCCTTGTCGTCCGCATTGTCGTAGTAGGCGCGCGTGATCAGTGCCCCCATGACGTACCCGACTCCCCGTGGCTGCTTCGGCTGCTCCGGCGTCGACCACATCCACCCCGTGTCCTCGGCGTCGAGCATCCCGGGGGTGAACCGCTCCCACAGCTCCCGCTCGTGCTCGATGACGTACGGACGCGCCTTCTCCTGCGTCATGCGACCGGTCACGAGGTCCGCGAAGTACTCGGCGATCCCTTCGCGAATCATGTAGGCCAGGACCGTACCTTCCGGGCCGTAGATCGCCTGGTATTGCTCGATGCCCATGGTCATCGCCTGCTGCATGTGCGCCATCTCGTGCACCAGCAGCGTCGTGAACGTGCCGCGCAGGGCCTTGGGGCCCCGGGTCTCGACCGTCGCCACGGGGCCCGCCTCGCTGCCGGTGCCGATGCCGCGATACCCGCCGACGACCAGGTAGGTCGGTGGAAAGACCGCGCCCGGGATGTGGCGCTTCAGGCCGGCGTACGCCTTTCGGTAGTTCGGAATCTCGGCCTCCATCACCTCGACGTTCGCCGACAGGGCCGCATACGCCTCGGGATGTTCGCGAATGGCCGCTTGGAGCCGTTCGGCCGTGAGATCGTACCGCCCGATGTACGCGCGGAGTCCCGGGGATCCCCGACCGAGATAGTCCTCCTGCAGGACCGCGAGCGTGTCGGCCTCGCTCGCGAGGCGGTGATGTGCCTTGACGAAGTTGTGCACGTCCGTCGTCACGACGGCCGCTTCCGCAGGATCCACCGTGACCTCGAAGGGAAACTGCGCCTGGGCCATCGATGCGGACGACGCCGCGACCGTCATCGTAGCAACCACCTTGCGCACAGAAGATACGAACCGCCGCATCGCTCTCTCCTCGTTACAGTGCTCGCTCCACGCCTTCGGCGGCACCCTCATGCCGCAGCCTGCAGTCCGCGACCGTACGGGGCGCGCTGCCGTTTGTCTCGGTGCTGCTTCAGATGGAGCAGGACCCACTATCCGGACCGGAGCAGCGACAGACGGATGAACACGGCCAGCATCCACAGGGCAGCCACGGGCCCCAGATCGACCGACCAGGCGTTCGCTGGCGCCTCCGGAAACGTCTGGAGATGCAGCAACAGGAGGACAGGGCCCGCCGCCAAGCCGACACCGCCTCATACCTCTCCGAACCGGGGGTGCGTGAACAGCAAGACCGCCAGCAACATGGTCGCGCGGCAAATGCAGATGTCCCCCGCGACGTCGACCAGGTACTGCACGGGATTGACCGCTCGCCACGCCACCGGCACGGTCTCGTGCGCAGCTCCGTCGCTCGTTTCGGCCCGCCGAGCGGTTCTGTTCCTGGAGTGGCCACGCCGGCATGCGGCGGGCCGTGCTGGAGCGGCGGGCCCTTGGGGGTCGGTGGTGTCGATTGGGGCGTTTCAATCGACACCACCCACGAACACACGGGTTGACCGTGTGTCGCTAACCCGCTCTATTTCAATGTTTTCGCATTTCAGGACAGGTGGCCGAGCGGTTGAAGGCACACGCCTGGAGAGCGTGTGAACCTCGCAAGGGTTCCGTGGGTTCGAATCCCACCCTGTCCGTACAAGTCACTTGCGGTTCCCCACCCTGAGGCCGCCCGCTGAGGGCCACGTGTCAGGGAAAGGCACGTGTAGCCCTCGGAATTGAGCGAACTTACGGCGCAGCAACATCTTGTAAAGACATCTTCATCCCGTCTTTCTTCTTCTCTGCCCCGGATCCATTAGGTTGTCCGGGTGAGCAGCGGTGAGATGGGACTGACGCCCAGGAGCGTCAGGGACAACCTGCCAAGCGTTTCCTTCGCGTAGCCCCACCTGCCGCAAACATTCGGGAGGGGCGGAGTGTTCGGATCGAGCGATACCGAGCGCTTCCCAGCGAGCGGGCTCCCCGCTCGGGCGCGAAGTGCGCACTCTGCCTCGGATTGCGACTGACCACAGGTACGCACGTACCCGAGCGAGAGTGTGTGATGACGACATCCCAAGCACAGGCGCCTTCGAAACATGAGAAGGCAGCTGACGCGTCCGCCGGTGAGAAGCGCATCATCCGCGTCAAGGAGCACACCGTCGAGGTGGTCTCCGATTCCGGCGAAGGCGCCCAGAAGTGCGGCCAGATCTTCGGCCGCGTCTCCGCCCGCATGGGCAACGGCGTGTGGACAGTCGAGATCATCCCCGCCGAGATCCAGCCGCCCCCGCGTACGCCCCCCAGCGCCTCCGGCAACCGGATCCGCATCGGCACGAAGGCCGTGACCAACTGGGGTGACGGCGCCCATCTCGTCGCCGCCTTCAACGAGCAGGTGCTACTGCATCGCCATCGGATGAATAGCCTCGAAAAGGGCTGCATTATCCTCATCGAGAGCATGTGGAAGACGCACGACGATGAGGACATCCGCGCGGAGTGGGCGGCAGCGATGGACGAGCTTGCGGCGGGCGAGTACCGCTTCGTCGAGGTACCGATGGAAGAGCAATGCCTGACCGTGGTCGACAATCCGCGGAAAGGCAAGAACATGTTCGTGCTCGGGATGCTGGCGAACATCTACTCGCGCGATCTCGAGATCATCAAGGAGCTGATCCGGCACGAGTTCCGGAAGAAGAAGGCCGAAGTCGCCGAGTCGAACATCGCGTTGCTCGAACTGGGCCACCGGTGGGCCGACGAGCATCTCGATTTCAAGGTCGAGGTGCCGATCGAGGCGCCCGGTGTTCCGATGGTCGTGATGAACGGCAACCAGGCCGTCGCGATCGGGGCGGTGGCGGCCGGCCTCGAGCTGTGCGCCATGTATCCGATCACCCCGGCGACGTCCGCCTCGCACTACCTGAGCGAGATCTTCGAGAGCTATGGCGGCATCGTGCACCAGGCCGAAGACGAGATCGCCGCGGCCGGCGTCGCCGTCGGGGCGTCGTTCGCCGGGAAGACCGCCTTCACGATCACCTCCGGCCCGGGCATGGCACTCAAGACCGAGTTCATCGGGCTGGCGGTCATGACCGAGACCCCGCTCGTGCTGGTCGACGTCCAGCGGGGCGGCCCGAGCACCGGCCTCCCGACCAAGATCGAGCAGGGCGATCTCCTCTCCTCCATCTTCGGACAGCCGGGCGACGCCCCCAAGGTCGTGATGGCCCCGGCCACGATGGAAGAGTGCTTCCTCTGCATGACCACCGCGCGCCGAATCGCCGAGGCGTTCCGCTGCGTCGTGATGGTGCTGACCGACGCGAACCTCGCCACCGGCGTGCAGCCGTTCCCGCGGCCCAACGTCACTCGGGAGTGGATGGCTGCACCGCTCGACCTGAGCGCACTCCCCGAAGGCCACAAACCGTACGACTGGGATCCCAAGACCGGGCTCTCGCGGCGGCACATCCCCGGTCAGCGGAACGGGATGTTCACCGCCACGGGCCTGTCGCACGACGAGGCGAGCAAGATCGGCTACACACCGGACGTGCACGAGCGCGGCTGCGAGATGCGCGCGCGGAAGATGGCCGTCCTCCAGCAGACCCTGTCGCCGCCGACGCCGTACGGTGATGAGCAGGGCGACCTGCTCGTGGTGGGTTGGGGCAGTACGCAGGGCGCCATCGAGGAGGCGGTCGACCGGGCGCGGGACGAGGGACTGTCGGTCTCGTCGCTGCACCTGCGGTTCCTCTCGCCGATGGAGCCGGGCCTGAAGGAGATCTTTGGAGGCTACAGCAAGGTCATGACCGTCGAGGTCAACTACTCCGACGATCCCAATGCCCCCTACGTCACCGAGGAGAACCGCCGTCGCGGGCAGCTTGCGTGGCTGCTCCGCGCGCAAACGCTGGTGGACGTCGACTGTTGGACGCGCGTGCCGGGTGAGCCGTTGCGCCCGGGCCAGATCCTCCAGGCCATTCGGGACTTTATGCCGAACGGAGCCGACGCATGATTCAGCTCGGATGCTCATTGCTCGGGAGCTCGGTCGAGGACGACCGCTACCTTGGCATGGAAGACTATCAGAAAGCCGTCGCCCGCTGGTGCTCCGGCTGCGGCGATCACGCGGTGCTCACGGCGGTCCAACGGCTGCTCGAGGTGGAGCAGTTGGCACCGGAAGAGACGGTCTTCGTCTCGGGCATCGGCTGCTCGAGCCGGTTCCCGCATTACGTGAACTCCTACGGATTCCACGGCCTGCACGGGCGCGCGCTGCCAGTCGCGCTGGGCGTCAAGATGCGCCGGCCCGAGCTTCACGTGTTCGCCGTCATGGGTGACGGCGACTGCTGCTCGATCGGTGCAGGCCACTGGGTCCATACGACGCGGTACAACCCGAACATCGTCGCCATCATGCTGGACAACGGCGTCTACGGGTTGACCAAGAACCAGACGTCACCCACGAGTCCGAAGGGCCTCAGGAGCAACACGCAGCCCCGCGGAGCGTACATCGATGCGATGAACCCGATCGCCACGACGCTCGGCGTGGAGAACGCGTCGTTCGTCGCACAGACGGGTGACTGGGTACCGGACCACATCTACGAGACGATCCGGGCCGCCTATCACCACCCGGGCTTCTCGTTCGTGCGCATCCTGCAGCGGTGCCCACAGTACACCGACAACCTGTTCCTCGAGGCCATGCGCAACCCGGACACGATCGAGTTGCTGATCCACCCTGACGGGGTGCAGGTCAAAGACCTCGAGAAGCTCTACACCAATACCGTGTACCACGACCCGGCGGACCTGGTGAACGCGTTCCGGCTCGCCCAGCTCGACGACAAAATCCGGCTTGGCGTGTTCTACCGGAACGATGACATCCCGGTCTACGAGCAGGTGCGGGCGGTGCCGGCGAAGACCGTGGACGAGAAGATTGCCATCCTCAATGAGGAGTTGGACACGTATGCCGTCTGACGACCGGGTGGAGCTCGCTCTTACCGCCATGCAAGGTCAGCGCGACGCGTTCCGTGCCGCGCTTGGCTCGACGGCGGAACAGGTACAGAGCTTCCTCAATGAGCATCGGGGCTCGGAAAACGGCGGAGCTCATCGCATCGCCGCGGAGCTGGGGCCGTTCGCTGCAGGCCATTTCAACACCGACCGTCTCGCGACACTGTTCGAGAGCGAGATCCGGCTCGACGGTTTGACGCTCGAGACGATCGAGCAGGCCCGCGACACCATTGCCGAACTCACCAAGCGCAACCACGACCTGTTCGTAGCGCACGTGAAACCCGGCGGCGACGTCCGTGAGGTCGTGGCCCGCGCCCTTGAAGAGATCGGCCGGGCATTCGGCGCGGTGCGGATCTTCGAGCTGACCCGCTCGGGAAGCCATCGGGGCAACGAGCACGCCCGCTCCCTCGGCTCGTTCCCGTTCGTCAAGTGGAGCAAGGGCGAGCGCCGCCTCGCGCCCCCGCTCGTCGTCACCGTGGATGGTGCCGACCTTCGTGCCGAGCGCCTCGCGGAGTTCCTCGACGGGGCACAGAAGATCGTGCTCGTCGTGCGGGGCAAATGCGCGCCGGCGCCACTGGTCCGACTGATCACGCCGGGCACCTTCGTGATTCAGACGAGCGACGGGACGGGCCTCGACCGGCTCGCGGTGCACGACGGCCCGGGCATCGGCGCACTGCTGCCCACCGATGCCGCACGGTTCGTGCACGACCCGGCCGGCGGTACGCCGCTCGCGAACCGCCTCTCGGTGACGCATCTCCCTGACCGCGAGCCGCGGCTGTCGATCGGAGGCGTCAGCGGCCAGCAGCAGAGCGAGGAGCTCCGGCAGCTCCGAGCGCTGGCCGCAGCGCCGCCGGAAGCGACTCCGGCTGGCGAGACGGCACAGGCAGCCGCACCGCCTGCTCCCGCGGACAAGCTGGCCGCCTGGCTGCTGAGCCAGGCCAACTTCAGCGACCTGTAGCGACGGACCGATGAGCGCATCGGCGATCCTCGTCTCGGTAGCGATCCTCGGCGCGTTGGGGCTCACGTTCGCGGGCCTCATCGCTCTTACCCATCGCAAGTTCAAGGTGTGGGAGGATCCGCGCATCGACGCCGTGGCCGACATGCTGCCCAACGCCAACTGCGGCGCATGCGGCGAGGCCGGATGCCGTGCGTTCGCCGAGGGTGTCGTCGAAGGCCGGATCAAGCCTGCCGGGTGTACCGTGATGGGCGCCGACGAGGTCGTCCAACTCGCCGAGTTCCTGGGCGTCGAGGCCGGTGAGGCAAACAAGCGGGTTGCGCGGCTCTTGTGCGCCGGCGGCAGCAACGTCGCGGTGCAGCAGGCCGACTACCATGGCCTCGAGACGTGCAAGGCGGCGGCAGCGGTGGCGGGCGGCGGCAAGGGATGCCGCTGGGGATGCCTCGGTCTGTCCGACTGTGAGGTGTCCTGCGACTTCGATGCCATTCACATGAACCGATATGGCCTCCCTGTCGTCGATCCCGAGAAGTGCACGGCGTGCGGCGACTGTGTGGAGGCGTGCCCGAAGGATCTCTTCGTCCTCATGCCGATCGAGCAGAAGCTCATCGTGCAGTGCAAGAGCCACCTCGAGGGCGACGAGATCGAGGAGCTGTGCCGTGTCGCCTGCACTGCGTGCGGACGGTGTGCGGCAGATGCAGCGCCGGGCCTCATCGAGATGCGGGACGGGCTGGCGGTGGTGGACTACGAGAGGAACGAGTTGGCGGATCCGGTGGCCATCGCCCGATGCCCGACCGGCGCCATCGTCTGGGTCGAGGGGGCGCAACGGTTCGATGCCGCCCCCACCCAAGCACCTGAGAAGGCGGTTGCATGATGTTCAAGAAGAAGACCGATTCGACTCCTGCCGAGCAGCCGAAATACCCTGGCGTCACCGTCGCCATCGACGGGACAACGGCCGTCGTGGAGATGGAGACGGCCGGCAGCGAGGCCGCCGGAGCCTATCCCATTACGCCGTCCACGCAGATGGGCGAAGGCTGGGCGGCCGCGGTGGCCGCGGGGGTAACCAACGTCAACGGACGCCGCCTGCTGTTCTTCGAGCCCGAAGGGGAGCACGCCGCCGCCGCGGTGACCGCTGGCATGAGCATGGTCGGTCTTCGCGCTACCAACTTCTCGAGCGGTCAGGGCATCGCGTACATGCACGAGTCCCTGTACGCAGCCGCCGGCAAGCGTCTCACGTACGTGCTCAACATCGGCGCGCGGGCGATGACGAAGCACGCGCTGAACGTCCACGCAGGGCACGACGACTACCACGCTGTCGACGACACCGGGTTCTTCCAGCTGTTCGCCAAGGATGCGCAGGAGGCGGCCGACCTGAACCTCATCGCGCACAAGATCGCGGAGCTGTCACTCAACCCGGGCATCCTGGCGCAGGACGGCTTCCTCACGACGCACGTGATCGAGTCGATGGTGCTGCCCGAGCGGGCGCTGGTGAAGGAGTTCCTCGGCGACCCGGCAGACATCATCGAGACGCCGACGCCCGCGCAGCGTTGGGTCTTCGGCGACAAGCGCCGGCGCATCCCCGAGATGTTCGACCTCGACTACCCGGCAATGCTCGGCGTCGTGCAGAATCAGGACGCCTACCAACAGGGCGTCGCCGCGCAGCGGCCGTTCTACTTCGATCACGTCGCGGCGTTCACCGACCAGGCCATGGAGGAGTTCTACGGCCTGACGGGACGCCGCTACGCGCGCGCCCTGGGGTATCGGCTCGACGACGCGGAGTACGTGATCGCCGGCCAAGGCTCGCTCATCCCGAACGCGGAAGTCGTGGTCGACTATCTGCGGGAGTCGCGTGGGCTGAAGATCGGAGTGCTCAACGTCACGATGTTCCGGCCCTTCCCGGCTGACGTCATCACCAACCTGCTCAAGGGCAAGAAGGCCGTCACCGTGCTCGAGCGGGTCGATCAGCCGCTCGCCGTGGATCAGCCGGTCTTGCGGGAGATCCGGGCGGCAGTCGCCAAGGCGCTCGAGAACGGGCGGAGCGGCAACGGCACGCCTCCCTACCCGGTCGCCACGTACCGTCCGGAGGACACGCCGGAGTTCTTCTCCGGCACGTTCGGCCTCGGCTCGCGCGACCTCCAGCCCGGCGATCTCATTGCCGCGGTGGACAACATGGTCGCAGGCGGGCGCAAACTGCGGCAGTTCTACCTCGGCATCGACTTCGTGCGCGAGGGCACGAAGCTCCCGAAACTGCAGATCTGGCAGGACCAGCTGCTCGAGGCGTATCCGCACGTCAAGGACATCTCGCTCCACTCCGAGGAGAACGTCAATCTCCTGCCGGAGGGCGCCACCTCGATCCGCATCCACTCGGTGGGTGGGTGGGGCGCCATCACGATGGGCAAGAACCTCGCGATGACCGCTGCCGAGCTGATGGGGATGTACATCAAGGCCAACCCCAAGTACGGCTCGGAGAAGAAGGGACAGCCGACGACGTTCTACGCCACGCTCGCGCACGCGCCGATCAAGCTGAACTGCGAGTTGAAGCACGTGAACGTGGTGCTCTCGCCCGATCCGAACGCGTTCCGCCACTCGAACCCGCTGGCCGGGCTCGCGGAGGACGGCGTGTTCGTGATCCAGGCCGATCGGGGCGCGCAGGAGTTGTGGAACGGCCTCCCGGCCGACGCGCAGCAGACCATCAAGGACCGCAGGCTCCGCGTCCACTACCTGAATGCGTTCAGGATCGCCATGGAGGAGGCGACGGACCCGGAACTGCGCTACCGCATGCAGGGCGCGGCGTTCATGGGTGCCTTCTTCAAGGTATCGGGCCTCGCCGAGCGCGAGGGCCTGGACGAGGAGCGGCTGTTCCAGGGCATCACCAAGCAGCTCCAGAAGAAGTTCGGACACCTCGGGCAGCGCGTGGTGGACGACAACATTCGCGTCATTCGCCGCGGCTACGACGAGGTGCAGTCCGTGGATGCGGCGGCGCTCGCGGTGAATGAGGACGCGGTGAGCGCCCAGCCGCAGATGCCCGATCTACTCGACGGCAGCAAGTGGCGCTCCGGGTTCGGCAACCCCGGCCGGTTCTGGGAGCAGGTGTGCTATCTCTACAAGACCGGCGACGACGGCCTTGCCGACCCGTTCGCGGCACTGAGCGCCATCCCCGCGGCAACCAGCACGATCCGTGACATGACGGACGTGCGCTTTGAGGTCCCCGAGTTCGTGCCGGCGAACTGCACGGGCTGCGGCCAGTGCTGGACGCAGTGCCCGGATACGGCCATTCCGGGGCTCGTGAACGAGCCGGAGGAGATCATCCAGGCGGCGATCAGGACCGTGTCGAATGGCCGGTCGCTCGACCGGATCGGGCAGATCGTGCGGCATCTCGGCAGCGAGTCGCGCAAGATCCTCAAGGGCGTCCCGTTCACGTCCTTCGGGCCCGTCCTGTCCGAGGCGTACAGAACGGTCGTCGACAAGATGAACCTCGACCCCGAGCGGCGCTCCGCACTCGACGCCGAGTTCGCGCCGGTGTACGCGGCGCTGGAGGAGTTCCCGCTCGCCAAGACCGCGCCCTTCTTCGACGTGCCGGAGGGGCGGGAAAAAGGCACCGGCGGCCTGCTGTCGATCACGATCAACCCGGATACCTGCAAGGGGTGCAAGATCTGCGTCGAGGTCTGTCCCGACGAGGCACTGAAGACCGTCCCGCAGACCGACGAAGTGGTGGACAAGCTGCGGCGCGACTGGAAGCTGTGGCAGCACCTGCCGGACACCAACGACCGGTACGTCAACGTGTCCGACGTCGAAGAGGGCATCGGCGTGCTGTCGTCGCTCCTGCTCAAGAAGGACACGTACGGTTCGATGATCGGTGGGGACGGCGCCTGCATGGGCTGCGGCGAGAAGACGGTCGTGCACCTCGTGATGTCCGCGGTGAACGCTCTGATGCTGCCACGGGTGAGGAAGCACGTCGAGAAGCTCGACCAGTTGATCGCGGATCTGGACGATAAGGCGCGCAAGCTGCTCGCCTCCGACGCCGACCTGCACGACGTCACCAGCGGGAACGCGGGGATCACACTGGACGACGCGAAGAAGGCCGAGCTCACGAAGCTCACGAAGATGCTCGACGACCTGAAGGATCTGCGCTGGCGCTACGTCGAAGGGCCCAGTGGCAAGGGCCGCGCCCCGATGGGCATGACCAACGCCACCGGCTGCTCGTCGGTATGGGGCAGCACCTACCCGTACAACCCGTACCCCTTCCCCTGGGTCAACCACCTGTTCCAGGATGCCCCGTCCATCGCCATCGGCATCTTCGAGGGGCACATGCGCAAGATGGCCGACGGCTTCGTCGCCATCAGGCGCGCCGAGCTGGAGCTGGCCGGCGAGTATGAGGCGGAGACGCACGAGCCGCTCTTCACGACGTTCGACTGGCACCAGTTCACCGACGACGAGTTCAAGCTGTGTCCGCCGATCTTCGCCACCGGCGGCGACGGTGCGATGCTCGACATCGGGTTCCAGAACCTGTCGCGGCTGCTCGCCTCCGGCAAGCCGATCCGCGTCATGGTGCTGGACACGCAGGTGTACTCCAACACCGGCGGCCAGGCCTGCACCAGCGGCTTCACGGGCCAGGTGAGCGACATGGCGGCGTACGGCAAGGCGCAGCACGGTAAGGAGGAGACACGCAAAGAGCTGGCGCTGATCACCATGGCGCATCGCAACGTGTTCGTGCTGCAGGCATCGCAGGCCAATGCAGCGCACCTGCTCGGCGGCGTGCTCAGGGGGCTGCAGTCCCACTATCCGACCGTGCTATCGCTGCACTGCCCGTGTCCCCCCGAGCACGGAGTCGGCGACGACCAGGCGCCCGACGCGGCCAGGCTGGCGCTGGAGAGCCGTGCGTATCCGGTGCTGCTCTACGACCCGGCCGCCGGCGACAAGCTCGCCGACCGGATCGATCTCGACGGCAACCCGTCGATCGACGACACGTGGCCCGAGTACGACCTCACCTATCTGGACGACGAGGGGAACGAGCAGACGCTCACGCTGCCCGTCACGGTCGCCGACTGGGCGGCCACGGAGGCGCGCTTCAAGAAGCACTTCAGGCGCATCAAGGCAGACGTGGACACCGAGGAGCTGATGCCGTTCCACGAGTTCGTCGCGACGCCGGCGGAGGACCGGGACGGCAGGACGCCGTTCATCTACATGCTGGAACCGGATCGGAAGCTCGGGCGGGTCTCGGTATCGCCGGAGATGGTGGAGCTGGCTGAAGACCGGCTGAACGTGTGGAATCTCCTGAGGGAGATGGCCGGCCTCGATGCGGATGTCTCGGCCGAGGCCGAAGCGGAGTTCCAACAGCAGGCCGAGCAGATCAGGGCCGAGTACGAGGCGAAGCTGGCTGACCTGAAGGCGAAGTTCCCGCAGGTGATCGCCCGCCGGCTGGCCGAGGGCCTGATCCGTTCCGGCAATGGGCAGCGCACCATCGCCGACTTGCTGAATGAGGTGCAGGCCATGCCGATCGAGCCGCTCAGGCTCGAGGGCGGCATCGACTTCGGTGGCGGTGGGGGCGGAGCGGCCGTCGCCGCACCCGCCGCGGCACCGGCCCAGACAGCGGCCCCCGCGGCGGTCGAGGAAGAAGAGGAAGGACTCGCCCTCGAGCCGTACATCGACTCGGCCCGGTGCACGACCTGCGAGGAGTGCATCAAGGTGAACAAGAAGATGTTCGCCTACAACGACAAGAAGCAGGCGTACATCAAAGACCCGAAGGCGGGCCCGTACAAGGACCTCGTGGTGTCCGCCGAGCGTTGCCCGGTGCGAATCATCCATCCGGGCACGCCGCTCAGTCCGAAGGAGAAGGATATCGAGAAGTGGATGAAGCGGGCGGAGCCGTTCAACTGAGGGAGCGATGGCCAAGCGCATGAAGTTCAGCCACGGCGTCCACCCGCCGGAGCTGAAGGAGCTGACCGAGCGGGAACCGATCCGCCGCCTGCCCTTCCCCGACGAGATCGTGCTGCCGCTGTCGCAGCACACGGGGAAGCCTGCCAAGCCCCTCGTCGCGATCGGCGACCGGGTGCAGCGGGGCGACATGATTGCCCAAGCGGACGGGTTTGTCTCGTCACCGGTGCACGCCTCCGCAGCAGGGACCGTGACGGCGATCGAGCTGTGGCCGCACCCGTCCGGCGCGTTTCACGAGGCGATCAGGATCAAGGTAGCGCCGTACGACGCGCAGGTGCCGCGTAAGCGGATCATCCCCAACTGGCACGGACTCTCCGCTGAGGAGATCGTCGATGCGGTGCGCCGCGCGGGTGTGGTTGGTCTTGGCGGCGCCGCCTTCCCCACCCATGTCAAACTCGTGCCGCCGAAAGACGTAACGATCGACACGGTCGTCATCAACGGGTGCGAGTGCGAGCCGTACCTGACGACCGACCACCGCACGATGGTCGAGTATCCGGAGCGCGTCCATCTGGGCACTCGGCTGATGCTGACGACGCTCGGTGTCGACCGGGCGATGATCGGCGTCGAGAACAACAAACCCGACGCAATCGAACGGTTGCGAGCGACGATCCCGGACGACCTGCGAGAGCGCGTGACGGTGCATGCCCTCACGGTCAAGTATCCGCAAGGCGCCGAGAAGATGCTGATCAAGTCCCTGCTCGACCGGGAGGTGCCGTCGGGCAAGCTCCCGATGCATGTGGGGGTGGTCGTGCACAACGTGGCCTCGGTGGCGACCATCGCCGAGGTCTTCGAGACCGGGCTGCCGCTGGTTGAGCGGATCGTGACGGTGACGGGGCCGGGTGTCGTCCGGCCGTCGAACTTGATCGTTCCGGTCGGCACGAAGGTGCGCGACCTGATTGCGGCCTGCGGAGGCTTCACCGAAACCGCGCGCGAGATCGTCTTCGGCGGCCCGATGATGGGGGCTGCCCAGGCCAGCACCGACGTCCCCGTGCTCAAGGGGACCAGCGGCGTCATCGTGCTCACCGATACCGAGGTGAAGCCGCAGAAGGCCTATCCCTGCATCCGCTGCGGGCATTGCCTCGATGCCTGTCCGGTCTTTCTCAACCCGCAGATCCTCGGCCAGCTGGCGATGTACGAGCGGTACGAGGAGATGAACGCGCATCATCTGCAGGACTGCATGCTCTGCGGCTGCTGTGGATACACTTGTCCTTCCAATATCCCGCTGACACAGCTGTTTGCACTCGCCAAGGCGCAGCTGCGGAAGCAGCCCCAGGCCGCATGACGACGCCACGACTGCTGATTACGGCCTGGCCCCACCTGGCGGAGCGCGACAGCACGCCGCGGATCATGTGGACGGTCAACCTGTCGCTCGTCCCGGTCATCGCAGCGGCGATCTTCTATTTCGGCCCGAGCGCCGTGCTCGTGCTCGCCGCGAGTCTCGCCGGATGCCTGGTGACGGAATGGGTGTTCGGCAGCCGAGAGGCGCTCGCCGATGGCTCAGCCGTTATCACAGGGATCCTGCTCGGCCTCTGTCTGCCGGCCGGGATCCCGATGTGGATGGCGTTCGTCGGCGGGGCCTTCGCCATCGGGTTCGGCAAGTTGGTGTTCGGCGGACTGGGCCAGAACATCTTCAATCCGGCGCTGCTTGGCCGTGCGTTCTTGCAGGCTGCCTTCCCCGTGGCACTCACGACGTGGCCGGTGATCCGTGAGAACTGGTGGGCACTCCGCGGCGACAATCTCGCGCTGCCGCTCATGAGCCCGCAGGCCGTCGACGTGCTGACGCAGGCCACCCCCCTGGGCCTGATGAAGTTCGAGCAACAGACTACCGCGACATGGCGGCTGATGATCGGCATGACGGGTGGATCGCTGGGCGAGACGGCCGGTATCATCATCCTGCTGTGCGGTGCCTACCTGGCGTGGCGCAACTACCTGAACTGGCGCATTCCCGTGAGCATCTTCGCCACCGTGGCTGCGCTCGCCACGTTCACCCACGCCATCAATCCCGCCTATCCGGGGCCGATGTTCATGCTCTTTTCCGGCGGGCTCATGATCGGCGCGGTGTACATGGCCACCGACATGGTGACATCGCCCGTGACGAACCGGGGCTGCTGGCTCTACGGATTCGGTATCGGGTTCCTGGTGGTCGTCATCCGGCTGTGGGGTGGACTCGCCGAAGGCGTGATGTACGCCATCCTCCTCATGAACGCGCTGGTGCCGTTCATCAACCGGGCGACCCAGCCCACGGTCTTCGGTACGCGGACCGTGAAGGCGGCATCATGAGCGGCCCTCCTCCGATCCAGCCGAAACCCGACGTGCCGGCATGGCGACTGCTCGCCACACTGGGTATCGCCGGCGCAGCCGCCGGCTTCCTGCTCGTGTTCGTGTTCCAGCTCACGGCACCGATCATCGAGCGCAACAAGGCGGAACGGCTCGCGGCGGCAGTGCAAGAGGTACTGAGGGCGCCGCATCACTACGACACGCTGTACGTCGTCGACGAGACATTGACTGCTGCGCTGCCGAGCGGTGCGAATCCCGCCGACTATCAGCAGGTGTATCGCGGCCTGACCGAGGACGGGACGCCCGTGGGCTACGCGATTGCATCAGGTGAGCCGGGATTCCAGGACATCGTCCGCGTCATCTTCGGCTACGACCCCGGCACCGACGCGCTGCTCGGCATGAAGGTGCTCGAGAGCAAGGAGACTCCGGGCCTGGGCGACAAGATCGAGAAGGACTCGGCCTTCGTGAACCAGTTCGACGGCGTGCTCGCTCCGCTCGAGGGTGTCAAGGCACGGGAAGGAACCGGCGATCCGCACGAGATCGACATGATCACAGGGGCCACCATCTCGTCACGCACGGTGATCAAGGTGATCAACAACGCGCTGGCACGACTCGAGCCGCTCCTCGACTCATATACGGCCTCGGCGCCCGCAGCTCTGGCACGGGAGGCAGGACAATGAGCGCGCGGACGCCGCAGCAGGACTTCCTACGGGGCATCTGGCGCGAGAACCCCGTGCTGATCCAGATGCTCGGGTTGTGTCCCGCGCTCGCCGTGACCAACACGGTGGCCAACAGCCTCGTCATGGGCATCGCCACGTTCTTCGTGCTGACGGGATCGAGCTTCCTGGTGTCCCTCGTCAAGAAGCTCGTGCCGAACGAGGTCCGGATCTCCACGTACATCCTGATCATCGCCACGTTCGTCACTGTCGCCGACATGACGCTCGAGGCCCTTGTGCCGGACATCCACAAGGCCCTTGGCGCGTTCGTCGCGCTCATCGTCGTGAACTGCATGATCCTCGGCCGCCAGGAGGCCTTCGCGTCCAAGAATCCCATCGGCCGCTCGCTGCTGGATGCCTTCGGGACCGGAATCGGCTTCATGATTGCCATGCTGATGATGGGCACCGTGCGCGAAGTGCTCGGCAACGGCACGATCCTCGGCATGAAGGTGATCCCCGGCAACTTCGAGCCCTGGGTGATATTCATCCTACCGCCCGGTGGTTTCCTGACGCTCGGCATGTGGCTGATGGTCATCGCGTGGTGGACCGAGCGACGGACCTCGCGCGCCCGCGTGCGTGAGTGGCCCGAGGGCGTGGCGACCACGAAGGAGGCGGCGTGATGGGCGAGCTGTTCTGGATCCTGCTCTCCGCCATGGTGGTGAACAACTTCACCCTGGCCTACTTCCTCGGACTGTGCCCGTTCATGGGCGTCTCGGCACGGGTGGGCACGGCCCTGCGTCTGGGGCTCGCGGACATCTTCGTGCTGGTCATCGCCTCCACGTGCGCGTGGTTTCTCAATACCTTCATCCTGCCGTACGCACCGTTCCTCAGGCTGATCTCGTTCATCGTGGTGATCGCGTCGCTGGTGCAGATCACCGAGATGGTGATCAAGAAGGTGAGCCCGGTGCTGTTCCGACAGTTGGGCATCTACCTACCGCTGATCACGACGAACTGCGCCATTCTCGGACTCGCGATCTTCCAGACGAACCGCGGCTACGACTTCCTGGAAGGGCTGTTCTTCGCGATCGGCGGCGGCCTCGGGCTGATGCTCGCGCTTGTGCTGATGGCCTCGATCCGCGAGACGTCCGAGATGGCGGATGTGCCGTCGGTCGCCCGGGGCATGGCTCTGGTCCTCATCATCGCCGGGAGCCTGTCGTTGGCGTTCATGGGCTTTGCCGGACTGTTGAGTTCATCATGAGTGAATTCCTGGGCATCCTCGGTCTCGTCGTGCTGTTCGTGGTCTTCGGCCTGATGCATCGCAATGGCCGCCAAGACCGCTGTAACTCCTGTTCGCTGAAATCCACGGACGCGTGCGGCACGTCGTCGTGCGAAATCGTCCACGAGCTGTCGGAGCGG
>Ga0111157_1012_pt1 | contig 19256 bp, 19 predicted proteins | sample DeeMarSeWOR28_12_FD_80251 | JGI IMG/M metagenome (GOLD analysis project Ga0111157, IMG submission 80251) | Gemmatimonas sp. SG8_28 | reverse complement strand
GCGAGCGGCGGGATGAGTCGGGACGTACCGGGAGTGCCGGCACCGTCGGAATGGCCATTGGTGCTGCCGACGTTGCCGGCGCTCCCAGTGCTTCCCGGCTCATCCCACCGCTCGCAACGACCGCCATTGTCCTCGTCGCGGCCAAGCTCCTCGCGCACGTAGCCGCCAACGTCTGGACCCCCTACGAGTTCCACCGCGACGCGTTCCTCTACATGGCGATGGGCACACATCTGCGCATACTCCACATGGACTTTCCGCCGCTCATGGCGTTGATCTCCGAAGCCGTACGCGGCATCGCCGGAGCCTCACTGTTCGCCTATCGGATGATTCCCGCAGTCGCCGGGACGGCGGTACTTCTTCTCGCCGTCCTCATCGCACGGGCGCTGGGTGGCGGGAAGCGCGCCCAGGTGCTGACGGCCCTCGCCGTGCTCGTCAATCCCCTCTTTCTTCGCTCCGCCAATCTCTTCCAGCCGGTGGTGCTCGACCAGTTGTGGTGGCTGCTGGGCTGCTACGCACTCGCACGACTCGACGATTCCGGTGACGCGAAATGGTGGCTCCTCCTTGGGGTGGCTGGGGGCGTAGGACTGCTGGCCAAGTTCTCGATCCTGTTCTTCGGCCTTGCCGTTCTCGTCGCGCTGCTGCTGACACGGCATCGGCGAGAGTTCCTGGGCCCCTGGCCGTGGCTCGCGATCGGTATCGCTCTCGTGCTCGGCAGTCCAAGCGTGATCGGACAGGTCACTCTCGGCTTCCCCGTGGTCGAGCAGATGGCGAGTCTGAGCGAGCGCCAGTTGGCGCGGGTCGGGTTCGGCGAGTTCGTGACTGACCAGATCTTGTGGCAGCCAGTGGGTTTCCTTCTCGCCGTCCTCGGAGCGACCACCTTGCTCGTCCATCCGGCACTGCGTCGCCATCGCCTGCTCGGCTGGGTCGCGATCGCCAGCTTCGGCATCTTCGTGCTCCTCAGGGGCAAGTCGTATTACTACGGCCCGATGCACCCACTCCTGTTCGCGGCTGGTGCCGTGGCCTTGGAGCGGATCACCCGACGTCGGCTTCGTGCGGCGCTCACCTGGGGTGCGGCGGCGGGCATCGTCGCGTGGGGCGTTCTCGCAATTCCCTTCGGTCTACCGGTGGTGCCCCCGGAGCCGATGGCCCGGTTCTCGAGCGCGATCGGCATCACCAGCGCGGTGCGCACGAACTGGGGTGAGTACTTGCCGCTGCCGCAGGACTACGCCGACATGACGGGATGGCGGGAGCAGGCCGAGGCGGTGGCCCGTGTCTACCGGTCGCTCCCACCCGCTGAGCAGGCAGAGGCGGTGCTCTATGGGAGGAACTACGGTGAGGCGGGCGCACTCGACTTCTACGGCCGGGAGCTGGGACTGCCCCCGGTGGTCAGTCTCGCCGGGAGCTTCTATCTGTTCGGCCCCGGTGAGCGCTCCGGCCGGGTCATCATCTTCCTTGGGGTCGAGCCGCAAGAGATTTCCGCGATCACCTGCCAATCGCTCGAGCTGGCCGATCGAGTCACCAATCCGTGGGGAGTACCGGAGGAACGCGACGTTCCGATCGTCGTGTGTCGAGAGCCGGACATGACGCTCCAGGAGTTCTGGAATCAGGTGGGGCACGGCTACTGGGGCTGAGGGGACCCGTGGCTTCCGCTACCCGGTCCGCTCCGGCTCGAGTAGTCGGCGTGCTGCATCCGCCCCGGCAACCTCGGCATCGATGTCCTCGCCGACACGACGTGCCGCCTCCAGATCGCGCGTGAGCTCGTCCACCGTCACATTCCCGGCGTGAAGCCGCAGCAGGTCGAGCCGCAGCGACTCCAGTGCCGCCACCGCAGTCGCCAGCCGCTTCGCGGCCGCCGGATCGGCCGCACGCTCGCGCAGCGTAAGCGCGTCGGCCTCGAGCTTCGCGATCACCGCCGGCACGTCTCCGAGGCGCTCGCGCTGTGCTTCTGGAAGCGCAGCGTAAAGGGACTCGGCGGCGTCGCTGAGAATCGCCTCGGTCCTCTCGCCGGCGGCGGGCAGGAGATCATCGTGCCTGCCTAGCCCGATTCCGCCGAGTCGGAACACCGCGCGTCCCAGTCGTCCCTTCAGCAGCTTACGCCACCAGCGTGGCGCACCGAGCTGCGACCAGAGCCGGCGCACCGTCAACATTGGCGCGCCGATCCCTGCGGCAAGACCAAGCACCACGCCCACGTCGTTGTCGAGCACGACCCCGGCCGTGATACCCAATGCGGTGACGGCTGCGCCCGTACCGATCGTTGCCCATGCCCGGCGACGGCTGCCCTCCTCGTGCTCCGGTTCGCTATCACGGTCACGTCGGTCTTGAACCTCCAGGCCCGCTTGCAGCGCTCGGTGTCCGTAGCCGCTCTTGAGCAGCTGCCGTGAGAGGCCGACCAACTGCGCGGCACGTGCACCGCCGAGCGCTGCGAACACGATGACGAACACCATCTCGAGACCGAACAGGATCCCGAAGAAGTCGCCTTCCATTGCCCTGAGCGTCTCGAACAGCAGACCGCTCGCCAACACACCCCCGACGTATGTCACGATGTCGCCACCGATGATCTCGGCTTCACGCCCGAAGCGCTCGAGCGGGGCCGGCACGGTCGCGAGCGCGCCCCGTGCGGCGGAGATCTCGTGAGCCAACCACTCGGCTGAGACAGGCCGCTGCTCAGGATCCTTGGCAAGGCACCGATCGATCGCGGTGGCGAACCGTTCCGGCAACTTGGGCGCCATCTGCGTGAGCGAGGGCGCTTGCTGTCCCGCGTGTTTGGCCGCGTATCCGGCGACCGTATCCGCCTCGAACGGCAGCTTCCCCGTGGCGGCGAAGAACACCGTAACACCGAGCGAGTACAGGTCGCTGCGCGCGTCGAGCACCCCACCGGCGGCTTGCTCCGGACTCATGTACTGCGGAGTACCGCGGACCGCACCCGACGCAGGTGTATCGGTGCCGTCCAGGTCCCGTGCGATCCCGAAGTCCGTCACCAACGCCCACCCGCCGTCCCGCTCTAGCAGGATGTTGTCCGGCTTCACGTCGCGGTGGATCAGACCCCGTGTGTGCGCGTGCGCGAGCGCCCACGCCACCTCCTGTGTCACGCGCATGACCTCTGCCGGCGGCAAGCGCCCCCGCCCGCGAACGCGAGATCCGAGTGTCTCTCCGTCCACGAAGGCCATCACGAAGAACACGACCTCACCGTGTTCCTCGACCGCATGGATCGGTACGACGTTCGGGTGCGACAGGGCCGCGGCGGTGCGAGCCTCCCGGAGGAACCGGTCACGTGTGGCCCGGTCGGCAGCGAGAGACGGCGGGAGAACCTTGATGGCGACGGGTCGGTCGAGCGCCACATCCCGAGCGAGAAAGACCACGCCCATCCCGCCGCGCCCGAGTTCCCGATCCAGCGAGTAGCGACCGGCTACGACCCTCTGAAGGCTGAGAAACTCGGGTGCGGCACCGGTCATCAGGGCGCTCCGGAAACCGGGAGGAGGCGATAGGCATGGTCGGGCGGTTCGTGACTGGGCACAAGCACCGTACGCCAGGTTCGCGGCAGGGGTTTCTCGCCGGACGATCCCGACCATCGAGGAGATCGTGCAGCATCGGCAGAGTTCAGCGGGCTATAATACAGCATCGTCATCATGGCCGAACTGGAGAATCGAGCATCATGCGATACGAGCACTGTGCGATGATCGTTGGGATGATCGCGGCGGGCGGCACCCTGGCCTGCACCGTGGCGGAAAACGCTCCGGCTGCGACGGACGCCGGCCCAGATGTTACCGCGGCCGTCGCCGTCCTGCATCCCACCGAGGGCAATGACGCGTACGGCATCGTCCGCTTTGCGCACACGCCGGACGGAGTCCAGCTGACTGCCGACGTCAGTGGACTGGCACCCGGGCAGCACGGGTTCCACATCCACGCGCTGGGCGACTGCAGCGCGCCTGACGGGACCTCAGCGGGCGGCCACTTCAACCCGGAGGACATGCCGCATGGCGGACCGCTCGTTGCCGAGCGCCACGTCGGCGACATGGGCAATCTCGGGGCGGACTCGACCGGGTCCGCTCACTATCAGCGCACGGACCGGCTGCTCACCCTCAACGGGACACACTCGATCATCGGGCGTGCAGTCATCGTCCATGCCGGGGCCGACGATATGCGGTCCCAGCCCACTGGGGCCGCGGGCGCCCGCGTAGCGTGCGGCGTGATCGGTATTGCGGAGTAGCGGCGGACGGCGATTGGCGCCCGGTTTGACCCATCGGTGCTGGAGCCGGTAGGTCGCATTGTGCGGCCTCCGGGCTCTGGGCACCGCCCACTCATCAAGCGTCTCTGATGAACGTGCCGTTCTGCAGCTCCGCGTATGCCTGCCGCAGTTCTTCCTTCGTGTTCATCACGATTGGACCATACCATGCGACGGGCTCCTGGATCGGCCTGCCGGAGACGAGCAGGAAACGCATCCCCGTCTCGCCTGCTTCGACGACGACCTCGTCACCGCGGTCGAACAGCACCAGCGAGCGGTCGCCCGCTCGGTCACGAGCCAGCACGTCTTCGGCTCCCCCTCGCTCCGTGAGGACACCCTGCGGCTGTGAGGCGTCACGGAACGTGCCGTCTCCCTCGAACACGTAGGCGAAGGCATGGCGAGTCGTCTCGACCGGTAGCACCTTGCGGGTGAGCGGTGGTATCCGTACGTCGAGGTACCGTGGATCGGCCGCGATGCCGTCCACGGGGCCCCGCTGCCCCCAGAAATCACCACACACTACCCGGACGCTCGTGCCGTCGTCATCGGTCACCGCCGGGACGTCCTTGGCCTCCACATCCTGATACCGCGGCCTCGTCATCTTGAGCGATGACGGCAGGTTGGCCCACAGCTGGAACCCGTGCATGCGCCCCTGGGGATCCCCTCTCGGCATCTCCTGATGCAGAATCCCGCTGCCGGCCGTCATCCACTGCACGTCACCTGCCCCCAGGGTCCCGGCATTGCCGAGGCTGTCGCCGTGCGTCACTTCGCCGGCGAGCACGTACGTGATCGTCTCGATGCCCCGGTGCGGATGCCAGGGGAATCCGGCGAGATAGTCCTCGGGACTCTCGTTGCGAAAGTCGTCGAACAGGAGGAACGGGTCGAAGTCCTCCGTGTTCCCGAAGCCGAAGGCGCGACGCAGCTTGACGCCCGCACCTTCGACCGTCGGTGTGGCCTCGATGACTTTCCTGACTGGTCGGATCGACACCGTCACTCCTTGCTCGGCTCGGGTGGGAGAGCATCTTCGAACACCGAAGCACACGTCGGGGTTCCGACGTGCCACCCCCAAGAGATGCGGGAGATTTCCCGTACCGTCACGCCGGAGCGCATGATGCGCAGCATACGCTACTCCGTCGCCATGAGTTTGGACGGCTTCATCGCCACGCCGGACGGCGGATACGACTGGATTCCGCAAGACCCGGCAATCGACTTCGGCGCGTTCTTCGAGACGATCGACACGATTCTGATGGGACGAAGAACGTTCGAGCTGGTCCGCAGTCAGGGTCCGAGCCCGCTGGACGCCATGCGCTGGTATGTGTTCTCTGGCACCCTTCGGCCGGAAGACGCTCGCGACGTCACGGTCGTCTCATCGGACGCCGCGACGGTGATCGGGCAGCTGCGTGCGGAGGAGGGAAAGGGCATCTGGCTCATGGGCGGTGGGGTGCTCTTCCGATCGCTGCTCGAAGCAGGACTCGTGGATACGGTCGAGATCGGGCTCGTGCCGGTTCTCCTGGGACGCGGCATTCCGATGCTGCCAGAGACCGACCAATCCCACGGATTGGCGCTTGCCAAGATCGAGCAGTTCCCCAGCGGCGTGATCCTCCTGAAGTACGACGTCGTGCGGCATAGGTAATGAGAGGACACCGAGGGGCACCGCTGGCTCGCCAGCCCGAACACCGGATGTGACTTCCGTCAGATCACATGGGTATCCCGGGTGCAGATTCGAGCATCCGGCACTTTGGATGAAGCGAGGTACCGACATGCGGTTCTTATGGCTCGTGGTTCCTGCGCTTTCCCTGGCCTGCGACTCCACGGCGGGCCCTGGCCCGGATCTCGCGGCAGCCACCTACCCGGACCTCGGCGAGCCGTTCCAGCTCCGCGTCGGGGAGCGGGCAGTCCTCGATGCCGTCGATCTCGAGGTGCGCTTCCGCGAGGTCGCGAGCGACTCTCGCTGCCCGAGCAACGCCCTGATCCTGTGCATCTGGGAGGGCGACGCCGCCCTCGTCGTCGCGACTGCTCCGATCGGCACGGTCGCACGGCACCACGTGCTGCACACGACGCTCGATCCCAAGTCCGTCGTCATCGGCGCGGTGCGGCTCACGCTCCAGGTGCTCGACCCGTACCCCCAGGACGTGACGTCGATCCCGTCAGAGGAGTATTCCGCAACCTTCGTCGTGGAGGCTCTCGATTGATCCGCATACCGTTGCACGCCGGCGCCGTTCTCGGCATCCTGGTCGGCGCATTGACCGGCTGTGGTGACGGCTTCGGTACCGGCAGTGTCGAGGTCAGGGTGGAGAACGCGTCGGACGTTCGGTACGACGAGGCGACCCTCTACACCCTCGACGGCCCTCGCACATACGTGGACCTCGCTCCGGGAGCGCGGTCACCGTACGTGTCCGTGTCCGCCGCGTATCGGAGCGCGACCACGCAGGTCGTGCTCGAGGATGATACGCTCAGGCTGCAAGTCATCGACTACGTTGGGGAAGAACCCTTGGACGCCGGCCGGTACACGTACGTGCTCTCCGTCTCGGGCGTGGGGACCGCGAGGCCCGTGCTGCGTCAGGTGCTGCGGCAGGACGACTGAGATCCCGTCACGCGATCCGGATATGTGGTGTCACCGACGAGACAGGCGCGTAGTCGTATTAGGCACCCACTTGCCCGCCGCCCTGGCCGGATTATCTTCCCTGCGCTTCGGAACCCCGTGGCGGCGGAGCCGGAACGCGGCGTGCAGCACGATCGAAGGTCGCGATCCGCCCTAAGGACCTTCCCCCCCATCGCCCACGCGGGGCACCGCACCATTCACGACAGTGCAATCAGTCTCGCTCGACGTCGAGGCATCGGAGTCCGAGGACGTGTGTTCGTGGCAGCGCGGGCGCACGCGCGCGCAGCCATCAACTCGGGAAGCTGAGCGGCCATCCCCAACGAACCGAACGGTTCCAGACACTGAGGATCACGCAACACCATGAGCAGCAGAGTCCTGCACGTCCGGATCGCGGCGGCCGCAGTCATCGTGGCGGCGTTCCCGATGCTCTCCACGCATGCATCCGCGCAGAGTCGCTGGTCGGTGGCGGCCGCAGGAGGATACCAGCTGGAACTGTCCGAGGGCTATCCCAGCGGCGGTATTGTCGGCACCGTCGGTATTGGCTACCGCCTCGGACGCGTCGTCTCGCTGGGGCTCGAGGGCGGGTACCATCATTTCGGGACTGACAGCCTCGCGCCGGATGCCCAACGCACGCTCTCGCTGTGGCAGGCCAGCGCAGTGGCGCGGTTCGCACTCGGTTCCGATCGTGTTGCGCCCTACGCCCTCATCGGTATCGGGCCCTATTGGCAGATAGACAAGAGACCCGCAGAGAACCTCACGGACATCGCCGCAGGCGGTACGGCCGCGCTCGGCATTCTGTTCCATCCTGGGACGGGAGCCGGGATTGCGCTAACGCTGGAGGCACGCACGCACATTGTCGCGGTGACGGGCACCGATCTCGCACACTGGGAGACGCGTCCCCTCATGGGCGTCATGGCCGGGGTTAGGATCCCGATCGGCGGCTGAGGTAAGCTCACAGCATCGGGGGGGCTCTGGCCCGTCGCCGATCTCAGAGTTTCATCCGCCGGAGCAGATCCGCGAAGCGAGGATCCCGCCGCAGGGGATCGAGCAGGGGTTCCACTGCGAGGTAGGTGAGCCAACCGCGGCGCTCGCGATAGGCGGCCTCGAGCCAACGGAACGCGGCATCGACGTCCTCCATCGCGATTGCCAACGTGGCGAAGGCCACCGGGGAGACGTAGCCCGCCTCCGCGCGACTGGTGAGCTGGGCCAGCGCGTCTCGCGCTACGTCGGGCCGACCGCTCCGTGCCTCGATATAGCCGTGGATGGCCAGCGCGTACGCGGACTCGGGATCGAGCACCAGCGCCTCCCGTACGGCCGTCGCCGCTGCATCATGAGCACCGCGCAGGGCGTGCGCATACGCCAGGATCCGGTAGCTCTCCGAGGAGGTGGGGTCCATCATCACCGCGCGCTGCAGGTGGCGTAGGCCGGACTCCGGCCGGCGCGCGTAGCAGTACTGCCAGCCAAGCCCGCGCCGGACCGACACCGAGATCGGATCGAGACGCATTGCGATGCGGGCCTCCGCGAGCGCATCGTCCTGCCGGCCACGGGCCGCGAGCAACCAGGCATACCACTGATGCGCCGTCGCATAGCCGGGCTTCAGCTCGATTGCCCGGCGGAAATGCCGCTCAGCCGTCGTCCAATCCCAATCGTAGATGAACGTCACCCAAGCCAGTGACGCATGCGCCTCGGCGAGCGTGGCGTCGAGGGCAAGCGCCGTGCGAGCCTCCCGCTTCGCGCGCTCCATGCCCTCGCGTACCGGGATTCCCCGGTAATCGAGTTGCAGCGCGTAGGCGTCCGCCAATCCGGAGTGTGCCAGGGCGTACGCCGAATCGAGCGCGAGGGCGCGGTCGAAGTGCTCGATTGCCACCGTCAAGCCCTCGCGGCTCCGTCGATTCCAGTGAAACCGTCCCTTGAGATAGAGACTGTAGGCCTCGACGTTCTCGGTGTAGCGGCGGGGCACCGGCTGGGCGGCCGTGCCGACCAAGGTCGGCCGCAGGGTGCTGACGATCGTGGTCGCGACCTCGTCCTCGATCGCGAACACGTCACGCATCTCGCGGTCGTAGCGCTCCGACCAAAGCACCCGCCCGTCACTGACGTCGGTGAGCCGTGCCGTGACGCGCAGACGCTCGCCGACCACGCGTACCGACCCCTCGAGGACGGCGGTGGCGCCCAGTTGCGCCCCCATCTCCCGCACGTCGCGTGCCTTCCGATCCAACGCAAAGACGGGCGTGCGCCCCACGACCCGCAAGTCCTCGACCTTGGCCAAGGCGTTGATCAGTTCGTCGGTGATACCCTCGCTCAAATACTCCGTTTCCCTCCCAGTACTCACGCTTTGGAACGGGAGCACGGCGACGATTGGCCCATCCTCCACTACACCGGACGAGGGTACCGTGGCTGCCGGACTCGCGCGCACATCGCGCAGGGCGGCCGCGAACTCGGCAGCGGATGCGAACCGATCGTTTGCGCTCTTTGCCAGCGCCCGCGTCACCGCCGCCTCCAGCGCTGCCGGAACGTCCGGACGCAGGGGAGCGAGCCGCGGGACCGGCGCCAGCATGTGCAACCCCAAGGTCTCGTACGCCGACGCGCCCTCGAATGGGGGGCGGCCCGTCAGCATCTCGTAGAGGACACATGCCAAGCTGTACACGTCGCTGCGACCGTCGAGGCGCTCTTCGGCATTTGCCTGCTCGGGACTCATATAGGCCGGAGTGCCGGCCGCCAGACCGAGTGCCGCCAGCTCGTCGCAGCAGGCCGAGATCGCACGCGCGATCCCGAAATCGGCGACGAGCGGCTGGTGCTCCTGCAGGAAGATGTTCTCCGGCTTCACATCCCGGTGGAGTACGTCGTGACGGTGCGCGTAGTCCAGCGCGCCTGCCACTGATGCGGCGATATCGACGGCTTCCTCGATCCCGACCGGCCCGCGCGCGAGCAGGTACTCACGCAGTGTGCCTCCCTCCACGTACGGCATGACGTAGTACAGGAATCCGTCGCGTTCGTCCGAGTCGTGGAGCGGCAGGATCTGCGGGTGCATGAGCTTGGCGATCGTGCGGATCTCCTGCAGAAACCTGTCGGGATGGTACCCGCGCCCGCGGAGATCAGGGTCGAGGACCTTCAACGCCACCTTGCGATCGTGCTTCCGATCAAGTGCCAGATAGACCCGCGCCATCCCGCCGCGACCGATTTCGCGGTCGAGCAGGTACCGGTCGCCCAGGGCAGTGCGCAGCTGGTCCAGTCGGTCAGACACGGCTGAAACATGCAGCGAGCCGGCGCTCGGCGGGAGATCGTAGGCATCGCGCGCAAGACGGCTCAGCAGCCGCATTCCCATGCGTCCCTCTGCGCTCGAGTACGCGATCCCCGGGGCCATCCTCAAACCAGCCACCGGAGCAACAGACGTCCGCGCGACCGGCGTGGTTCCACAGACAAGGCCCTGCGCCGGCAGTATCCCACCGCTCGGCGGCGCCGCATGTGGCGCCTCAGCGGACGGTCCGTCACCTTTGGGCAATGCAGGAACCCACCGAATTCCATCGCTGGCGACCGCACCCGTGGCACGGATTGGACGTCGGGCCCGAGCCTCCGGGGCTGGTCCACGCGTACATCGAGATCTGTCCGTTCGATCTGGTGAAGTACGAGATCGACAAGCGTACCGGCTACCTGATGGTGAACCGGCCCCAGCGGACATCCTCGCAGCCACCTACGCTGTACGGCTTCGTGCCGCGTACCTACTGTGGCGAGCGCGTACGGGAGTTGATGGTCGGCGCGGCGCGGGGAGACGGCGATCCACTCGATGTCTGCGTCGTAAGCGAGCGGCCGATCAACCGGGCCGAGGTCGTCCTCAATGCGCGCGTGCTCGGCGGTCTGCCGATGCTCGACGACGGCGAGGCCGATGACAAGATCATCGGCGTGCTGGAAAACGACCCGATCTGGTCACACGCGCAGGATCTCGCCGACCTGCCTGCAGCCCTGATCCAGCGGCTACGCCACTACTTCCAGACCTACAAGCTGCCGCCCGGACAGGCGGGTAACGTGTCGATCGGGGAGGAGTATGGCCGCGCTCACGCCGAGCAGGTTATCGAGGCGGCGATGGCGGACTACGCCGACCGGTATGGCCCCGACCTCGCCCACCAACCATGAGACGTGATCACGAGCCGCCAACCGCCATCGGCGAGTGGGGCTGGCGCTTCCACCATCTGGGCATGCCCACTACCGAACAGCGCGAGGATGAGCAGTATCTGCCCGAACTCGGTATGTACGTATCGGGGTTTGCCACGAGTCCCTATGGAGTCGAATGGATGCGGTTCGACCGGGACAGCCCGGTATCGGAGATCATCCAGCGGATGCCCCACCTCGCGTTCGAAGTGGACGATCTCGAAGCGGCACTGGAGGGGAAGGAGCTGCTCGGACCACTGTCCTCTCCCTCCGAGGGGGTCCGCGTCGCCATGATCATGCACCACGGGATGCCGATCGAGCTGCTGCAGTTCGATCCGAAGATCGAGCCGCGCAGGTGATCCTCTCCGATCGGCACCTGACCGCACCGTGCGAGCACGCATTTCACGAGCTCTTGTTCGGCATCGAGGTGCTCTACCGCGCGATTAGTTGTCGCCGCACGACGGGAGGACTGTTCTCCTGGGAGGGCGCACCATGTACGCGAGTTGCGGCCGGCACGGTCGTTCGACGGTGGCTGAGACCGGCACCTGCGGACTGTGGCAGGGGCCCACGGGATACGGTAGTGACCGGATTGCCGAGTCCCGAGGCCCCGTGAGCGATGTCGAACCTCGTCCCGTTCGAGATCAACCCGACCGTCAGTGAGCTCACCGCGGGGATCATCGCGATTGGAGGGGTGCTGCGGTACCATGCCAGCGGCATCACCCTGGAGTTCCGCACGACGAGCTTGGGAATGACGGTATCGGACGTGCGGACCGTGACGGTCCCCCTTACGGATCCGGCTGGCGTCCGATACCACGGCCGTCTGGTGACGGCCCGACTCGTGCTTGGCGGCGCGCGGCTCGACGTGTTTCGCGAGATCCCGGGTACCGACGACAATCGCCTCGAGCTCACAATCAAGCGGCGGGACCGGAATGCGGCGCGTCGCGCTTGCTGGGATCTTCAGGTCGCCGTGGAGGACCGGAAGCTCACACACCTCAGGGAGGAATCGCAGTGAACCGCTGTCCACGTTTGCCGCTGGTCACGATCGCGATGTTGGCCGTGCCGTTTCCGAGCCGCGCACAGTCCGATCCGTCGCTCGAGCAGCTCGCGTGGCTCGCCGGATGCTGGGAAGCGTCGGCTGCCGAAGCGACCGTCGAGGAACAGTGGACGACCCCGCGGGGCGGGGTGATGCTCGGCGTGAATCGCACCGCGCGGGATGGCCGGTTGATCTCCTACGAGTTCTTGATGCTGGACGGCCGCGAAGCGCCCGTGATCTACGTGGCGCACCCGAGCGGACAGGCGGCTGCAACATTCTCCGCAGAGGCCGTTTCCGATATCCGAGCGGTATTCAGTAACCCGGCCCACGACTATCCCCAGCGGATCGGGTACGAGCGTCGCCACAACGACTCCCTGCTTGCCTGGATCGATGGTCCTCAGAACGGTGAGCTACGGCGCGTCGAGTTTCCGTTCGCGCGGGTCACGTGCCCGGGGCCCTGATCCATAGCCTCGGACCGCAGCGATTCCCCGCAGGTACCCGCACGATCCTTGCTGATCTACATGCCACGACCCGAGGGCTGGACAGGGGAAGTAAACATAGATACATTGCAATAGTTAGATTATTGGCTTGAGCATACAGGGGGATGCGGGTGCCCGCATACGACTATAGCTGCCAGGACTGCGGCAATCGGTTCGAGATCCGGATGTCGATCTCGGCATATTCGGAAGGCGTTCGGCCTCCGTGCTCTGCGTGCGGATCCGAGCAGGTCGCGCGCGCGTTCGGGGCCGTGAACGTCCTCACGGGTGGACGGAGTTCCAGCGGCGGCTTCAGCCCTTCGTGCGGACCGGGCGCATTCACCTGAGCGTCCTGACGCCGCCCAGGTCTGGGCGGGTGCTCGTGATGAACACGGATCGGGCCAGCTGCCACCGCTGGCCCGATCTGCATTCCAACGCCGGCAACGTGGGGCGCTACTTCCCGGATAGTCTGAACTCGATCGGTACCTCCACGCGCACGCGGACCGATTCGCCGTCTACGGCACCGGGAGAGAACCTCCCCTGGGCAAGCCATGCCGTCGCAACATCTTCGAATCCTGCATGCGTCGATGTGACTACCGCTACCGACTCCGGGTCGATGCTCCCATCGGGCTCCACCACGCCTGCGACGACAACGCGGCCCTCGACACCCGCTTCCCGCAGCGAGTCCGGGTAGACGAGCGCCGGACCGGACTCCCAGCGGGGCACCACATCGACCACCGTGTCCGCCCATGCGGGCGCGACGATCGTCTCGAGGGTCCCCTCCTGTCGGGACGGGTCCCGGGACTCTCCGCACCCGACGCCAACTCCGGACAGGACGACGACCACGAGCATCTGGCGAGCAGCGAGCATATCGCCACCTCCGAACTGAAGACGCTCGCCAAGGTACGACGCGAACGTGCGGGACCCGTTGCCGTCAGGTTACGATTTGCTGACAGGGACCTGGCGGGTTCGTATCAGCCTGGGCCGCACCCTCGCGCGGTTGCCCGCAACACACTGGGAGACGACATGACCGACCGTTCACCGATCGATCCGCATGTCGGCATCGGCCACGTGCACCTCAAGGTGGCGAATCTCGAGCGGTCGCTGGCGTTCTACCGGGACGTCCTGGGCTTCGAGGTGACCCAGCGCTACCGGGACGGCGCGGTCTTCCTCGCTGCGGGGGGCTACCACCACCACATCGGTCTGAATACCTGGGAGAGCCTCGGCGGTCGTCCGCCGCCGCCGGGCAGCACCGGCCTCTACCACGTAGCAATCCGCTATCCCGACCGTCGCACGCTGGCAGACGCGCTTCGCCGGCTACGGAATGCCGGCATCCCACTCGATGGGGCGTCTGATCACGGCGTCAGCGAGGCCCTGTACCTCCGTGACCCGGACGGGAACGGCATCGAGCTCTACCGAGATCGCGCCGGCGACGAGTGGCCACGTGCGCCCGACGGATCTCTGGCCATGCACACCAGGCCCCTCGATCTCGTCGCCCTGCTTGATGAGGCGGTACTCGATGACTGACCCGGAGCGGCGCCGACTCTTCCTGTGGGTAGCGACGATTGCTGCCGTGGCCACAGTCGACGTCGTCGTCCGGTTCCTGCTTGCATTCCGGTTGGAGCAGGTACTCTGGGCGGAGACCGTACTATTCCTGGCAGGGGGTACGGTACTCTTCCGCCTCCTTCCTCACGTCTCGACGCGCCCGTGGCTCCGGATGGTGCAGCTACTCCTTGCAGCCGGGTTCGTGCTCGGCGGTCTTCGTGCCGGGTTGTGGGCGGCGGGCATGCCCGTCGCTATCGCGAATGCGACGATCCTGGTCGCAGCCGTGCTCGCCGGAACCGTCGCCTGGTTCCGCGGCAGGAAGGGTCAGCAGGCATGATGCACGCCGCGGTTTGCCGAGCGCCGCTGGACGGCGAGCTGGTGGAGTGGTTTCTCGCGCAGGCAGCCTCACAGCCGTAGCAGCGGGCTCCGGTGCGCTCAGGTCGTCAGCGGGACGCACGAACGGATCGGACGGTGGCGAGGTGCTCGCGGTAGGATCGCGAGAACAGGTGGCGTCCGTCTGCCGTTGCGACGAAGTACAGGTACTCCGTTTCCGCCGGGTACAGCGCGGCCAGCAGACTAGCGTGTGAGGGCTGGCCGATCGGGCCCGGCGGCAGTCCGTCAACGCGGTAGGTGTTGTACTGCGAATCGAGTCGGTAGTGCTTGTGGTACAGCCTTGCCCTGGAGCCACGCGCGTACACGACCGTCGGATCCGCTTGCAGTCGGAGCCCTCGGCGCAGCCGATTGTGATACACCGACGAGATGAGCGAGCGGTCCGACTCGATCGGTCCCTCTCCTTCGATGATGGACGCGAGCGTCACGATCTCGTGTCGCGTGAAGCCGAGCGTGTCCAGCCGCCGGTCCCACGCATCCGCCCAGTACGCCTCGAACGTGTCGGCGACCTGACGCCAGATCTGTTGCGGGGTGGCGTCGAGCGGCAGGTAGTAGTCCGTCGGAAAGACGTAACCCTCCACTGTCTCGGCCGTGCTGCCGACGGACGCGAGCAGCGCGGAGTCGCGCGAGCCCGCAAGGAGCGTGTCGAGGGGGATCTCCAGCACTCGGGCGATCACCGGGGTCAGCTCCACGAGCCACACGCCCGGTCGTACACGGATACGGATCGCATCGGGCCTGCCCTTCCGCAGCTCGACCAGGACCTTGCCCATCGGTGTACCGGGCCGGAGCGGATACACGCCTGCTCGTATTCCGAGGTGGCGCCGGCCCATGCGCGCAAACCGCTCGAAGGTGCGAGCGGACCGCACGATTCCATGGGCAGCGAGCGAGTCGGCCACCGCGCTGATCGAGTCGCCCGGGGGCACACGCACCCACCGCACAGGACCCGTTTCGGAGGGAACGCACGCGGCAGTACCTAGGGCACACGTCGCTCCCGCGGACACGACGAGGGTCTTGAGTGTGCTGCTGAATCCCGACATGCGCCGAACGGTACCCAGCCCGCCAGGTGGCTACTGTGATCTCGCTAACACGTCCTGGGATCCTGCGGCCGGTTGGACCTCGACATGGCAGTAGCTTGAACTGGCCGGTAGGTGCCGGCGATAGCGACAACAGGTGGCGGCCCCGGCGCACGCCAGCCCCCTTCCACACAGGAGCCCCGTCTCATGCCTCCATACGGACCCTCTCCTGAGGAGCGCTTCCCGCTCCCCGGCATCACGCGGTTGGGCTTTCTCAAGCACTTCGTCACACGTCCCACGATCGAAGTCGGGGACTACACCTACTACGACGATCCGCGCGGTCCCGAACGGTTCGAGGAGAACGTGCTCTACCATTTCGACTTCATCGGCGATCGCCTGATCATCGGGAAGTTCTGCTCGATCGCTGCCGAGGTCCGGTTCATCATGAACGGCGGCAACCACGCCATTGATTGGCTCACCACGTACCCGTTCCCGATCTTCGGCCACGGGTGGGAAGCTGGCGAGCCCGAGGCGTGGCCCAACCGCGGCGACACGGTGGTCGGCAGTGACGTGTGGATCGGGTACGGTGCGACCGTCATGCCGGGCGTCGCGATCGGTGACGGGGCGATCATCGCGACCGGATCAGTGGTCACTCGGGACGTGTCGCCGTACGCGATCGTCGGCGGGAACCCTGCAGACCAGATCCGGTTCCGGTTCGACGAAGAGACACGGAGGCGGTTGCTGCAGATCCGTTGGTGGGATTGGGACGCTGCAAAGATCGGCCGCAATGTCCAAGTGATCTGTAGCGGGGATGTCGATGCGCTGGCAGGAGCCGCGTGAAGACCTCCGACAAGCTTGCGACGGCACGCCGCGTACACTTGACATAGCGATCATCATCATATAAACTAACGCCATGGCAGAAGTGAGATCCCTGCTTCACGAGGAGCTGCGGCAGTCAAAGCCGTTCCCCTCGTTGGCCGATGAGACCTCCGTCGCGGTGCTCCGCACCGCCGATCGCGTCAAGCGCCACCTGGCGCAGGTCGTGAGCCCGGCGGGGATCACCCTGCAGCAGTACAACGTGCTGCGGATCCTCGCGGGCTCGCACCCCGATCCGCTGCCGACGCTGGAGATCGCGGTCCGAATGATCGAGGCGACCCCGGCGATCACCGGGCTCCTCGACCGCCTGGAGCACAAGGGCTTGGTCCGGCGCGAGCGATGTCCGACCGACCGTCGCCTCGTGCACTGCTGGATCTCGCAGGCAGGCTCCGACCTGCTGGAGGAGCTGAACCCGCAGATGACGGCAGCAGCAGATGCGGCCATGAAAACCCTGTCCGAATCGGAACAGGAAGGGCTCGTTCGAGTGCTCGAGCGCATCCGAGACGGGCTGAAGTAATGGGGTTTTTTTGAGAAAATAGTTTACCAAGTGACCATTGATATAAAAGTAGGCCTCATAGATACCAAACCACAAGGAGGAACACGATGACCGCTACAGCAATGCCAACCCGCGCCATCAGGTACGGCGCCAATCCGCTCGCGAAGACACTCTCGGCCGTACTGAGCACGTCGTCGGACTCGACCGCGACCATCGCCCGCCTGGCCCTCGGCATCATGATTCTGCCTCACGGGCTGCAGAAGGCGTTCGGCCTGTTCGGCGGCTACGGCTTCGAGGGCACGATGGGCTTCTTCACCGAGACGCTGGGCATTCCGGCCCTGTTCGCGTTCCTCGCTATTGCCGCGGAGCTCGCCGGCGGTCTGGGGCTCATTCTCGGCCTGACCGGCCGTATTGCCGCCCTCGGTGTCGGCAGCGTCATGGTCGTTGCCGCGCTCATGAACCACGTGCAGCACGGGTTCTTCATGAACTGGGGCGGCGGCATGCCCGCTGGCGCTGAGGGTTGGGAGTTCCACCTGGTGGCCGTGGCACTCGCCGCGATCGTCATGCTGCGCGGGAGCGGTGCGCTATCGATCGATCGGCTGCTGAGCCGCACGCGATAGGCATTGCTGGCTCGTCGGCGGGAGGAGTGCCCGCGCCGGTTTGACAGGCGCGGGCGTTCACTTTGGGGCGACTCGGCACGGTCCGCAGCCACGACCGGGGCCTCGGACGAAGACGGACGCCTACGGCGTTACAGTGACAGATCGTCTGCCGTAGAGGAGGGTCGTGATGAAACCGTCGATCGCACTCGTGACCACGGTCGTGCCGGCGGCAAGCGGCTTGAGGGCCGCTCCCCCCGTCGCGACCGTGAGCGGTGAGCGGAACGCGCCCGTGGGAATCTGGACGGACACGTTGCCCCCGCTCTGGACCGACGTCACCAACTGCCCAACCGATGCATCGCTGCTGGCGAGGCTCACCGTGAGGGCCGCGCTGCCAGCACGTATTTCCTGGGCTTCACTCAGATACTGGTTCGAGGCGTCCGGAATCCCGATCTGCGCGTAGAACGCAACGCTGTCGGCGCCGGCCTGCATGTTCGCCGGCAGGCCGTAGATGCCGACGGCCGGCTGAACGATGTTCAGCGGCGCCGTGCCGTTCGTGAACCCAGTCGCGCTGGCTGTAGTGCTGACCGTGCCGGTCTGCCCCTCGACACCCTGCACGAAGTAGTAGAAGTACTGCTGGCCGTCCGGGACGGAGAGTTCCAGACTCGCGCCGCCGGGAGTCACATCATCCAGCGCCAGCACGGCAACGTCCGGCGCACTGCTCTGGATGGCTACAGTCACTCCGCCGTGATTCGCGGCATTCAGATACCCGTAGACCTGCTTCTGCAATCCGCTGCCCACGGTCGACTCGTAGAGTGTTATTGCCGGCGCCGAGACCGTAATGGTCCGGTTCTGATATGTCAGCTCGTCAAACGAGGGGATCGACCCCGAGATGGTCGTGGTGCCGGCAACCACCGGCCGGAACGCGACGCCGCCCTCCGCCACGGTCGGCGGCGAGTTGGAACGACCCGCCGGGATCACGACCGTCACCGTGTCCGCGATCCCGCCGCTCGTGACGAGATCGCCCACCGCCAGCGTGCCGTTGGCCACCGTGACGGTCACGGGGTCTCCCCCGGCCCGGATCGGCTGCTGCTCGTACACGTACGGCGTGGTGGGCAGCGTGTAGCCGATGTAGGCATAGAACGCCGCGTCCGGCGAGAACGTCGTCAGGTTCGCCGGGATCGGATAGAGATCGAACGCCGGTCGCCGCACCGTCAGCGTCTGGCTGCCGCTCGTGAAGCCTGGCGCCGTAAACGTCAACTGCACCTGCGCCACCCCCGTGTCCGCCACCCCCTCCAGCGCCTGCAGGTTGTAGTAGAAGTACCGCTGCCCATCCGGCACGGTCACCGTGAGCGCCTCGCCGCCCACCGTATTCTGGTCCGGTGCCACCAGCGCGATCGTCGGATCCGCCGACGCGATCACCACGTCCACCCCGCCGTGGCTTGTCGCCCCGAGATCCCCGTAGCCGTTCCCGTTCAGCTGCAGCCCCGCCCCCAGCGTGTACGCGGGAGCGGTGATCGTCGGCGCAGTCACCGTGATCTGCCGATTGTAGTAGAACAACTGATCGAACGCCGGACTCGTCGACGCCGAGATCGTCGTGATGCCCGGGTTGTCCGGGCTGTAGGCGACCCCGCCCTGGGCCACGGTCGTCGGGGAAGTGGACTGCCCCACCGGGATGACCACCGTCACCGTGTCCCCGGTGAGCGCCGTCGTCGTCAGCTGCCCCACCCCCACCGAGTCGTTGACGAGCGTCACCGTGACCGGCTGCCCTCCGGGCCGGATCGGCTGTTGCTGATAGACGTACGGCGTATTCGGCAGCGTGTAGCCGATGTAGGCGTAGAACGCCGCGTACGGCGAGAACGTCGTC
>Ga0111157_1011_pt1 | contig 19375 bp, 12 predicted proteins | sample DeeMarSeWOR28_12_FD_80251 | JGI IMG/M metagenome (GOLD analysis project Ga0111157, IMG submission 80251) | Gemmatimonas sp. SG8_28 | reverse complement strand
TGGTCCGAGCACCCAAGACACGAGCGCGAGGAAGGACAGGCCGAGAATAAGCGTGGAGACAGCGCCCACCAGGCCGCCGATCGTGTCGACGATGTGGGGCAGCGACTCCAGGACCGCGACGACGATCAAGACCACGAGGGCAATCGCAAACGCCAGACTCAGCACAGCTCACCGCCTCCCGAACGGACGACCGCAAGCTACGGTGCGGGCACGAACCGCACCACGGTGTCGAGACCGCGCGCTAGCGAATCCCGACAGCTGCCACCCTTGTCGCCTGGCGGCACGTGACCCAAGATGTTCGCGGAACGACCGGTCGCATTCACGAGGGGCATACCATGGCACGGACACCGATAACGCAGCCGTCACTGCACGACTCGCTGGTCCGAGCGTGCGCAGCCATCATCGTCAGCTGGTTCCTCTTCCCCGCCCTCGCGTCGGCGCAGTACGTCCCGCCGACCGGGAGCTGGGAGCATCGCGCCCCTGTGGAGCTGGGGCTCGACTCCGCGCAGATCCGGGAGGCCATCGAGTTCGCGCTGGCGAGCGAGTCGTCCAGCCCGCGCGATCTGCTCGAGTCCCACTACCGCTCGTTTGCGCGGGAGCCGTTCGGCGAGGCCATCGGGCCGATCAAGCCCCGGGGAGCGCAGACGGGGATCATCGTGAAGGATGGCTACATCGTGGCCGAGTGGGGCGAGCCGGCGCGGGTGGACATGACGTTCAGCGTGACCAAGAGCTTCCTGTCCACCGTCGTGGGACTCGCATGGGCCGAGGGGCAGATTGGGAGCGCGGATGACCTGGTCGGGCCGTACCTACCGCCCATCCTCTTGCCGCCGGGTGACGGCGAGCCTGGAAGCGAGAGTGGCACCGGCTTCGGCGCGCGACGTCCCGTCCAGCTCTTCGAGTCGGCGCACAACCGGCAGATCACGTGGGACCATCTCCTGCGGCAGATAAGCGACTGGGAGGGCACGCTATGGGGCAAGCCCGACTGGTCGGACCGTCCGTCAGACGATCCGAACGAGTGGCTCACCCGTGAGCGCGCTGCGCCCGGCAGCACCTACGAGTACAACGACACCCGGGTGAACCTCCTGGCGCTCGCGGCCACGCTGGCGTGGCGGGAGCCGATCCAGGAGGTGCTGCTGGAGAAGATCATGCGCCCGATCGGCGCGTCGTCCACCTGGCGGTGGCACGGGTACGAGAACTCGTGGATCCTGCTCGACGGCCTCAAGGTGCAGGTGCCGAGTGGCGGCGGTCACTGGGGTGGCGGGATGTTCATCAACGCGTACGACCAGGCGCGGTTCGGCTTGCTCACCACGCGCCGCTACCGGTGGGGCGACCAACAACTGCTCCCCGAGGAGTGGTGGCAGCGAGCCACCACACCGAGCGGTCCCAATCCGGGGTACGGGTACATGAACTTCTACCTGAACACCGATCGGCGGGGATTCCCGAGCGCTCCCGAGTCGGCGTGGATCCACCTCGGCGCCGGCGCCAACATGATCTACTGTGACCCGGAGCACGACTTGGTGATCGTGGCTCGCTGGATCGACGGACGGGTGATGGGAGAGTTCGTTGGCAAGGTGCTGGCGGCCATCGAGTAGGCAGAGAGCACTACAGCCCCCCGGATCCCGGCCGAAGGGAGGGGGCGCCGGGGAACGCGCGGCCTGACGGAGACCGGGCGCAGCGCACTCGCCGGTAGCGCCCGCCGTCACTCCGGCGTCACGGCGCCGCTCGGGGTGCGCAGCGCATCCTCGATGGCCGCGGCCAGTTCACCGTTGAACTGCTCGGGCACTTCCATCATCAGGAAATGCGAGACGCCCGGAACGATGCTGACTCCGAACGAGGGGAGGTGTTGCGCGCGGGCGGTGACAAAGTCGAGCCGCGCGCTCGCCTCCGACTGAATGATGCGGAGAGGCACCTCCAGCGAATCGATCGCCGTGCCGAACCGTCCGGTGCCCCACGCCCAGAGGGACTGGATGGCCGGAATCGCCACGTCCGGGGGCGCGGCAGCCATGTCGGCGACGACGGCGTTTACCAGTGCCGAATCGGTCGTCGGGAGAAACAGCCCAGTGCGCACTACCTCGGCAGTGAAGCCAGCGAAGTCGCGCTGCCACCCCTCCAGCCAAGGAGCCGTCACGTCGTCGGTGAGCTGAGTCATGTCGTCCATGAACGTGTCGACGCCGACGACGGCCACCACGCGATCCGGCATCGATAGCGCGGCTTCGACCGCGACGGGTCCGCCAAGCGAGTGGCCGACGAGCACCACGGACTCGAGATCGAGTTGCTCGACGACGGTCTGCACGTCGGCGGCGAAGCTCGCAATCGTCCACTCCGCGCGGTCGATTCCAGACCCACCGTGACCACCGAGGTCGATGGCGACCACGCGATGCGCCGGTGCGAAGGCGACCATCTGTGCGAGCCAGTACATCCGGTCACACGACCAGCCGTGAATGAACACGAGTGCCGGCTCGCCCTCGCCCCGCACTTCGGCGCTCACCGGAAGCCCGTCGGCAGAACGCATGACCACGATGCCGTCGACATAATCGGCGGGTGAGGCACATGCGGTTACCAGGACCATGGCGGCCAGAACTGTGAGCGCTCGTGACAGCAGACGCATGAGCAGTAGACCTCCGTGAGTGCTGTGGCACATGGCGGACGAGACGCGACTCCACCGGGCGTTCCCACCCTCTCCTACCCGACCTCCGCGGAGAACGAGGTAATCCACCCCGAACGCCGGATGGACCCCGGCTGGGACGGCTTCACTGCACGCTCCCGGGCTTCTCAACCTTAGGGAGTCGGACGCAATGGGGCCAGGTCCCGAGGGCCGCCAGGGGACTCGCGCTCGCGGTGCGAATGTCACGTTCAGGATGCGGGGCCATCCGGCCGGCGCATGAAGCTCCCTTCCTCTCCACTCCTACGGGTTTCTGCCGCACCACACAGGACCTCTCCATGACGTCACGACTCGGCACCACCGCTGTGGGCTTCCGTTTGTCACTGCTGACCGCGACGCTCCTCACTGTGGCTTTCGCATTATCGCTACGAGGTCGACGGGAACACTGCGTTGTCAGCGGATGACCGTTGATCGAGACCCTGCGCGCCGACTGCGCCGCGCCACCTCACAGTCAATGCGGGGTGGCCCCCTCAGTACCGCGCGAACACGCCACCGCCCGGCGCGGGGCATACGCCGAGCGGTGGCGGAGGATAGACACGACGGTGGGAGTGCTGCCAGCCGTCACGGCCGCACAAGCACGACCTCCAGTGTCGCCGGGTCCTGCGTCTCATCCCCGTCGAAGTCGTAGCTGTCCAGGCCCGAGAACGACCAGGTGTCGCCTTCGAAGGCGAAGACGAACGTCTGCGAGCCGTCGCCGTTCCGGGTCAGCATCTGGTTGCCGTCGAGCAGCAGCACGTCCGTCGTGCTGGTCCAGCCGACGGGCTCGACCACGAAGGAAAGCCTGCTGTCGAGTCGTACGGTCAGCGTGATCGAGTACCCGAGATCCTCCACCGCGTCCACGGTGACGCTCGGGTCGGCGGTGCTCGTGTAGCGCCACATCGTCGCATCCCACGCACCGGCGACGTCGTCGATCAGCAACCCGGTGCGCTTCTTCCACATCTCCAGGACCACGTGCGACGGATCTTCCTCTCCGTCACCGTCCCAATCGGTGCCGAACCCGAAGTCGGCGCTGGCGGTGACCGTGCTGCCGGTAATGCGCAGGTCATCCAGCACGATCGGCGTCGGGTTGCCGTCGATGGTTTGGATCATCTGGCCGTTCACCAGATCCACCGTACCGGCCACGTGCTCGAAGATGATGCCCGGGGCCCACCACACCATCGAGTACCGACCGCTCGGCGCTACCGTCCAGCGAAGCTCTCGCCCATCCGCCAGCACGTCCAGCGTGTCCTCGAAGTCCGGCAGACTGTAGTAGTAGTACAGGGTTGCATCCCACGTCCCGACCAGATCGGCGAGGCCCCGTACGCCTGGCGTCAGGATCTGAACGTCTCCATTGTCCCACGGGACGGTCGCCACCGGCCACTGCTGCGTGCAGATGTCGGGCGGGAGATTGCCCGTCCCACCGTAGATGAAGTTGCTGATACGGTCCGGCGGACTACCCTGGCCTTCACCGTTGTCCTGGACCCGCCAGAGGAAGACTCGGCCGACGGGCGTGAGCGGATCGTCGGACCGCGTGACCGGCCCCGACATCCACGCCGAGTTGCGCTCGACCACCAGGCACTGAACGGCGATGTGCATCTTCACAGCGTCGCTCGGAAAATGCACTTCAGCCTCACCCCACGCGTTGCCCTCGGCGTCCACCTGCGCCTGGAAGCCATAGATCTCGCGGGGCGAGCCCTCGATGTCCTCGCGCACGACGGATCCGGCGCCGCTCACCACATACAGGGGACGGCTCCCAACGTTGGAAAGCACAGGCCCATCGCTCGGAACCGTCGGAGCACTTTCACGGCACGCCACAACGGCGGCGGCCAGCAGGAAGTACGGAACGAGTCGTTTCATGAGATCCCCTCCCCGTCACAGTGAGATCACCACAACCACGTCTGCGACCTGGCGGTCACGTGTGTCGGTGGGGCGTCTTGGGGTGAGGCGCTCGCTCTGGCAACAGGAGACCGCCACAGTCGGCAGCGGCTGGCACGCTGCCCCAACATGGGACATTCCCGTACCTGGCGCAAACCGATTCCACACTGCGGTGGTCGGGTTAGCATGCGAGAGAGGCAACGCAGATGGTCTGCCACAATTGGGTCCTCTTGGAGCATGCGCCGACCCGGCGCTATTCTTGTGCGGCACGGCTCCTCGGAAGGACGGCGATCATGAACTGCCCGCAGTGTGCATTAACGATGGTCCGGAAGGAGGTCTGGAAGGAGAGCGCCTTCCAGGGCGTCGCCTTCAAGATGTTCGGGTACGAGCACTACGTGTGCGGCTGCGGACATCGGACCGAGGAGAAGCTGTTTGCCACCCGGGGGATGTTCCTGGACTGGGATGCAGAGGACAGCCCGTCGGAGAACGGCTAGCCCAGGGCGCTCCGCGAACACGGTCCAAAGGATCTGCCACATCCCCTCGGCCGGCTGAAGCGAACGCGCGGCAACTGCCACACAGATCCGTCACCCATCGACACCTCTCGCAGCGAGCTACCGTGTGCACGAAATCCGCTCTCCGTTGTACGGCCTCTCTCCTGTTTGCACTTGCACTCTCCTCCTGCAGCGCATCTCAACCCATGCGTGACCCGGGGCCGCTCGGCACCGCCGAGGCGCGGCATGCGCTCGCGGACGAGATCGAGGCTTCGCTCAGACACGAGTTGCTGGCTGCGTGGTATCCACGTGTCGTCGATACGGTGTTCGGCGGCTACCGCACGCAGTGGGACGCGGACTGGGAGGCGTCCGACAATGACACCCGGATGATCGTCACCCAGGCGCGGCACACCTGGACCACCGCGAAGGCGGCGCAGTTCTTTCGCGAGGACACGTCGTATCTCGCGATGTCGGCCCACGGATTCCACTTCCTGCGCGACCGAATGTGGGACGCGGAGTACGGTGGGTTCTTCTGGAGGGTTGGGACAGATGGCACCCCGCTCGTCGAAGGTCCCGGGAGTCCGGCCAAGCAGGCGTACGGCCAGGCGTTCGGCATCTATGCGCTCGCCGCCTACCACGCGGCCTCACGAAACGAGGAGGCACTTCGCCTCGCCCAGCGGGCCTTTCACTGGTTGGATGCCAACGCGCACGACTCGGCGTTCGGCGGCTACTTCCAGAACCTCGGGCGTGACGGCACGCCGCTGGCACCAGGAGCAGTAGGGCTGCCGCCCAAGGATCAGAACTCCTCGATCCACCTCCTCGAAGCCTTCACCGAGCTCTATCCGCTCTGGCCGGACTCGCTGCTGGGTGCACGGTTGGGCGAGCTGCTCAAGATCATCCGCGACACCATCACGGGCGACAAGGCGTACCTCACGCTGTTCTCCCACGCCGACTGGCGTCCTTATCTGCCGCTCGATTCGACCGGGATCCCCGTGCGGGGCGGGCCGATGGATCACGTGTCGTTCGGGCACGACGTCGAGACGGCCTTCTTGATGCTGGAGGCTGCCGCGGTGCTGGGCATCGATCCGTCAGCAACCATCGAGCGCGGCAAGGCGATGGTCGATCACGCGCTCCGCTGGGGATGGGACGACCGCCTCGGCGGGTTCTACGACGCGGGAGAATACGACGAAAGTCGGACGGAGGTGACGATCACGCAGGACGGCAAGAATTGGTGGACGCAGGCCGAGGGTCTGAACTCGCTGCTCCTGTTGGGCGATCGCTGCCCCGGCGATTCGCTGGCTTACCACGAGAAGTTCCTGCGGCAGTGGGCGTACATCGAGGCGCACCTGATCGATCACGAACGGGGCGGCTGGTACGTGGCCGGTACCGACACCGATCCCGGTGCCGCCGAGCGTGACAAGGGAAGCATCTGGAAGGGTGCGTACCACGACGGACGGGCGCTGATGAACGTGATCCGAAGGCTCCGCGGTGGGCAGGATTGAGCGGACGGCCTCCGGCCCGCACCTTCAGACCACGACGTACGGCCGCCACGCGACGCGTCTGGACACGCAACGGCCCGGGCCGTTCGGCCCGGCTATCTGACGGCTTCCTCCATGATCGCGGTCAGGCGTGCCACCACGTCGGGGTTCGCCGCTGCCACGTCGCTCGCCTCACCGAGATCGAGTGACAGATCGTAGAGCTCGACCCGATCCGCAATCCCGTTGCGCACGGCCTTCCACTTGCCAGATCGTACCGCGACCGTAGCCCGGGCGCCTCGCCCGAACATCCAGAACAGGTACTCGCGTTGCGGCTGCGCCTCGCCGAGCAGCGTCGGGACGTACGAGATCCCGTCGAGGCCCGCCGGCACTGCAGCTCCCGCCAACGCCACCGCCGTCGGGAAGTAGTCCCAGAACGCCGATGGGTGGTCGGTCGTGGAGCCGGCCGCGATGCGCCCGGGCCACCGCACGATCATCGGCACCCGAATCCCGCCTTCGTACAGATCGCGCTTGTATCCGCGCAGCGGCCCATTCGAGTCGAAGAACGCGTGATCGTGACCGCCCTCGGCGTGCGGGCCGTTGTCCGAGGTGAAGAAGACCACCGTGTGGCGCTCGATGTTCAGCTCCTCGAGCAACGCCACGAGGCGCCCGACGTCGCGATCCATCCGCGTGATCATTGCGGCATGGCCCTTTTCGATCGAAGGCCACGGCCGATCCTCGTAGATGCCGTAGTCCGGCACCTCCATCCCGTCACCGGTGACGTACCCACCCTCGTTGTTGGCGTGGGGGATGGTCCAATGGATATGCAAGAGGAACGGCTCATGGGCGTGCGCACGGAGGAAGTCGAGCGCTGCGTCCGTCATCACGTCGTGTGAATAGGTCACCCGTTCGACGGCGACCCGGCCGCGGGCGTCGGGATGGTCGCTCAGGACGTTCCCCTCGAGCGGGACGATCTCGCCGTTCCGCCACAGGTGCGTCGGGTAGTAGTTGTGAGCGTCGCTCTGGTTCAGGTACCCCATCCAGAAGTCGAACCCGTTGCGATTCGGATGGCCGGTGTTGCCGGTGTCACCCATGGCCCACTTGCCCACCCCGCCGGTCGCGTAGCCATGCTGCCGGAGCACCTCGGCCACGGTGACATCTTCCGGCTGAAAGACGTATTCGGCATTGGAGGCAATTGGCGTGTGGCCGGTGTGGTAGCCGGTCCAGAGCACGAGCCGTGATGGCCGGCACACCGTGCTCCCCGCGTAGTGATCGGTGAAGCGCAGGCCCTCGTCCGCCAGGCGGTCCAGGTGCGGCGTCTCGATCTGCTCCTGACCGTAGCTGCCCAGGTCGCCGTAGCCAAGGTCATCGGCCATGATGTAGATGATGTTTGGCGGGCGCTCGTCGGTTGGCGGCCCCTGGCAACCGGTGTGTATCCAGGGCAGCATGGCAATCAGCGCGAGTGAGCGAGTGGCTCGGGCATAGCGGGGTCTCAATCGCTTCACTGTCACCTCCCACAGCCACCGTCTCAGCGGAGTCCGACGACCACTCGGCATCTCCGGCTGGTCCGTAGCCTCCGCGAGCGGCAGATGCACGTGAGCTTAGAGTGCGTCTGCCGAGACCGCAACACGCGGCGCTCCAGCATCGTGCGACATTACTTCCGGAAGTACCATCGGTGATCAGAACAGCGCGTGCAGCGCTGCGAGCACCTCACCTCCACCGATCCACGCGAACAGGACGAGGGTCACGCCAAGCACCACGTTCGTTACCCAGCCCGTGCGGAACGCGCGTCCCACCCACGCCGTCCGGTTGTTCATGACGAGCAAGGTGAGCGCGAGCAGGGGCATGAACAGCGATCCGAACACGGCGTAGAGCAGTTGCGCTCGCTCGAGCGTCGTCCAGAGCAGGACGAGCGGGACCGTGGCGATGAAGACGAGGAACCCACGATAGGCAGGCCGCTCGATCCTGTGCTCTCGAGTTGTGGCGCTGCCGCCTGGCGTCACGAGGTCCGCGAAGAGGTACGGTGCGCTCTGCCACACACCCAGCAGGCTGGAGAACACCGCCGCCCAGAACCCGACGAGGAAGATCCATTTGCCGGTGGGGCCAAGGGCGATCGCCAGCTGATCCGCGAGCTCGAGCGCTGCGGTCGGCCCTTGTCGCAACGCCACCCGCGACCCCACGACGATCATCGCGAGTCCGAAGACCGCGGTCATGGCGTAGCCCGCGGCGAGGTCGATGCGGCTCTCGGTCACACCGGTCATGCCGGCTCGGCCGCCTTCGCGAATCCAATAGCCGTAGGAGAGCAGTGTGACCGTCCCGCCTACGCCGCCCAGCACGCCGAGGGTGTATGCCGTCCCCGTCGACGATGACGGGATGGACGGCATGGTCAGGCCCGGCAGGATCGCGCCGAGATCAGGCCGCAGGAACACGGCCGTGAAGACCACGCAGGCGAACATCAGACCAGTGCAGACGGCCATGAACCGCTGGAAGGTCCGAAAGCCGCCGCGCCAGACGATCATCAGGCCGAGCAGCGAGTGAACCACGCCCCACAGGATCTTCGACGTGACGGGGTCCCCCAGCGGTAGCAAACCGGTGCCGGCCACCCCGCAGGCACTCGCAAGGGCGCCCCCGGTAAACACGGCCCAGGCTATCAGGTACGCGCCGAACACCCAGCGCACCCACGTGCCGAGTCGGGTGATCCAGCCCTCGAGCAGGGTCGTTCCCGTCGCCATCTGCCAGCGTGCGATGCCTTCGTTGAGGAACCACTTCAGCACGGCTCCCACCCACGCGGCCCAGAGCAGCGTGAAACCGAACCGTGAGCCCGCGAGGGAGGCCGTGAGGAGGTCGCCGGCGCCGACGCCGGTGGCCGCGACGAGCATGCCGGGGACGAAGAGGGAGAGGCGCGGGAGCCGGGGGGCGCGCGCGCGGGCGATGGACGGCGACGGTGGTTGCATCTGCGAATGCACAAGGTGCGTGCGAGGTAACTGGCACGCCAGGGCATTGCCCGGGCGCGACACCAACAGGCACGAGATCGGCTCGGTGTGACCATGGCCATGCCACGCGTACCGGTGCCGGCGCAGACAACGCTGAACGGTGGTGGGGACAGGCCATGCGCATCTGAGATGTTCCCACCGCAACGGTCGGCGGGATGACCTTCGCACAGGCGGACCTGGCCAATCATCCTGACGTGCATTGGAGCAGCCTCGAGCCGACGATCCTGACCGTGAGGAAGGCGGGCGGCCTCGAACCCGGCATTCACGATATCGAGGTGTCGTATCGCTACAGCGCCTCGTATTTGCCTCCGCGGATCGACTTGGCCTTCGGCGGGAGCGAGCAGCGCAGGATGGTGCTGGTCAGATGAACTGCAGATCTGGTTGCCGATGCGCCGAGCGAACCGGCTTCGTCGGGTCATTGTCGCGGGATACGGCGTTTGGATGCGATGATCGATATCGAGCGTCGATAACTCGCGATGGAGGTAGACGGTGGCCGATGCCGCCTGGCCGGTAGGGCAGAACGGGCCTATGTTGGATCGGGTCCGGCTTCGGGGTGCTCGTTGAGCGATCTGCTGTCGCGGCTGCAGTCGGTCTTGAGTGGTTCCTACCGCATCGAGCGAGAACTTGGTGGCGGCGGGATGAGCCGCGTCTTTCTTGCCGAAGAGACGCGGCTGGGGCGCCGCGTGGTCATCAAGGTGCTGCCCCCCGAGATGGCTGCCGACGTGAACATCGAGCGGTTCGAGCGGGAGATCCAGCTCGCGGCCAGGCTCCAGCATCCGCACATCGTTCCGCTCCTCACCGCGGGCTCCGACGGCGATCTCCTGTACTACGTCATGCCATTCATCGAGGGGGAGTCGCTCCGCGCCAAGCTGGCGCGCGAGGGCGAGCTGCCCGTGGGCGAGGCGGCCAAGATCCTGCGTGAAGTCCTCGATGCACTCGCCTACGCGCACGGACACGGCGTCGTCCATCGCGACATCAAGCCCGACAACGTGCTGCTGTCCGGCAAGCACGCCGTCGTCACCGATTTCGGGGTGGCGAAGGCCGTGAGTGCCTCGACGGGGGTCACCGCGCTCACGTCGCTCGGCATCGCTATCGGGACGCCTGCCTACATGGCCCCGGAGCAGGCGACGGCAGATCCCCACGTCGATCATCGGGCCGACATCTACGCAGCTGGGGCACTGGCGTATGAGATGCTGTGCGGCCGGCCACCGTTCTCCGGACCGACGCCGCAGGCGGTCTTGGCCGCACACGTGACCCAGGCACCGGACCCCGTCACCGTTCACCGCGACACCGTCCCGGCGAGTTTGGCGGAGTTGGTCATGCGGTGCCTCCAGAAGAAGCCGGCGGATCGGTGGCAGAGCGCTGACGATGTCCTTCCCCAGCTCGACGCCGTGCTGACGCCGTCGGGCGGCATGACGCCGACGGGACGCGTCCCCACCGCCGACTGGGAGGCGGAGGCCCGGAAAGCGCATCCCGTCCGCGTCGCCGGGCTCTTTACGCTCGCCGCCGTGGGGGCGCTCGCGATCGTCTATCTCCTGGTGCAGCAGCTCGGGCTTCCCTGGTGGGTGCTCTTCGGCACCGTGGTGATTCTCGCCGTCGGCCTGCCGGTGGTCGCGTACACGGGCCACCGGGAGCGCCGACGCGTCGTGGCACGGTCCGCAGGCGTGCAGATCACACCGGCCGGAGGCCTGCACCGGATCTTCACGTGGCGAAGGGCGGCTATCGGAGGTGGGGTCGCCTTTGGAGGTCTGGCGCTCATCGCGGCGGCCTATATGGCGATGCGGCTGATCGGTATCGGGCCGGTCGGCACGCTCGTGGCCACCGGCGTCCTCGAGGAGCGCGATGTGCTCATTCTGGCCGACTTCGAGGACCGCACTCCCGACGCGAGCCTTGGCACGTCGGTCACGGAGGCCTTTCGTATCGATCTCTCCCAATCGCCAGTAGTCAGGCTGATGGGTGCGGCGACCATTGGCGAGGCCCTGACGCGGATGAACCGCTCTCCCACGGGGACCATGAATGCCGAGCTGGCTACCGAGATCGCGCGCCGCGAAGGCGTGAAGGCGGTGGTGGTCGGTGAGATCGGCATGCTTGGCAGCGGCTACGTGATCTCGACGAGCATGGTGTCGTCGGACGATCGCTCGGTCCTGGTCGCGCTGCGTGAGACGGCGGATGACGATTCCGATCTCATCGGAGCCGTGGACCGGTTGTCGGCCAAGCTGCGCGAGCGCATCGGCGAGTCTCTCCGCTCGATCCGGGCCAGCGAGCCGCTCGAGCGGGTCACCACCTCGTCACTGGAGGCTCTGGAACTCTACACGCGCGCGGTACGTGCCAGCGACATGGGGGATCTTGAGCGGTCTGCTGCTCTGCTCGAGGAAGCCATTCGGATCGACTCGATGTTCGCCATGGGCTATCGCAAGCTGGCGGTGGTGCTGAACAACTCCTTCGCCCCTCGGTCCCGCACGGATCCCGCAGTGACCAAGGCATTCGAGTTGCGCGAACGCTTGCCCCCCGTCGAGCGGTATCTCGCGGAGGCTTACTACTATGACAACGTCGAATACGACCCTGCCAAGGTCGTGGCAGCCTACCGTTCGATCCTCGAGATCGATCCGGAGGAGACCACGGCACTGAACAACTTGTCGATCCAGCTTGCCTATGGGCGGCAGTGGGCTGAATCAGAGGAATTGGCACTCCGCGCGATCGACGTCGAGCTTGCTCCCACGTACTTCGTAAACGCCGTGGTCGCGCAGTTGGGGCAGCGGAAGCTCGTTGACGCCGAGCGGACTTTGGCCCTGTTCGACGAACGGCTGCCGGACAATCCGTTGCACGAGGTGCTGCACGTGTTCATCGCGGAGGCCAGAGAGGACTTTGCCGCGGCGGTGGCACATCTGGACACGCTCGATACCATCGTCGGAGGCAGTGCCACGTGGACGAGCACGACGGCCCTCTGGCAGGCGGTGGACTTGGCGATTCGTGGTCGCCTTGCGGACGCCAAGGCTGCTGCGAGTCGGGGTGCCGAGATCTCCCTGGAGCAGCGAGGGGATACGAGCGGGTACTATAGCGGCGTCGGGCTCGCTGCGTGGATCGAGCTGAGCCTGAGCGATCGGCGCGATCGAGCTCTCCAGATGGTGGATGCGGCGGTGTCGAGGTACCCATGGGAGAACCTCGATCCGCGGGACCGTCCCTACTCCAGCCTCGCGCAGTTCTACGCCATCGCCGGAGACGTAGACCGGGCAAAGCGCCTCCTGTCAGAGTACGAGGCCGCAGTGCCGGAACCCCTTAGACGTAGCGACTTCGTGCTGCACGCCGCCCGGGGAGCGGTGGCGGAGGCCGAAGGGCGTCTCGACGATGCCGCGGCGCACTACCGGGCCTGGTACGACGCCGGCGGAGAGTGCGCATCCTGTGGACTCTCCGAGCGTGCTCGGGTGTACGACGCGATGGGGCAGCGGGATTCGGCGCTCGCCCTATACGGGCGTGCCGCTGAGATTCGGGGAGCGGGCTGGGCGTTCGACCAGATGCCCTACTACGGGCCGAACCTCAAGCGCCTCGGCGAGCTAGCTGAGGAGCGAGGAGATACGGCGAAAGCGGTGGAGTACTACGACCGACTGATCGACTTGTGGCGCGATGCCGATCCGGAGCTGCAGCCGATCGTGGACGAGGTCCGCAGCAGGCTCGCGGACTTGGCAGGAGAAGGTTGATCCGACGTCCAGTTACGCGCCGCCAACTGCCGAGGTGGTCGAGGTCCTGCAGTGACGGCATCCCCGAGCGGTAGACCTCGCCCGTCGCACCGCGGCTCGGGACCGCGGGGGATCGCGTGGCCGGCTGACCTGACGGATCGGAGGCGGGTGGGCCGATCGGGCGCCGCGAATCCCGTACCCTGCGCCACGGCGACAACCGGATGACGGCGGAGGATGCCATGCGGACAGCGCCACCGCGCTTCACTGCCATGTTGCTGCTGAGCGTCCTGCCGGCCTGCGCCGCGGACCGCCAGCCGCAGGAGGCGAACTACGACGAGAGTCGGGTGCCGACCTACACCCTCCCCGACCCCCTCGTCTTCGCCGACGGTACACCGGTCACCACTGTCGACGCGTGGAGCACCCGGCGGCGTGAGATCCTCGGGCTGTTCGAGCAGCACGTCTACGGCAAGACTCCGGACCGTGCGGTCGCGCTCCGCTTCGACATCCGTTCAGTGGACAGCGAGGCGCTCGGCGGCAAGGCCACCCGCAAGGAGATCGTGATCCACTTCGGGGATGACGACCCTGGCCCTCGGATGGACCTGCTGCTTTACGTCCCCAACGACCGACCCGGACCGGTGCCGACATTCCTCGGGCTGAACTTCAACGGCAACCACTCTATCGACCCCGATCCCGGCATCACGCTGTCGCGGCAGTGGATGCGCGACGACGAGGAGTTGGGGATCATCGACCACCGCGCCACGGAAGCCTCACGTGGCGTGAGCAGCTCGCGCTGGCCGCTGGAACGGATCCTGGCGCGGGGCTACGCCGTGTCGACCGCCTACTACGGCGACCTCGACCCCGACTTCGACGACGGCTTTCACAACGGCATCCATCCCCTGTTCTACGATGCGGGGCAGACCGCACCCAAGCCGGACGAATGGGGTGCCATCGGCGCGTGGGCCTGGGGCCTCAGCCGAGCGGTGGATTATCTCGCGACCGACGCCGACGTCGATCACGAGCGGGTCGCTCTGATGGGTCACTCGCGACTGGGCAAGGCGGCGCTGTGGGCCGGCGCACAGGACGAGCGGTTCGCCCTCGTGATCTCCAACAACTCGGGCTGCGGCGGCGCGGCACTCTCCCGGCGTCGCTTCGGGGAGACGGTCGCCCGGATCAACGCGAGCTTCCCGCATTGGTTCAGCGACACCTTCGAGCGGTACAACGATCGGGAAGAGGAGTTGCCGGTCGATCAGCACATGCTCCTCGCGCTGATAGCCCCTCGCCCCGTCCACGTCGCGAGCGCAGCCGACGACCTGTGGGCCGACCCGCGCGGCGAGTTCCTCGCCGCGTATCACGCGGCCCCGGTCTACCGGCTCCTCGGCACGGACGCCCTCGCGGCGGACTCCATGCCGGGCCCTTCTCACCCGATCCTCAGCACCATCGGGTACCACATCCGCCCCGGCGAGCACGACGTCACCGACTATGACTGGGACCGCTTCCTGGACTTCGCCGATCTCCACCTGACGCGGTGAGCGGATGCCGGTGGATCGCTAGATGTCCACTCTTCGCAACCGAGTCCGCCGGAGAGACCCAGCAGCAACAATGCAGTGCGGGGCGGACTGAGACGGTGCGACACGATCTTCCCGGAACTCTGGGGGACGCCGCCGCTGCACGGCTGAGCGGATCAATCGCTCCCAGAAGCACCTGGGCGACGGTAGGCGCAGCTGCTTGCCGTGAGCAGGAAGGAGACGGTCGGAATGGAGTGGTCTATCGGTTGACGATTCGACGACGGTTGGCCCGGAGGTGCCCGCGCCTGACCGCTTCACTTGTCGAGCGGATCGTCGTTTACACCCAAGGCATCCAACAGGCGGAGCACCGGTAGCAGGCGCCGCTGGAGGGCGGGCCAGTCCGTGCCGATCTGTCGTCTCCAGGCTGCAGTCAGCTGTCGCCCGTCCTGACCGGGCCGATCACCTCCCCCGACGTGACAACTCGTCGATCGGGGCCTCCGGTGTCAGGACGTTGTGCGCCTGCTCGACGAGCAGCTCCTGCGATAGTGTGAACGCGCCCTCGAGCCGCGTATCCGCAGCCGACGCACCGATCTTCACCGCGTACGTGCCCGACTCCGCGATCCACGCGGCACGATCGGTGTCGAACGACGCGATGTCTCTTCCGGTCAGGGTGAAGCTGACGGTTTCCGAGGCTCCCGGCGGGAGCACGCCCGTCTTTGCGAACGCGCGGAGCTCCCGCTCCGGCTTCTCGAGCACGCCGTCCGGCGCGCTCAGGTAGAGCTGCACGACCTCGCGGCCGGCCAGCTCACCAGTGTTCGTCACCCGGACGCTCACCGTGAGCTCGCCGTCGAATGCATCCCCACTCAGCCGGAGGTCGTCGAACGAGAACTCCGTGTACGACAGGCCGTAGCCGAACGGATACGCGGGCTCGACCCCGAACGTACTGGAGTAACGGTACCCTACGTAGATCCCTTCCTCGTACGTGACCCTGGACGGCGTCCCCCCACCGCTGACGACCGGCGTGCCAGCCTCCTGCCCACCCGGGATGACCTCCCCGGGGAAGTTGTCGGCGGATGGGACGTCGGCGTACGCGATCGGGATCGTCATCGGGAGCCGGCCCGAGGGATTCACCGCACCGCTCAGGACGTCGGCGATGGCGTGACCGCCCTCCTGCCCCGGCTGCCACGCGAGCAGGATCGCGTCGACGTCGTCACGCCAGCTCGCCATGTCGATCACGCCGGCGACGTTCATGACGACGACGACCTGCTTGCCCGCCTGATGGAACGCCGCGGAGACCATCTCGAGCAGCGTGCGTTCCGCGTCCGAGAGGGTGAAGTCTTCCACGGCTCGATCGCTCCCCTCACCCGCCTGGCGGCCAAGCGTGACGACGGCCACGTCCGCCGTACGCGCCAGGGGCGCGATGCGATCGGCGTCCATCGGCATCTCGGGCGGGGGTGGCGCCGGGAAGAACGGCAACGGCGGCGCCGGATGCTCTTCGCGCCACTCGGCGAGGTAGGTGCGGTACACATCGGCGAGCGGGGACTCGACGACGTACCCGGCTTCCTCCAGTCCTGCGTCAAGCGAGATCACGTACGGCTTGCTGAAGACGTCCCCACTGCCGGTTCCACCCGCGATGAGGTCGTACGCGGCGTTGCCGAACAGCGCGATTCCGACGCCCGAGGCGAGCGGCAGCACCCCGCCGTCGTTCTCGAGCAGCACCATGCTCTCGGCGGCGGCGCGGCGCGCAATCGCCGCGTGGGCCTTCAGGTCCGGCTCGTCCGAGTAGTCGTACCCCTGGAACGTTGGGGTCTCGAGAATCACCCGCAGCAGCCGCGCGAGGTTTTCGTCCAGCTGCGCCTCGCTCAGCGTCCCGTTTGCCGCGGCCTCGAGAACGGCATCCAGTTGCACCGCGGTGCCCGGCATGAGCACATCGTTCCCGGCCCTGAGCATCGCCACCGGATCGTCGCCGCCCCACCAGTCCGTCATCACGAACCCCTCGAAGCCCCACTCGTCCCGCAGGACGGTGGTCAGGAGGTCGTTGCTCTCGGGCGTCCACGTTCCGTTGACCAGGTTGTAGGAGCTCATGATCGCCCACGGTTGCGCCTCCCGCACCGCGATCTCGAAGCCGCGCAGGTAGATCTCACGGAGCGCCCGCTCGCTGACGATGGTGTTCAGTTGCCTCCGATTGAACTCCTGATTGTTGGCGGCGAAGTGCTTGAGCGTTGCGCCGACCCCCTCTGACTCCAAACCGTCGACGAAGGCGGCAGCGAGCCGGCCCGAGAGGAGTGGATCTTCGGAGTAGTACTCGAAGTTTCGGCCGCCGAGCGGATTGCGGTGGATGTTCATTCCGGGGGCGAGGAGGATGTCCATGCCATAGTCGCGGAGCTCCGCGCCGAACGCCTCCCCGACAGTTTGGAGCAGCTCGGTATCCCAGGATGAGGCGGTGAGCGTCGCCACCGGAAAGGCCGTCGTGTAGTACATGCGCCCAGGCGCGTCCGGCCGCATCGGCGAGATGCGCACCCCGGCAGGGCCGTCCGTGAGCGTGATGGAGGGGATGCCGAGCTCCGGCACCGGGTGCGTCCGTCCCGACGCTCCCAGGACCTTGTCCGGCACTTCCAGACCCTCGGGAGGTGCGGCCGGGAGGAAGGCTGCCATCGCCGCTGCCGCCTGTCCCAGTTCCCCCGTGTCAGGCATGAGCGCGGTCAGGTTCAAACCCATCCCGACCAGGAGCTTGACCTTCTCCTCGACCGTCATGGCGTCGATCACCTCGGCGATCGAGCTCTCACCGAGCTGCGGACGCGGTTGCGCGCGGGCCGACCCGGCAGGAACTGCCAGCGCCGCAGTCAGCGTCAGGAACGAGCACAGGAACAGTACCGGCTTCTGCAAACGAGTGGTCATTGAACACCACCCTCCTCTCTTCATCGGCATCGGCTGCCGGTGAGACAGTGCACGGATCATCGCTCCGATCGAGCGAAGTCTTCGAGCGCGCGTGATTGGGCGTGAAGGTTCCCGGCCGGCGTCCCATCCGGGATCTCACAGCCGGCCATGCTGAAGCAGCGGTCCCCGCCCGCACCGAGGCACGCGAGGGTCGCGTCGTACACCGTTTGCTCGGTTCCCTGCAGCATCACGGCGACCGGATCGAAGTTGCCGCACGGGACCGGGTGATCGCCGCACGCCGCGGCCGCACAGGCAAAGTCGACCATCCAGTCGAAGTCGACGATGTCGGCACCGCTCGCGATCATGTCGTCGATCAGGTGCGTGGTGTCGCCGCAGATGTGCAGTCGCGCAACGGCCCCTGCCTCCCTGACCGCCTGGAAGATTCGTTGCTCGTACGGGAGCGCAAACTCCCGATACATGGGCGGAGAGATCTGCGAGGCGACCGCGTCACCCAGTCCGATGATGTCGGCACCGGCATCCACCTGTGCCCGCGCAAACGCGATCTCCACCTCGACGAGCACCTCAAGCAGGTCGTGCACCCATGCGGGACGCTCGCGCAGATCCAGCATCAGGCTCATCATGCCACGCAGGTCCGCGGCCTCTGCCAAGGCACCTTCTACCCACCCCATGATCGGGACCTCACCACCGACCTGCGCCCGAAACAGCTCCACCGCAGCGATCCGGTCACTCATCCGCCGTCCGTGTTCGGGACGGATGGGCTGGAGTCGGTGCAGGTCTTCCGGTGTCGTCAGGAGCGGCTCCCTGCTCACCGGGAGGCCGTCGTCCGGAAACTCGACCACGAGCCCCAGATCGGCCGCCTCTCGGTACGGGTCGCTGATGGCCTGGACGATGTCGAGCGCGAAGTCGTTGGCGACCCGGAGGTTGGCGTCCACCAGGGTGTGGTAATCGAGGTAGAACTCCCGCAGGCGCTGCCCCGCATGGTGCGCCGCGAAGGTCATCATGATGTCGACGTTGGGGGGACGATCGACCGGCAGACCGCGCAACCGCCCGGTGAAGCGCTCGAGACTGTTCACGCTTCACGCTCCGGTGAGCGACGTGCGCCATCGACTCGTCCGTCGTACCGACGGGTGGCGCGTGATCGAATCCGAGGTAGCGTCAAACACCGAGCTGCGACGGAGCCTCGGGTCTATACCCGCACCGTTCTCAGGAACTCGACACTCTTCCGCAACCCCTCGAGCGGTGCTTCGGTCTCGATCTCCACGATGAAACCGTGTTCGGCGATGTCGCTTTGCATTGCCGCCCGCAACAGCGCGGGCCAGTCGATCATCCCCTCTCCGCAGGGCACGATGCCGCCCAATCTGCCGGGCTGCCCGCCCGGCATGGCCGGGTCATAGTCGTGCATGTGCAGGGACGAGTAACGGCCGGCATACTTCTCCAAGTAGTACACGATGTCGTACCCGCCCTGAATGGACGCGAGCTGGAACTGCATCGTGACGAGATTCGGATCGAGCGCCTCCATGATGTGCTCGTACTGCGGCCGCCCCTCCACCTGCGGGCCGATCAAGTGATTGTGGTAGCCAAGCCGGAGGCCCGCCGCACTGACGACCTCGGCCGCGCTGTTGGCGATCTCCGCCCACCGCCGGATGTCGTCGACGGTACCGTCGTCGGGGATTCCGGAACCCGACATCACGACGTCCTCCAAACCGAGCGCGGCGGCGTAGTCGGCGGTTCTGGCCGGATCGTCGATCACGACTTCGTGGGGCTCGAAGTGTGCGGACCTGCAGACGAGCCCGGCGTCCTCGATCTGCTGCTTGATCTCCGCC
>Ga0111157_1009_pt1 | contig 19768 bp, 19 predicted proteins | sample DeeMarSeWOR28_12_FD_80251 | JGI IMG/M metagenome (GOLD analysis project Ga0111157, IMG submission 80251) | Gemmatimonas sp. SG8_28 | reverse complement strand
CGGTGCGCGTGTTGTTGGCCGTGCTGCTGGCGATACCCCTCCTACTGCTCTTCGGGACCCTGCTGACGGCAGCGGACCCGGTCTTCGGTCATCTGGTCCGATCCGCGTTCGGGATCGACGTCGGAAGGCTCATCTCACATACCGTCGTGATCACGATCCTCAGCTGGTCCACTGCTGGCTATGTACTGGCCCTCTTGCATCGAGGTAGCTCCCCCCTCGACCGCACACCCGCGTGGCTGCCAACGCTTGGGCTCATCGAGGTCGGAATCCCGATGACTGCACTCGCTCTCCTGTTCATCTCGTTCATCGGCGTACAGGCCGGGTATCTCTTCGGTGGGGAGGCACTCGTCCAAGCGACAGTGGGCCTCAGCTTTGCCGAGTACGCCCGCAGAGGCTTCTTTGAATTGGTGGCGGCATCCGGCTTGATGATCCCGGTCGTCATCGTAGCGGATCTCTTGCTGCGGCAGGACGATCCGCGGACTGTGCGGTGGTTCCGCCGGATCGCCCGGCTGCAGATCCTCTGCGTGGGCCTCATCATGGGTTCCGCACTGGAGCGGCTCCGCATCTACTACCAGGCATATGGTCTCACGGTAGATCGCCTCCTCGCCGGCGCCGTGATGCTGTGGATCGGCTTCACGCTCGGCTGGTTTGCGTTCACGGTGCTGCGTGGCCGGCGGATACGTTTCCCACTCGGTACCGTCGTCGCTGGACTCGTCGTCCTCGCCACGGTCGATGCGATCAATCCCGAAGCCGTGGTCGTGCGCGTGAACATGCAGCGTGCAATCGCGGGAGCGAAACTCGACGTGCAGTATCTCTCACGACTGAGTGGCGATGCGGTGCCTACCCTGACGACACATGTGGATCGACTGCATTCAGCGGTGCGTCGGACACTCATCACCGCTCTCGCCGACCGGTGGGGGGGACTCGGTCAGCGAGACTGGCGAAGCTGGAACCTGGGGTATGCGCGAGCGAACGACGCGCTGAGAGGCGCCGTCGGGGGCCTGCGTCGCTGACGCGGCATGTACGCGCGCTGCACCCACCGTACCGCCACGTCGCGGGAGCATCATCGACAGCGGGCGGCCCGACGCCCCAGATTGTGTCTGGAACAAGATTCCTGGAGCGCGGCATGGCCTCTGCACCCACCGGTACGAGAGCCGTACTCATCACCGGTGCAGGTAAGGGGATCGGAGAGGCGACGGCGTGGCACCTCGCGAATCGTGGCTTTCGTGTCTACGCCGGTGTCCGGTCGGCCGATGACGCGCGCCGTCTCGGCGCACGGTCGGACGGCGCGGTAACGGCCCTTCGCCTCGACGTCACGGACCCGGCATCGATCCACGCCGCGGTCGCCTCGGTGGCGACCGAGCGCCCTTTCCAGTTCCTCGGGCTCGTGAACAACTCCGCGATCTCCACTCCGTGTCCGCTCGAGCTGTTGCCAGGCGAAGCGCTGCGAGAGCTGTTCGAAGTCAACGTGTTCGGGGCCATGGCTTTGACCCGAGCGTTGCTACCGGAGTTGCGTCGAGCGGAGAACGCACGGATCGTAAACGTCAGTTCGATCAACGGACGCATTGCGCAGCCGTTCATCGGGGGATATTCGGCGACGAAGTTCGCGCTGGAGGCCATCAGCGACGCGCTGCGGCGCGAGCTCAGGCCGTGGGGAATCGGTGTCATCGTAGTCCAGCCGGGAGCCGTCGCCACGCCGATCTTCGACACTGCCCGGCAACGTGGCCGCGATCTTGCTGTGCGCCTCCCGGAAGTGGATCGGCAACTGTATCCTGGAGTCATGCAGGCATTGCTCGATCGACCCGGAAAGCCACCCCGCCACGCCATTCCGCCCACCGATGTCGCACGGGTGATCGCGCGTGCACTGCGTCGCCGCCGACCCCGCACGCGCTATCTCGTCGGGAGAGACGCGCGCCTCGGTGCTTTGCTCGCGGCCATCCTTCCGGATCGACTACTCGACCGGCTCTTGGCGAATCGGATGACCGCCTCCTAACCGACTTCGCGTGTACACATCCGAAGAGGACGTGCGGGGTGCGCCTTGGTGACGAAGATCATCGTCTCTGGCCGAGGACGTCCGCTACGGTCGAGGAGAGGTGTGGGACCCCAACCCTGGACTTTCGGCTGAGCGGCCTAGATTACGCACATGTCGGATGCGGCAGGCGGTACCTGTGACTGCCTGGTACCACGGACAGCCGTCCGCTGCACGATGGGGCGGACGGGCTTCACGATCGTCGAGATGGCGATCGTCATCGTCGTGGCATCGGTGCTCATGTCGCTGGTGGTGTGGCGCACCGGCCTGGCGCTGGAGCGCGCTCGTGCACGGCAGGCCGTGGCGGCAATCACTGGCGACATCCAGTACGCGCAGATGATCGCCGCCCGTCAGCGGGAGCCCGTCGTGATCATCGTCAATCCGTCGCTGAAGCTGATCCTGATCCGGAGCAGAGGAGGCACGATCTTCCGCCAGCGCTTCGTCGGACCGTCCACGGAGTACGGACTCGAAACCTTGACGGCGAGCCCGACGACGACGGTCGAGGTCTTTCCCAATGGCGTCGCGACCTCCAACATGACCGTGCGCGCCGCTACTACCGGGTACAGCCGCGAGGTGCGGCTCAGCCGCGCTGGACAGATCCGTGTCGTCACCCCCTGACCGCCGTTCCGAGCGCGGAGTCTCGCTGATCGAGGTGATGCTCGCCCTTGGCATCCTCTCCGGTGTGCTGATCGCGCTGGGCGGGTTGATGTTCCAGCTTGCTCGCCATTCACGACAGTCCGGCGCGGTTGGGTACCGCAGCGCAGCCGTGACCAGCGCCGCGTCGTGGGCGGGCGGGGTCCCGTGGGACAGCATCGGCGGGATGATCGGTTGTGAGACGGACTCGGTAGGACAGATGGTGTACACTAGATGCACATCCGTGGAGAGCCCCACACCACGAAGCAGGCGAATTACCGTGGTCATCAGCCCGACGGGGCCGCTCGTCGCCGCCCCCGACACCGTAGTCGTGGAACGGAGCCGGCCACGCTCCCTCTCACCATTCAACGTCAATTGACGCGCTCCGGCTTCACACTGGTCGAGCTCCTCGTGGCCGTCATCGTCGCCGGGATTCTCGGTACGGCCCTCACCCGCCTGCTCGTGAACGACTCCCGGTTCGTCGCACGGCAGGAAGCGATGCTGAGCGCCCGGCGGACCGCACGAACGGCGACGAACTGGTCGGCCGTCGAGCTCCGCATGGTGGGGCGCGGCGGTCTGCGCGCGGCCGCCCGGGAGAGCGTGACCGTCCGGGTACCCTACGTATTCGGCGTTGTGTGCGGCCGCGTGTCAGGCGACCAGATCCTCTCGCTGATGCCGAGCGACTCGCTGAGCACGGCGTCGGCGGTGCCGAGTGGCTTGGCCTGGCGTCGCACCGATGGCACCTGGTCCATTGACAACAGCATTTCCGTGGGAGCGTCGAGTGACTCCACGACTTGCCAGGCCGACAGCATTCGCGTGGTGCCTGGCGGGAAAACCGTGGAGGTATCAGGCGTACCCGGCGGCTTCCCGAACGAGCCGCCGCCAGGCAGCCTTGCATACCTCTACCAGGACGTCACGTACACATTCGCCCCCTCGGTCGATATCCCCGGCCGCACGGCCTTCTGGCGCCGTGTCGGTGCGCAGGCCCCCGAGGAACTCGTTGCGCCTCTCGATACCGCCTCGGCCTTCGGCTTCTTGGACGATGCCTCCATGGTCGCATTGCCCTTCCCGCCGACGGACCTGGGGACGGTACAGGGTCTCGAGCTTCGAATCGTTGGCGAGAGTGAGGAGACGCCACGCGATGCCTCTGAGCCGGTCGAGTTCGAGCTGACCACGCAGATCCGATTCATGAACTGGCACCAATGACGCCACGGCGGTCGCACCCCACTGCCGGCTTCGCCCTGCCGCTCACGATCTTCGTGCTCACCCTGGTCACGATCATGCTCGCCGCCGTGATGGTACAGGTACAGGCAGACCGACGTATCGCACAGAGCAGCGGCGATGTGGTCGAGGCACTCGTCATCGCCCAGGCCGGGCTCGAACGGTATATGGGCCACTACGACTCCTCGAGCACGCGCCCGCCTGACGGAGACTCGCTGCGGATCAACCTCACGGGCGGTTACGCGGACGTCGTGGCGCACGTGGTACGCCGGCCGGCGGACACGACTGCGGGCATGCTCTATATCGTTCGATCTCGCGGCAGGGTCATCAAGCCGACCCAAGGGGCCGATCCGCAGGCGGTACGGTTGGTGGCACAGTTCGCCGTATGGCAGTCGGCGACCATGGATGTGCTTGGCGCGCTCACGGCCGTCAACGACTTCGCGTGCTCGAGCTGCGGTGGCACCTACCTCCTCATCGGGCATGATCAGTGCGGTGTGATGCCATCCGTGCCGGGACTCCGCACCCCGAATGGCCCGACGTCCAACGCAACTCCTCCATACATCGATCCGGCCACCCTCGAGGGTCCAAGCGCCAGCGCCTTCGCCAGCCAGGCGTTCATCGGCATCGACTGGTCTGCGGTCATAGGCGGGTCATTCGTGCCCGACTACACGAGCCTGGTCAATACGTCCAGCTGGGCCTCGTACTTGCTGCCGGGCAACACGACTCTCACGAATGTCTCTGGGACAGGGCTGCTCGTGATCGACGGCGACGCCAGCTTCGAGGGATCGTACTTCGATTGGCGGGGCGCCGTGATCGTCGGCGGCTTCGTGGAGTTCGAGGCGGACACGACGCGAGTTCGAGGCGCGCTGGTCACCGGCATCGAGCAGCAGATCATGTCACCTCCGTCAACCGGGCGGTGGGGAAAGAGCGGCACTCATCTCGAGGTGACCTACAACTCCTGCTACGTGCAAAACGCCTTCGCGTCGCTGGCCGGACTCACGCCGGTGCCCGGAGGATGGATGGACAACTGGGCAAGCTACTGACACGATCGTACCCATCTGTGCCGTGTGGCACATCCATGGGCCGCGTGCCAATCGGTGATCCGTGCCCGGTGCTCGCAGCGAGCTGCCGTGCGCTAGATTCGTGGTGACATGACCCCGCAAATGTCGGCGCAGCGACTGAGGGTGATCTTGCTCCTCACCGTGATCGGGTTACCGAGCTGCGGTGCATGCCACCGCGGTGCGGTGCGATCGCCTACCGAGCTGGCGGGCACCGTGTTGGCCTCCCCCCTTCCTCGCCCGACTTTCACGCTGACCACCACGCGTGGCGAGCCCTACGACTTCCGTGAGGAAACATCCGGCCGGCTCACGCTCTTGTTCTTCGGCTACACCAGCTGCCCAGATATCTGCCCAATGCACATGGCGCACATCGCAGCAGTGCTGCACAAGGTGACCCCGAACGTTGCCCGGCAGGTCGACGTCGTGATGGTGACGGTTGATCCCGAGCGCGACACGCCGGCGCGGCTCCGGACGTGGCTCGATCAGTTCGACCCCTCGTTCGTGGGACTTACGGGTACGTCTGAACAGCTCGAGGCGGCTCAGCGCTCGCTCAGAATGCCGTTGGCGGTCAAGCAGGGAGAGGGTCTGGACTACCTCGTGGGGCATGCCGCCTATGTCGTTGCGTTTACGGCCGACGACACGGCCCACGTCATCTACCCTGCGGGAACCAGGCAGTCGGAATGGGCGCGTGACCTACCCCTGCTGATCTCGGGGAACTGGGACCGCCCATGACGCGGACGCTCCCTCTCGCCGTCCTCATGGCACTCACGATCGCGTGCGCCGAGCGACCGGTCGCGGATACCGAGCACGGCGGTATCGAGATTTCTGCAGCCCTCGCCACGGCTTCCCCGACGGCACAAAGCTCGGCGGCATACTTCAGGATCCGGAATTCGGCAGATCGTCCTGATACGTTGCTCGCGCTCTCCGTCCGCGGGGGACGGGCGCAGTTGCATACCGTGGAGGTCCATGAGGGGCGGACATCTATGCAGCACGTCGAGCACCTCGCCATTGCCCCCGGCGCGGAGATCCGGTTGGCGCCAGGCGGATACCATGTAATGCTCACGGAGCTCGCCGCGCCGCTCGCCGTTGGCGATACGGTGGAGCTCAGTGCGATCTTCACGAGTGCTGACACCCTGACGATTCGAGCCCCGGTGCTGACCTACTCTCAATTGGTGGAGCGACTCGACTCCGAGAACGGACGGGATCCGTGACGTGGTGGTGCTCGGCGCAAGGCGCGCCCTGGGACTGGAGCTGGCAGGCGTATCCGGGCGTCTGGGTGCTCCTGCTGCTCCTCCTGGTGGGCTACGTCGTCGCACGTCGGCGCGTGAAGCGCAGCGGCTTGACCGCGGAGGACCTCAGGCCACGGACCGCGAGTTACCTGCTGGGTATGCTCACGCTCTGGATCGCGGCGGATTGGCCGGTTGGACCACTCGGCGCCGGCTACCTCGTGAGCGTGCACACCGTGCAGTATCTGCTGTTCACGATGGTGATCCCGCCGCTGCTGCTGTTCGGTCTGCATTCGACGACGCTGCGTGCCATGCTCAGGCATCGAGCGGTATCGCGGGTGGCCTGGATCGTCACGCGTCCCCTGATTGCCTTCGTCATCTTCAACACCGTCCTGGTCGCGACCCACATGCCGTCCTTCGTCGACGCGGTCAAGGTGACGCAGATCGGCTCGTTCGCCGTGGACATGGCATGGCTTGCCGCAGGCCTACTCTTCTGGTGGCAGGTACTCGGTCCGCTTCCGGAATTGAGACCGTTGGGCTATCCGGGTCGCATCCTCTTCCTCCTTGCCAACGTATTCATCCCCACCGTCCCGGCTTCGTTCCTGACGTTCGCCGACTACCCGTTGTACGTGGTCTACGAGTTGGCGCCACGCGTCTCGGGGTTGTCGGCCGTCCAGGACCAACAGATCGCCGGCCTCACGATGAAGATCGGTGGCGGACTGCTGATCTTCGGCACGGCATCGGTCTTGTTCTTTCGATGGTATCTGCGCGAGGAGCGGCAGGACGAAGCTGCGCCGGCGGTTCGGCCTGTGGAGGAGCAGGTGGGAGTGTAGGCAACTGCGCGCTCAGACGAGGCCAACGGTTGGGTCGCCGCCGAGAGACGTTGTTCGCTGAAACGAGCGATCGCGTAGGGCTCACTGTCGGGAGGAACCAGCGCTGCTGGTGACCCTACTCGTCGATCCCGCGGTACTCAACGAGCAGTTGACCATGCAGCATCTGTACGAGCTTGCAGACCCGCTCCTCGGCAGGCTCGACGTCATCTCCGAACTCGGCTCTGAGAGCGCCCGCGATCTCGGCGACCGACTGCGTTCCATCGAACTGCTGCCAGGCGCGGCTGCCGACCACGTCCAGCCTGATGCGCCGGGTGGACATCTCGAAGAGAAGCCGATCGATGAGATTCCGGAGCCCCGATGTCTTCGGCAGCGGGCGATGGATCACGACACGGCCATCTGCCTGCTCCTCCCATTCCGCAACGCGCACGGGCACCACTTCCAGCAAGTTCACGGCAGCGAGGGCATCATGCCGACGGCGTCTCACGATTGACCTCGATGTTGCAGCGATCGGGTATGCGAGAGCCGCCTCCGCGTGCGGAGGCGGCTCTCATTTCTTCGGCGGCGGTACTCAGTCGACCTTCGTCGCCGGGATACCACCTTCTCGCATCTTGTTGACCGTGAACCACGCCAACAGGAAGAGCACGACGGGATAGCCGATCAGGCTGAGCATGAATGACGGCTCGACACCTTCAGCGAGTACCTGGAAGCCGAGCAGCCACGGTGCGAAATCGCCGCCGATCACCAGCAGCGCGAGCACGACCGCCATGAGTGATTCTCCGGCGATGAAGCCTGACGACATCAGAACTCCGAGATTCTCAGCGCGCTGTCGCTCCTCGGGAGTGGCCTTCTTGGCCTTGAGCCTGAGCTCGAAGACCCACTTGATGAGCCCACCGACGAAGATCGCCGCGGTGGCCTGGAACGGGAGGTACATCCCGACCGCGACCAGCATTGGCGCCGGCGCCTTGATGAGGATCAGGCCGACGGCGAAGAACATGCCCACGATCACCAACGGCCATGCCATTTCACCGGCGACGATGCCGTTGGCCATGAGCGCCATGAGACCCGCCTGCGGCGCCGGCAAGTCGGCCGAGCCGATCTGGTACACGCGGTCGAGCGCCATGAGCGGGAAGGCCAGCACGAACGCGGCGAAGATGACGCCGATGATCTCACCCAACTCCATCCGCCACGGCGTGCCGCCCAGGATGTGGCCCACTTTGAGGTCCTGCATCATGTCGCCCGCCACGCCCGCGGCGCAGCAGACCACCCCGGCCACGCCGAGCACGCCGGCAACGCCGTGCACATCCGTAACGCCGAGGAAGACCATGAGCACGGCGGCGATGAGCAAGGCGGTGAGCGTGAGCCCCGAGATCGGATTGTTCGAGCTCCCGATGAGGGCGACGAGATACCCAGCCACGGCCGCGAACAGGAAGCCCAGGATCACCATCGCCACGGTCAGCACGAGGGCGCCCCTGACCGCCTGCGCGAAGTGCAGGTACAGGAAGAACGTCGCGATCGCCGTGAAGCCGACGGCGACCATCACCTTCTTCAGATTGAGATCGACTTCCGTCCGGTCCGGTGTGCCCACACTCTTGAGGTTCAGCTGCGTGATCGCTTTGCCGATACCGGCAATCAGGGACGCGCGAAGGTTGTACAGCGTGTAGAAGGCCGCAACGATCATCGTGCCGACTGCGAGCGGCCGGATCTGACGCAGCCAGATCTGGTTTGCGAGCCCGGTCATATCCTGGCCGGACTCGAGGATGCCCGGCAATGCCGGATTCAAGAAGAGCGCCAGCGGCACGAGCAGCAGCCACCCCATCAGCGCACCGCTGAACAGGATCGCTGAGATCCGTGTGCCTACGATGTACCCGACCCCCATCAACATCGGCGACGCATGAGGCGTGTTGAGCAACATGCCGCCGCCGTACTGTACCCGGGTCTGGAACAGCTCCACCGTCGATTCCCGGAAGGCAACGAACTTGCTCGTTGCGTCGTTGATGAACTGGATGCCGTTGGGGTTCTTCAGCAGCTCCCAGAACGCCGCCAGGCCGAGGGACGCGAACAGGTATTTTGCCCCGGTCTGTCCGCCCTGGCCCGCCTTTACGATCTCCGATGCGGCGATCGCCTCCGGGAAGGGCAGATCCGCTTCGACGACGAGCGTCCGTCGCAGCACGATCACGAACAGCACACCCAGCACCCCACCGATCAGCATGATGGCGGTGGCCTGTACATAGTGCAGCTCGTCCCACGCTCCACTGATCACAAACGCCGGAATCGTGAAGATCGCGCCGGCGACGAGCGCCTCACCGACGGAGGCCGTCGTTCGGGCAATGTTCTCCTCGAGGATCGTGCCGCGGAATCCTCGCAGCACGGCCATCGCGACGACGGCTGCGGGGAACGTCGCCGCCACCGTGAGCCCCGCCCGCATGCCCACGTACGCATTGGCGGCCCCCAACGTGACCGCCATGATGGCGCCGAGGAAGACCGCCTTGAACGTGAACTCGGGCATGTGTTCCGAGGCTGGAACGAAGGGAACGAACGGTTTCTTGTCCATGTGGGCACCCTTGAGGGTCGTGGAGAAGATGGCGCATTCTATCAGCGAGGACGAACGACTGTCAAATTGCTAGATTGGTGCGTCGAGAGGAGGACGGCCATGACATTTGTGAGCACGCTCGAGCCCCAGCCGGTGTGGCGGCACTTCGATCAGATCCTCACGATTCCGCGCGGATCGAAGGAAGAAGGAGCGATCCGGCAACACGTGATCGAGATCGCCGTGCGCACCGGGCTCGAATACACCGGTGACGATGCCGGCAACATCGTCGTGCGAAAGCCGGCGACCGCGGGGCGTGAGGGGGCGCCCGTCACCATCCTCCAGAGCCATCTGGATATGGTCAACGAGAAGAACTCGGATGTCGATCACGATTTCTCCACCGATCCCATCGAGCCAAAGCGGGACGGTGACTACGTCACCGCACGGGGTACCACGCTCGGCTCCGACAATGGGATCGGAGTCGCCGCCATGCTGGCGCTGATGGAGGCCAACGACGTCGCGCACGGTCCACTCGAGTTGCTGTTCACCATCGACGAAGAGACGGGCCTGACAGGAGCCTCCAACCTGGACGGCGGCCTGCTGACGGGACGCCGACTGCTCAATCTCGACTCCGAGGAAGAGGGAGCGCTCTACGTCGGCTGTGCCGGCGGCGCCGACTCCACCCTGACACTGCCGCTAGACATGGGAGCCGCTCCCGCCCGGGCCGCGGCCCTCGACATCACGCTTCACGGACTCAAGGGTGGGCATTCCGGGATCGACATCATTCTCCAGCGCGGGAACGCGGTGCAGCTGCTGGCGCGGATGCTGTATGCCGTAGCCCGACAGGTACCTCTGCAGCTGAACAGGATTCAGGGAGGGAACAAGCACAACGCCATTCCGCGGGAGGCGTCGGCGAGGGTAATCGTCGCCGAGCCACAGCTGTCACAGGCAAAGGATCTGTTCGCAGCCGAGTTCGAGGCGGTCAGCACGGAGTTCGCTCATGCCGAGCCGCACATGGGGTTCGAGGCGACGGATGCCGCTGTCGCGCAGGCCGTGTGGACCGCCGAGGCGTCCGTACGGGCGTTGCGGCTGCTGATCGGCTTGCCCCATGGCGTGGTGGCAATGAGCTACGACATTCCCGATCTCGTCGAGACGAGCACGAACCTCGCCACGGTCGTCACCCGACCCGATGCCCTCGTGATCGGGATGAGCAGCCGCTCATCAACGGCGAGCGCCCTCATGGCGCTCCGGAGGCGTATCCGAGCAATCGGTGAGCTCGCAGGGGCCGCGGTCGAGGAGGGGAATGGCTATCCGGGCTGGAAGCCAGATCTCGAATCCGAAGTTCTCAGGGTGCTGAAGCAGGTGCATCTGGACCGCGTTGGGAATGAACCGGAGATCAAGGCCATTCACGCCGGGCTCGAGTGCGGGATCATCGGCGAGAAGGTCTCGGGTATGGACATGATCTCGTTCGGCCCCCAGATCGAGTTCCCCCATTCGCCGGACGAGCGCGTGCACATCGAGTCCGTGGAGCGCTTCTATGGACTCCTTGTCGCGGCGCTCGACCGGCTTTCGGTGAACGCATGAGGCCCCAGTCGCTGACCTTTCTCCGCCGGCTGCTCGACACGCCGGGGCCGTCCGGTTTCGAGGCCCCGCCGGCGCGCATCTGGCGAGAGGAAGCCGAGTTGCTGGCGGACGAGGTGAGGATCGACAACTCGGGCAACTCGATCGCCGTGCTTGGCCCTGATCGCTCGCCGCGGGTCATGCTCGCGGGACACATCGACGAAATCGGGCTCATGATCGTCCACGTGGACGACGAGGGTTTCCTGTCTTTCTCCACCATCGGCGGATGGGATCCGCAAGTCCTCGTGGGCCAGCGGGTACGCATCCTCAGCAAGAAGGGGCCGGTGGACGGGGTCATCGGCAAGCGGGCGATTCACCTCATCAAGTCCGAGGAGCGCGACCGTGCAACGAAGGTGACTGACCTCTGGATCGATATCGGCGCGAGGAAGAAGCGGGATGCGGCCGCTCGGGTCCGGGTTGGCGATCCTGGGGTGCTCGCCGCAGATGCGCTCGAGCTGCCGGGAGGTCGCATGGCAGCGCGCAGCATCGACAACCGGATCGGTGCCTTCGTCGTACTCGAGGCTCTCCGGCTGCTGCGTCGGCGCGCTCCGAAGGCTGGCTGCTATGCCGTCGCGACGACGCAGGAGGAAATCGCGTGGACCGGCGGAGGGGCCAAGACCAGCGCGGTCTCGATCGATCCGACCGTGGCCTTCGTGATCGACGTCACCCACGCCACGGACCATCCGCAGGTCGACAAGAAGCAGCATGGCGACGTGGTGCTGGGCGGGGGACCGGTCCTGTCACGCGGATCTGCGGTGAACCCGATCGTGTTCGAGCTGCTGGTCGAGACGGCCGAGCGTGAGCGGATTCCGTACCAGCTGCACGCGGCTCCTCGGGACACGGGCACTGATGCGGATGCCATCTACACGGCACAGCGTGGCATACCGACCGGGCTGGTATCGGTGCCCAACCGCTATATGCACTCGCCGAACGAGATGGTGGACCTGAAGGACCTCGACCGGACGGCGCGGCTCCTCGCGGCCGTCACCCGGCGCGTGACAGGAGCGACGGACTTCACGCCCCGGTAGCGATCACCTGCCCGCGGCCGACTGGAGCGCCGCCTGCGCAGCTACTCGCACATAGCGGTCGCGGTCCTCCATGAGCTCGCGAAGCGCGGCCACCGCGGCCGGGCTGCCGGCCAAGCCGAGCCCCTCGATCGCTGCGAAGCGCCGGGGCAACAGCTTGCGGCTGCTCAGCAGGCCCTTGCTCGACTGGGCGACGCCGATCAGAGCCTGCACGGCTTGCGGCGTCCCGATGCGTCCGAGAGCGCGGTAGAACTCCGTCGCGACGTCGGTATCCTCCTCCACTTCGACGGCACTCACGAGCACCATGGCGAGTGCTCCAGGCCCCGTGCCGTGCAGCTCCCTCGCAACGGCCAACCGGATGTTGCGATCGGGATCGCGCAGCGCCGGCCGAAGGAACCGGACGGCATCCGGCGTACCGATGCGCGCCAGCGCAATGGCCACCGACGCCCTCACTCGCGCGTCGTCATGGTCGGCTACCCGACCCAACAGCGGGACCGCTTCGGCGAGACGCAGGTCGCCCACGAGATCCGCGGCGTTGCGCACCACGAACCACTCTTCGTGCTGGAGCAGACTGGCGATGACGTCCGATCCCTCACCGATCTCGCGCAAGGCACGCATGAATGCGCGACGCTCGGCAAACGTCGGAGCCTCCGTGAGCCGCTGGGCGATGAGGCGCGTACCATCGGCGCCACCACGTCTCAGGACGGCCAGCGCGTCGCCCGCGAATAGCTCGTCGAGTAACAACGGTACCAACCTGCGCAGCAGGTCGGTCGTCAGGGCTCGCCGGACCGCGACGCCGTACGCACGGTGCGCATCGGCCGACTGACTTTCCGCTTCGAGACGCAACAGGGCAAGCATCGCATCGACGATCTGCGTCACATCGTCCTTGGCGATCGCCTTGTCGAGAGCGCGTTGGAATGCATCAAGACCCGCCATGAGTTGCGGGCCGGCGCCGATCCCACGGAGTTCATCGACCTTCGCCGACAGCGACGTTGGCGAGTGCGCCGGCTCCTGCGGTCGGGCAACCGGCTCCTGACGCTTCCGCGCGTCACGGGCACTCGTCACTTCGGGCGCAGGCCGCAGCCGCTCGTCGGACTCGATGCCACTTCCGCGGACGATCTCGAGCGCTTCACTCACGCGCACGGAGCGGTGCGATTCGGCGGCGCGCCCTTCCTCGGTGGAGACGAAGAACACCGTCACGGCGCCCGCCGCTGCGACACGCGCAGCGATCCGGGGCGAGTGCAGATCGTCGGGCGGATCATCGGCCAACGCCTCGATCGCCTGCAGCAGATCCAGTGCCGGCGCACGGTAGGCGACGCAGATCGCCGAGAGATCGTGGGCCGCCAGTCGCTGCATGATCAGTGCGGCGAACGGCGTGTCGGCACCGACCGGTGCGCCGTCGACGTAGAGGAGTCCGTCGTCGACGTGCATGGTCAGGCTGCGCTTCGCTACCACCCGTTCGAGCGCCTCCGTCCATGACTTCTCATCTTCGGCCAACGCTCCACCGGACCGCACCAACTCGACGAGTCGGCCGAAAAGCATGGCAAACTTGATTTCGTCGCCCATATACCGGCCCAAGATACGGGTCACGATCCCCCCGGGCAACGTACCCGGGGCCCTCCTGCGCCCGACCCCGCGGTGCATCGGAGCTTCGTGGCACTTGCGTCCCGCTTCCGGCTGCCCCGGCGCCCGGGATCATCCTGTTATGTTTGGGGTCGCAGGAGAGAACGACAACGCGACGTGTGCTGGGGAGCACGACGGTAGCCCCGCTTGGCCACTCCAGCATCCGCTCTCCCAACATCAACGCGCTCAAACGGATCACATGACTCACCTCGCACGCACATTGTCGGTGCTCGTCACCGTTTCCGTCCTCGCCGCTCCCCTGGGACATGCCCAGAGTGCAGCTCCCGCATCTGAGTCCATCGATCGCATCACCCGTGATGTCGCCTGGCTTGCGGACGACGCCCGTGAGGGGCGCGGCGTCGGCACCGCGGGACTCGAGGCTGCCGCAGCCTTCATCGCCGACGCGTTCCGGGAGATCGGTCTCGAGCCTGGTGGCACCGACGGCTACTTCCAGCCCTTCGAGTTGGACCCGCGATCGCCGGTGTTGGCGCACACCCAGCTCGGTGGCGAACCCGTCAAGAACATCATCGGCGTCCTGCCCGGCCGTGGAGCGCTAGCGCGTGAGGCCCTCGTGATCGGGGCGCACTACGACCACCTCGGGCTCGGCACCCGCGGGTACGCCCAGATGAGCCGTGACAGCGCTGCCGCCAATCAGATCCACAACGGCGCTGACGACAATGCGTCCGGCACCGCAGCGTTGCTCGAAACGGCGCGGACGCTGGCGATCCGAGAGGCAGAGAGCCACCGGACGGTCATCTTCGTCGCCTTCACGGCGGAGGAACTCGGCACGATCGGCTCCAGCTATTACGTGGAACATCCGGTGTCACCACACGACTCCACCCTGGCAATGCTGAACTTCGACATGGTCGGCCGGCTTTCCGGCGACACGCTCGTCGTGGGCGGTACCGGATCGGCGACAGAGTTGGAGGCCACCCTCGACCGGCTGAACCACCACTACGGCTTCCACATCGGCAAGCAGGCAGATCCGTGGGGCAACAGCGACCACGCGGTGTTCTACGGGAAGGACGTGCCGGTCCTCCATTTCTACACCAGCATCCACCAGGACTATCACACACCGTCCGACGACTGGCAGTTGCTGAATACGGCAGGGATCGCCCGAATTGTGTCATTCGCGGCGGACGTCGCCTGGGAGCTCGCGACGCAGCCGGGAGACCTCACCCTGCTCGCCTTCGAGCGTCCCGAGCCCGTGCGGGGCGGGCCGCGTGCCTCGCTCGGCACCGTGCCGGACATGGTGACGGCCGGCGAAGGCATGCGTATCCAGGCGGTACGGGCAGGCACCGCGGCCGACGAGGCCGGCCTGGTCGCTGGCGACGTGATCCTCCAGATCGGTGATGTCGAGGTCAAGGATATTTACGGCCTGCAGAACGCCCTCACGACCTACAAGTCCGGGGAGGCCGTGGTGATCGTCTTCCTCCGCGATGGCGAGCGGATGGAGACCACGGCAACGCTGAACTGACGATGCCGCCGAGCGTCCTCAACTCCGAGCCGATCATTCGCGCGCTCCAAGGAGCGTTCTGCCGCGATGCGTCGCGGCAGGAGTTGCTGCAGCTCGCCGCGACGAGAATCCGAGAGGCCGGGTCGCCGTACACCGGGGTGTATCTCTACATGCTGTACGGGAACGTGCTGCGGCTCGACGCCTTCGACGGGCATCCGACTGACCACACGGAGATCCCGGTGGGAACCGGAATCTGCGGACGTGCCGTTCTGGAGCGGCGCGATCTCAACATCCCGGATGTCTCGCGGGCGGACGGGTACCTGGCGTGCAGCATCGAGACGAAGTCAGAGCTGGTGGTGCTGATTCGCAGGCACGAAGAGATCCTGGGGCAGATCGACATCGACAGCGACGTGCCCGACGGTTTCGACGCGGCAGAGGAAGCCGCCGTACGGCAGGTCGCCGACGCGCTGGCTGCACTGCTGTGAGCGTGCGCCGCGGCGCCCTTTCGATCTCCGAGGGTACCGTCAGCGTGAACGGGGTGCCGCTCTACGTGCGCACGGTTGGAGAGGGCCCGGATGTCATCGTCCTGCACGGGGGACCAGGTGCCCATCACGACTATCTGCTCCCCCAGTTCGACGCCCTCGCCGACGGCCGACGGCTTCGCTACTACGACCAGCGGGGCGGTGGGCGCTCACCGGTGCCACGGAACGTTGCAGTTGGCTGGCGCGAGCATGTGGCGGACCTGGATGGCCTGATTGCCCACTGGGGACTCCAGCGCGTCACGCTTCTTGGATACTCGTGGGGCGGTGCCCTCGCACTGCTCTTCGCGGCGAGCTACCCCGAGCGGATCGGCCGGCTCGCGCTCGTGGCGCCCGCGCCGCTCGATCCGGAGCAACGGGCGGAGTTTCAGCGCCGCCTGGTTGAGCGACAGCGTCGCCCCGAGATTGCCCAGGCTCGCCGGGAGCTGCAGCGATCCGGGCTCAAGGACCAGGACCCCGGGACATACCAGCGGCGGGCATTCGAGCTGGCGGTTGCCGGGTACTTCAGGGATCCCGATCTGGCCCGTGATCTGACACCGTTCCGCGTCACCGGCCGCACCCAGGACGCCGTGTGGGAGAGCGTCGCCGCCACCGATCTCAGGGCAGAGCTGGACGAGCTGGCCGAGTTGTGCATTCCCGCCTTGGTGCTCCACGGACGACACGATGCGATCCCTCTGGAAGCCGCTGAGCGCGTGGCCGAGCTGCTCTGTGATGCACGACTCGAGGTCCTCGAGCAGTCGGGACACGTTCCGCACGTCGAGGAGTTCGAGACGTTCCGACGCGTCCTCGACGATTTCCTGCCGAAGAGCCGATGACGCGGCTGGATCCGTTCGTCCATGCGTTCGGAGCGTTGGCGACATCGCGCTTCCCGGAGATCAGGGATGAGGCCATCGCGGAGCACCGGGATCTCTCGGACCGCCCGCAGTTCGCGAGCCTGCGCACGGTGCAGCACGTACTCGGCGAGGTCGAGAGCCCCGAGGTGCTGGACGAACACCCCGACGCCGGTGCGGAGTACCTCAACGCGCTGTACGTCGCCTACCGCTTTTGGAGCGAGGGATGCCACGTCATTCCGGTCCCCCGCGCACGTCTCGATGCGGCGATGCGGCGGCCCGTTCCCCGTGATGTCGCGGAGATTCCGCGCGGCGCCTGTTACCTTCGGTTGCCGGAGCGTTGGCTGTGGGCGCAGATCGACCTGGCCGTACCGCACGAGCCTCTCGACGGGTGCTTCGTGGTCAGCGGCGGGCCGGCTCACGAAGTCCTCGTCCTAGCCGTCCTGGGACTTCGGGAAGACCGCCCAGGCTTCAGCCAGGTGACTGTCAGCGCACAGCCGGACGATCTCCCGCTTGCTCACGAGGGTGCGCGCACACCGCGGTTCGCCAGCACCCTCGACGGCGGAGAAGCGGCTGGCCTTCTTTCCATTACCACCGCCGCGGAGTTGCTACACCTCGTGCACCTGGCGCTGCACGAGGCGACTGCGGCATCCTGACTGAGCGACGCCGGGAAGGACTCACCTCGTGGCCGCGACGCGCCGTGCCGATCGACCGACACTCCGGAACGCGAAACAGCGGGTTGGACCGATCATCGAACGGCTCGAACGACAGTACCCCGCCGTGTGCGCACTCGAGCACGGCAATGCGCTCGAGCTGTTGGTGGCAACCATTCTGAGCGCTCAGTGTACCGATGCGCGAGTGAACATCGTGACCCGGAGCCTGTTCGAGAAGTACCGCTCCGCACCCGAGTATGCGAATGCGAATCCGGATGAGCTCGAAGACGAGATCCGGTCCACCGGTTTCTTTCGCAACAAGACGAAGTCGATCATCGGGATGGCTCAGGCCCTGGTCGAGCTGCACGGTGGCCAGGTCCCCTCGACCATGAAGCAGCTCACTGCCCTCCCAGGCGTAGGGCGCAAGACGGCAAACGTCGTCCTGGGCAACGCCTTCGGAATCGACGAGGGCATCGTCGTCGACACGCACGTGAAACGCATCTCCAATCGACTCAAGCTCACGAACAAGGCGGATCCGGAAAAGATCGAGCGCGATCTCATGAAGATCGTGCCCCGCGGCAAGTGGACTCCGTTTTCCCATCTGCTGATCCACCACGGACGCCAGATCTGCCAGGCACGTTCGCCCAAGTGCGAGACCTGCCCGGTGAGCAACCTGTGCCCGGTGGCAGACTGACCGTATCGTGAGCGTGCGCCTGTCACCGATCGATGCCGAGCGACTCGTCGCCGATCGCCGACACTTTCACCGGTATCCGGAGCTCGGCTATCAGGAGCACCGTACCGCCGAGTTCATCGCCGAGCGTCTCGAGATGGCCGGCTACACGGTCACGACCGGTCTCGGGCAGACCGGTGTGGTTGGTGTGCGGTCGGTCGGGAGCCGCAGACCGGCGGTCCTGATCCGGGCCGACATGGACGCCCTACCGGTGCAAGAGGCAACGCGTCACGACTTCCAGTCCATCAGGCCTGGCGTCATGCATGCGTGCGGTCACGATGGTCACATGGCCGTGGCTCTTGCTGTTGCGGATCGCCTCGCTGCCACGGACCTGCACGGCACGGTCATGCTCGCATTCCAGCCCGCGGAAGAGGGCGGAGCGGGCGCGCGGGCAATGATCGAGGACGGCCTGCTCGACCTGCATCCGATCGACGCAGCGCTTGGGATGCATCTCTGGTCCGGCCTTCCGACCGGCACCATCGCCGTGACCCCAGGTCCGGTCTTCGCATCGGTCGACAACTTCGCCATTACCGTGACGGGACGCGGCGGTCATGCCGCGGCTCCCCATGAGACCATTGATCCGGTGGTCGTCGCCGCCCACCTCGTGACGGCGTTGCAGACGCTGGTGGCGCGACGCCGCAATCCGGCCGAGCCCGTGGTCCTCAGCGTCACCTCCCTCCACTCCGGCACGACACACAACGTGATCCCGGAGACAGCGGTACTCGAGGGGACGGTCCGTACGTTCGGGGGATCGTTTTGCGAACACATCCCTGACGTCATGCGGTCCGTCGTGGAGGGCACGGCGCGTAGCTTCGGCGCACGAGCCGAGCTGCGCTACGAGCACGTCTATCCGATGACCGTGAACGATTCCGACATCAGCAGCCTCATGGCCGACGTCGCGGCAACGATCGTCGGCGCCGAGCACGTCCGATCCGACCATCGCACGATGGCCGGCGAGGACATGGCGTTCTTCCTGGAGCGGATTCCGGGGTGCTACGCGTTCGTGGGCTGCGGCGATGCCGACAAGCAGACGACTCACCCGCACCACTCACCGCATTTTGACCTGGACGAGGACGCCCTGCCGCTCGCGGTGGAGCTGCTCAGCCAAACGGCCGTCCGGTTGCTCGAACGACGGTAGACGCCCTCACACCCCCACTCCACAGACGCCATGTCGAATCGACTCGCATCCGAGCGATCTGCCTACCTCCTGTCCGCGCAGGGCCAACCGGTGGACTGGTACCCATGGTGCACCGAGGCATTCGAGCGCGCTCGCGACGAAGACAAGCCGGTATTGCTCGATATCGGCGCCGTGTGGTGCCACTGGTGCCACGTGATGGATCACGAGTCCTACGAGGATCCCACCATTGCCGCCTTGCTCAACGAGCAGTGGATCTGCGTCAAGGTCGACCGGGACGAGCGGCCGGATGTGGATGCTCGCTACCAGCGTGCCGTCCAGGCACTGACCGGTCAGGGCGGGTGGCCACTCACGGCGTTTCTGACTCCGGATGGCGACGTGTTCTACGCCGGCACGTACTTCCCCCCTGACGACCGGTTCGGGCGTCCCGGATTCCGCAGCGTGTTGTTGAGTCTCGTACGTGCCTACCGCGAGCAGCGTGATCAGCTGCGGCAGCAGGCGGCGCAGATCGTGACGCACCTTGCATCCAGCTCGGTGGAAGCGAAGGCCGGCAGACCATCGGCGGATGTCCTCTCGGCCGCCACCGACGGCATGTCAAGGCTCTTCGACTTTCGGCACGGGGGCTTCGGC
>Ga0111157_1015_pt1 | contig 28945 bp, 27 predicted proteins | sample DeeMarSeWOR28_12_FD_80251 | JGI IMG/M metagenome (GOLD analysis project Ga0111157, IMG submission 80251) | Gemmatimonas sp. SG8_28 | reverse complement strand
TCCACACCCTTCTCGAAGAACTCGCGCTGCCGGTCGACGATGAAGTACATCACGCGCAGCATGGTCTGCCGTCGCTGCTCGATGGCCTGGATCAGCCATGTCGCTGAGTTCAGCTTCTGCGTGATGAAGTCGCGGTTCTCACCCTGGAACTGCGACTTGTCGCCCGCCATGTCACGGTAGAGCCGGCTGATCCTGAGCCGCGGCATCCCTCCGTCATTGAGGAAGACCCGATACTCCTCGTCGATCTTCTCGACCACCAGGTCCGGGACCACGTACTCGTCGCCCCGGCCGGCGTACCGCAGGCCGGGCTTCGGATCAAATCGGGCCAGCTCGTCCGCTGCCTGCTGGACATCCTGGGGTGACAGACCGTACCGCTTCGCCAGCTCGGTCCACCGGTGCCCGATGAGATCATCGAACGCCTCGGTGACGAAGCGGTAGGTGAGTGATTCCTCCTCGCCAGCGTCCTCTATCTGCCGGAGCAGACATTCGCGGAGATCGCGCGCGCAGATCCCTGGCGGGTCGAGCTGCTGCACCACGGCGAGCATTCGCTCGACCTCAGCAAGCGTGAAGGGTTCGCCAAGCGGATGGGCGGACGGGTCAAACCGCTTGCGCCCTTCGGCGAGCGTCCGGAGCTCATCTTCCCGGCGGCCGTTTGCACCCTCCAGAATCTGCTCCAGCGATGCGCGCAGGTAACCGTCGTCGCCGATGTTCCCGATGAACTCCTCGCTCAGAAAGCGCTCTCGCGGGCTCACGTCGAGCAGCTGGAGCTGGTCGCGGAGGTAGTCGTCGAGATCCGCGGCGTCCACCGCTACCGGCTGGTAGTACTCCCGCTCTTCGTACTCGGGCCGGCGGCCACCCACGGAGAAGCCATCCAGCAGGATGTCCTCCCAATCGACTTCCTGTTCCTCCTCCTTCTTCTCGGGCTCCTGCTTCTCGATCTCGTTGTCGTCGCTCTCCTCGAGCTCGAGGAACGGATTGCTCTCGAACTCGGTCTTGAGGTGCTGCTGGAGATCGAGCAGCGGCATGTACAACAGATCCATCGCCTGGTACAGGCGCGGATTCATCCGCAGCTCTTGCTTCAGAACCTGGGATTGCTGCAGCGAGGCCTTCATGCCGCCGCCCCCAGCCGCTCTCGCAGCCGTTGCGTCAGGGTGGGTCCGAGATACAAATCCGCCACCTGGTCGTTGAACACCAGCTCGCGAACGGTCCCGGCGACCTGCACTCTACCCTCGAACATGATATAGGCGCGATCCACGATATCGAGAGTCTGCTCCACGTTGTGATCGGTGATCAGGACGCCGATACCGCGCCTCCGCAGGCCGGCGACGATGGTCTGAATGTCGCTCACGGCGATCGGATCGACACCCGTAAAGGGCTCGTCCAGCAGGAGGAATTTCGGATCGGTCACCAGTGCCCGAGTAATCTCGAGCCGGCGGCGCTCCCCGCCCGACAGCTTGTATGCCTTCGCATCGCGCAGGTGCGCGATCGACAGGTCGTTGAGCAGCGACTCGAGGCGGTCATCCCGCTCGGCGCGCGACAATGGCAGCGTCTCGAGGATCGCCAGCACGTTCTCCTCCACGGTGAGCTTGCGGAAGATGGACGGCTCCTGCGCAAGGTAGCCAATACCCATCCGTGCACGGCGATACATGGGCAGAATCGAGATCTCCTGCTGATCAAGGGCGATCCGACCGGCCTCCGGTCGGACCAGACCGACGATCATGTAGAATGTCGTCGTCTTCCCAGCCCCGTTTGGGCCGAGCAATCCCACGATCTCCCCCTCACGGACCTCGAGGCTGACGTCGTTCACGACGCGCCGACGGCGATACGACTTGACCAATCCTTGCGCCTTCAGAGTGGACCCGCCCTCCACCACGCGCTCCACCGGAGCCTCCGCCGCCCGCAGGGCCTCGAGCGCCGACTCGAGCAACTCGCCACGGACCTGCGGTATGACGTCCACCACGCCGGCCCTCACCGTCTCCGTCAGAGCCACGTCGGCTCCATCTCCACCGTCGTCTGCCGACGGCGCGACGATGTTGGCACCGACGAGCCTCGGCAGCACGGACGCCCGCAGATAGCGGCGCACCTCATCGACCGACAGCGTGCCGCGTTGGAGTCCGGTCTCACCGAACTCCCGGCGTTGCAGTTCCAGGAAGTCCTCCCGATAGGCGACCGCGAGACCATCGAAGTCCGCCCGTCCCGAGGCGTCGGCTACCTTGAGCAGTGCAGCCACGGCCAGAGGCAGCGAGGTGTCACCACCCGATCGGATCGACTCAAGCGGCGCGATCATGGTTCCGTGGTCCTTCGTGGCTCAAGGAACAGGCCGTCCGCCTCGTCGAGGACGTTCACTCGATCCAGCGTCTCCCCCTTGAAGAAAGCCACAATACGCCGTCCCCGGGAGTAGTTGATCGCCGGTCGCTCCTCCGTGTCCAAGCCCGCGTAGATGTGGTACAGCGCCCGCGCATTGCCGGTGGCTTCCAGTCGCTGGAGTCCCCGACGTCCCGTCTCAACCTCCCCGAACTGTGCGACCACCGTGTCGCCCTCGATCCAATCGGCTGGGCGGACGGAGTCGGCTTCGGTCGTGGCCCGCGCCGCTCCGAATGCGCGCACCTGCTCGAGGATCTGATCGGGCGCGTCAATCGCCAGGGAGTCGGCTTCTATCGTCTGCTCGGCGGACTCGGCCACGGAGCGGGTCGATTCTCCCCACACGCCACCGGACTGAATCCGGTCGTCCGTGATCGTGAACTCGATCGTGTCTCCGAGCGCTCTCCACTCCGCGCTGACCGCCTCCGCATCTTGGTCCGCCTGGACCCAGGTCAGATCGCCGTTGGACAACCGGAAGGCAATGTGCCGGCCCCGGATCACGTAACCCGTGGAATCCGTGCCTCGTGCCTCAGCTCGGCCGATCAGGTCGCCGAACCCGCCGTCGAAGTCGAGCGCCGCGCTGTCGGCCTGGGCGCTGAAGTCCGTGCGGTCGATGGTGACCTCACCGCCAGCCCATGCCCGCCCCTCACCCTTCAACCGGACACGGTCCCCACGGATGAGATACGGATCCTCCTGGTCGGCATTCGCGGGCCGGTACTCCACCGTGGGGCGCCGAGTGGCGAACAGCTCGGTCGTATCTCGCACGCCCGGCGCCTCCCGGAAGTAGGTGAGATTCGGACCAATCAGCACCGAACGCGATTTCTGGTCTTCGAGGCGGACGTCACCGTACGCCTCCAGCCGCTCGGATGCCGGATAGTACTGGGCTTCCCTGGCCTCGAGCTGAGCCGTCGAATCCCGAAACCGAACCTGCCCCACGAAGTCGAGGCGATTGAGATCCTGGTACCAGGCCACGCTATCGGCGTCGATGGTCGTCGTTTGCCCGATGCAGACGATCCGAACCCCCCCGCTCACGAACTGGTGATACATGCCTCGGCCAACGGCGACGGATCGCCCCTGCCCGCCCGACCGCGCGAGCATCGGTGTGCACGTGCGCGAGATCTGCGCCGTGGCGCCCGTCGCGAGGCACGGCGCGAAGGCGAGCACTGCGAGCAGGGGACGCGCCCAACGCATCGGCTCACCCGCCCCTGACTCCCGCCCGACCCTCGGCTGGCCGATCGGTGGTGACGTCGGTGAACTCGGGATCAGCTCGAAAGCCATCCCCTTCGAGGTGGTCGCCCGCCGCCCCGTCGTATACGAACGCCTCCGGACCCGTGATCTCCCCCGACGCGCGAACGAACCGCAGCACCTCGGTGGTCAGCCTGCTGCCTTCCGGCGTGACTGCGACCACGTTTCCCCGTGCCTCCATGTCTTCGGTACGGTACTCGTACGTTCCCTCGTCTGCGGTCACCGTGGACTGCAGCTCTCCGTTGGGCCGGAAGAACTCGACGTGGAGACCGACCAACTCCGCGAGTTGCGACGCTTGGTAGTTGTATACCGTGTCGGCGCGTACGCGAATGCGCCGGATGCCGTCGATCGAGAGGTCCATCGTCATCTCCCACAGCACCTGGTCCGCAGTGTCACGGACCGACTCGGCCGTCGGAGGCGGCTGCCCGCGATCACATCCGACCGTTCCCGACGCCAATCCGGCGGCACACGTCAGCAGCAGCCAACTACGCATTGCGCTCGAACTCCGCTGATACTCCGTCCCGTTCGCTCAGGTACTCCTGCACTGCACGATCCCACTCACCACGCGCCTTCAGCAGGGTCTCGCACACTTCCCGGACGGCTCCCCGCCCGCCCTCTGCCTGCGTCACATATGCCGCCGCCGCTTGCACCTCGGGCACGGCGTTCGCTACCGCGACGGGGAGCGCCACCCGCTGCAGGACCGGCAGATCGGGCAGATCGTCACCCACGAACGCCGCCTCGCCCATCGAGAGCCCCCGTGCCGCCAGAAGCTGGTCGAAGGCCTCGAGCTTCCTTGCCGCATCGTCCTGCACCACGGCCGAGATGGGCAACTCGCGAGCGCGCACGTCCGTTGCCGGCGAGACCCGACCGCTCACGATGACCGCGTCGATGTCCACTGCCCGCAAGAGCCAGAGTCCGACGTTGTCCTGGATGTCGAATCGCTTGAGCTCCACGGTCTCGTCTCCCACCCGGCCGACATAGACCCCCGCATCGGTCATCACGCCGTCGACGTCGAAGCCGACCAGGCGGATCGCGCGCGCGATCACCGGGTCGACCATGCCGGGACTCCCTGTTCGCGGCTCGCATGCCACACCGCGACGGTTCGCTCCAACAGTCCATCGAGCTCGGCCAGCGGCCAGATGCTCTCTGCATCACTCAGCGAGGCCGCAGGATCCACGTGCGTCTCGATGAACCATCCATCGGCACCGGCCGCGGCTGCAGCGCGCGCGAGCGCCGGTACGTGCTCCCGTGCGCCGGCACTGCTCCCCATCTCGCCCAAGCCAGGCCGCTGCACTGCGTGTGTCGCGTCGAACAACACCGGTGTGCCGCAAACCCGACGGAGCTGGCGAAAGCTCCGCATGTCGACGACGAGATCGCCGTACCCGAAGAACGTGCCACGCTCGGTGACCGCGATGCTGTGCGACTCGTCACTGCGGACCTTCTCGACTGCCCCTGCCATCTCCTGCGGCGCCATCCACTGTCCCTTTTTGATATTCACCGGTCGCCCCGACCTTCCCGCTGCGACGAGCAGATCTGTCTGGCGGCAGAGGAATGCCGGGATCTGCAGGGCGTCTACCGCCTCGGCGACGGGGCCTATCTGCCAGACCTCGTGAATGTCCGTCAGCACCGGGAGCCCACTGGCACGCCGCACAGCCGCCAGCGCAGTGAGGCCTTCCTCCAGACCTGGTCCCCTGGGCGCGTCCCGCCGCGATCGATTCGCCTTGTCAAAGCTCCCCTTGAACACGACGCGCAAAGCCAACCGCTCACCGAGCTGGGCCAACCCCTCGGCGACGCGCAGGTTCACGTCCGGGCGATCGAGCACGCAGGGACCGGCGATCAGAACCGGTGCCGACCAGAATGTGCTCATCGACTGCTCGCGCGACTCTCGACGAGGCCATCCTCAGACGCTCGCAAACGGGTCCTCTCCCGAGCGGCCGCGAGGAAGCTGGCGAACAACGGATGGGGAGCCATCGGCCGGGACTTGAGCTCCGGATGGAACTGACAGCCAATGAACCACGGATGCTCGGGCAACTCGATCAGTTCGACGAGGAAGCCGTCGGGTGACAGCCCGGTGCAGCGCATTCCGTGCTCCGCCAGGATGTCGCGATACGCGTTATTGACCTCGTAGCGGTGCCGGTGCCGCTCACTCACCTCGTCGCGGCCATAGATGGCTCCGGCGCGCGAGCCCGGACGGAGGCGGCACGGATAGGCGCCGAGCCGCATTGTACCGCCCATATCCTTGACCCCCCGCTGGGACTCCATCAGGGCGATCACGGGATTCTCACACTCGGCGGCGAACTCCGAGGAGTTGGTCTCGGGCAACAAGCAGACGTTGCGTGCGAACTCGATGATGGCGACTTGGAGTCCCAGGCAGATGCCGAAGAAGGGCATGCCGTGCTCGCGGGACCATCGCACCGCCTCGACCATCCCCTCGATACCGCGCTCTCCGAAGCCCCCTGGCACCAGGAGAGCATCATGGCCGGCCAGCAGCCGTCCTGCGGTCTCCTGGTCGGTGAAGCGATCGCTCGAAATCCAGTTCAGCTCGACCGCGATGTCGTTCGCGATCCCCCCATGAACGAGCGACTCGCGGATCGACGTGTAGGCATCGGTCAACTCCGTGTACTTGCCGACGACGGCGACCCGCACCCGCTCCGTTGCGTCGAGCGCGGTCCGCACCATCTCGCGCCAGGGGCGCAGGTCCGGCTCCTTCACATCGAGATGCATGCGCTCGCAGACCAATCGATCGAACCCCTGTTCCTGGAAGCGGAGCGGTACCTCGTAGATAGAGCGGGCATCGGAGCTCTCGATCACACAGTTGTGGTCGACGTTGCAGAACAGCGCGATCTTCCGCTTGATCTCGTCGGACAGCGGTCGATCCGCCCGACACACCAGGATGTCCGGCTGGATCCCGATCTCCATGAGCTCCCGCACCGAATGCTGGGTCGGCTTCGTCTTCAGTTCGCCGCTGGCGGCGATGTACGGCACGAGGGTCAGGTGGATGAACAGCGCGTTCTCCCGCCCGACCTCCTGGCGGAACTGCCTGATCGCCTCCAGAAACGGGAGCGATTCAATATCACCGACCGTCCCCCCGATCTCCGTGATCACAACGTCGTGGTCCGGCGAGAGGCGCTTGATGGCCGACTTGATCTCGTCGGTGATGTGGGGAATCACCTGTACCGTGCCACCCAAGAACTCGCCGCGACGCTCCTTCGTGATGACGGACAGGTAGATCCGACCAGTGGTCACGTTGTTGACCTGCGAGAGAGACCGTTCGATGAACCGCTCGTAGTGGCCGAGATCGAGGTCGGTCTCCGCCCCGTCGTCCGTGACGTACACTTCGCCGTGCTGATAGGGCGACATCGTGCCCGGATCCACGTTGATGTACGGATCGAACTTCTGGATCGTGACCTTGAGTCCGCGCTCGACGAGAAGCCGTCCCAACGAGGCGGCAGCAATGCCCTTGCCGAGAGAGGAGACCACACCGCCGGTCACGAAGATGTACTTGGTGCTCATCGACCCACCCTCACGCTCTGACTGTCCAGGTACCGGTCTGCCCGTGCGAGATCCCCCGGCGTATCGACCGCCGGCGGCAACGGGCCTTCGATCCGTGCGACACCGATGCTCATGCCGAGAGCTAGCGGCCGAAGCTGCTCCAACGCATGCGCACGCTCCTCAGGCACCGGCCTGGCAGCAACCCAGCGCTCCAACGCCCGGCGCGTGTACGCGTAGATCCCCACGTGCTCCAGCACGCCGACCGCACAGCCCCACGCGGCGGATGCCGGGAGAATCCGGGAAAACCGGAGTGCCCTTCCCGTTCCATCCACGACGACCTTCACGCGGTCGGGGTTCGCCGCCGCGACGGGAGTGAGGGCACCGCCTGCCGTCCCCACCGCTCGCCCTCGCTCGATCTCGGCGAGGGCGCCGGCCGCCCCGTCGAGCGGAAAGAACGGCTCGTCTCCCTGCACATTCAACACGACATCGGCCCACGCGTACTCGGCACGCGCAGCCACTTCCGCGACTCGCTCCGTGCCCGAGTCGTGTTGGGCGCTCGTAAGCGAGGTGGCGACGGGGAGATCCGCGACGGTATCGAGCACTTCCGGTCGGTCCGATGCCACCACGACCCGGTCAGCCAGACCCGACTCGGCGGCGCGGCGCGCAACGTGGCGGATGAGTGGCTCCCCGGAGAGGAGGCGAAGCGGCTTTCGGGGAAGTCGGGCTGAGTCCAGCCGGGCCGGAATGACGCAGAGAATCGGCACGGCCAAAAGTAATACGGCCGAGGGCAAAGTGTCAAAAGTCGTGCCAGCAAGCTGGCGGTTCGTAAGTTGTGGCAGGGCAATTAGAAAGGGGTACGAGCCCCGACTCAGCCCCGCGGATGATAGTTCCTGTGCACCGAGCGCAGATACTCCCGGTCAACGTGCGTGTAGAGTTGCGTGGTGCTGAGATCTGCGTGGCCCAGCATTTCCTGCACCGCGCGCAGGTCGGCACCGCCCTCCAGAAGATGCGTGGCGAAGGTGTGGCGCAAGGTGTGGGGCGTGACACGCTTGGTGATGCCGGCACGATCGGCGCAATGCTTCACGATGGTCCACACCCCAACCCTGGACAAGGGTTGCCCTCGTGCGTTGAGGAAGAGCTTCCCGGCGCTCCGTCCCCGCTCCAGCTGTGGTCGGAGCTCCCGAGCGTAAATGGCAATAGCACCGAGCGCACGGCGGCCGACGGGGACCAGGCGCTCCTTTGCCCCTTTCCCCAGGACGCGTACCAGACCCTCGTCGTGCCACACGTCCCCCGGCACGAGACTGACGAGTTCCGATACGCGGACGCCTGCACCGTAGAGGACCTCGAGCAACGCGCGGTCCCGCCACGCGAGTGGGCTCTCGACGCGCGGAGCCTCGAGCAGTTCCTCGACCTCGCGATGGGTCAGCACCTCGGGAAGCCGCCGCCACGTCTTGGGGAGATCGAGCCGTTCACTAGGATCCCGCTTGGCGTGGCCCTCGGCCACCAGGAACCGGTAGTACGTCCTGAGAGACGAGATCTGCCGACGAATACTGGTCGGGGCCAACCCCAGATCCTTCAAGTGGTAGACGAAATCGCGGGTCAATTCGGCGGAGACCGACGTGGGCAGCCGCGTGCCCCGCGAGCACGCATAGGCGGCCAATCGCAGCACGTCTCGCCCGTACGCTGCCACCGTATGCGGACTACTTCCCGACTCGACGGCGAGAAAGTCCCGGAACCCCTCGAGCCACCAGTCACGGGCGAGATCGTCAGGAAGGGGATCCACCACGGCGGTCCGTGCTCGGGCCTATCGCCCCTTGCCGGGCGAGTTCCGTCCCTGAGAGTGCCGGTGTCGGCGCCACAGGAGAACCACGACCGCGATGGCGATGAGTCCGACAGCCAGCACTGCCCAGTTCAGCTGCGAAACGAGGCGGACCACGTCTTCGATCTGCCCCGCGGCAGAGGCCACAAGCACCGTGAGGCTGCCGTACCAGATGGCGGAAGCCGCCGCCAGCGGTATGATGGTCCTCGGCGCGCTCAGGTTGGCGATGCCAGCAAATGGCGGCACCACCGCACGCGCAGCCGGAATGAAGCGGCTGAAAAAGATGCCCCAGGACCCGTACCCCTCGTACAGACGCTCAATGGTCTCAAGATGTCGGGGGCGGAGGAGACGTCGGCCGAGACGGCCCGTGAAGAACGAGCGGCCAAGCGTACGGCCCGCCACGTAGACTGCCGTTGCAGACGTCACATTGGCGACCCAGGTGACCACGAACACCATGGTCGCCAGGACCGTGCCGTGCCCGGAGAGGAAGGCGCCGAGCCCGACGGCGACATCGGCCGGGACGGGTGGAAAGACATTCTCGACGGCTGCGAGCCCCCCCACCGCGGCGTACACGGCCCAACCGGGCAGTGTGAGTAGCCGGTCCAGGACGGTGTCAAACAGTTCACGCACCTCCCAACGACGCCACCGCGAAGACCTGCACCCCCTCGCCGCGACCGACCGCATCCATCTTTTCGTTTGTCTTGGCTTTGACCGACACGGCGCTTATCGGCACACCGAGCGCCGCCGCGAGGCGTTGCCGCATGGCGTCGACGTAGGGACGGAGCTTCGGGTATTCCAGCAGCACCGTGATATCCACGTTGACGATCGAATAGCTCGCGGCCGCGAGGCGCCGTCTGACGTCGTGCAGCAGCTTTAGGGAGTCCGCTCCACGCCAGCGGTCGTCGGTATCTGGAAAGTGGGTGCCGATGTCGCCCATCGCTGCTGCGCCCAGCAACGCATCGATCACCGCGTGACAGACCGCGTCGCCGTCCGAGTGCCCCTTCAAGCCCCGGGGATGGTCGATCTCCACGCCCCCGAGCACCAGCGGCCGGCCCTCCACGAAGACGTGCGAATCGTAGCCGATTCCGAACCGCTGGCGCATGCCGTCAGGAACCGATCGCGTAGAGGGCATCGACCCCACGCAGGGGGCCGACGTCGAGCGGCAGTCCGATGACCGGCAAGTCGGTCAGCGCCGCGACGGCACCCGGCAGCGCGGCGGCGAGGCCGGCGCCCGCTATCACGACCTTGTAGCCCTGCTCTTTGGCTCCCCGGGCCAGTTCGGCAGTACGATCCGGATTCCGATGAGCGGAGGAGACGACGAAGTCGTATCCGATGCCGGCCTCATCCAGCACAGCGAACGCGCCGGTCACGCGATCGCGATCACTCTCCGAGCCGACGAGAATCAGGACTTCCTTGGATGCCATGGGGCTCTCCCGCGTGTCTCAATGAACGGCAGCCTACCCCGGGGTCACGTGCTGTATCGCAAAACCCGCTCCGTGAAGCCTCGGTCCGCACCCTCCGGTACGGCCGCGATCGCGCGCTCAGTCCGGGTACCGTCGCAGGGCCAGCGTAACGTTGTGCCCTCCGAATCCGAAGGAGTTCGTAAGCGCCACGTCGACATCGCGTGCGACGCTTCGTGTCGGTGCGTAGTCGAGATCGCACGCCGGATCCGGATCAGCGAGATTGATCGTCGGCGGGATCAGACCGTGCTCCATGACGAGGAGCGTGATGGACGCTTCGAGTGCTCCTGCCGCGCCGAGCAAGTGGCCAGTCATCGACTTGGTGGAACCGACGATCAACTGATACGCATGCTCTCCGAAGACGTCCTTCACGGCCTTCGTCTCGGCGATATCGCCGTGGGGGGTGGCCGTGCCGTGGGCATTGATGTAGCCCACCGATGTCGGTTCGATACTGGCGCCGCGCATGCACTCCAGCATGGCCCGTTTCGCTCCCTCGCCCCCGGGTGCCGGCTGCGTCATGTGGTGCGCGTCGGCACTCATGCCGTAGCCGATGACCTCACCATAGATGCGTACGCCGCGGTCCAGCGCATGCTCGAGTGTCTCGAGAACGAGCACGCCGGCCCCATCTCCCATGACGAAGCCGTCTCGCCCTCGATCGAACGGACGGGACGCGTGCTCGGGATCGTCGTTGCGCGTCGAGAGGGCCTTCATGTTCGCGAAACCCGCAATCGCCAGCGGAGTGATCGCCGCTTCCGCACCCCCGGTGACCATGACGTCCGCCTCGCCCGTTTGCACCAAGCGGAATGCTTCACCGAGCGCATGCGCAGAGGACGCGCACGCGGAGACGGTGCAGTAGTTGGGGCCTCGCGCATTCCACCGGATCGAGACCAACCCCGAGGCGATGTCCGGTATGAACATCGGGACAAAGAAGGGTGAGACCCGGCCAGGCCCGCGCTCGAGGTACAGCTTGCACTGGTCCTCGAAGGTCGAGATACCGCCGATCCCGCTGCCGATGATGACGCCGGTGCGCTCCGGATGCGGAAACGACTCCGGGTAGCCCGCATCCGCGATCGCCATCGACGCAGCGGCGAGTGCGTAGTGGGCGTACCGGTCTGCGCGCTTCACCTCCTTCCGATCCATGTACTCCAGTGGATCGAAGCCTTTCACTTGGCAGGCGAAGCGAACGTCGAGCGCCGAGGGATCGAACCGATCGATCGGTCCGGCGCCGGAAACTCCGTCAACGAGATTGCTCCAGGTCTCGGACGTCGTCAGCCCCAGAGGCGACACGAGCCCGAGACCTGTCACGACGACGCGGCGCTTCAAGCGGTCAGTCCCCCATCTTCTCGTGCAGGTACTTCAGCGCATCACCGACGGTGCGGAGCTTCTCAGCCTCCTCGTCGGGGATGTCGATGTCGAACTCCTTCTCAAAGGCCATGACCAGCTCAACAGTGTCCAAGCTGTCGGCGCCGAGATCCTCCATGAAGCTCGCCGTCGCGGTGAGTTTGTCGCGCTCGACCCCGAGCTCCTCGACGATGATGTCTTTGACCTTTTCTTCCAGCTGATTCATGTCGGGCATCGTGTGTCCCTCGTGCGTAGGAACGGTGAATTACATGACCATGCCGCCATCGACCACGATCACTTGGCCCGTAATGTAGTCGGCGAGGTCGGAAGCAAGGAAGAGCGCGGCCTTGGCCACATCCTCGGGGGAGCCCAGTCGGGCCAAGGGGATCTGCCGCATGAGCTCGTCCCGGACGGTGTCCGAGAGCGCTTTCGTCATTTCGGTGTCGATGAAGCCAGGGGCGATGGCGTTCACGAGGACGTTACGCGATGCCAGTTCGCGCGCCATGGTCTTCGTGAAGCCGATCACGCCGGCTTTCGAGGCCGAGTAGTTGGCCTGGCCGGCATTGCCGCGGATCCCCACCACACTGGCGATGTTGATGATCCGCCCCCAGCGGCGCTTCATCATGCCGCGAGAGAGCAGCTTCGTGGCGTTGAAGGTACCCTTGAGATTGACCCGCAGCACCAAGTCCCAGTCGTCTTCGGTCATCCGCATGAGCAAGCCGTCGCGCGTGATGCCCGCATTGTTCACCAGGATATCGATCGGTCCGACGTCGTCCTCGATGGCGATCACCGCCGCCTCCAGGGAGGATGCGTCGGCGACGTCGCTTTCGATTCCCAGGGCGCGTCCGCCTCCCGTCAGTCTCGCGGCGGCGTCGGATGCACCCTGCAGATCGCCGACGACCACGTGGGCACCGGCCCCGTACAGGCGCTCCGCGATGGCGTACCCGATGCCGCGGGCGCCGCCGGTGACCAAGACGACCTTACCGGAGAGATCGATCGTCATCCGTGTTGCTCCAAGAAACTGGTGAGCTGCTCGACCGTCCCCAGCGAGACGGCGGTGGTTTGCTTCGCGATCCTTCGCAACAGTCCGCTCAGCACACTCCCCGGGCCGACTTCCACGAACGTGGTGCCCGGCGCAGCGTCGGCCGCTGCGCGTTGCATCGACTCCACCCAGCGGACCGGTGCGGTCAACTGTGCACCCAACTGCCGCTTCGCTGCGGCCGCATCGTCGATCGGCTTCGCAGTGGCGTTGGCGATGACCGGGAATGCCGGATCACCGAACCTGACCGTGGCCAACTCCTGCTCGAGCCCGCGTGCCGCAGGTTCCATGAGCGGTGAATGGAACGCGCCGCTCACGTTGAGCGGCACGACCCGTTTCGCGCCAGCCTCGCGCAGGAGTTGCCCCGCTCGCTCGATCGCCGCCGGGTCACCGGAAATGACCGTCTGGTCCGGCGCGTTGAGGTTCGCCGCGACCGCCACGAGCCCATCCTGCGACGCCTCTGCGCACAACGTGACGACCCGCTCGGATTCGAGGCCGATTACGGCCGCCATCGTGCCCCGTCGCTGTTGACCGGCGTCCAGCATGAGCTCGCCGCGCCGGCGCACGAGCTGCACGGCATCGGCAAGGCCGAGCGCGCCAGCCGCCGCGTACGCCGAGTACTCGCCCAGTGAGTGCCCGGCACCAGCCACCGGCTCCAGCGCATCGCGGGCCACCGCGTAGGCAGCGAGGGAGTGCACGAGGATCGCCGGCTGCGCATTGTGCGTCAGCGTCAGCTCCTCGTCGGGACCTTCCCACATGAGCCGGGAAAGGGATACTCTGAGAGCGTCATCGGCAGCGGCAAAGACGTCACGTGCGGCCGGGAATGTCGCCGCGAGATCCTTGCCCATCCCAACCTTCTGCGCGCCCTGCCCCGGGCACAGCAGGACCGCCGCTACCACCGCAGAGCCACGCTCGCCCAGGTGAACCCGCCTCCGAACGCGACCAGCAGAACGATATCCCCACTGCGGACGCGTCCACTCCTCACGCACTCGTCCAGCGCGATCGGGATCGAGGCGGCCGACGTGTTGCCGTAGCGATCGACGTTCACGTAGACCTTGTCCATCGGAATACCGGCATGCTTGGCGGTCGCCTCGATGATCCGGATGTTGGCCTGGTGCGGGATGAGGAGATCGATCTCCTCGCCGGCAAGGCCTGCGCGCTGCAGCGCCTGATCGCACGCGTCCGCCATTGAGAGCACCGCCGACTTGAATACCTCACGGCCGGCCATCTTGATGAAGAACCCACCGCGCTCGATCACCTCCTGGCTCGGCGGCTCGCTCGCACCGAAGCCCGACCGGAACAGCAGATGGGCGAGTCGCCCATCGGTCTTGAGGTAGCTGGAGAGGATGCCGCTGCCATCGGACGCGGGCTGCACCAGCGTCGCACCCGCACCATCGCCGAACAGTATGCACGTGGTGCGGTCCGTATAATCGGTGACCCGGGACAAGCGCTCGACCCCAACAACGAGGATGTTCCGCGCTTGCTGTGAGGCGATCATCGCCTCAGCCACCGCGAGGCTGTAGAGAAAACCGCTGCACGCGGCGGAAACATCATATGCCGCCGCATTGGTCGCTCCCAGCAACGCCTGGAGATCGCAGGCTTGGGACGGGAGCAAGCGGTCGGCGGTCGCCGTTCCCACCACGATCATATCGACATCCTCGACCGAGCAGCCTGCGCCCTCGAGCGCCGCGTCGCAGGCGTGCCGAGCCATGTACGCACCCGTCTCGTGGGGCTCGGCGATTCGCCGCTCCCGTATACCCGAGCGCTCTCGGATCCATTCGTCCGATGTCTCGACGATCCGTTCCAGCTCGGCGTTGGTGAGAATGCGCTCCGGAGCGTACCGGCCGGTTCCGATCAGCCGTGCGAAGGGACGTTTCACGCGACGACCTCGTCTCCCGCCAACTCGGCGGCGATGTGCTGGTTCAGCCGACTCTGGACCGACTGGATCGCGACACCGATGGCGTTCTTGATTGCCCGCGGTGGCGAGCTACCATGGCAAATGATGGCGACACCGCGGACACCGAGCAGCGGTGCCCCGCCGTACTCCGAGTAGTCGAGGATCTTGAAGATGCGGCGCATGCCGGGCCCCTGGAGAAGCTCCGGCTCCACTTCCCGCTCCAGCAAGTCCCGGAACAGATGGGCAACCGTCTCGTAGAACTTGAGCACGACGTTGCCGACGAACCCATCGCAGACGACCACGTCGCAGGAGCCACTGAGGATGTCGCGACCCTCGACGTTTCCGACGTATCTGATGCCAGTTTCGGCCTTGAGCAGCTCATGCGTCGCCCGGACGGCCTCGTTGCCCTTTTCGTCCTCGACGCCGATGTTCAGCAGACCGACGCCTGGATCCGGGCGGCCAAGCACGTCCCGCGCATAGACTGCGCCGATGTGCGCGAAGCCACGAAGTTCTCGAGCAGAGCAGTCCACGTTGGCGCCGGCGTCGAGCACGAGCGTCGGCGTTGCCCTCGTTGGGAACAGGGCGCCGATCGCCGGGCGATCTACCCCCTGATGCAGTCCAAGCAGTAGCGTGCTCGCTGCCATGACCGCCCCCGTATTGCCCGCCGAAATGAACGCATCCGATTCTCCAGACCTCTGCAGCTCGATTCCGACGCGCACCGACGAGTGCCGCTTCGAGCGAACGGCCTGTAGCGGCTTCTCCCCCATCGCAATCGCGTCTGCCGCGTGCACGATCGAGATCCGCCCCGACGGCACATCGTGCTGGGCGAGCTCCGCCTCGATCTCGGCCTGTCGACCGACGAGCTGAATCTCGAACGTGGGCGGGTACGCGCCAAGCGCGTCGACGGCGCCCGAAACCGGCGCCGTCGGTGCGAGATCTCCGCCCATCGCGTCGAGCGCGATCCGGATCACGCCTATTCTTCCTCGACCTCGATCCGCTGTGTCCCGCCGTAGTAACCGCACGTGCTGCACACGTGATGGGGCCGGCGCGGGTCACCGCACCGGGGACACGGCTGCATGGCGGGCACAGGGGCCTTGTGGTGCGTGCGGCGTTTGCGCTTTCGCGCCTTCGACGTTCGTCGCTTCGGTACGGCCATACTGAGCTCTACCTCTCGTCCTCGGACTCACGCTCCTGGAGCGCCCGGAGCGCCGCCCATCGCGGGTCCGGCACGGGCCTGCAGTCGCATGGTCCCTCGTTCAGATCACTGCCACATTGCGCGCAAAGCCCCCGGCAGTCCTCGCGGCACAGCGCGAACGCCGGCGCGGCCAGGACGAGCTCCTCACGCACCATCGGTCCCAGATCCAGCTCGTCGGAGCCACTGGGGATCAGATAGACCGACGGATCGTCAGCGGCCTCCTCGGCGAACAACACGTGCACGTTCGCCTCGATGGCGAGGGAAAGCCGCGTCAGGCACCGGCGACAACTGCCGGCCAACCGGGACTGCAGCGTGCCCTGCCAGTAGTAACGCCCTGGGCCGCTTTCCGTGAGCCGGCCCCACACGTGAACGGGGCTGTCGAGCGCGATGCCGAGGGCCTCGAACAGCGGAGCGTCCGGGGGCACCGCAACGTCCGTGACGATCGGTCCGTCGGCCAGCGCGCGAAGGTCAACGCGCACCATAACCGTTAAAACTATCTCCCGATGGAACTTGCGTCAACGAACGATATCGCGCCAGAGACCTTCGAGTTCCCCCTCCGGGAAGAAGAACCCCACTTCCCGACGGGCATTCTCCGGCGAGTCCGACGCGTGGATGGCGTTCCGCTCCTTCGACTCGGCGTACAACTGCCGGATCGTCCCGGCAGCAGCTGCCGCCGGGTCGGTAGCTCCGATCACCGAGCGCAGCTGGCTCACAGCGTCCGTCCGCTCGAGCACGAGCGCCATGCACGGACCCGACGTCATGAAGTCCACGAGCGATTGGTAGAACGGCCGTTCACGGTGCACTTCGTAGAAGGCTTCGGCCTCCGATCGGCCCAGGCGAAGAAGACGCGCCCCCCTGATCACGAACCCCTCCCCCTCCAAGTGTGCCAGGATCCTGCCCGTGACCCCAGCGGCCACGGCGTCCGGCTTGATGATACCGAGCGTCAACATGGGAAAATGAAGATCTCCATCGATTCGAGGTCTCGACTGCCAGCGGATCAGCGTCCGAACAGCCGGCGCACAATGTCCCCTCGCGTGAGGAACCCCACCAACTGACCTTCACGGACGACCGGCAACCGCTCGACGTCACGTGTGACCATCATGCTGGCGACCTCAGCGAGGCTCTGTTCCTCCGACACACAGAGCACGCTCCGATCCATCACGTCGCGCACCGGTAGTGCATGGGGATCCCCGCTCACCCCCCGCCCCAAGCCGCTGCGGAACTCTCCGGTGCTCTCACGCTTCACATACGCCGGGAGAAGATACTTCAGGAGCTCGTGATGCGTCACGAGTCCCAGCACCTCGGACTCATCAGACACCACCGGGAGCGCGTCGACGTGGTGCTCCACCATGACCTGCGATGCCTCACCGAGCGTCGTATCGGGACGAACGGACAGCCGTCGGTGCACCATCACGTCACGGACGGAGAGATGTCCGGGCACCTCGAGCTCCTCCAGCGGCGCAGCACCCAGCAGTTCGTCCGGATCGGACGCCGCGAGGATCGCGTCGACCACCTCCCGTCGACTCATCGCCCTGGCCAGGGCGCTGAGCGCCCTGAGGTGCGCCGACGCCTCGCGCGACGGCGCGACGAGGAGCAGGACGATGCGCGCATGTTGCTCGGACTCCGGGTGGCGGCGAATCGGCTTGGGGGCGACACCGATGGCTGCGGCGAGCTGACGCACCACATCGAGACGAAAATGCAGCAGGAATGCCTGCCCGACGGTGACGATGTCACGCGGCAGAGCCGTCGCCACGAGTTCCCGCAACCGCTCCTCGTCCCTGACAACGCCCGTCTGCGTCATCATCGCCGCGAGCACGTCCGCCGCGTCTTCCAGGTTCGAGACCTCGAGCGGCACCGCAATACGGTCCCGGTCGAGGAGATCGATCAGCCGCATGGGCTCGTCTCCCTCCCCGAGGCGGCGCGCGGCCGGATCCACTCGGGACCCGGCCGCCGCGCCGTCCCTGCGATTCGAAGGAAGGCTACAGCCGCTCCTCGAGCAAGTCCACCCCCTCCGCCGGCCGCTTCATCACCGCGATCCCTGCCTGCTCGAATGCGGCCATCTTCTCGGCAGCGGTACCCGCGGACCCTGAGATGATGGCACCCGCATGACCCATCCGACGGCCCGGCGGCGCCGTCTGCCCGGCGATGAACCCCACGACCGGCTTGCTGACATGAGCGGCGACGAATTCCGCGGCCTGCTGCTCATCCGTGCCGCCGATCTCCCCAATGATCACGATCCCCTTCGTCTGCGGATCGGCCTCGAAGGCCTCGAGGCAGTCGATGAAGTTCGTGCCGATCAGCGGGTCGCCGCCGATCCCCACGCACGTACTCTGTCCGTAACCATGCTGCGACAGTTGGTGGATGATCTCGTACGTCAGCGTGCCGCTGCGGGAGACGACACCGATCTCCCCCTCGCGACATATCTGACCAGGGATGATCCCGACCTTGGACTTGCCCGGAGAAATCACACCAGGGCAGTTCGGGCCGATGAGCCGGACACCACACTCGCGAAGGTACGGCAACACCCTGGTCATCTCGAGGACGGGGACTCCCTCGGTGATGCAAACGATGAGCGACACACCGGCGTCCGCCGCCTCGAAGATCGCATCGGCGGCAAACCGACTCGGCACGTACACAACCGACGCGTTGGCGCCAGTCGCTGTCACCGCATCGACCATGGTATCGAACACCGGTACGGCATCCTCGAACCGCTGCCCTCCCTTCCCCGGCGTTACCCCCGCCACCACCGTGGTGCCGTAGCTCATCATCTGCCGGGTATGGAACGACCCGTCCCGTCCAGTGATCCCCTGGACGACGAGCTTCGTCTCGGTATCGATGAAGATGCTCACGCCGCCTCCCGCGCCAATTTCACGGCCTCCTGGACCGCCTCGTCCATGTCGGTCAGTGCCTCGAATCCCGCGTCTTTGAGGATCTCGACTGCGAGATCTTCGTTCGTGCCGGTCAGCCGGATGACGACCGGACACGCGATGGCGATCTGCTTCGCAGCGGTCACGATGCCGTTGGCCACGTCGTCGCACCGGGTAATGCCGCCGAATATGTTGAACAGGATGCTCTTGACACTCGGATCACGCGAGATGATGGACAGCGCGGTCACGACCTTCTCAGGGCTGCTGCTACCGCCGATGTCGAGAAAGTTCGCCGGTTCGCCGCCATAGAACTTCACCAGGTCCATCGTGGCCATGGCCAAGCCGGCACCGTTGACGCAGCACCCGACCTGCCCATCGAGCTTGATGTACGACAGTCCCGCCTCCCGTGCTTCGACCTCGGCCGGCTCCTCGGACGCCGTGTCACGGAGTTGCGCGATGTTGGGCCGCCGGTCCAGTTCGTTGTCGTCCACGACCAGCTTGGCATCGAGCGCGATCACATCACCATCGGGCGTGGTAACGAGTGGGTTGATCTCCGCCAGGGATGCTCCGGCCTGCAGGAAGGCCACGTACAGTTGCCGCATGATGACCGCGGCCTTGCGCACCTGCGAGAGATCGTCGTACAGCCTGAAGGCGAGCCACATCGCCTGGTGCGGCAGCAGCCCGAAGCGCGGATCGACAGGCAGCTTGAATATCTTCTCCGGCGTCTTCGCCGCCACCTCCTCGATATCCACGCCGCCTGCCGGGCTGACCATCATTACCGGTCGCTGGGACGCCCGGTCGACGATCACCCCCACATAGCTCTCGCTCGCGATGTCGGTCGCGGGCACGACCAAGACCTTCTCGACGGTCAGCCCCTTGATCTGCATACCGAGGATCGCCTTCGCGCACTTGCGGGCTTCGACCGGGTCCTTGGCCAGCTTGACCCCACCCGCCTTGCCACGTCCACCCGTGTGTACCTGTGCTTTCACCACCACCGCTTGGCCGAGACGCCCCGCAATGGCCTTGGCTTCGTCTGCCGTTGTCGCGACGTCGCCCTCGGGCACCGGAATCCCGGCCGCCTTGAGTAGCGCGCGCGCCTGATATTCATGGAGGTTCACGTACTCGCTCCTGTGATCGTCGTTCCCGTCTCACCGCGGACCGCCTGGAGTCCCAAGTTCAAGTCCGCGATCACCGCCCGCTGCCCGCCACCACGGAGAAATCCGACCGCCGCCTCGACTTTCGGCCGCATGCTGCCCACGCCGAGTTCTCCGCCGCGGAGCATGGTTTCCGCTTCGTCAAGGGTCATCCGCCTGATCGGCGTCGCGTCTGGCGTGCCCCAGTCGCGGTATACCGCATCGACGTCGGTCAGGATCAGCAGCGTATCGGCACCCAGCCTGGTCCCGAGGATCGCTGCGACCCGGTCCTTGTCAACTACGGCATCTACTCCCTCCCACCCCAGCGTCCTATCGAAATAGACTGGCGGACCGCCGCCACCCGACGCGATCACGATCTTCCCCTCGAACACGAGCTTTCGTACCGCGTCGGCTTCCACCACGTCCGTGGGAACTGGGCTGGGCGCGAGCCGTCGCCAGCGACCGCGTGCGTCCTGCCCAACCGCCGCCCCGCGCGCGCGCAGCCGCTCGACCAGGCCGGACTCGAGGGCATGCCCGATGGGCTTCGTCGGCTTCTGGAGCGCGACATCGTCGGCGTCGATTGCGGTCTGGGTGATGATCGTGAGGACTTCCCGGTCCGTCCCGGCCTTCAGGAGGGCATTCTGGAGCGACTGCTGGATCATGTACCCGATCCAGCCGGCGGTCGCCGCTACCAGCACGCCGAGCGGGAGCGGCGCGATCCGCTCGTGCGCCGCTTCGTTGCGCTCGAGCGCGTCACCGACCTGCGGACCGTTACCGTGGACCATCGCGATCTGCCAGCCGTCCTGCGCAAGGGCAACGACAGCGGACAGCGACTGTCGCGTGTGGCGAAACTGGGTGTGGATGTCTGCCCGTTCCCCCGCCGGCGCCAGCGCGTTGCCGCCCAGCGCGACCACGATCCTCCCCGGCACGTCCGTCATGGCGCGTGCAAGCTAGCTGTTGCCCGGGTACCCAGCAAGCCGCTCATCGTGTCGTGTCGCCCGTGCCGACGAGCAGCCTGCGCAACTCCTCGTAAGCGCGTCCGAATGCCGACCAGTCGCCCGCCCTGCGGGCGGCATCCATGCGCCGAAACCAGCCTCGCGCCCGCTCCCACTCGGGCGACACACGTCCTCCCGGCCTCCCGGCCAGTCCGAGCGCGGCCGCGGCCTCTCGAAACGTCGGCCCATTGCCGACGGCACCTGCGAAACTGAGTGCGATGTCCTCCAACCGTGGCGCCGCACCCGGTTCCTCGCCCGAGACGTACAGAGACTGCAGGCCCAGCACTCCGTGCGGCGTGGGCAGCAGGCGCACGGGGCCCTCAATGCCCGTCAGCTCTCCCCTGACCCGCGCGAACTGCCGCACCAACTGGCTCGGACCCATCAGTTCGTCGGCACCGTCGACCCGGAAGAGCTCGAGGACGGGCGCGGCGTCGCGTACCGTCGCATCAAGCAGGCCGGCCAGCATGCCGGATTCCCTCTCCTCCAGGGGCACGAGAAGCCTTAGCCGGGCTACCGTGTCGGCTGCCGTCGTCCCAACCCACCAGTAAGCCTCGTGCCCCAACGGCGCGCCGTCTGCGACGGGGGGCACCAGGGGGCGGCGGACGAGGACGGAGCCGAAGGTGACCCGCTGCAGCAGGGGGACGATTGCCGCCAGCATTTCCTCCGGATACGGCAGGTTGCGCTCGAGCGCGGGGGGCAGCTGCGCCGCGGGCTTGATGAGCTCAGGTGCCCGGCGCGCCCACGCGGTGCTGAGCGGATCGGCGTCGCGCGTCAAGTACAGCGACACAGATCCCGAATGTGCATCCACGACTCCGATCAGTGACGACCGGAGGTAGCGTACGGTGTGATTTCGCCAGCGCACCCGCGGCGCCAGGGGAAACGCATCTGCGGACACGTACCCGTTGGCGACCCACTGCAACCGCCCGCGGGCGACCACCGCCCGCGGGCGTCCGAATCTGGCGAACGGTGCGAACCGCTCCAGCCGGGTGATGACATCGCGGTGCCAGACGACGCGTCCAGATGCCGGGATCCGGTCCGACAGTGCAAGGGCAGGACTCTGCAGCGCCCAAGCCAAAGCGAGCCGCCGGGTGAGTCCGCCGGCATCGACACCACGCCGCGCGCTACCTTGCCCGAGAACCGCAAAGTCCACGAGCCCTGGCGCAACCAGTACCGTGTCGTCATCGAGGGTCCGGACGCGCTCAACGTCCGAGGTGCCCGCGGCCGGATCGGCCGGATCCGTGACGAAGACCGGGAGCCCCATCTCCGCAATCGAATGCGCGTGCACGGCCACGGCTCCACGACCCATCGCCAGGGATCCAACGTGCACGGATTCCCAACTCACCTCGACGCCCGCATCGCGCGCGGCGAGGACATCGACCACCCGCGCAGCGAGGTACAGTGGCACGATGCCGCTGCCGTCGGCGTCGGGATATGCGCCGAGGCTGGCATCCGTGAAGGCGTCGTGCACCTAGTCCGCGGCGAGTCGGTTGAGCAGCACCGTTACCGCGAAGCCGTCCCATAGCACGGGCCGCGGCACCGATTGGTCCAGTGCCTGTTGGGTCTGCTCGCCCTCGGTCCGGTAGGGCGTGTGCTCTTCGACGTGGACGCCGTAGGCAAGTTGTTCGAACTGCCGACGCCGCACCTCGACGTCGGGGATCCGCAGCTCGTCCGTCGAGCGCAAAGCCGCCGCGAACGACGGCACGAGATAGTGGCCCGCGAACGACGACCCGCCCAGCATGAGCCACGGTAGCACCACCAGGCTGACCCGGGCCGTCCATGCCCAGAGGAGGCTCCCGATCACGACGAGGAGGGCAAGCACGCTGAGCATTCGAGCGACGGGGATCCGAACTGCGGTCAGGACCGTGTCCATGGGCACGTCGTGCACTCCTGCGACATACTCCACCGGCTCGAGCCGGTATCCCCACAACAGGACCAGGGCCAGCACGGCCGACAGTATGGCCATGTGCCGCCCCGCCATCGCGGAGACGTGCAGCGCCCGCCGCCGCCATCTGATGGCGCCGACCGCGGCGTAGAGTCCGACGACGACGGCAGCGACCACGGCGCCGAGCAGGGTGGCGAACGTGTGCAGGACACGCTGCCAGGGCATCCGGAATAGGTAGTACGAAATGTCGTGACCGAGCACCGCATCCCGCACGCCCAACTCCGCTTCGTACTGCGCCAACACCCTGACCTGCCACCAGTCTCCCGTCCCGAGGGTCAGTGCGATCGTGAGCGCGAGCCCGAGCGCCACCGCCAGCCCAAGCAGCAGTCGGCGCGGGACCACCTCATGGATCTCCAGATTGCCCAGTCGCCGGGGAACGTGGACCGACTTGATGGAGCGATGAACCAGCAGCACGTTGCCGATGCACCAGACCGCAGCAACGGCAAACGCGATCACGACAATCAGGGTGCGCGTGTACCGGAAGAACCGTTCCGTGGCGGCGATGTCCAGTGCCTCCGCCCACAGGGCGTCAGCGGTGCTCACCGCTAGCCACCGGCCCGCAAGGAGCGCGGCGAGCCCCGCGACCACCGTGGCCTGCAGCCACCAGCGGACGCGCACGCCTACACCGCGATCCCCTGCGTGCGAAGCCACTCCTCCAACTCGCCTCGGTACGCCGTGAGCGCGTCTCTGTCGGTCGCTTCGAACCGCATCACGAGCACCGGCTGCGTGTTCGAGGCTCGGACAAGCCCCCATCCGTCCGGGAAGGAGACCCGCGCACCGTCCAGCGTGAGCACGTCGTATGATTGGGCGAAATGCTGCGCGGCTGCCTCGACGACCGCGAACTTCTGGTCGTCCGGGCACGGCACTCTGAGCTCGGGCGTCGCATACGTAGTGGGCAGATCCGCCAACAGGCGGGACAGCGGGCCGTCGCGCCGACTCACATAGTTCAGCAGGCGCGCCGCGGCGAACAACGCGTCGTCGAAGCCGTAGTAATCACCGCCGAAGAACATGTGCCCGCTCATCTCACCCGCGAGCGGCGCCCCCGTCTCCTTCATCTTCACCTTGATGAGCGAGTGGCCCGTCTTCCAGATGACCGGCTCCAGGCCGGATGCACGGAGGGCGTCGGCCAACACGTCGGAGCACTTCACGTCGAAGATCACCGGATGGCCCGGCCCCTGCCGCTCGGCGAGGTCCCGCCCGAGCAAGACCAGCAGTTGATCGCCCCAGACGATGGTTCCGTCCTCCGTCACGGCCCCGATCCGGTCGCCGTCGCCGTCGAACGCGATGCCCAGTTCCGCGCCGTGCGTCTTCACGGCGGCCTGGAGCGCCTCGAGGTACTCTGGCACCGTCGGATCGGGATGGTGGTTCGGGAAGGTGCCGTCGGACTCACAGAATAGCGGCACCACATCGGCGCCGATGCCGGTGAGCACAGCACTCGCAGCAAGACTGGCCACCCCGTTCCCGCAATCCACCACGACCTTGACGGGCCGAGCGATCGGACCGTTACGATCGACGATGGCATCCACGTATCGGCCGAGCACGGACGGGTCGGCCTCGAGTCGACCGTGCCCCGTATCGAGATCGTCCTCCTCGACCATGCGCCTGAGCTCCTGGATATCCTCTCCGTAGAGCGTGGCGCCGCCGACGACCATTTTGAGCCCGTTGAATTCGGGCGGATTGTGGGAGCCGGTCACCTGTACCCCACCGTCGACCTCGAGCTGGTGAAGGGCGAGGTAGAGTGCGGGCGTCGGAAGGACGCCAACATCGACGGCGACGCCTCCAGCCTGTGCGATGCCGTCACGAACGGCTCGCGCGAGGAGTTCTCCCGACGGTCGATTGTCGCGTCCCACCGCGAGGCGCGGTGTCGTGTCGAGCCGGCGGTGCGCGGTGGTGGCCAGCGCACGCCCCACGGCGTGGACGAGCGGCGCCGTCAGCTCCTCACCGACGACGCCGCGAATGTCATACTGCCTGAAGATGAACCCCGGAACGTGCATGATTTCCCCTCGGAGTAGGGTCCCGGGGGGACGGGTTCGTCCCCCGAGGTCAGCGGGATACGGTGACCAGCACGCTGGGCTGCAGCGCCCGGCTCTCGTCCCGAGCAATGTCGAGCGCCCGATTCGGCCACAGGCCGAAGAGGACGAGCAACACGGCGGCTGTCCCGATGACGAAACGGCTCGCGGGCGCGATGTGAATCTCCGTGTGCGCCTCCTCTGAGGTCGGCGGCTTCATGTACATAGCCATGATCACGGGCAGGTAGTAGCCGGCCGACAAGATACTGGCACCCACGAGTATCACCGCCAGCAGAACCTGATCCGCATCGACCGCAGCCGATAAGATGTACCACTTACCGATGAAGCCGGCCGTGCCCGGGAATCCAAGCAGCGACAGCATGAACACCGTCATGGCCAACGCCAGCCATGGCCGGCGTGTCCCAAGTCCGTCAAAGTCGTCGATGAGGGTCTCTCGCTCGCCATCCTTGCCGACGGCGACCAGCACGCCAAACGCACCGACGGTCATCAGCGTGTACACCAACACGTAGTAGAGCAACGCCGCCGCTCCCAGGTCGGAGCCGCTGGCCACGGCTGCCAACAGGTAGCCAGCGTGACCGATGGAGCTGTACGCGAGCATCCGCTTGAGCTGGCGTTGAACGAGCGCGACGATGTTGCCAACGACCATCGTGATGGCCGCGAGCCACCAGACGGCATCCGTCCACACCTCGGCCATCGGCGCCAAGCCCTGGGTCAGCACCCGGATCAGGGCGGCGAAGGCGGCTGCCTTGACGGCGGCCGCCATGAAGGCCGTGATCGGCGTCGGCGCACCATCGTACACGTCCGGCGTCCACATGTGGAACGGGACCGCGGCGACCTTGAACCCGAAGCCGATGAGCAGCAGGGCGACTCCAGCCACCAACATGGTGTTCGACTGCAGCGCCAGATCGGAGATCTGCACGTACATCAGGGTCAGGTTCGTCGTCCCAGTCGCCCCGTAGATCAATGCGATGCCGTAGAGCAGGAACCCTGAGGCGAAGGCACCCAGGAGGAAGTACTTGAGCGACGCTTCGGCGGCGAACACGCTGCGCCGGTCGATGCCGGCCAGGACGTAGACCGACAGGGACATCAGCTCCAAGCCGATGAAGACCAGGATCAGGTCCGCACTCCCCGCCATGACCATCATTCCCAAGGTCGCGAGCGCGATCAGGACGTAGTACTCGGGGATGTTGATGCGCTCTCGACCCAGATAGGACAGGGAGAGCAACACTGCCAGAATCGCTCCGACCAAGAACACCGTGGCCGTTGCCCAGCGGAACCCGTCGACCGCGACCATCAACTCGATTCCGCCCGGTTGCGGATTCCAGCGCCAGTACCAGATCACGAGCAGCAGCGTGGCCACGAGGCCGACGAGCGTGAGAACGCCCACTGCCCGCTGATCCTCGGCCTTGTGCCGCCAGGCCGCGACGAGCGTCAGCACGAGGGCCCAGGTCCCGAGGAACAGCTCCGGAACGAGGGCGGCCGTGAGGCCTTGCCACTGACTGAGGTCGAACTCCGAGGGGATCACTCCGACACCTCCGGGGCGCGCGGCGGCACCGTGCTGGCTTCCGGTCCGCGCACCTGCTCGACGAGGGCCTGCGCCGAGGCTTCCATGCGCGTGAGGAACGGGCGGGGGTAGAGACCGATCCAGAGGATACAAACCAGCAGCGGGATCAGCACCAGCATTTCCCGCGGTGAGAGATCGGGCAGGCGCTCATTCTCTGGCTTGTCGAGTCTGTTGTAAATCAGGCGCTGCAGGGCACGCAGCAGGTACATGGCCGCGAAGATCACCCCCGTGGCGGCCACCGCCGTGGCCCACGGATACTCGCCGAAGGATCCGAGCAGCACCAGAAACTCGCCGATGAAGCCATTCGTGCCCGGTAGTCCGATCGAGGACAGGGCCACGACGCTCAAGACCGCCGCCATCACCGGCACGACCCTCGCTATCCCGCCGTATGCCGCGATCTCGCGCGTGTGCGTTCGCTCGTACAGCATGCCGGCGAGGAAGAACAGCGCGCCCGTGGAGATGCCGTGACTGATCATGATGACAATGGCACCCTCCACCGACTGCAGCGTGAGCGCCCAGATGCCAAGCATCACGAAACCGAGGTGGCTGATCGAGGAGTAGGCCACGAGCTTCTTGAAGTCGGGCTGGACCATCGCCACCAACGCCCCGTAGATGATCCCGACGACCGCCAGGACGACGACCACCGTGCTCACCGTCGGGTCGAAGGCTACCTGCGGGAAGAACGGCACGGCGAACCGCAGGAACCCGTAGGTCCCCATCTTCAGGAGAATGCCCGCAAGGACCACGGACCCGGCCGTCGGCGCCTCGACGTGCGCGTCCGGCAGCCACGTGTGGAACGGGAACATCGGGACCTTGATCGCGAACGCCAGGGCGAACGCAGCAAACAGCCAGAAGGCGAGCTGTTCCACGGCACCGACGTTGGCAAGCAGGTGCGCGTACGCGAAGGAGTACGAGCCGCTCGCCCGGCCCACCATGTAGTACATCGTCAGGATCGCGACGAGCATCAGGAGCGAGCCGACGAACGTGAACACGAAGAACTTGATGGCGGCATAGAGTCGCCGCCCGCCTCCCCATACCCCGATGATGAAGTACATCGGGATGAGCATGATCTCCCAGAAGACGTAGAAGACGAAGAGGTCGAGGGCCACGAACACGCCGAGCATGCCGGTCGTCAGGACGAGGAGCAGGGCGTAGTAGGGCCGCTCCTTCTCCTTGATGTAGGTCCATGATCCCAGGACTGCGAGCGGCATGGTGAACGTCGTGAGCAGCACCATGAACAGCGAGATGCCGTCGATGCCCAGGCTGAACATGATGCCCCATGCCGGAATCCAGGGATGTACTACCTGGAACTGCATGGCCGCAGTCCCGGGCTCGAACATCCACCAGAGCGGCACCGACAGCGCGAACTCGATCAGTGCCCCGACGAGCGCGACGCGCTTCGCTGCTGCTGGTGGGCTCAGCAGAACGGCGAGCGCCGCGAGCAGCGGAAACGCGAGGAGCAGATCGAGAACCCAGTCGCCGTAGTTCATCATCTCTACCGAAGAAGCGCGCGGAGCACGAGAATCGAGCCCAGCACGAAGAAGAACACGTACATGCCGACGCGACCCGACTGCAGCCGGCTGCCGATCCACCCGACCGCACGGGCGGCCGTTGCGGAGCCATTCACGATCAGTCCGTCGATTACGCCGACGTCCACGCCCCGCCACAGCGCCCGGTCGGAAAGCCACATCACGGGACGAACCACGATGGCATCGTACACCTCGTCCACGTACCATTTGCGCAGGAGCACCTTCTGCAATCCGGATTCAGTCGGTGCCTCCCGAGCCGGCAGCAAACGGGCCGGCTTGAGGAGCTGCCACGCGGCGAGGATGCCGAGCGCAGCAATCAGCGTCGCGAGCCCGAGCAACGTCCACTCGGTACCGTGCTCGAGGTGCAGTTCCGGCAAGTAGGCGGCGCTGCCTTCGGTAACCGGCTCCAGGAAGTGGTGCAGCCACCCGGCACCGGGGAGGACTGCTGGCAGGTTGAGCAGGCCACCGAGCGCGCTGCCGAGCGCGAGCACGATCAGCGGTCCGGTCATGACCCACGGCGCCTCGTGGAGGTGCCGCTCCTCATCCGCGCCCGTGCGGTTTGGACCGTGGAAGGTGTAGAGCATCATCCGCGTCATGTAAAACGCAGTGAGCAACGCCGCGATCGCTCCAACACCCCAGAGCACGTAGAAACCCACGGCCTCGTGGCCGCGCGCGAACGTCATCGCGAGAATCTCGTCCTTTGAGAAGAACCCCGAGAACCCCGGCACGCCCGCGATCGCGAGCGTCGCGACCCACATCAGGCCGGCCGTCCACGGCATGTAGCGGCGCAGGCCCCCCATGTTGCGCATGTCCTGGGCGTCCTCGTGGCTATGGGTCGCGTGGTAGGCGTGATGCAACGCGTGGATTACGCTCCCCGACCCGAGGAACAGGAGCGCCTTGAAAAAGGCGTGCGTCGTGAGGTGAAAGATGCCCGCCGCGTACGCGCCGACCCCGACACCCATGAACATGTAGCCGAGCTGCGAGACGGTGGAGTAGGCAAGCACCTTCTTGATGTCCCACTGCTTGAGCGCGATGG